>ERZ887849.3815-NODE-3815-length-11027-cov-8.009479_pt1 | contig 11027 bp, 16 predicted proteins | sample MGYA00521267_ERZ887849 | MGnify/ENA primary metagenome ERZ887849 (study PRJEB32303, sample SAMEA104408601) | aquatic metagenome | biome: Brackish water; feature: Pelagic; material: water | place: Baltic Sea | collected 2014-06-06T16:11:00 | depth 2,863 m ... | reverse complement strand
TAGATACGCCTCCGTGGGTGACATCATTGTCGTCTCGGTGAAGGAAGCCATCCCACGTGGTCGTGTGAAAAAAGGTGACGTGCGCAAGGCCGTTGTCGTTCGCACAGCCAAGGAAGTGCGCCGCGAAGATGGCACAGCCATCCGTTTTGACCGCAACGCCGCCGTGATCCTGAACAACGCAGGTGAGCCCGTCGGCACGCGGATCTTCGGCCCCGTGGTGCGCGAACTGCGCGGCAAGAACTTCATGAAGATCATTTCGCTCGCCCCGGAGGTGCTGTGATATGGCTGCTAAGTTGAAAAAGGGCGACAAGGTCGTCCTGCTGGCTGGTAAAGACAAGGGCAAGGAAGGCGTGATCGCCTCCGTTGATCCCTCTGCGGGCAAAGCAATCGTCGAAGGCGCGAACATGGCGATCCGCCACACGCGCCAGAGCCAGACGTCTCAGGGCGGGCGCATCCCCAAAGCGATGCCCATCGACCTGAGCAACCTCGCTCTGCTGGACAAAAACGGCAAACCCACGCGCGTCGGCTTCAAGATCGAAGACGGCAAGAAAGTGCGTGTCGCCAAGACCACGGGGGACGTGATCGATGCTTGATACTGCAAATTATACCCCACGTCTCCGGGCGGCCTATGACGAGACCATCAAAGCCGCGATGATCGAAGAGTTCGGTTACAAGAACGCGATGATGGTGCCCCGTCTGGACAAGATCGTGCTGAACATCGGCTGCGGCGCTGCCGCGGTGCGTGACAGCAAGAAGGCGAAATCGGCTCAGGACGATCTGAGCACCATCGCCGGTCAGCACGCCGTCATCACCAAAGCCAAGAACTCCATCGCTGGGTTCCGGGTCCGCGAAGACATGCCGATGGGTGCGAAAGTGACGCTCCGTTCGGTTCGCATGTATGAATTCCTTGACCGTCTGGTCACCGTGGCCATGCCCCGGATCCGCGATTTCCGCGGCGTCTCGGGCAAGAGCTTTGATGGGCGTGGCAACTATGCCATGGGCATCAAGGAGCACATCATTTTCCCCGAGATCAACTTCGACAAGATCGACGAGTCCTGGGGTATGGACATCATCATCGCAACCACGGCGAAAACCGACGCTGAAGCGAAGGCACTGTTGAAGCATTTCAACATGCCCTTCAACAGCTGAGCGGCGGGAGGAAAAAGTTATGGCTAAAAAAGCAATGATCGAGCGCGAGAAAAAGCGCCAAAAGCTCGTTGAGAAATATGCAGCACAACGTGCAACCCTCAAAGAGATCATCAACGACGAAGCCAAGCCGATGGAAGAGCGTTTCCGCGCCACCCTGAAGCTGGCCAAGTTGCCGCGCAACAGCTCCGCCACCCGGCTGCACAATCGCTGCCAGCTGACGGGCCGTCCGCACGGATATTACCGTAAACTCAAAGTGTCGCGGATTGCGCTGCGTGAGCTTGGCTCAAGCGGCCAGGCCCCCGGCCTCGTGAAATCCAGCTGGTAAGGGAGATTTGAAATGAATGATCCTATCGGCGATATGCTCACACGGATCCGGAACGCTCAGATGCGTGGCAAGTCCACCGTCATGACCCCGGCCTCCAAAATGCGCGAACGTGTGCTCGGTGTTTTGGCGGACGAAGGCTACATCCGTGGCTTTGAGAGCGCGACAGGCGTCGACGGCCACCCGGCCATTGAAATCAGCCTGAAATATTACGATGGCGTCCCCGTCATTCGCGAAATGCGCCGGGTCTCCAAACCTGGTCGCCGCGTCTATCTGGGCGTTAATGACATCCCGTCGGTCCGTCAGGGCCTTGGTGTGTCGATTGTCTCCACCTCCAAAGGTGTGATGTCGGATGCTAGCGCTCGGAGCCACAATGTTGGCGGCGAAGTGCTCTGCACCGTATTCTAAGGAGCCAAACATGTCTCGTATCGGCAAACAGCCAGTCGCCCTTCCCGATGGTGTCACCGCAACGATCAGCGGCCAGACACTTGAGGTCAAAGGCCCCAAGGCGACCAAATCGTTCACCGCGACCGATGATGTGACCCTGACCCTCGACGATGGTCAGATCACCGTCACGCCGCGCGGCAAATCCAAGCGCGCGCGCCAGCAATGGGGGATGACCCGCACGGTCGTCGCAAACCTCGTGCATGGCTCGAACGCAATGTTCAAAAAAGAGCTCGAAATCCGGGGGGTGGGTTACCGTGCCCAACTTCAGGGTAACGTGATCAAACTGAACCTCGGCCTGAGCCATGACGTGGATTTTCACATCCCCGATGGCGTGACGGTCACCGTGCCCAAACCGACGGAACTGATCGTCGAAGGCACGGATAAGCAGCTCGTCGGACAAGTCGCGGCAAATATCCGCGATTGGCGTCCGCCAGAGCCCTACAAGGGCAAAGGCATTCGCTACAAAGATGAGTATATCTTCCAGAAGGAAGGCAAGAAGAAGTAAGGACGCGAGAAGATGGCAAACAGCAAAAGACAACTGTTCCAAAAACGCCGCCTGCGCGTTCGGAACAAACTTCGCAAGGTCAATGCAGGGCGCATGCGCCTCAGTGTTCACCGCAGCAACAAGAATATCAGCGTTCAGCTGATCGACGATGTGCAGGGGATCACCCTTGCGGCGGCCTCCACGCTCGAAAAAGATCTCGGGTTGGTGGGCAAGAACAACATCGAAGCGGCCACCAAGATCGGCGCTGCCATCGCGGAGCGTGCCAAGAAGGCAGGCGTCAGCGAGGCGTATTTCGACCGTGGCGGTTTCCTCTTTCACGGCAAGGTCAAGGCAATCGCCGACGCCGCGCGTGAAGGTGGTCTGAAGATCTAAGACAGCGTAGGCGGCCTTGGGGGTAATCCTCGTGGCCGTCTCGATGATCCGGGGGCAAACTTGCTCACTGGGATCGAGTATATCAGGGCGCGCGCGTCCGCATGAGCTAAGGAAGCCAAATGGCAAGAGATGAAAATCGTGGGGGCGGTCGCCGCAACCAACGTGACGAGACACCAGAATTCGCAGATCGCCTCGTCGCGATCAACCGCGTCAGCAAAACCGTCAAGGGCGGTAAGCGTTTTGGCTTCGCAGCCCTCGTCGTTGTTGGCGACCAGAAGGGCCGTGTGGGCTTTGGCAAAGGTAAGGCCAAGGAGGTCCCCGAGGCCATCCGTAAAGCCACCGAGCAAGCCAAGCGCCAGATGATCCGCGTGCCGCTGCGCGAAGGCCGCACGCTGCACCATGACATGGAAGGCCGCCACGGCGCCGGGAAAGTCATCATGCGCTCCGCACCTCAAGGTACCGGCATCATCGCCGGCGGCCCGATGCGAGCTGTGTTCGAGATGCTGGGTATTCAGGACGTCGTCGCCAAGTCGAACGGCTCGCAGAACCCGTACAACATGATCCGCGCCACGATCGACGGTCTGCGCAAGGAATCGAGCCCCCGTATGGTCGCGCAACGTCGTGGCAAGAAAGTGGCTGATATTCTGTCGACCAATGACGCACCCAAAGCCGCCGGCGAGCAAGCCGCGGCGACTGAGGAGGCATAAACCATGGCCAAAACAATTGTCGTCAAACAGGTGGGCTCGCCCATCCGTCGCCCCGCAAGCCAGCGTGCAACGCTGATCGGTCTGGGCCTGAACAAGATGCACCGCACCCGCGAGCTGGAGGACACCCCCTCCATCCGTGGCATGGTGAACAAGATCTCGCACATGGTTGAGATCATCGAAGAAAAAGGCTGAGTGCGGGGTGGGGTCAATCCTGCTCTGTGACAGCTTCAGGCGCCCCGGTCAGATATGGTCGGGGTGTTTTGCATTTGACCTGACGCATCGCCGGCTGCCTTTTTTTCTTACGGTCGAGATGATGCACGGATCTGCGCTGAGAGTGGTTGCAAAGCGCACCGGATCGGGTATACGCCGCACGTGTGACAGCGGTGTCACCCATATAAAGTCAACGTAAGCCGCGTTCGGCCGCTCCCGTCGCTGGGGGTCGCATCCGGCAAAAGGAGAAGCGACATGAAACTGCATGAACTGCGCGATAATGATGGCGCCACGAAAAAACGCAAACGGGTTGGCCGTGGTGCGGGCTCGGGCATGGGTAAAACCGGCGGCCGGGGCATCAAGGGTCAAAAATCCCGCTCAGGCGTGGCGATCAAAGGGTATGAAGGCGGCCAGATGCCCCTCTACCAACGCCTGCCAAAGCGTGGCTTCAACAAGCCAAACCGCAAGCAATTCGCGGTTGTGAACCTGGGCCTCATCCAGAAATTCATCGACGAGAAGAAACTCGACGGCAAGGCCGTGGTCACCGAGGACGCGCTTGTGGCCTCCGGTCTCGTGCGACGCAAGCTTGACGGTGTGCGTATCCTCGCCAAGGGCGATATCTCGGCCAAGGTCACGATCGAAGTGACCGGTGCGTCGAAATCGGCGGTCGAGGCGGTCGAGAAGGCCGGTGGCACGCTGACAGTTGCGGCACCGGCGGCGGCCCCAGCCGAATAAGAGGTTGTGAGCGGCCCATGTGCCGCTTACATATACCCCACGTTTTTCAAACACGCCGCCGGCCGCTGAAGAACAGCGTTCGGCGGCGTTGTCATATCTAGAGAGAGCCGAATGGTATCTGCAGCAGAACAAATGGCGTCCAATTCAAGCTGGGCTGCCTTCGGGAAGGCCACGGACCTTCGCAAACGCATCGTTTTCACGCTGGGTCTGCTGATTGTCTATCGCCTCGGCACGTTCATTCCTGTGCCCGGCATCGACGGGGCAGAGCTTCGCCAGTTCATGGAAGGGGCAGCGGCCAGTATCGGCGGCATGCTCAGCATGTTCACCGGCGGTGCGCTTGGCCGGATGGGCATTTTCGCCCTCGGTATCATGCCCTACATCTCGGCCTCGATCATCGTGCAGCTTATGACGGCCATGGTGCCCGCGCTTGAGCAGCTGAAGAAAGAGGGCGAGCAGGGCCGCAAGAAGATCAACCAATACACACGCTACGGCACGGTTTTTCTGGCGACGCTGCAATCCTACGGCCTCGCCGTCAGCCTTCAGGGCGGGGGCCTTGTGACCGATCCGGGCCTCTTTTTCATCGTGTCGTGCATGATCACCCTCGTGGGGGGCACCATGTTCCTGATGTGGTTGGGTGAGCAGATTACCGCGCGCGGCATCGGCAACGGTATCTCGCTGATCATCTTCGTCGGCATCATCGCCGAGGTTCCCGCGGCGCTGGCGCAGTTCTTCGCCTCTGGTCGCAGTGGTGCTATCAGCCCTGCCGTGATCATCGGCATCAGCGTCATGATGATCGCGCTCATCGCTTTCGTGGTGTTCATGGAGCGCAGCTTGCGCAAGATCCACATCCAATATCCGCGCCGTCAGGTGGGGATGAAGGTCTATGACGGTGGCTCCAGCCATCTCCCCGTCAAGGTGAACCCCGCAGGCGTGATCCCCGCGATCTTCGCCTCATCCTTGCTGCTGTTGCCCACCACGATCAGCACGTTTTCCGGGCAGAGCGATAATACCAGCCCGATCATGTCTACCCTTCTGGCCTATTTCGGCCCGGGGCAGCCGCTGTATTTGCTGTTCTTCACCGTGATGATCGTCTTCTTCACCTATTTCTACACCTACAACGTCGCGTTCAAGACCGAAGATGTGGCCGACAACCTTAAGAACCAGAACGGCTTCATCCCCGGTGTGCGCCCCGGCAAGAAAACGGAAGAATACCTCGATTATGTGGTTAGCCGTGTTCTTGTCCTCGGTTCCGGCTATCTTGCGGCGGTCTGCCTTCTGCCAGAGGTGATGCGCGCTCAATTGTCGATCCCGTTCTATTTCGGCGGCACCGCCGTGCTGATTGTTGTGTCGGTGACGATGGATACGATCCAACAAGTGCAAAGCCATCTTCTGGCCCATCAGTATGAAGGGCTGATCGAGAAATCGCAGCTGAGCGGCAAGGGCAAGAAGCGCGCGCGCAGAAAAGGGACTCAACGCAAATGAACATCATTCTTCTTGGGCCGCCCGGCGCTGGTAAAGGCACGCAGGCGCATATTCTCGTGGACCAGCGCAACATGATCCAGCTGAGCACCGGCGATATGCTACGCGAGGCCAAGGAGAGCGGCACCGAGATGGGCAAGGTCGTGGCGGATGTCATGGCGCGCGGCGATCTGGTGACGGATGAGATCGTGATCGGCTTGATCCGCGAGAAGCTGCAAGGCGAGAAGGGCGGCGGGTTCATCTTCGACGGCTTCCCCCGGACGCTTCCACAGGCCGACGCTCTTGGCGAGCTTTTGAGCGAATGTGGTGAGACGCTTGATGCCGTGATCGAAATGCAGGTGGATGACGAAGCCCTCGTGGGCCGCATCACTGCACGCTCGACCTGTGCGGGCTGTGGCGCGGTTTACAATGACGTAACGAAGCCCATTCCGGCCGATGGTGTATGCACCGCCTGCGGCGATGCGCATGAGTTCAAGCGCCGTGCGGATGACAATGAGGAAAGCCTCAAGAACCGCCTGATGGAATATTACAAGAAGACCTCGCCCCTGATTGGCTACTATTATGCCAAGGGGATGCTACAATCCGTGAACGGGCTGGGCGAGATTGCGGACGTTAAGGCGTCTATCGCGGGTGCTCTGGACGACTAAGTTTTGAGCAGGGCGGGGGGCCAGTGTCTCACGCGTTGCGCTTTGCGCAGATGTTTACGCGGCTGGGCAAGAGCCCCCCTTGACGCCCCTGCAAATTCCTCCTAACCAGCACCATCCCGAGAGGGAGAATGATTCCGGCCTGTCGCGCAAAAGGGTCCGAATCGATCACCTGAATTCAGCTGCGGCCCGAAGCGCAAAGCCTCGGGCCTACGTTGTGAAAAAAGGGTCTGGTGTTACGGACCCGCAACGAAAAAGGAAGATGACACTTGGCACGTATCGCCGGCGTTAACATCCCGACGCATAAACGCGTCCCGATCGCCCTGACCTACATCACCGGAATTGGCCCCTCGACCGCCAAGACCATTTGCGAATCTGTAAATATCGACCCCAGCCGCCGTGTGAACGAGCTGAGCGATGCCGAGGTGCTCTCGGTGCGCGAGTTCATCGATGCGAACCTGACCGTTGAAGGCGACCTGCGCCGCGACACTCAGATGAACATCAAGCGTCTGATGGATCTCGGCTGCTACCGTGGCCTGCGTCACCGCCGGAACCTTCCGGTGCGTGGTCAGCGGACCCACACCAATGCCCGCACCCGCAAAGGCCCCGCAAAGGCCATTGCCGGCAAGAAGAAATAAGGGAGGGCATTTGATATGGCACGCGATACCAAACGCACGAAAAAGAAGGTCTCCAAGAACATTGCCACAGGCGTTGCTCATGTGAACTCTTCGTTCAACAATACCAAGATCCTCATCTCCGACGTTCAGGGCAACGCAATTGCGTGGTCCTCGGCTGGAACATGTGGCTTCAAGGGCAGCCGGAAATCCACCCCCTATGCCGCTCAGATGGCCGCCGAAGATGCCGGCCGCAAGGCGCAGGAACATGGGATGCGGACGCTGGAAGTTGAAGTTCAGGGCCCGGGCTCTGGTCGTGAAAGCGCCCTGCGCGCTCTGGCGGCTGCCGGTTTCAACATCACCTCGATCCGTGATGTGACGCCAATGGCCCATAACGGCTGCCGCCCGCCAAAGCGTCGCCGGGTCTGACCACGAATTCTACCCAATGGGGCCGCGCGTTTTGCACGGCCTCATTTTCGTATTTTTGAAACCTCGGGCGCTTTGACCTTTGGACATGAGGGCAAAGCAGGAATGGAGGGACCATGATCCATAAGAATTGGGCTGAACTTATCAAGCCAACCCAGCTGGACGTAAAGCCGGGCAACGACCCGCTGCGCCAAGCCACAGTGATGGCAGAGCCGCTTGAGCGCGGCTTTGGTCTCACGCTTGGCAATGCCCTGCGCCGTGTGCTGCTGTCGTCGCTGCAAGGGGCCGCGATCACCTCAGTGCAGATCGACAACGTGCTGCATGAGTTCTCCAGCGTGGCTGGCGTGCGCGAAGATGTGACCGACATGGTGCTGAACCTCAAAGGTGTCGCGATCCGCATGGAAATCGAAGGCCCCAAGCGCTTGTCGATTTCGGCCAAGGGTCCGGGCATCGTAACTGCTGGCGACATCTCCGACAGCGCGGGCATCGAAGTCCTCAACCGTGATCATGTGATCTGCCACCTCGACGATGGTGCGGATCTCTTCATGGAGCTGACGGTCAACACCGGCAAAGGCTATGTCGCGGCAGACAAGAACCGCCCCGAGGACGCGCCTATCGGCATGATCCCCGTGGATGCGATCTACAGCCCGATCCGCCGGGTCAGCTATGATGTGCAGCCTACCCGCGAAGGCCAGGTGCTGGACTACGACAAGCTGACCATGAAAATTGAAACAGACGGCTCGATCACGCCGGACGATGCCGTGGCCTATGCCGCGCGCATCCTGCAAGATCAGTTGAGCATCTTCGTGAACTTTGAAGAGCCCGAAAGCGCCACCCGTCAGGACGATGATGACGGTCTGGAGTTCAACCCGCTTTTGCTCAAGAAAGTCGACGAGCTGGAGCTTTCCGTGCGCTCGGCCAACTGCCTGAAGAACGACAATATCGTGTATATTGGCGATCTCATCCAGAAGACCGAAGCCGAAATGCTGCGCACGCCGAACTTTGGCCGCAAGTCGCTGAACGAGATCAAGGAAGTGCTTTCGGGCATGGGTCTGCATCTCGGGATGGATGTCGAAGATTGGCCGCCCGACAATATCGAAGATCTGGCCAAGAAATTCGAAGACCAGTTTTGATGAATACGCCAGCCGGGGTTTTACCTCGGCTGGCGCGAAAGACGGGCATTCCGCCCCAAGGAGAATGGCTGACACGCATCGGCCATCAGACAAAGCAAAAACGCCCGTAGAGGGCACATAGGAGAAGAAGCATGCGTCACGCACGAGGTTACCGCCGCCTGAACCGAACCCATGAGCACCGCAAGGCGCTGTGGGCGAACATGGCCGGCTCGCTCATCGAACATGAGCAAATCAAGACAACCCTGCCCAAAGCGAAAGAGCTGCGCCGGATCATCGAAAAGCTGATCACGCTCGGCAAACGCGGCGATCTGCACGCCCGCCGTCAGGCCGCAAGCCAGCTCAAGCAGGACCAGTATGTCACCAAATTGTTCGACATTCTCGGCCCCCGCTACAAGGACCGTCAGGGCGGCTACGTCCGCGTCCTGAAAGCCGGGTTCCGTTATGGCGACATGGCCCCAATGGCGATCATCGAGTTTGTGGACCGCGATGTGGATGCCAAAGGCAAGGCCGACAAGGCCCGCGTTGCTGCTGAAGATATGGCGGACGCCGAAAGCTAAACGCCCGATTTTTTTACGAGTTGCGCCGCCGTCCGGGACATTCCCGGGCGGCGGTTTTGCGTTGAGGTGCTGGCCTGCAAGGTTGCATTTGCGCCAACTGCGGCGCATATCCAAACTCATGGTCACGCTCCTCTCTCCACGCCGTGCGGCGCACTCTTCATGAGCGATCTTTTCGACTCTGACACGCCGTCCGAGGCTACGAAATCCGCGCCGCGCCCGCTTGCTGATCGGCTTCGCCCGCGCAGTCTTGGCGAGGTAATTGGCCAAGCGCAGGTGCTTGGCCCCGAGGCGCCGCTGGGGGTGATGCTGGGCGCGGGTAGCTTGTCGAGCCTTGTTTTCTGGGGGCCGCCCGGTGTGGGCAAGACCACGATCGCACGGCTTCTGGCGGATGAGACGGACCTGCATTTTGTGCAGATCAGCGCGATCTTCACAGGTGTTCCCAACCTCAAGAAAGTGTTCGAGGCTGCAAGGCACCGCCGCTCAAACGGGCAGGGGACGCTCCTCTTCGTTGACGAAATTCACCGCTTCAACAAGGCGCAGCAGGACGGGTTTCTCCCCCATATGGAGGATGGCACCATTCTTTTGGTGGGGGCGACCACCGAAAATCCCAGCTTTGAGCTCAACGCCGCCCTTTTGAGCCGGGCGCAGGTTCTCGTGCTGGAACGTCTGAGCCTCGCGGATTTGGAGCGGTTGGCGCAACGGGCCGAACAAGAGCTTGGCCGCAGCCTGCCGCTTGATGGCCCCGCGCGCGAGGCGCTTTTGGAGATGGCCGATGGGGATGGCCGGGCGGTGCTCAACCTGATTGAGCAAGTGGCGGCTTGGAAGACGGATGGCAAGCTGACCTCGGAGGCGTTGGCCAAACGTCTGATGAAGCGGGCCGTGAAATATGACAAATCCGGCGATGAACATTACAACCTCATCTCCGCGCTCCATAAATCCGTACGCGGTTCGGACCCGGATGCGGCGCTCTACTGGCTCGCCCGGATGCTGACGGGCGGCGAGGACCCGCGCTACCTTGCCCGCCGCATCACCCGTATTGCGATCGAGGATATCGGGTTGGCGGATACCCATGCGCATACCGTGTGCCTCAACGCGTGGCAGACGTATGAGCGGTTGGGCAGCCCTGAAGGGGAGTTGGCGTTGGGGCAGGCGGTGATCTATCTCGCCCTCGCGCCCAAATCCAACGCAGGCTACGCGGGCTTCAAGGCGGCGATGCGAAGTGCGGCGGCCACAGGGTCCGCGCCACCGCCCAAACATATCCTGAACGCTCCAACAGGGCTGATGAAAGAGCAAGGCTATGGCGCGGGATATGCCTATGACCACGATGCCGAAGACGGGTTTTCGGGGCAGAACTATTTCCCCGATGGGGTGGAGCGCGCGGCCCTCTACGAACCCGTCGAGCGCGGGTTCGAGCGCGAATTGAAAAAGCGCATGGCGTATTTTGACAAACTCCGCACTCGGCGGGGATGAGGCCAAAGTTGGAATTTTCGCCGCATTCCATCTCCAAATGACCAAAACTTTACTGCAGAACGGCAATAACGGGGTAGTCGCGCATGGTTTTTCATGTTTTGTTAATGACATGTCGCAAACCCGCGGCTCGTGCAGACTAGATCAACGAACAAATAAGAGCGCCCCAACAGGGCAGCTCAAGCGGCACAGCTAACCTCACTAATGTTCGCCGCCTGACAGAAGATTCCCAACTGCGACACGCTGTGCGATATTCGTGG
>ERZ887849.3814-NODE-3814-length-11028-cov-5.668186_pt1 | contig 11028 bp, 6 predicted proteins | sample MGYA00521267_ERZ887849 | MGnify/ENA primary metagenome ERZ887849 (study PRJEB32303, sample SAMEA104408601) | aquatic metagenome | biome: Brackish water; feature: Pelagic; material: water | place: Baltic Sea | collected 2014-06-06T16:11:00 | depth 2,863 m ... | reverse complement strand
AGCAGACCCTAAATGAGGAAATTCATCCCAACTCCGAGTTCGTCAACTTTGGAGTTGGGATTTTTTACTTTTCACTTCTATGCGCTGGCGATCTTGCTAGGAATTTTTGTGGCTGTTTGGGTAACGAAGATTAGGTATAAAGCACTCGGTGGTAATCCAGATGACATAACTGATCTAGCTCTAGTAGTTGTGCCTGCTGGAATTATCGGGGGTCGGATTTACCATGTTCTTACCTCTCCACAGAAATACTTTGGCGAGAATGGTTCTCCAATCCAGGCGCTACAGATCTGGCGAGGTGGTCTGGGAATCTGGGGTGCAATCTCAATCGGCGCTCTTGCGGCATTTATCTTCTTCAAGGTAAAGAGAAATTCACTCTCTTTTTATCAGATGGCTGATGCAATCGCGCCAGGGTTGTTGATCGCGCAGGGGATTGGCAGATTTGGTAATTGGTTTAACGCCGAGTTATTCGGTAAACCCACAACACTCTTCTGGGCACTAGAAATTCCGCGCGAAAGTAGACCATCTGGATTTGAAAATTTTGCGACCTTTCACCCGACTTTCCTTTATGAAGCAATTTGGTGCTTCTTTGTTGCCGCAATAATCATGAAATTAAAGTTTTTCAAAAACTTTTTTAAAGCTGGGACGGTATTCATTTTCTATGTTCTGGCATATTCACTTGGGCGCTTCTTTATAGAAGCGATTCGAATCGATGAGGCCAATTTGATATTTGGAATCCGACTAAATATTTGGGTTTCTGGACTCCTCTTTTTTGGAGCACTGACCCTTTTCCTAAGGAGAATTACAGGAAATACCCAAAAGTCGTAAAAACAAGAGATATGGTTAGGGCATGCCTTTAGAAGATGTTTATCGCAGGAATGCTAATCATAAAACCCATCGTGCTGGGTGGTTGCGAGCTGCAGTTCTTGGCGCAAACGACGGTCTGGTTTCAACTGCAAGCTTGATGATTGGTGTCTCGGCCGCGCGTGCAGATAATTTTCTAGTCACAGCTGGTGCTGCTGGAATTGCTGCCGGCGCAATGTCTATGGCGGTTGGTGAATACATCTCTGTTAGATCACAGAACGATATTGAAGAGTCAGATCGGTTGTTGGAGATTGAACACCTTGCAGTAGATCCGGCTGGTGAATTAGAAGAGTTAATTGAAATTTATATGAACCGTGGTCTCAATCGAGAATTAGCAACGGAGGTTGCGAAAGCTATGACTGAAAGAGATGCTCTTGAAGCGCATCTTCGTGATGAACTTGGACAGTTTCCGCATACTAAAGCGCGCCCCAGTTCAGGCATCGATAGCTTCTGCCCTAAGTTTCACAGCCGGTGGACTTATTCCATTCGCTGGCGCACTCGCGCCAACCTTGGGCACGAAGGTTTTAAGCATTATTGGCTTTACCCTCGCTGGACTTATCGGAACTGGGATATTAAGCGCTCGAATAGCAGGGTCTTCTTACCTCAAAACTACGATTCGCATCTTGATTGGTGGCTCTCTAGGCATGGCAATCACCGCGGGAATTGGCTCTCTGGTCCACCTTACAGGTATCTAAATTCTATAATTCGGGGAGCGATTGCTATCCTTCACCTGTAATATTTAGTCGTTAAATCCTTTGGGCCATTGTCGTCCCGAATCACCTCATAATTTTTTGGGAGTTTTCGTGACTTTATTTTCAACGGTGCCATCGGCACAGGGTTTATATGACCCAACTCAAGAGCGCGACTCTTGTGGTGTTGCTATGGTCGCAACGTTAACTAAAAAAGCTACCCACGAAATTGTCTCTCAAGGTTTAACCGCGCTTCGAAACATGGAGCACCGTGGTGCAACCGGAGCCGAACCAGATAGCGGCGATGGCGCCGGAATTTTGATTTGTATTCCAGATGCGTTCTATCGCGAAGTTATTGATTTCAAATTGCCAGAGGCTGGCAAGTATGCGACCGGCATAATTTTCATTGATAAGTCATTTTCAGATCGTGCGGCCATCGAAGCAATTGCGCATGAAGAAGGACTACAAGTTCTTGGATGGCGTGATCTCCCAATCGATGCCAAATCAATTGGTAAAACCGCGCTATCTGTAATGCCTAAATTTGAGCAGATTTTTGTCGCGGGTATCAATAGTGAGTTTGATTTAGATTTAGAGCGATTAGCGTTCTGCTTTAGAAAGCGAATAGAGCACCGCTTCCCACTTTATGTTCCTTCACTCTCGGTAAGAACAATTGTCTATAAGGGAATGCTTACAACCGGGCAACTTGAGGAATTCTTCCCAGATTTATCTGATGATCGCGTTGTTTCAACACTTGCTCTGGTTCATTCCAGATTCTCAACAAATACCTTCCCTTCCTGGCCGCTTGCACATCCATATCGATTCATCGCACATAACGGTGAGATAAATACAGTTCGTGGAAACCGCAACTGGATGCGAGCACGTGAGTCTCTGTTGGCTAGTGAAATAATTCCGGGAGATTTGAATCGATTATTTCCAATTGTCGATGACTCAAGTAGCGACTCTGGTTCTTTTGATGAAGTTCTAGAACTCCTTTATCTGGGCGGTCGTTCACTTCCGCATTCAGTTTTGATGATGATTCCTGAAGCATGGGAGAACCATGCAACGATGCCGCAGTCCCGAAAAGATTTCTATGCCTTCCACTCAAGCATTATGGAACCTTGGGATGGACCTGCTTGCATCACATTCACAGATGGTAGACAAATCGGCGCAGTTCTAGATCGCAATGGATTACGTCCATCTCGTTACTGGATAACTAAATCTGGCTTAGTAGTTCTTGCTAGTGAATTTGGTGTTCTGGATTTTGAACCAGAAGAAATTGAGAGCAAGGGCAGATTGAAGCCAGGACGTATGTTCTTGGTTGATACCGAGGCTGGTCGAATCATTGAAGATGACGAGATTAAAGATTCGCTTGCAAACGCTGCTCCATATGGCGAATGGTTGCATGCCGGACTTGTGCGCCTCGAAGATTTACCTTCTCGTGAACATATTGTTTATCCGCACTCTTCAGTTCTGAGACGCCAACGTGCATTCGGATATACCGAAGAAGAGATCAGAATTATTTTGACACCAATGGCTAAATCTGGCGGCGAGGCGCTTGGATCGATGGGATCAGATTCACCGATTGCTGCGCTATCTGCAAAGCCAAGACTTCTTTACGATTATTTCTCACAGCTATTTGCACAAGTTACCAACCCGCCACTGGATGCAATTCGAGAAGAATTAGTTACTAGTTTATCGAGCACCGTGGGTCCAGAGTTTAATCTTCTTGTTCCAGGACCAGCTTCATGTCGTCAAATCGCTCTCGATTTTCCAGTGATTGATAATGACGAACTCGCAAAGTTGATTCACGTTAATGCAGATGGAAACCATCCAGGCTTTGCAGCGCATGTTGTTCGCGGCCTCTTTCCAGTGCAAGGTGGGGGCGAGGCGCTAGCCAATCGAATCACCGAGATTCGTCAAGAAGTTTCCCAAGCAATCAAAGATGGTGCGCACATAATTGTGCTGTCAGATCGTGATGGCGATGCCGAAGATGCACCAATCCCATCGCTTCTATTGACTGCCGCGGTTCATCATCATTTAATCCGCGAGAAAACCCGCACCAAGGTTGGTCTAGTTGTTGAATCTGGGGAAGTGCGCGAAGTTCACCATGTTGCACTTCTTGTCGGCTTCGGAGCAGCAGCGATTAATCCTTATCTTGCAATGGAGTCAGCCGAAGATTTAGTTCGTCAGGGTGTTATCACTGGAATTACCCCAGAGAAAGCTGTTGCGAATTTAATTAAGTCACTTGGCAAAGGTGTTCTAAAAGTTATGTCAAAGATGGGCATTTCGACAATAGCTTCATATACCGGTGCCCAAGTATTTGAAGCCATTGGTTTATCTCGTGAAGTAGTTGATGAATATTTCGTTGGCGTGACTTCAAAACTTGGCGGCGTATCAATCGACATGATTGCTCAAGAAACTATAGCCCGTCATCACATCGCATATCCACCAGGGGGCGAAATTCCTGGAACAAAACGCTTGCCGATTGGTGGCGAATATCAATGGCGACGCGAGGGCGAACCACATTTGTTCGACCCAGAAACTGTATTTGCGTTGCAACATGCAACCCGCAATAAGCGATATGACATTTTTAAGCGCTACACCAGTCGGGTAGATGATCAATCAAAGCGATTGATGACACTTCGGGGTCTCTTTGAATTCAAAACTGGAGTACGCCCAGCCATCCCAATTGAAGAAGTTGAATCTCGCTCAGATATCATAAAACGCTTCTCTACTGGAGCCATGTCATATGGTTCGATATCTGCAGAAGCGCACGAGACTCTTGCGATAGCCATGAATCGTCTTGGTGGTAAATCAAATACTGGCGAGGGCGGGGAAGATCCAGAACGCTACAAGCTTGAAGCGAATGGCGATTCTCGAAGATCTTCGATTAAACAGGTTGCTTCAGGTCGATTTGGAGTTACTAGCGAATATCTAGTTAATGCCGATGATATCCAAATAAAGATGGCGCAAGGAGCGAAGCCTGGCGAAGGCGGACAACTTCCTGGTGGCAAGATTTATCCATGGATTGCAAAGGTTCGTTATTCAACCCCTGGCGTTGGTTTAATTTCACCACCGCCTCATCACGATATTTATTCAATTGAGGATCTGGCTCAACTTATCCACGATTTAAAGAATGCGAATAAGAATGCTCGCGTTCATGTGAAGTTGGTTGCAGAAGTTGGAGTAGGAACTGTTGCGGCTGGCGTAAGCAAAGCGCATGCCGATGTGGTTCTGATCTCTGGTCACGATGGCGGAACCGGAGCATCTCCACTTACTTCGCTAAAGCATGCCGGAGCGCCTTGGGAGCTAGGTCTTGCTGAAACTCAACAGACCTTGATGCTAAATGGATTGCGTGACCGCATTGTTGTTCAGGTAGATGGCCAGATGAAAACTGGACGTGACATTGTTATTGCAGCCCTTTTGGGTGGCGAAGAATTTGGTTTTGCTACTGCGCCACTTGTTGTATCTGGATGCGTAATGATGCGAGTTTGTCATCTAGATACTTGCCCAGTTGGCGTCGCAACCCAGAATCCAGAATTACGCGCAAAGTTCAATGGTAAGCCGGAATTCGTGGAAACCTTCTTCGAATATATCGCAGACGAAGTCCGTGAAATATTGGCAGAGCTCGGCTTTAGAACGCTGCAAGAAGCTATCGGGCAAGTTGAATACTTGGACACCAAGAAAGCAATTAAACATTGGAAGGCAAGTGGTCTCGACTTGGCTCCGCTGTTGCAGGCACCGGTATTCGATACTGATGCACCTCGTAGAAATTCAACTACTCAAGATCACGGCTTAGCTAAAGCACTTGATAATCAATTAATCGAACTCGCAGCTCCAGCACTCAAGTCCGGGGAATCTGTGAATATTGAAATGCCGATTAAGAATATTAACCGCACGGTTGGCACAATGTTGGGCTCTGAAATAACTCGCAAGTTTGGAGGTGCTGGCCTTCCTGATAACACTGTGAATATTTCATTCCATGGAACCGCTGGAAACTCTTTCGGAGCATTCATACCAAAGGGCCTAACTCTGCGACTTTATGGCGATGCGAATGACTATGTTGGAAAGGGCCTATCAGGTGGTCGAGTAATTGTGCGACCAGATGAGAAAGCAACTTTTGCTTCGGAATTAAATGTTATCGCTGGAAATGTAATTGGCTATGGCGCTACTTCTGGTCAGATATTTATTCGAGGCCGAGTGGGAGAGCGTTTTTGTGTGAGAAACTCTGGTGCAGTTGCAGTCGTTGAAGGAATTGGTGATCACGGTTGCGAATATATGACTGGTGGAATTGCCTTAGTTCTTGGTCGAACTGGTCGTAACTTTGCAGCCGGTATGTCTGGTGGCAGAGCATTCGTATTAGATCTTGATGCTGCGCTAGTGAATACAGAATTAGTTGATGTATTGGCGCTGCCTGCAGATCAAGAAATTTATGTAAGAGATTTACTCTCTAACTTCGAAGCCGAAACTGGCTCAGTTGTAGCCGCACAATTGTTGAAAAATTGGGAAGAGAGCAAGAAGCGGATCTCCATGATTATGCCACGAGATTATGCCCGAGTTCTTGCCGCAATGGATCGAGCAGAACGTGAAGGTTTACCAGTCGACAAGGTAGTTATGGAGGCGGTCAATGGCTGATCCAAAGGGATTTCTAACAACTCCAAGGGAGACACCGAAGCGCAGACCAGTCGATGTCCGAATTCTTGATTGGAAAGAAGTTTACGAACCACAAGATTTATCTGTTCTCAAGAAGCAAGCCGGACGTTGCATGGATTGCGGAATTCCGTTCTGCCATCAAGGTTGTCCACTTGGAAACTTGATTCCAGAGTGGAACGACTTAATCTGGCGTGGCGAAATGCGCGAAGCCATTGATCGCCTGCATGCAACCAATAACTTTCCAGAATTTACTGGCCGTTTATGTCCAGCTCCATGCGAAACGGCATGTGTAGTCGCCATCAATGCTGATGCAGTAACAATCAAGCAGGTTGAACTTCGCACCATTGAAGAAGCATTCGCAAATGGTTCAGTTGTCCCACTTCCATCGGAACGTCTCACCGGTAAAACTGTTGCGGTTATTGGTTCGGGCCCAGCAGGTTTGGCGGCCGCGCAACAATTAACGCGTGCCGGACATACTGTGGCGGTATATGAAAGGGGCGCAAAGCCAGGTGGATTACTGCGCTACGGAATCCCAGAGTTCAAAATGGAGAAATCAATTCTTGATCGACGGATTTCACAGATGGAAGCCGAAGGCACAAGATTTAGAAGTGGAATAAATGTTGGTGTAGATATAACTGGCAGCGAACTTAAATCCAAATACGATGCAATTGTTCTTGCAGTCGGAGCAACTAACTGGCGCGATCTTCAAGTGCCTGGCCGCGAATTACAAGGCGTTCACCAAGCTATGGAGTATTTACCTTGGGGTAATGCGCAAGGACTAAACGAATTGAGTGGCGAGCCACAGATAAATGCCAAGGGAAAGCATGTGGTAATTCTTGGTGGCGGGGACACTGGAGCGGACTGCTTAGGAACTGCTATTCGCCAAGGCGCAGCTAGCGTTACTCAACTCGAAATTATGCCTAGACCGACTGAAGAGCGACCTTCTTCTCAGCCATGGCCAACTTACCCAATGATTTATCGAGTAAGTAGTGCACATGAAGAAGCGGGCGAGCGGATGTTCGCAGCTTCAACTGAAGAGTTTCTTGGCGATGGAAAGGGCAATCTACGTGCCATCAAATTAGTTGAAACAGAACTCATCGATGGCAAGTTCACCAAGGTCGAAGGCTCTGAAAGAGAATTGCCGGCAGATTTAGTCTTTCTAGCACTGGGATTCGTCGGTCCAGAGAAGTCCGAACTTTTGAAGCAACTTGAAGTCGCCTTTGACGATCGTGGAAATATCATTCGTGATGACAGTTATTCAACTGCAGTCGAAGGTGTTTATGTTGCTGGCGATGCTGGCCGTGGACAATCTCTGATTGTTTGGGCAATTGCTGAAGGTCGTAGCGCCGCTGCAGCAGTCGATGAATTCTTAGTTGGTGAAACCCAATTACCTGCACCAATCGAACCAACTGCTCGACCAATTATGGTCTAGTAGATTTCTCGAAACAATGAAGTAAATAATTAGAAAGCGGTCTCGAAAAAATGCGTAGAGCAAAGATTGTTTGCACGATGGGACCAGCTGTTGAAGCACCAGGAAAAGTTGATGAGTTAATTGCTGCTGGCATGAATGTGGCGCGTCTTAATTTGTCACACGGAGGTTATCCAGAACATCAAGCCCGGCTTGATTCGGTTCGGGCAGCGGCACTTAAAGCTGGTGTAGCGGTTGCGATACTTGTTGATCTACAGGGACCAAAAATTCGCCTAGCAAGATTTGAAGATGGTCCACACCATCTCGCACGTGGCGATATTTTTACAATTACTACTGATGAAGTTCCTGGCACCAAGGAGCGGGTTGGCACGACTTATGAAGGACTTCCCGGAGATTGCAAGCCAGGTGATCGAATTCTTATCGACGATGGAAAAGTTACGGTAGAAGTTGTTGAGGTTAAGGGTAATGATGTAATCACAAAGTGCATCGAACCGGGCGCCGTGAGCAATAACAAAGGAATCAATCTTCCGGGAGTAGCGGTTTCGGTTCCGGCACTGTCAGAGAAAGATAAGGAAGATTTACGCTGGGGACTGCGTGCAGGTGCTGATTTCATTGCGCTCTCATTTGTTCGTAGCGCAAAAGATATTAAAGATGTCCATTTGATTATGGATCAAGAGGGAATTCGTCGCCCAGTTATTGCAAAGATTGAGAAACCGCAGGCCGTTGATAACTTAGAAGAAATTATTGCTGCCTTCGACGGCATCATGGTCGCAAGAGGTGACCTCGGTGTTGAAATGCCAATCGAAGAAGTCCCACTAGTTCAGAAGCAATGCGTAATGCTGGCCCGTGAGGCAGCCAAGCCGGTAATCGTGGCAACACAAATGCTTGATTCGATGATTACAAATTCCAGGCCGACTAGAGCTGAGGCAACAGATTGCGCTAATGCGGTTCTAGATGGGGCAGATGCTCTGATGCTCTCCGGTGAAACCAGTATTGGTGAATTTGCGATTGAAGCTGTTGCAACCATGGCCCGAATCATTGAACGAACTGAAGAAGTTATGTTGGATCGAATTCCTGCTCTGCGGCATGACCCAAAAACCAAAGGTGGCGCAATCACTAAGGCCGCAACAGAGGTTGGAGCAATCATTGGGGCAAAGTATCTAGTCGCCTTCACTCAGAGCGGTGATTCCGCACGCCGGATGTCGAGACTTCGTTCTCCAATAAATATTATGGCGTTAACCCCAACCATCGAAGTCTTTAATCAGTTGGCGCTCTCTTGGGGAATCGAGCCAAAGATTACCCAGATGGTTTCGCATACTGATGAAATGGTTGCCCAGGTTGACCGAATTCTTATCGACTCCAATCGCGTTTCTAAGGGCGAGAGCGTCATAATCGTTGCAGGTTCGCCACCCGGAATTCCGGGTTCGACCAACGCTATGCGAGTTCACCGTGTTGGCGATGCAGTTGAAGGAATTGCTCCGGCATATCGTAAGTAGTTAAAGTGGGGGAGGTAAATTAAGAAAAATTCAGGGAATAATTGCCTCGGTACTCCAACGGTAGAGAGGGCGGACTCAAAATCCGCACAGTGTCGGTTCAAATCCGACTCGAGGCACATGTCAAATAATTTAAAAAATACGGCCGAAAATAGAGCAGCCAGAATTTTGGTTGCCGAAGATGAAGCCCTAATTCGTCTTGACCTAGTTGAAATGCTTACCGAGGCTGGTTACGAAGTTGTAGGCCAGGCAACTAACGGAGTTGAGGCAGTGACTCTTGCAAAGGAGTTAAAGCCAGATCTCGCGATCCTTGATGTAAAAATGCCAGAGCTTGATGGAATTTCAGCGGCCCAAGAAATAATTGAGATTTCACCAGTTTTAATGCTCACCGCATTTAGTCAGAAGGAGTTAGTGGAGCGCGCTAGGGATGCGGGCGTGATGGCATATGTCGTAAAGCCGTTTAGCATTAGCGACTTAACTCCTGCAATAGAAATAGCTATTAGCAGGCACCTTCAGATGCGAACTTTAAAAGAGGAGGTCGCAGATTTGTATGAAAGATTGGAAACCAGAAAAATCATTGACCGGGCCAAAGGCATCTTGATGAAGGCGATGGATTTGAGTGAACCAGAAGCTTTTAGCTGGATCCAGAGGTCTGCGATGGACCGGAGGCTCTCGATGAAGGAGGTGGCTTTAGCAGTAACTGACCCTGAAAAGGCCGAAAAGTTTGATTTCTGAAATAAATCCTGGTTTTTACTCCCTTGAAACACGCTAAATCTATTTACCCAAAATTTAAATCGAGTTATGCTTCGGACATCCTCTTTGGACTCTAGCTATACAAGTTCAAGTAGGCACATACTGAAAGGGAAAAAATGCAGAAATTCAAAAAAGCGACCTTGATCGCTGTTGCAACTGTTGCAAGCTTAGTCTTAGTAAGCTGCGGTAGCGGAAACAACGCTTCTGGTCCATTAAAAATAGGTTCACTACTTCCTGAGACAGGAAGTCTTGCATTCCTAGGGCCCCCAGAGTTTGCTGGTGTTGATTTAGCAGTTGAAGAAATCAATGCGGCCGGTGGCGTATTAGGCGAGAACATAGAGCACATCCGTGGCGATTCAGGAGACACAAGTTCTGACATTGCACAACAAACAACTGATTCACATATATCAGCTGGCGTTAGTGCAATCGTTGGTGCAGCATCTTCAGGAGTTTCTTTCACAGTAATCGACAAGATTGCTGGCGAAAAAATCGTTCACTTCTCACCAGCTAACACTTCACCTGACTTCACAAATTACGATGATGATGGATACTACTTCCGCACCGCACCATCAGATACCTTCCAGGGAGCAGTTCTTGGTCAACTAATGGCTAAAGAAGGCGCGAAAAATGCTGTATTCCTAAACCTTGATGATGCTTACGGTAACGGTCTAGCTAAGTATGCAGCTGCCGCATTTACTGGAACATCTTCAACAATCGTTTACAACCCACAAGCTGCTGAATTCTCAGCAGATGTTGCAAAGGCAAAGGCTGCAAAGCCAGATGCAATTGCAATCATCGGCTTTGATGAGACAGCGAAGATTTTCACTGAACTAATCAAGCAAGGAATCGGTCCAGATAAGGTCAAGACCTATCTTGTTGATGGAAACCTTTCAAGTGGTGCTTACAAGGATCTACCTGCAGGAATCATGAATGGCGTAAAAGCTACTCTTCCAGGTGTATTTGCTGATGACACACTTCAAAAGCGTCTACTTGGAGTAGATCCAGGACTGACAGACTTCTCATATGCTCCTGAGTCATATGATGCAATTATTCTGATTGCACTTGCAGCAGAACAAGGTGGTGCAACGGATGGTCAGACAATCCGTGACAACCTAGTATCTGTTTCAAAGGGTGGCACAAAGTGCACAAC
>ERZ887849.3812-NODE-3812-length-11039-cov-8.557083_pt1 | contig 11039 bp, 9 predicted proteins | sample MGYA00521267_ERZ887849 | MGnify/ENA primary metagenome ERZ887849 (study PRJEB32303, sample SAMEA104408601) | aquatic metagenome | biome: Brackish water; feature: Pelagic; material: water | place: Baltic Sea | collected 2014-06-06T16:11:00 | depth 2,863 m ... | reverse complement strand
CTATTGCTGCCAAGGTGGATGGGCAGCCCTGTTGCCAATGGGTGGGCAAGGACGGTGCCGGCCACTTTGTGAAAATGGTGCATAACGGCATCGAATACGGCGATATGCAGCTGATCTGCGAAGCTTATTCACTCATGGAAAAAGTGCTGGGCATGAACTGTGACGAAATGCACGACGTGTTCAGGCAATGGAACGACGGTATTCTCGACTCCTATTTGATCGAGATTACCGCTGATATTCTCGCCGTGAAAGATGAAGATGGTGAGCCGCTGGTGAACAAAATACTCGACACTGCAGGGCAAAAAGGCACCGGCAAGTGGACCGGTATCAGTGCGCTGGATCTCGGTGTGCCGCTGACGCTGATTGGTGAAGCGGTGTTCGCGCGCGTGCTCTCTTCGCTAAAAGAGGAACGTGTGCGTGCATCCGCAATTCTGGGGTCGCGGCCAGCCACGACAACAAGCAGCAACAGGCAGGAAAACATTGATGCCCTGCGTGATGCTCTCTATGCGTCCAAAATTATTTCGTATGCACAGGGCTTTATGCTGATGCGCGAGGCGGCAAGGGACCAGGGCTGGCAGCTCGATTATGGCGCGGTCGCATTAATGTGGCGAGGCGGCTGCATCATCCGCAGCGCCTTTCTCGGGAATATCAAAGAAGCTTACGAGAACGATCCGGAATTAGAGAATCTCGCGCTCGATGGCTTCTTTACCGAAGCACTGAAATCGGCCGAAGCAGGCTGGCGTAAAGCGGTGGTGCTGGCCATCGAGCACGGGATTCCGGCTCCTGCGTTTGCCTCGGCGTTATCCTATTACGATGGCTACCGCAGCGCGCGTCTGCCGGCCAATCTGCTGCAAGCGCAGCGTGACTATTTCGGCGCGCATACCTATGAGCGCATTGACCATAAACGCGGCGAGTTTTTTCACACCGACTGGACCGGTCGTGGCGGTAAAACTGCATCGACCACATATGAAGCGTGAGATGGGTAAAGTGCTACGCATCAATGCGTTGCGATAATGTCGAGAGAGAATACCCATGACCGAAGACGCAGGAGGGGCCGGTGTGGAGAGCAATCTGTCAAACTCTGGGCAGGACTATGAAACGGCTGCCCCGTGTAACATTGTTATCTTTGGTGCAACGGGTGACCTGACCAAGCGCAAACTTATGCCGGCGCTGATGCGCATGTTGCATTGCGGTTTGATTCATCGCGACAGTCGCATACTTGGCGTGCTGCGAAACCGTAGCGAAGCCGAGTGGCATGAAATGATACGTGCCGGGCTGCACGAATATTCGCCGCAACTCGATATGGATGAAGAAAAGTGGCGAGAGTTTCTGCCGCATCTGAAAATGGTCGACGGCGGCCTAGATGACGACACCATGTATCAGCGCCTGGCCGATGCGCTGGAGACTCTAGGCGATAAGAAAAACGCCATGTTCTACTGCGCGATCCCTCCGGAATGGTATAACCGGGTAGCACAGGGCCTGTTCAAGGCCGGGCTGGTGAGTGAAGAAGACGGCTACCGTCGACTGGTAATCGAGAAACCGTTTGGCAGCAATCTCGTAACAGCTTCTGCTCTGAACAAGGAGTTGCAGGCGGTTTTCAAAGAAAACCAGATCTATCGAATCGATCATTACCTCGGCAAGGAAAGCGTGCAGAACCTGCTGGTTTACCGCTTTGCCAACAGCATCATGGAACCGCTGTGGAACCGTAATTATATTGACCACATCCAGATATCTGTTTCGGAAACTATCGGTATCGAGTACCGCGCTAAGTATTACGAAAACTCCGGCGCCCTGCGGGACATGATTCAGAGCCATCTGATGCAGGTGATGACACTGGTAGCGATGGAGCCGCCGGTGGAATTTACGGCCGATGCAGTGCGGGATGAAAAGATGAAAGTGTTGCGCGCTTTACGCCGCTTTGACCCAGATCAGATTGCTGTGCACACGGTGTCTGCACAATATGCCTCCGGCATGGTTGGAGGCGAACGGGTGGCTGCTTATGTCGCCGAGGAAGACGTATCGCCGGATTCATCGACTGAAACCTTTGCTGCAGTGCGCTTCTACATCGACAACTGGCGCTGGCAGGGCGTGCCATTCATTTTGTGGACCGGCAAGCGCATGAAGGCCAAGGTATCCGAAGTGATGATTCGGTTTCGCAAGCCGCCCTTCAATCTGTTTGACAGCCATGCCTCAGTTCCGGCAGCCAATGCGCTGGTGTTTCGCTTGCAACCGGAGCCAGGCGTTGTACTACGAGTGAATGCCAAGAAGCCGGGGCTAACCACCGATAACGAAGAGATGGTGATGCGCGCAATGTACGCGAGCGATACCAGCGAAGCTGCAGATGCATACGAGATACTGATGCACGATGTGCTCACCGGTGACGGGACGCTATTTTCACGCAGTGACGAAATTGAGGAATCGTGGTCGATTGTTGAGCCTGTGCTGGAGGCATGGAAGGACCGCGTCTTCATCGAACGTTACCGTGCAGGTACATGGGATGTGGCTGCCATGGATGAGCTGACCAAGGATTGTGTGGGCGGCTGGCACAAACCTACCCTGCATGAATAGGGTCGAGGTTTTCGACTCGCCGGAGGCGGTCGCTCAGGCAGTAGCGAGTTATCTGTTTGAGCGGATTACAGGCTGTGTGAGTGTGAAAGGACAGTGCCATGTGGTGCTGCCCGGCGGGCGCACACCGTCGCGTTGCCTCGAATTGCTCGCTGAAAGACCTTTGCCGTGGCAGTCTATTCACTGGTACCCGGGAGATGAGCGGTGTTACCCGGCGGGCCATGCTGAGCGTAACGACAGCATGATGTGCTCCCGGTTGTTTTCCAGGCATGCGCAGGCAATGGACAATTTTCATGCGATCCCCGCGGAACGCGGGTCGGAGCAGGGCGCGAAGGACTATGCCGTGTTATTGGACGGCGTTGGGACTTTGGATATTGTGGTGCTGGGCATGGGAGAGGACGGCCACACTGCCAGTCTTTTTCCCGGGAATGCCGCGCTGGATGATCCACGCAGTGCCGTGCCTGTGCACGGCGCCCCCAAGCCTCCGAGTGAACGTATATCGCTGGGCTTGAATATGCTGAGGCATGCGGGCGAGCGTATTGTTATCGCCACTGGTGAGGGCAAACGTGAAGCCCTCGCCAAGGCGTACGCTGGTGAAGCCCTCCCGGTCACGCAGGTTGGGGCCGATATCTGGTTTGTTGATGAGGCAGCAATGGGGCAGTGAAATTCAATAATCTTCCGAACCGCACCCCCCACCGCAGTGTCGCTGTTCGGGCAGTGTGGGTTTTACGGGCATTCTTCATTGAGTAGTCGTCTTTTTTGAAGATGGGAAGCACGTCAAAACAGTTACGACCACGTTCGATACCTGTAGCAGAGAGGCAATGGTTTCAAGCGGTAGGCGGTGGTCGGCCAAATGAGTTAGCACACGAGCTTGTCCGCTGAAAAAAGGCACTGCCCTCTCTAACGCAGGGAGCGGGGAGTGCCAAAAGATTCCTGCCGGGGCGGCAGGAATAACCTGGAAACCGTCAGCGCTTCCTGAGCTCCAATGATAATCGGTGGAATCAGGGTAGGCACTATGACTAACATAATCCATAGATGCACAGCTGTCTGTTCGGTATCCCACAGTAGGATCTACAATTTCTCCGAGCGCCTATCTTGAGTCACTAGTGAGCAATAAGAATGCCGGTGTCAATGCCAACACTGGACATGCAGCCTTCGCGGTGTTTGCGGATCAACCGGGAGATCTTGACACTTAGTGGTAGTGCATCGGGTCACGTATGTGCGCTGTTGCACATACAGGGTAAGGAGTGGATACTCTATACCTGTCGTAGACGATCGGGTGCATTCGTTAATTTTCATACTTGAAACCGCCGGCCGGAGTATCGTACTTGACTGATCTTGACAGTCCCCGCCAGATGATTCGGCAGGCCTGCTACACAATGTCAAAGCCAGTGATCAGTCTGTTGGTGTTGTTGTCTTTGGTTCGGACCAGGGCCTGGTGGGCCAGTTTAACGAGCAAGTCGTTGATAGCGTGACCTCTTTTCTCGCCGGGTTGCCAACTGGCCGGGTTCAGGTTTGGGCGGTCGGCGAGCGTGTTGGCGCTCGTCTTGTCGACACGGGAGTGCTCACTGAGCAGCTTTTTTCGGTGCCTAATTCCGTGCAAACAATAGCACCGCTGGTCGGTGAAATCTTGTTGGCAACCGACAGAGAGCGTGTCCCTGGTGAAATGGCCGAGCTGCATTTGTTCTACAACCGTTCGCAATCCGGTGCAAGCTACGAGCCCGTGAGGCATAGACTACTTCCGCTTGACGCTGTGTGGAGGCGCGAACTGGTCGAGTTACGCTGGCCGAGTGACAGCCTGCCAGAAGTCCAGGGCGACAATATAGCGTCTTTGGGAGCGTTGATTCGAGAGTACTTGTTTATCTCACTGTTTCGCGCCTGCGCTGAGTCGCTCGCCAGCGAAAATGCGAGCCGCCTGGCAGCGATGCAGCGCGCCGAAAGGAATATTGATGAGTTGTTGGAGCAATTGCGCGGTACATTCCATCGTATACGGCAAAGTGGGATTGATGAAGAATTGTTTGATGTGGTCGCCGGCTTCGACGCCCTGGCCAGCGAAGCTGACTAGGTAGCGCTGGAGTGCTCCGACTTTAACTGACTGTTCCGAGATTTATTGGACCTCAACGACCTTGGCCGCTATGCCGGAACCCTCAGTCACCCGTTTGGATTAGGAGCGGGAGGCGCGCGCGAGTTAAACTTGTAGCTGTTTTTTATCCACACAGGGAATTAGGGTCATGGGAAGATTAGACGGCAAGGTTGCCATTGTTACGGGCGCCGCACGCGGCATGGGTGAGGCCACGGCTCGCATGTTGGTAGAGCAGGGTGCCAGTGTTGTGCTGGCAGATGTGCTGGATGAGCCTGGCCGTGCCGTGGCTGAAGAGCTCGGTGCCAAGGCGCTCTTTGTGCACCTGGATGTCACTGACAAAGCGCAGTGGCACGCTGCTGTCGAGGCCAGTGCGCAATTCGGTACGCTTAACGTGCTGGTGAACAACGCCGCTATTCTTATCCATAAGACGATCATGGACACTACCGAAGAAGAGTTCATGGCGGTAACCCGCGTTAACCAGTTGGGTGTTTTTCTGGGTATGCAGTCCGTCTTTCCGTCGATGAAGGCCGGCGGCGGAGGCTCCATCATCAATATTTCTTCTATTGACGGCTTTCAGGCCAAAAATTCGCTGGTCGCTTATGCTGCCAGTAAATGGGCAGTGCGCGGCATGACCAAAACCGCTGCGTTGGAAATGGGCAAGTACAACATCCGGGTAAACAGCGTGCATCCCGGTGGCGTGTACACCGACATGCACGGTAAAGACTTTATGACCCGCGAGCAGGCGGACGAAACGTATACGAATCAGGCTTTACCCCGCGTGGGTATGCCTAGCGAAGTTGCTGCGGTAACCGCTTTTCTTGCGGGAGACGAAGCCAGCTTTAGCACCGGCTCCGAGTTCATGGCCGATGGTGGTTGGCACGCGGGTGCCGTTTTTCAGGCTCTGCCTCAGTTGTAGCTGGAGGTTCGCTGATTGGAAGCCGCATTCATTAAAAACGTGCTTGTGCTTTGTACGGGAAATTCCTGCCGTTCTATCTTGGCCGAGGCCCTGATCAACCAGCTCGGTGAAGGGAGGTTCACCGCTGTGAGTGCCGGCAGCGATCCAGCCGGTTATGTTCATCCTGGGTCTATTGCCGCTCTTGGGCGGCACCGTATAAGCGTGGGTGAACCTCGCAGCAAGTCATGGGATGAGTTTGCCAACCGGCGTTTCGACCTCGTCATCACCGTATGCGATCGGGCTGAGCGTGAAAGTTGCCCTCTGTTTCTCGGCAACTTCGAAAGGAAACACTGGAGCACACCGGATCCGGCCGGAGTCGAAGGTACCGATGAGGACGTGGCGGAGGCATTTGACAGCGCGCTCATGATGCTCAGGAATCGAATAGAGCAGGATCTGCTGTGAACAATGCAGGCAACTCACCTATGGGATTGTTTGAGCGCTACCTGTCACTGTGGGTGGCGCTGTGCATCGCTGCCGGGATGGTCGCTGGTGTTGCCTCACCGGGCGCTTTTGCGGCAATTGCCGCCTTTGAATACGCGAACGTCAATCTCGTGGTGGCTGTTTTCATCTGGGTAATGATCTACCCCATGATGGTAAATGTCGATTTTGCTTCCCTGCGAGATGTTGGCGCGAAGCCCAAAGGCCTGTGCATCACACTGGTAGTAAACTGGATCATCAAGCCATTCACCATGGCCGCCCTGGGCGTGTTCTTCTTTGAGTATGTTTTTGCGGGCTTTGTAGACCCTCAAACGGCACAGGAATATATCGCTGGCATGATACTGCTCGGGGTCGCACCCTGTACCGCGATGGTGTTTGTGTGGAGCCAGCTCGTGCGGGGCGATGCCAACTACACACTGGTGCAGGTGTCGATTAACGACCTCATCATGGTTTTTGCTTTCGCGCCTCTGGCGGCCTTGCTGCTGGGTGTTACGAACATTGTTGTGCCGTGGAATACCTTGCTGCTCTCGGTAGTGCTTTATGTTGTCGTTCCGCTCGTCGCGGGCTTCATCACACGAAGAGCGCTTGACGGAGCCGGCAGTGATGAGCGCATTAGCCAGTTCACCGCCAGGTTGAAGCCCTTCTCGATTCTGGGGCTGCTTGCTACCGTTGTGCTGTTGTTTGGTTTTCAGGCACAGACCATTCTGGATAAACCACTGGTGATTGCCCTGATTGCAGTGCCCCTGCTTATTCAAAGCTACGGTATCTTTTTCATTGCCTATGGCTGGGCATACCTCTGGCGCGTGCCGTTTACCACAGCAGCCCCTGCAGCCCTGATAGGAACATCAAACTTCTTCGAGTTGGCCGTTGCGGTGTCGATCAGTCTGTTTGGCCTGCATTCGGGCGCAGCGTTGGCAACCGTGGTGGGTGTGCTGGTTGAGGTGCCTGTCATGCTGTCGCTGGTCGCGCTGGCAAACGGCACACGTCGCCATTTCACCTAGTCTGGCAATGACATAGTCCTGAGCCTTATCTGGACAGATAATGGCCCGTTAGCGCGTGATACGAGGTGGGGTGGCGGTGTGCGGAGCTACCGAGTTTGCCTGCACAGGCGTCTTTATTTCCTATGCAGGCAAAGATGTGGCTTGCGCTAGGGCGTCACGAGATATTTTTCGCCGGTGCGCATGGCGCGGTAGTTCAGCGCCGCATCCTTTTCGAGCATTTGCTCAAGCGTGACCTTTTCCTTGTAGTGGCTGGCAAACGTTGTGGTCAAATTGTCGAGCACGTATTTGCGCATACGGGCTACGGTTTCCCCGCCGACTTTTTGCAGGAAAGGGAACAGCAGCCAGCCAGACAAGGTAAAGGCGAAGCCATAAGACGGCGTCAGGATGGTTGCACCAAGGTCGAGGCGACCATAGATGTACATCTTCTTTTCCTGGTCCGAACCATACCGGCTGAAGTCGGTCATTTTGCTGACGGCGACTTGCTCCATGGCCTTGAACACCGCATCCGAATTGGTCCCGCCGCCAATGGGGTCGAAACCCAGATAGGCTCCCGTTTCTTCTATGGCCGAGCGCAGCTGTGCCATGAAATTACTGTCCGATGAATTCACCACATGTTTCGCGCCAAGCCCCGTGAGCAGGTCGACCTGTTCTTGCTTGCGCACAATGTTGACCAGGTCTATGCCTTCATCAAGGCAGATGCGATGGAGCATCTGGCCGAGGTTAGATGCCGCCGCCAGATGAACCATGGCGTTGTGACCTTCCATCTTCGCTGTTTCAACGAAGCCGAGTGCGGTCATGGGGTTGACGAACGCAGAGGCCCCATCTACGGATGAGTAATCGCCCAGTGGCAGGCACATCTTTACATCGGCGATGGCATATTCGGAAAACGCGTTGCCGGGGACGCAAGCGACTCGCTGGCCAATAAGTGCCTGGGCGGCGGGATTGTCTCCCGCCGCGACAACCGTGCCGGCCCCTTCATTGCCCACGGGCAGCCGTTGCCCATGGCGGCTTTTTGAGCCGCTTAGGAACGGCTCGGGCATTTTAGCCACGACTTTGCCTGGAGAATATTCGGCGTTTTCCAGATCGGCGGCACTGAACAGCAGGGCAAGATCCGACGGATTGATGGGCGCCGCCTCCATGCGCACCAGCACTTGTCCGCCCTTCGGTTCGGGAAAAGTGCTGGTCGCAACCTCGACTGTTAGCGTCCCGTTTTTGTCCAAGGTGGTAAAGATTTGTTTTCCGGTCGTGCTCATGGATTGTTCTCCTGAACGTGTGAGGTTTGTAAGGTTGTATAACCGGTATTTTACACAGGTATTACCCTAACACGGATCTGGCCAGCTGTTGCTCAATTAGGTGTGCAGCAATATGCCCAAACAGCATCGGGCTTGCCCCAACTGATGCTGGCAACCTGCAGCAGCGAGTCAAAGCGCGTCAGCGCAGAGCTATTGCGTTCCTTTACGGCGGTGTAGAATGAAGACCGCAATTATTAAGCCTTTTTCTTACCTCCGGGATTTTCCACGATGACCAAACACTTCTTGATTTTCGTCACTCTGTTCTTCACAGCTAGTCTGGGCTACGCGCAGTCTCCGTTCCCTGACGGGCCACTACCCAGTTTAATGATCGAGGAACGCGGGGAGATTGTGTTGGAGGGGGATGACTTCAGCTTTCGCCCCTGGAATAGCGAGCAGGCACCGAGCAAAGTGCATATATTGCAGTACTTTGGTGCAACCCAGAGCGATAGCGAGTTGTTCAAGCCGTTTATTGATGCTCTGCAGGAATCTCTCACGCCCGGTACTTACCACGTTACGACGATTATTAACCTCGATGCGGCGATGTGGGGCACCACCGGGTTTGTCGTATCCGAAGTCAAAACCAATAAACGTAACTTCCCTGAAGCAACCATCGTTCTGGATGAAGACGGTGTCGGCGTGAAACAGTGGCAGCTGGGTAAAGTGGGCGCGGGTCTGGTCATCGTTGATGGGCTTGGAGTGGTACGACACTTCTCGACAGAGGCAATGAATGGGCAGCAGGTCGAGCAGTACGTCGCGTTGGTACAGGGGTTTACGCAGCAAAACTAACCGCGGCCTTTGGCGTGCCTGCTACAGCCGCCTGATAATATAGGGATGGTTCGGCGTCTGGCAGTTGCCCTTTTGCGCACCTGCAGGTGCCGATGTGGTCAAGCGTGAGCCTGTCGCGAGATATCCTATGCGTCGCTTGAAGGCTAGCGTTGCTGTGGATGGGGCGCGGCGCTTCCCTTGGGCCAAACCGGCGCCCTGTACCATTTTCTTAACGGTAACAAAGCTCAGTCTTGGCCTCAGTTTCCCGGGCCGTCTCAATCAAGCCTGTGGTTGCACCAGTCGCCCTATTTCCACGGTGCTTTTAAGCGTCGTGCGATGTACCAGACGGGAAGCGTCCTGCGGGTTGCCAAAGGCCCGGTGCATGGAGCGCAAGTTATCCCAAAGCACCATGTCATTCGGCTGCCACTGATGCACGTAACTGAAGCGCGAGTCTGTAGCATGGGCGACCAGCTCATGTAGTAGCGCCTCGCCCTCGTCTGCCGGGAGATTAAGCACTTCGCGCAGGTGCAGCGGGCTGACACACAAGGCCTTGCGCCCGCTGACAGGGTGGCGCCAGACCAGCGGGTGGATTGTGTCTGGAAAATTTGGGTAGAAGGCTTTTTCCTTTTCCAGGTTGGAGTCGTCGTGGCGCTCTACGTTGGGCCGTCCAAACAGCATTTCCCGAGGGTCCGCAATGAAGCGGAACCGTGCTTCAAGGTGCTCAATGCGCTCCTTCGTCGCCTCCGGTAGCGCGTCGTAAGCCGCTGCGGTGTCGATCCAGCCTGTCTGGCCACCGGAGTATGGCATTTCCAGCATACGCAGCAGCGCGCCACGGTTGGGAGTGGTGGTGTAAACAAGATCGCTGTGCCACGGAATGCGCCCAACTGTTGCGACCCCGTCGTAGTGATAGACCGGGGCGGTTTCGTCGCTTTTGCGGTTGGATAGCCAGATAAGTTCAGGATAGCCCTCAACGCGAATGTTTTCGATGGGGTGCACTTCCAGCTCACCAAATGCGCGGCTCAGCTTCAGCTGCTTTTCCGGGCTGTCGCCAATGCCGCGAAACAGCAGGATGCCCTTATCCAGCCAGGCTTCCACCATGGCGTCGCGTGCTGAGTCGCTGATCTCGCGGCTGAGGTCCAGCCCGCGTACCTCAGCCCCGATACCGCCTTCTAGTGAGGATATCTCGAACGTCTGCATTGTTTGCTGCTCCGCTTGAATGATGGTGATGTCACGGGAAAGATGGTAGGCCTTTGGCGGCGTCGATTCCAGCGCTGTCGGGTATACCTAAGTGAGCCAGCCGGGGTTCACTTGACGACCAACTCTCCAGGCCTAGCCCGGCTCTTTGGTGGGGCTTGCTGATATCCGTTGGCTCGATTGTGGGTGGCACTACAGGGTTTGTGGTTGCCGTGTCGAGAGCAAGGGCCTTTTTTAAAGCGGTATGGGCAGGGGAAAGCGGCAGCACATAGCGTCCACTGGTTTGTCTCAATAGGCCGATCAGGGGGGCGATGTGAACACAATTACACATACCGATCAGCACGGCATCCAGCAACAAGAGCGGGAAGGAGACGGGTGTGAATAGCTTGATCACATGGGGGGTGTTACTGTGCGTGCCTTGCACGAAACAATGAGGCTCGTATTATGAAGGCTCTTTCAGAGACACGAGACAGTTTTCAGATGAACCCATTTCTCAAAACCATTATGAAAGGACGCTGGCCAATACCAACATGATTTCGAGCTTCTTGATTAAGGGGGAACCCAGTTCTCTCGCGAAGTCGAAAAGATTTTTTACTGATTAAGAAGGAAAAAACAATGCTTTCGTATCGCCCCGCCCGTTTTCTTGGCGTTCTCGCTTGTGTTTTGCCGATGGGCTCCACAGCTGAGCCACTTGCTGCGCACGCAAACGTGGAAACTCTGGTCAAGAGCAGCAGCATGTGGAACGG
>ERZ887849.3809-NODE-3809-length-11044-cov-5.028756_pt1 | contig 11044 bp, 6 predicted proteins | sample MGYA00521267_ERZ887849 | MGnify/ENA primary metagenome ERZ887849 (study PRJEB32303, sample SAMEA104408601) | aquatic metagenome | biome: Brackish water; feature: Pelagic; material: water | place: Baltic Sea | collected 2014-06-06T16:11:00 | depth 2,863 m ... | reverse complement strand
CGCTGCAGCCCCGTCTGCAGGTCCTGCCCATCGAAGATCAGCAGGCTGCAGTCGATCGCCGCGGCCGGATCACTCGGCCACTCGAAGGCGATCACGCCGGCCTCCGCCGCCGGCGAGCCGCAGCGGTGCTGGTGGCCCAGGGCCAGATGGGCGATCTGCAGGTCGTAGGCCAGGTCCTTCGCTTGCCAGTAGAAGCGGCGCGGCACGGCGCTGCGGGTCTTTTTGAGATCGAACAGGCGGCCATCGCTGGTCACCACATCCGGCAGGCAGCGGCAGGGCCGGCCGGCCTCGTCATCCCAGAAGTGGGGCTGCTGGCTGGCCTCTGGGTCCAGGGCCGCCAGCACCTCCCCCATCACCGGATCGGCATGGAGGGCATCGCGGATGCGCAGCGCCTGCTCCACCATCTCGTGGCTCACCGGCGTCAGCCCGGCCGCCTCGGCCTCGGCGCAGTTGGCGGCACCGGCCTTGGTGTTGCGGGCGATCGTCTTGAACGCCGCAAAACGCTCCTCGATGCGGAAGGGCGGGGTGAGCAGGGCATCGACCAGATCCCCCTTGACCATGTCCGGCGAGGGAACGAATGGCGCCGCCCCCGGCCCGAAGCGATGCCACCAAGCCCGCATCGTGCCGGTTACCGCCGCCTTCAAGGCGGTGGGGGACCAGGCGGGATGGCGGTGGTAGTTCGCCAGGGTGAGGTTGCTCATGACCCTTCCTCCCGGCCATGGCCGAGGACGAGCTGTCGTGCTTCCAGCAGCGACGGGCACAGACCCGAATCGATGCCACCGCCGCCCGAGTGCAGGAGGGTGGCCACGTAGCCGCCACAGGCGCTCTGGCGGAAGCTGATGGCGATGCCGTGGCTGGCCAGGGCGGCCAGGGATTCGGCATTGATCACTGGCCAGTGCTGCTGCCAGGTAGCCAGAGCTGCGGAAAAGGCAGCCTGGATCAGGGTGTAGTGCTCCAGATCGGAGCGATGGGGAACTCGGATCTCCAGGCCATCAGGAGGCCTGGAATCGGCATCAGGGGTGCCGCGTTCGGCGCGATCCACAAGGTCTTGCAGGTTGACGCCAAAGCTACCCCCGTTGCAACCCTTTCGGGAACGCTAAACCCTGGTATTCCAGCTGCGCATAATTGCACCGGCAGTAACGGTCGCGACGGACTCGATTGCTGCCCCCGTGCACCAGCCCTGTTCAGGAGGCGCCGGTCTCTGCTTCTGAGCTGATCAGTTCCGGCGCTGCCTCCCGCACCCAGGCATCAAGGGCCTGGCGAGCGATGGGGACGATGGCCGGCGCTAGCCGCTCGCCGGCGAACAGGGCGTTCTCGATGGCGACCACCTGCTCCATCGGCAGGTCACCGGCCTTGCGCAGCACCTGCATCGCCGCTGAGACCGGGCGTACGCCGGCGAGCTCTGCCGCCTGGTCAAACAGATTGCGCAGCCGCTTGGTCTCGCTCTCCGCGTCGATTTCATCCTGCCGCGGCCAGAGCGCGGGAGGCCCTTCCAGCTTGCCGATGTAGCAGGCGAACCAATCCTCCGCGCCCCAGACGCGGCCATCGGGATGCCGAACAGGTTGGGCACGCTGCACCCGGTCACGCAGGGTGCGGTCCTTGATCGGCCCCCGGTCTTCCAGCGCCAGGCACTCGTTAAGCACCCCCAGCTGGATGAAGGTGCTGGGCTGGGGCTGCTGCACCTTGCCGTTCTCCAGGTTCCCCCACTGCCCCCCGGCCACCCGCAGAGGCCAAGGGATTAGGGCCGGGCAGGCCTTGGCCCAGTCCTGGGCTGTGGTCACCGACCAGTCGTTGCTACGACGCCAATTGCGCAAAAACTTGCCGAATTGCACCCGCGCAGCGTCTAGCTTGTGCTGAAGGCTCTGCACTGGGTTGCCATTTGGGAATCCTAACAGTATGCCTGTTGACTTCGCGAACGGTCGACGGTAGTTCGTGCCTTCGCAACGAACCGTATTCCCGTGGGGCTTGGCCGCTGGCCTCCCGCACCGCCTTGCCGCCTTCTTGCCGATGCTCATGCTCCTTCTGGCCTGGGCTGTCTCCCTTGGCCTGGAGGCTGCAGTCCAGCTGCTCAGGGCCTGCAGGGCGGGCTGGCGGCCTCAGGGGGGCTGGCGTTGCTGAAAGGTCTGCCTGGCCTCACCACCAGTTCTATCTATCAAGACCGTCGCGATTTGCACCCATAGACATGGCGAAGGGCTGAGCGGCCGGGTGAGCCTGCCCATGGGCGCACGACAGGAATCAGCTGCGGTTCCAATGCCACACTTTGGCGAATAGAGAAGTATTCAGGAGCCGGTAACTGAGTGGGTTTGTGAGTTTCGTGCTTTCAGATCTAGGAAGCCTGCATTTCGGAGGTGCTGGATTTCTGATTATTCGCTGCGCCGCATTATTAGGTCTATTCCATGTTGGCTTTTGCGGCACACCCCAGGCTGTGAGCTGCTTTGACCCGGATTGGGTGGCCGGATGGGCCGGCGAGCTGGTCCTGATGGAGCAGCCCAGAAAGCAGGGTTACAAAACATATTCCGGACCCGTGTCGCATGCAGGAACCCAGAGGGGTGTCTTATGATGTCGGAGGTTGTCATTTGTAGCTTTCCTGTACCTCTTGAGACTCAATCCGGTGAGAAAAAGTATTATCAAATCGTCGAGATTGGCTTTTAACCGATTGGTCCTGAGTTCGAATCTCAGGCGACCCATACCTCCTCAAGACTGGGTTTGCGCTGTAAACCCAGTCATTTCAAAGTTTGTTCTGTTCCATGCCTGCGGCCTTGATCAGGTGCGTGGACTTGACCAGGTCCTGCTGTCTCACCGCCAGGTTGAACGGGATGGCCCAGTGGCCTAGAGCTCAGCCACGCCTGTGGCCAAGCAACAGCGACAGCGGTGCTGTTTGCTGTTCTATCCGCCACTTACGGTTTTCTGGTTGTACTGATGCCATCACCCAGATCACACCTGGGCGGGCCTGAATCAACAGAGGAGAAGTGAGCGCTCAGCTGCTGGGATGAACAACCTGGGGGGAATGCACAGCTAGAAGGCCACGGCAAGGTTCTTTTGCTGAAGGCTGCTGGTCGCAGGAATCTGGTATTTCGCACGAGACACGGACCGCAATCCGTTGAATGTCCATAGCTTGCGTGGGCGTGAAACGAGATGGGGGCCTGTTTTGTTGGATGTGGTGGCCACCATGGCGATGCCAGGATCAAGGCCCAGCAGGTGGGTGGAGGCGTTGGCGGAGGCAGCTGTCGGAGCCATGCGGTACTGCCTCAGCTTCACCGCGGCCAGCCTCCGGCCCGAACTCGCCACCGTGATCGCAAGCATCCACCTGGAGCATGGCGATTGGAAGCGCACCAAAGCCGAGGTGCTGCAGCGCAATGCCCTGCAGGCGCGCTCCGCCAGTACGGCCAAGCGCTTGGAGTCTGAGCTGCGCCAGCGATTGCAGACCCTCACCCCAACCCAACTGGAGCTGCTGGCCACAGGGGCGAGCAATGAGCGCACCGCCATGGCCTGGCTGGCGGTGCTCAAGCGAATCCAGCTGGCCATGGATGTGGCGCAGGAGGTGTTGGCCGAGAAGCTGGCGGGGCTGGATCCGGTGCTACGCCGCTCAGATATGGCGGCGTTTTATGAGGTGCAGGAACGCCACCACCTCGAGCTGGCCAAGGTGGCCCCGTCTTCCCAGCAGAAGATCCGCTCCACCCTGTTGCACATGCTGCGGGAGGCGGGATTGCTGGCTGGCAAACCAGGCAAGGGAGGTGTCTTGGGCACGGTGCAGCGCCCGCGGCTCTCGCATGAAGTTCAACAGCTGGTGATTGCCGATGACCCCGCACTCCTGGCGGGCTTCCTCATCGCACCGTTCAGCCAGGCACGTGTTGCCAGCAAAGCGACAAGGCGGGTGCGCCAAGGATGAGCAACACAACCACCACAGGCCTGGATCAGCGCTTGAAGCAGGTGTTGTCTCAACCCAGCTTCCTGGCGATGAAGGGTCTGGCGAAGGAGATCCCGATCTTCATCCAGACGTACGACCCCTCAGAAGAAGATGATCTCCGGCGGATCGTGAAAGGGGTGCTTCAGGGGCTGAAGCAGGAGGGGTTGCGCGTCAGCCACGTCGACCTGTTTGATCTGGTGATTGAGCTGCTTGAGGAAAAGGGCTATCTCGACACCGTGCTGAAGGAAGAGTCGAGTTGGAGCAAGAGCGCCCTGTTCGAAACCCTGCAGAACGTGTCGGAGCCCAGCAAGGAGCTGGTGCCGAAGTTGATGACAGCCATTGGCAAGAACCCCCAGCTCACCTTGATCACAGGTTCCGGCCGGATCTATCCCTTCCTGCGCACCCACGCTGTGATTGAGGCCCTGCAACCGGAAATGGTGAGGCATCCGGTGGTGATCTTCTTTCCCGGCGAGTATTCACAGGATGCCGATGGCGGCTCCTATCTGCGCCTGTTCGGTAGCACGCCCAGCACCAAGATCTACAACGCTCACTACCGCGCCACCAACCTCGCCTACTTCGACACCCCGAGCTCATGACTGCCGCCACGATCCGCGAGCTCTTTGCCAAGCCGGTTGATCGCCCGATTGATGGGGTGATCAAGGCCGACGACGAGCGCAACTTGAAGGTGGAGCTTGATGAGTATGTGATCACCCGTGATGTGCTCAAGGGCCTGGGAGCCTTTGTGGACTGCTACCTCGACAATCCCACGGCCAATGGGGTGTGGATTTCAGGCTTCTTCGGCTGCGGGAAATCACACCTGCTGAAGATTCTGTCGTTGCTGCTCGACAGTGACCGGCGTGTGGGACCGGCCAGCGAACGGCCAGCCGACATCCTGCTGCCAAAGGTAGAGGACGAGATCATCAAGGCCAACCTGCGCAAGGCGATCACCACGCCGGCGCGCAGCGTGCTGTTCAACATCGATCAGAAGTACGACGGCATCGGCGGCGAGCACAGCGCCCCGATCCTTGAAGTGTTCATGAAGGTGCTGAACGAGCTGCAGGGCTACTACGGCAACCAGGGCTACATCGCCCGCTTCGAGCATGACCTCGACAAGCGCGGTGTGTTCGGTGCGTTCAAAGACACCTATCTGCGGCTCAACAGCCGCAGCTGGGAGAACGACCGCGAAGCCGTGGCCACCGTGACCAAGAGCGCCTTCGCCCGCGCCTACGCCGAGCTGTTCTCCACCAGCTCAGAAGAAGCCATGAAGGTGATCGGCGAGGCCAAAGCCGACTACCGCCTCTCCATTGAAGGATTGGCAGAGCGCGTCAAGGAGTATCTGGAAAGCCAGCCACCGGGCTGCCGGCTCAATTTCTTTGTGGATGAAGCCGGCCAGTTCATCGGCCAAGACCGCAGCCGTCTGCTCAACCTGCAGACCGTGGTGGAAAGCCTGGCGACAGCCACCAATGGCCGCGCGAGTGTGTTCGTGACCTCCCAGGCGGATCTGGAGGGAATCCTGGGGGAGGAGAAAGTGCGCCAGGCCGATGATCTCAGCAAGATCCAGGGCCGCTTCCGCACCAAGCTCACCCTGGCCAGCGCCGATGTGCAGGAGGTGATTCAGCGGCGGCTGCTGGAGAAGGAGCCGGTGGAACCCCAGGAACTGATCTCCATTTATGAGCTGGAGAAAGACAACCTTCAGACCCTGTTCCGTTTCGGTGATGGCGCCGTGCAGCTCAAGGGCTGGGCCGACTGCCAGGCCTTCTGTGGCCTTTACCCCTTCCACCCCTATCAGCTGAATCTGTTCCAGCAGGCCCTGCAGACCCTGTCTGTTCACAACGTGTTCGGCGGCCGCAACATGGCCGTGGGTGAACGCTCGATGCTTTCAGTGTTCCAGGAGGTGGCAAAGGCGATCATGCACCTGCCGATCGGTCAGCTCGCCAGCTTCGATCAGCTTTACGACGGCATCCGTGATGTGATCCGTGGGGACAAGCAGCAAACGATGGTGCTGGCGGAACGCCAGGTGCCGCCACTGGAGCTGCGCCTCCTCAAGGCCCTGTTCCTGCTGAAGTGGGTGGCTCCCTTCAAGGCATCACCCCGCAACATCGCGATCCTGCTGATTGATCGGCCTGATCTTGATATCCGTGCCCATGAGCAGCAGGTGAAAGAAGCCCTGCGCAATCTGGAAAGCCAGAGCTACCTGCAACGCAGTGGTGAGTTGTTTGAATTCCTCACCGATAAAGAAAAGGATGTGGAGCAGGAGATCAAAACCACCACGGTGGAAGATTCCCAGGTGATGGCTGCCCTGCAGACCACGATCTTCAACGACGTGCTGCGCACCAACAAGATCCGCTTTGAAGACAACAACCAGGATTACGCCTTTGCCCAGAAGATCGACGACAACCTGGTGAAGGGCAAGCCCGACGACGTTGCTGTGAACGTGGTCACCACCGAACATCCCAATTTCGGCCAGGAGGCTGTGCTGATCGCCCAGAACATGGGCCGCGCCGATCTGATGGTGATCCTGCCGCCCGAGGGGCGGCTCACGGATCTGATCCGCACCTATCTGAAAACCGAGAAATACATCAAGCAGAACTCCGGCGGCGACGACGAGATGCTGCGCGAAATCCTGGCCCAGCGGGGCCGCCAGAACAGCACGCGCCGCAGTGAGATCACCCGATTGGCTGGGGAGGCGCTGCGGCGGGCCCCGCTGGTGGTGAACGGCAGGCGGCTGGAGGTGGGGGAAGGCGATCCCCAGAACCGCTTCTCCAAGGCCTATCAGGAGTTGATCCGCTCGGCCTACCCCAAGCTGCGGATGGTGAAACAGCACCACAACGAAGGCACCTTGATGCGGGTGGTGCAGGAGCAGGACGACCTGCTGGCTGGCAGTGAGCTGCAGCTCTCAGAAGCCGAGCAGGAGGTGCTCACCGAAGTGAGCCGCCGCCAGAAGCTGGAAGGGGAGCGCACCTCTGCGGCGGATCTGATCCGGGTGTTTGAAGCCCGGCCATACGGCTGGAGCCCCTGGGCAACGCTCACCTTCCTGGGCCGATTGTTCCGCCTGGGCAAGGTGGAGCTGCGCGAGAAGGAGATCCTCAGCCCCCATGAGGTGATCGATGCGCTCACCAACAGCCGCCGCCAGGGCCTGGTGCTGGTGCGCAAGCAGGAGGTGTTCGATCCTGCGGCCATCAACACTCTCAAGCGCTTCCACCAGGAGTTCTTCGGGGTGGCGAGCAGCGGCACTGATTCGCGCACCACCGCCACGGCGGTGCGGGAGGCGCTCGCGAGAGAAGCCAGCGCGCTCGATGCCATCGCCAGCCAGCAGGAGCGCTATCCCTTTGTGGCGGCTGTGGCGCCGATTGCTGCGCGGGTGCGGGAGCTGAGCGGCAAAGACGACTCGTACCTGTTGAACCAGCAGGCCCTGTTCACAGGTGAATTGCTGGATCAGTTGGAGGACACGCTCACGCCGATCAAGGCGTTCCTGAAGGGCAACCAGAGGTTGGTGTACGAGAAGGTGCGCAGCTTCCTGGACCGTTATGGCGACGACCTGATCGAACTGCCCAGCACGCCGGTGGCGACGTTGGAGCGGGTGCTGCAGAGCCCTGCGCCCTATCGCGGTGCCTTGCTACCAGAGGCTTCCGGGGCGATCGCCACCCTGGAGAAACTGGTGGAAGAACGATTGCAGCGGGTGCGCTCTGAAGCCCTGGCCGAGATCGCGGCGCAGGAAGAGAAGCTCAAGGCTGGCGCCGATTTCCAGATGCTGGCGCCTGAGCAGCAAGCGCAGGTGCTGGCCAGCACGGAGCAGGTGAAACAGCAGGTGGCGGCAGCGGAGCAGCCCGCACGGGTGCAGCTGCGGCTCAATCGCTTCCAGTCCGTGGATGTGCCGGACCAGCTGCAACGGGTGGCGGCCCTCGCCGCCCCAGCTGATGCTCCGGCTGTACGGATCACGGTGGTGCCAGCGGCGAGCCTGCGGCCGAGCTTTCCGCTCGGCCAGATCACCAACGCCGAGGAGCTGCAGCAATGGCTGGAGGCGTTGCGGGTGGCGGCCCAGGCGGAGCTGGATCAGGGGCACCGGATCAGCCTGTGACCCACCCAAAAACAGTGGCAGCACTGAGTTGGGCCGCTAATATAAACGAAAATAAGTAATTTTGCGAATGACGGAGTGGGGGTTCTACGGCAGGCATGAGGAGCGCTCGCAGCTGGCCTCAGTGCTCGCGCGGGGCCGCTGGTTCTTCCTGCAGATCTCCGGGCGACGGCGCATTGGTAAGACACGCCTGGTGCAGGAGCTGCTCAAACCGGAACGCCGAGAGCGGGTGCTCTACATCCAGATCCCCGACTCCGATCCTGCCGGTGTGGTGAGCACGGCCCGCGACTTCATGGAGAACTTCGGGGTGAGCGCACCTCTGCCCCACGACCTCCGGTCGCTGGCGGTGCGCATCGGTGAGCTCTGCGTCGAAGGCTGGATCGTGGCGCTCGATGAGTTCCAGTACTTCAGCCGCAAGGCGCTGTATCCCTTCACCTCGGAACTCCAGTCGGTGGTGGATCGGCTGGCCGCCACACCCGAGGCCAGGGGCGGCCTGATCGTGCTGGGCTCCCTGCACACGGAGATGCAGGCGCTGCTGGAAGATCGAAGCGCACCGCTTTACCAGCGCCTCACCGACACGATCAGCCTGGGCCATCTCGACATCGCCTCGCTGCTCGAACTGCTGCAGGCCCATGCGGACACAACGCCCGAGCGGTTGTTGTTCCTCTGGAATCTGTTCGAGGGGGTGCCGAAGTTCTACCGCGACTGCTTCGAGCAGGGGGTGATCGCCGCCGATCGGCAAACGCTGCTGGAGCGGATGTTCTTCAGCAGCAGCTCACCCCTGCGAACCGAAGCCGACAACTGGTTCCTGCGGGAACTCCGGGGCCGCTACGACCTGGTGCTCAAGTATGTGGCCCGCCACCCGGGTTGCACCCATGCCGATCTGCAGGCCCATGCCGATTCGGTGGCCCCCGAGATCGGCAGCCAGGTGGGGGGCTACCTGAAGACGCTGGAAGAGAAGTACGAAATGGTGGAGAAGCGGCTGCCGGTGTTCGCCAAGGCCAAAGCAAGAAGGGGGCGCTACACGATCAGCGACAACTTTTTGCGCAGCTGGCTGGATGCGCTGGCCGTGCCGACGGCCGCCATCAACTTCCGCCCTCTGAGTGTCCTGGTGGAACAAGCGGATCAGCGGCTGATGACCGCCGAGGGCCATGGGCTCGAGCGGCTGGTGGGCCAGCTCTACGAGGAACGCAGCCGCAAGGGACTGGGGGATTTCCCCCTCACGTCCCGCATCGAGGGCTGGTGGGACCGCAGCGACACCGAGATCGACCTGGTGGCCCTCGATGACACCCATCAGCGCCTGCGGCTCGGCAGCTGCAAGCGCTCATCAACAGCTCTGGTGGCGGATCTGGGTCGGTTTGACGGTCATGTGGCTCGGTTCTTGAAGGCCTTCCCGCGCTTCGCCGGCTGGCAGGTCGAGAAGGTGGCCCTGGCACCGTCGCTGACTCCCGAGGAACGCCTGGCGATCGAAGCGAAGGGCTACCTGCCCGAGTCGCTGGTCGATCTCACGGCAGGCCTGCTGCCTGAGCTCTCAGCTGCGAGCCCTTGAGCCCCAAGTCGGTTCTCCTGCGCTTCTCCCCCTGATCCCCTGGTCGCCTGTTGCCAGCCCCATGCCCCTCAACACCGCCCGCCTCAAAACCTTCGCCCCGGCGATGCGGCGGCAGCTGATCGCGGCGGTGGGCCTGAAGCTGGAGCGGCTGCTCCACAGCCAAACGCCGGACACGCTCACCACCCAGGCGCGCCAGATCGCCGACCTGCGCCACCAGGAGCAGACGAACCGTCAGGAACTGCTGGAGCGGGTGGCCTACAGCTGGTTCAACCGGCTGGCGGCGCTGCGTTATCTCGATGCCAGGGGCTGGCATCCGTTTGGCTGCAAGGTGCTGATGCCGGCCACGGAGGCGGACACCCAACCGGAGCTGCTGAAGCTGATGCGCAACGGGCAGCTGCCGGCGGAGCTGAAGCCCCATAGCCAGGACACGCGGCTGAACCAGCTGCTCGATGGCCAGATCCCCACGGCGATCCCAGGCGCTGACCCCCAGGGAGAGGTGGTGCGGGAGCTGGTGCTGGCGGTGTGCCGCTTCTATCACCAGTTGCTGCCGAACCTGTTTGAAGGGCTCGACGATGCCACCGAACTGCTGCTGCCCGACGACCTGCTCACGGAAGGCTCAATCGCGGCGGGCTTCCGAACGGCGATCAGCGACGCCGACTGCGACGACGTGGAGCTGCTGGGCTGGCTCTATCAGTTCTATATCGCAGAAAAGAAAGATGAAGTGATGGCCCGCAAGAAAGCGGTGCCCACCGAAGACATCCCAGCGGTGACCCAGCTGTTCACACCGCACTGGATCGTGCGCTACCTGGTGGAGACCTCCCTGGGCCGCTTGTGGCTGCTGAACCGCCCCAGCTCCAGGCTGCGCGAGCAGATGCCTTATTACATCGAGGGCGAAGCCGAAACGGACGTTCTCAGGATCACCAAGCCCGAAGAGATCAAGCTGCTCGATCCCGCCTGCGGCAGCGGGCACATGCTCACCTATGCCTTTGATCTGCTCAGCCTGATCTACGCCGAAGAGGGCTACGCGCCCAGCGAAATCCCCGCCCTGATCCTGCGGCACAACCTGATCGGCCTGGAGATCTGCCCGCGCGCCGCCCAGCTCGCCGAGCTCGCCCTGGTGTTCAAAGCACGGGAGCAATCGCGGCGGTTCTTCCAGCCAGAGCAGCTGGTGCGGCCCCAGATCCTTGAGCTGCAAAACGTGCAGTTTGAAGGGGACGAACTCAACGACTACATCGACGCCCTCGGCATTGGCGACCTGTTCGACCAGAGCCTGTTCAAGCTGCTGCGCCAGTTTGAGGAGGCGAAGACCTTCGGCTCGCTGATTCAGCCGTGCCTGGATGAAGGCAGCTTGAGGTTTGTGCGAGATGCTATTGAGACGAAAGACTTGGGGGGGCAGCTTTTTCTGAGTGAAACGCATGGGAAGGTGCTGCGGGTGCTTGATCAAGCTGAGGCGCTGACGCAGCGGTATCACGTCGTCGTGGCCAATCCGCCGTATATGGGTGCGAAGAATCAA
>ERZ887849.3802-NODE-3802-length-11055-cov-7.532727_pt1 | contig 11055 bp, 7 predicted proteins | sample MGYA00521267_ERZ887849 | MGnify/ENA primary metagenome ERZ887849 (study PRJEB32303, sample SAMEA104408601) | aquatic metagenome | biome: Brackish water; feature: Pelagic; material: water | place: Baltic Sea | collected 2014-06-06T16:11:00 | depth 2,863 m ... | reverse complement strand
ATAAAAGCCCAGCCTTTCGATCAGGCTATTAATATCAAATAAAAAATTAATGTTTTACAACTAATTTTTCTGTTCGTGTTTGACCGTCTATTTCGATTCGAACAAAGTAAACACCAGATGGTAAGCCTTTCGTTTGAATGTGGAAACTATGTTCACCAGTGGATAAATTTTCGTTCTCTTCGAATTTCATTTTGTCTCCTGTGATGTTTGTCATGGTTAAAGAAACTTGTTTAGCACTCGTCAAATTAATGCTCAAATTCACTTCGTCTTGCCCTGGATTCGGGAATAATTTTGTTTGAATCAAACTTGTCGAAATTTCGTTTAAACCTAAATCGTCGATCAGATTAGTATCGGCGCTCAAATACATAATCGAATTTAAATCATAAGGATCCAAATCTCCACGTGTCGCTAGTCCAGGTTCAAGATCTCTCATATACATTAGTCTCAACTTGTTGTCTACAGTTGGGGCGATAGTAGGGAAGGCGCATTCGTAATAATTCAAGAATACATCTGGAGTTACATCCAAAGGAGTTGCCCAAGTTGTACCACCATCCATGGTTTTTGTGACATAAATATGACGTAAATTCTGTCCGTTAGACTCAAAATCCTCTCGATATCCCGCGTAGGAAACGAAAATTGTTCCATCGGTATTCTTTCCCATACTCGGCGAACCGCAAAGTGCAGTGAAATATCCAGCGAAAGATCCAGCGAAAAGTAAAGTTCCATCCATGTCCACATCTTCAGGAACAGCGATCGTCATAAAATTACCTGTTCCCATGGACTCATTCCAGTAGTACAATTCTTGTGTACCTGGGAAATAACTTGTTCCAACTGCAGTTTCGTCGTCAAGAACTCGCATGCGTCCGAAAGTCATATGGACCATACCATTGGCATCAAACAATATTGCACCTGCTTCGTCACAGGTTTCAATTGTATCCGCTACCATATCTCCATTCGTATCTGACCCTCCAGGCTGATCGGCAACATACAGGTCTAAGGGAAAATCGTTCACAATTTGACTGGTCCAATTCGTTCCATTGTCAGTTGATTTTAATAAAACCATATCTCCCCATGATTTAAACACAGCAATGGCAATTTTGTCACCATCGGCAATTATGGAATAGGCATCAGCTCTAAAACTATTGAAATGAGTAGAATCGAAATCAGATAAAATAGACTCAACAATATCCCACGTCGCACCTTGATCTGTTGAGCGCCAGTAAGATAAGGCGCCATCTATTCCTTCATGTACAGTTCCACCATTTCCTGTTGGAGCCGTAATTCCTATGCAATGTATAGAATTGCCATTTGCACCTCCTGTAGTTGCTCTTGGCCAAAGATACCAGAGACCGGAGGTTGTAGGAAGTAAAGCTTGCGTCCAAGCACCAGTTCCCTTAGATGCTCTTTTATTTAAAACAAAAGGGCCTGATCCAGCATGAGAAATAATTGTTTCTTGTCCTGCGGCAGTCGACATCATAGAGGGCCAACCCGTGCGCATTGTTTCAATTCTAGCTGTGGCGAAGGGACCCCACGATGTACCATTAAAGTAATTGTATCCAGCACCCCTATCGGCAAATGCGGTTGCTTGCATGCCAAAAGTGTACGAGGCGCTAATAGTACCATCTGAATGCACCAAGTTTCTGCTTTGAATCGATGAATTCGACATCAAATCATAAATCGTCTCCCCGATTTCTGTTTCATTTACGGCTTTCGCATAAAATGAAGCAGGCTGCGGTTTTAAAACAGCTTGTGGGGAAACTTCCATTCCGGTTATCCCAATTTGCGCAGCAGGCAATGCTAAATTAGCCTCTTCGCCCTGTTTTAATGGCGAAACTTGTGCAATGGAAGAGAGACATATTCCAAATGCAAAAAACGTTAGTGGTAATTTTCTTGACATAATGTAGTTATTTAAGAAATCAAGTTAATGATAATCTTCTACATAGTCGATATAACTTTTAAAAGAATTCTACATGTCTATTAAAGGAGGATATAAGTCAATTGAATCGTTTAACGCATTAATAACTAATACTTCATGTGCATCACGTGATTTGGGTTAGAATGCGTTTCATCTATGTTGTAATCATAACTACCTATAATCTGAAACCCTGCTTTTTTGTAAAATATTATCGCTTTTTTGTTCTCAATCCATGTATGTAACCACATGCCTTTCTGATTTTTTGCGGTTGTAAATTCGACCAAATGTTGAAATAATATCCAACCCAATTTTTTATCATGATACTCCTCAAGCAAGTAAATTCTATCCAAAAGAGAAATCGATTTCTCTTCCACTAAAATATGCTCAGTATTCAGAATGATTTTTGAAAATCCAACAGGCGTTTTATCAAATTCTATAATGAAATAAATAAATTTAGGATTGATTAATTCAATTGCCAGAGCTTCTTTAGTATAGTTTCTCTCCAAAAAGTTTGAGATTGATTTTTCGCTGGCGCTATGTCCGTGTGATTCAACGAAGGTTTTTCGGCCCAATTGAGCGATAATCTGAGAATCGGAATTGTCGGCTCTGCGAATCGAATGCATTTCTATTAATTTTCGATTTCGAAAATAAGGACTTATTTCGCCTTGGCAAAATCTTGACAAACATATACTCGCTTGGTTTCGAAATCGACGGCTAAGGCCAATCCTGAAAGGGTGTATTCTGGATTCAGGATATTTGCCAAATGAGAACTAGAGGTTTTCCACGAATGCAGAATTGCTTCAGCCAGAATTTCATAGGTATAGGTTTTGAACTGACCATTTTTACCGTTGTCCACATTGGAATTATAATAGGAATAAAGTATATTTTCTCCAACCCAATATCCCTCTATTCCATAGTACTCAGCTCTATCCTGTGGTGTTTTCATGGATTTATCGCCACTTTGCAAATGAGATAGTTTACCAAGTTTTATCAAATACGCGCTGTGGTCTTGCGCCGAAACATATAGAATAGAATCGGAAATAAGGGGTATTCGTTTTTTTTGAATTCGGAGTTCGTTTATCTTATCATGAACCAATTGTTCCAAAAACTGAACGTCAAATTCTTCAGGGTCGATAGATCGATCAGCCGGGGCGGAGATGAATCCGAACAAAACGGGAATAAAAAGTAGATACGCTATCCGCATGTTGAGTTTGGTTAAACGATTGAAACTTAGTTGTTATGATTTTAACGAAAATTGTTCTAAAATATTTTCAACCATGCATCAACCGAAATAACTTGTTCTATTCGTGCGCTGTAATGGTCATTTTGTTCACTCTTCCAGCCACACAACTCACATAACTTTTGATTTTCAACAACAATCCATTTTCTTCTGTTTCATGGAGCTCCAATCTTAAGTTAAACATGACAGCTGGCCAACAGGAATTTTCGGCTTTAATAAAATCGAAAAACTTTTCTTTTTGAATTTTCACGCCAATTTCTTGACCCAGAAGTTCGCGAAGCGCAATTGAATTATCTTGTAATACATTGGTTTAAAGATATTGAAATGAACGAAAAGTTGTATTATTTATTTTCACTCATTCTGATTAGATTTGTCACCTGTTAAAGAACTGTTAGTCTTGAAAATTCTAACTTTACGTTCCGTAAATTTATAGCAAATTCAAAAGTATGAATAAAATTAAGAAATATCTCCCTTGGACAATCCGCATCACCATTGCGTTCTTGTTTCTTCTATCTGCTGTTGCTAAATTGTGGCATGCAAATCCCATGGTGGCCTTAGGTAGTTTTGAAGCCAAACAACTTTTACCAATGGGATTCTCAGATGGGGTTGCACCTTATTTCTCTCGGTTTTTAATTGGAGCTGAGTTTGCTATCGGATTGGCCATTCTTTTCCCGTATTACTTAAAACGTTTTGTGATTCCAGTAGCAATTCTTTTGCTTGCCGTTTTTTGTGTTCAATTGAGCTACGATATTTCTCAAAATGGAATGGATGGAGGAAATTGCGGTTGTTTTGGTGAACTAATAAAAATGACTCCGTTCGAAGCTCTATTCAAAAATCTCTTTGCTATTGGACTTCTTGTTTGGTTGTATAAATTATTGCCGAGTCCCGGAAATAGAAAGAATTTTGCGACTTTAATCATCTTTTACCTCGCTTTTGCATTGGGATTATTTGCCGCTTTCCCAATTCAATTATCTAAAATAAATTCGGATGTGCCAGTAAATGGTGCGGTTAACGATGACTTTTTAAATCCTGAGCCCATTCCTGGTGTTGATACAGTGCCGACGATAAATCCTACAAAAAAATCAGTTGTTGACAATGGAAAACCTGCCGCTGATGATAAAAAAACAATTGAGAAGGACCCGGAGGTAAAAGAATCCGAAAAACCGAAAGGACCGAAAAAGGTAGCTTCAAAATTCAGTGCTTTCACGAGCTACATTCCGCCAGGGATTAAAATTGACGACGGAAAGAAAATACTTTGCCTTTTTGCACCAGGATGCGAGCATTGTCAAGAAACCGCAAAGGAGTTGACCCAAATGAGAGTGAAGGATCCGAATTTCCCACCCGTGCATATCGTTTTCATGGATGAAGGACCAGAGTTGATTCCTGAGTTTTTCGAAAAAGCAGGAAGAACCTATTCGTATAGTGTGGCTTCCGTTGCCGATTTTTGGAAAATAATTGATTTTTCAAGAGATACACCAGGTGTCGTTTATTTATGGAATGGGAATGTTCGTTATTTCTCAGATGGGATTAACGAAAAAGCATTCGACAAAGCGAAATTTAAAAAGGAATTGGATAAAACGGAATAAGGATTTTGTCATCCTTTAGTTTTGATTAGATCAATCTTAAGCCCAGTAACAGTTTAAAGCGTTGTTAAAAAAATGACTATTTTTAGTCCTTTCGTAAAGAAAAGGCAAAAGCTAGAGAAATTCATTCATGCAAATTATACCCAAAACAGGATTTAAAGGATTAGTAGAAAATTGGCAAAGTGATTTACTCGCTGCAATTAGTGTTTCACTCGTTGCATTGCCCTTAGGATTAGGAATTGCATTAGCATCCGGCGTAGAACCCATGGCCGGTATAACATCTGCTATTATTGGCGGTATCGTTACAACGCTGTTTCGCGGCAGTCATTTAACGATAAATGGGCCCGCAGCAGGATTAATTGCCGTAACACTCGTTTCTATTGCTTCGTTGAATGATGGAACGGGTCAAGCTATAAATTATACTTTGGCGGCATTTATGGTTGCGGGTGCCATACAAGTTGTTTTAGGTATTCTAAAGTGGGGTAGATTTGCGGATATTTTTCACCCAACAGTCATCCGAGGAATTTTGGCAGGAATAGGTGTTATTATTGTTGCGAAACAAATTCATTTGGCTTTGGGCACTGAAATTAGCTCGTCAAGTACCGTAGAGGATTTACTTGCTGTTGTTACTCATTTTAACGAAATAAATCCCTTTGTTGCTCTAATCTCTCTTATAGGTTTAATATTACTCGTTTGGCATTCGAAAATCAGTTATAAATTATTTCATTTTCTTCCTGCACCAATTTGGGTTTTGGTTTTAGCAATTCCATTGGTCTACGCTTTTAATTTTTTCGACTTCCATACGATGGAACTCTTCGGAAATTCGTACGATGTAGGTCCTAATCTTTTGGTGCGTATTCCAGACAATTTATGGGATGCCATTATACATCCAAACTTTGCTAAAGTTGGTACACTAAATTTTTGGATGGCGGTAGTTTCAATTACAATTGTTGCTTCAATTATCACCTTGGCGAGTAGTAAGGCTATTGACAAATTAGATCCATATAAAAGAAGAACGAATCTCAACAAAGATTTAATAGGTGTTGGCATAGGTACTATGGTTGCAGGAGCTTTGGGTGGACTTCCGATTGTTACGGTTATCGTTCGGAGTACAGTGAATGTGAACAATCACGCGAAGACCAAATGGTCTAATTTCTACCATGGAGCTTTGCTTTTACTTTTTATTTTCCTCCTTGCGCCCGTTATTCAACAAGTTCCATTGGCGGCTCTTGCCGTACTTTTGGTATACAATGGTTTCAAATTGGCATCACCGCGCGTATTCAAACAAGTCTATAAACAAGGAGTTGAACAACTCATTTTCTTTATAACCACTTTAATGCTAACGATTTTTTTTGGTCTACTTTGGGGAATTTTAGGTGGAATGTTATTGGCTTTGATTATTCATTTTCTTCTTGCAAAAGTTAGTTATCAAAACTTTTTTAAAATGATTTTAAAATCGGGAACCAATTTAACATCTACCTCAAGTGGTTATTATATCTTGAAAGTTCGTGGTATTGCCAATTTTCTTGGGACGATGAAAATTGATAAGTTACTCGGAGATATTCCGCCTGGAAGTGAAGTGAAAGTTGATTTTTCAGGGGTTCGATTAGTGGATTTATCCATTTTGGAATTGACTTACGATTACCAGCGGATGCATGAAAATAATGGTGGATCTTTAACCATATTTGGATTGGATGAGCATGTTTCCTCATCTAGGCACAAGCTCGCCATGAGAATCTTCACGAAAGAACCGACGCATAAATGGACAGTGAGGGAAAGGGAGATTCAAAAACTTTCGGAAGAGCACGGTTGGGATTTTGTCCATGAACGTTTACTAGATCATTATTTTGAGTCTTTCTATTTTTTCAAATCACGTCCAATTGAATACAAATCAAATAGTATTTCAGGCGAGGACAATGATATGCACTGGGAAATTTCTGATGTCACTTTCGATGAAGGTGCATATTTGGCACTGGAGGAATACAAAACAACTGTTGAATGCATCAGATTACCCTTTCCAATTCCCAAGTTTACAATAGAGAAAAGGGATATTTTAGACAAATATCTCGATCGATTGACTGCTCATAAGGATATTGACTATGTCAAATACACGGATTTCTCGGATAAGTTTAAAGTAAAGGTGGAGGACGAAGAAGAGATGAGCACATTCTTAAATGAAAAACTGAAAGAGTTAATTGAGGAAAGTGATATTCACCATATCGAAAGTAATGGCGAAGCGATTCTTATTTTCAATGATCAAATGCGATTGGCAAGGCTCGATGAATATAATAAGATGATTCGTTTCTCTCAGGACTTGAGAGCTTTGTTGTGGTAAGATAAAATATTCATGTCAAACAAAAAAATCTCCTTTTGCATTGCAAAAGGAGATTTTCAATATCATACGAATTCGTATTTCAAGAATTCGTAAATCTCAATTAATTTTATCTTTTTTCGATAGAAACGTAATCTCTTGCATTTTCACCTGTATACACTTGACGTGGACGACCAATTGGCTCAGCGCTTTCGATCATTTCTTTCCACTGTGCAATCCATCCTGGTAAACGACCAAGAACAAACATTACAGTAAACATTTCAGTTGGAATTTTCAATGCTTTATAAATGATTCCAGAATAGAAATCTACGTTAGGGTATAAATTGCGTGACTTGAAGTAATCGTCTTCTAAGGCAACTTTCTCTAATTTCTTAGCGATGTCCAACATTGGATCGTCGATTCCTAATTTATCAAGTATAGCATCACATTCTTTTTTAATGATAGTCGCTCTTGGATCAAAGTTTTTGTAAACTCTGTGTCCGAAGCCCATCAAACGGAATGAATCGTCTTTGTCTTTTGCTTTAAGTACCCATTTGTCTACATCACCACCGTCATTTTGAATTTGCTCCAACATTTCGATAACAGCTTGGTTAGCTCCACCGTGAAGTGGTCCCCAAAGCGCTGTGATTCCAGCTGCAATTGACGCGTATAAATTCACACGAGATGAACCTACAACTCTTGTCGTTGCGGTAGAACAGTTTTGTTCGTGGTCGGCGTGAAGTATCAATAATGTATTTAATGCTTTCGCAATTACAGGATCTGCCAAGTAATCTTCAGTTGGCATCGCAAACATCATGTGCAAGAAGTTGGAACAATAGTCCAATTCATTCTTAGGATACATAAATGGATGACGAACAGAGTTTTTATACGACCAAGCAGCCAAAGTCGGCAATTTCGCCAACAAACGATGAATGGTAATATCCTTATCTTCATCCGAGCGATTTGGATCTAAAGATTCAGGATAAAAAGTAGAAAGCGAACAAACCATAGATGCCAAAACTCCCATAGGATGAGCTTTTGCAGGATATGCTTCGAAAAACTGCTTCATATCTTCGTGCACCAAAGTGTGCATTGTGATACTGCCACGAAAATCGTTTAATTGTTCTGCAGATGGTAATTGACCGTAAATCAAGAGGTAAGAAACCTCTATGAAAGTGGCTTTCTCTGCCAACTGTTCAATTGGATATCCACGGTAACGGAGAATTCCTTCTTCCCCATCTAAAAATGTAATTGCGCTTTGACAACTTCCAGTGTTTTTAAATCCTGGGTCTAAAGTAATATACCCTGATTTCCCACGCAGAGAACTAATGTCTATCGCTTTTTCATTTTCAGTTCCTTCGATAACAGGAAATTCATATACCTGTCCGTCTAATTCAAATTTTGCTATTTCGCTCATTATGCTGTGTACTGTGTTCTACGGTTGATTTTTACCGTTTGCTAAATTACACAAACTATTCTGTTCGATAAAACTTTCTTTTAAATTTCCAATAGAATTTTAAGAAATATTCTAATACTCGTTTTTTAGCGAAATATTATAAGTTTTCCAAGGTGTAATTTAACATCATATTGAACAAGTGGTTTCTTGTGTTTCCTCCATAAATCCCATGGTTCTTGTTTGGATAAACAAAAAGATCAAATTGTTTATTTGCCGCAACTAAAGCGGTAATCATTTCCATCGTATTTTGGTAATGTACATTATCGTCTCCTGACCCATGAATCAAAAGATAATTTCCTTTCAAATCTTTCACAAAATTAATTGGACTATTGTCGTCGTAGCCATCGGTATTTTCAGCTGGGGTGCGCATGAAGCGTTCGGTATAAATGTTGTCATAATAACGCCAGTTGGTAACAGGTGCTACCGCAATTCCCATTTTGTATATATCTGATCCTTTGGTCAAACATAGCGATGTCATGAAACCTCCATAACTCCAACCCATAATTCCGATTCGTCCTTCATCTATCCAATTTTCTTTCGCCATATTTTTTGCAACAGCAATGAAATCTTCTGTCTCTAGTTTACCAAGCGTCAAATAGGTCGATTTTTTAAATTCGGCACCTCGATACATTGTTCCTCTTGGATCCACCGACAAAACGATATAACCTTTTTGAGCTAACAATTGATGATACATGTAATCCGCTCCGCTAAATCCGTCGCTCACCATATTGCTGCCAGGTCCTCCATAAATATGAATATAAAGTGGATACTTTTTAGCTGGATCGAAATCGACAGGTTTAATTATATAAGCATTTAAATCATCTTCGTGACCCTTTACAGTAATGAATTCTTGAGTCGCGAGTTTGTATTTACTCAATTTGTCTTTTAACAATTTATTATCTTCCAAAACGAACAATTCCTTCCCCGTTTGATCACATAAAGAATACACAGTTGGTGTGTTGGCATTGGAATAAGATTTCACGAAGAATTTCATCCCAGTCGAAAACCCAGCATCGTTGCTTCCTGTTTCTGAACTGATGGATTGTTTATTTGATCCATCCAAGTTAATCGCATAAATTCCTTTATGAATTGCTCCTTTCTCTGCCGATGCATAATACACTCTGCGTTTATCTTCGTCTATCCCAAGAAATTCAATTACGTCCCAATTTCCAGATGTAATAGCATTTATATCGCCATCGAAACCAAGTGCGTAAATATGGTTGAAACCATCTTTTTCTGATGTACGGAGAATGGTTTTACCATCTTTTAATATCAATAAATTATCGTCGACATCGATGTACGTTTTGGAAGTCTCCGTATAAAAAGCTTTGCTCGACCATTTCTTGCCTTCTTGGACTATTTTATGATATTTTAATTCGCTCTGGTGGCGGTTCATCGTTTGAACGATCAAGGTGTTCTCGGTGTTGGACCATTTTAATCGGGGGATGTATTCATACCTACCTATGTCAATGTTTTTTAACTTTCTGTTTTTCACACAAGCAATATGTGCCGTTACCTTAGAATTATCTTCACCCGCTTTTGGATAATTGAAGGTATATAAGTCAGGATATAACTCTGAAAAATAGGTCATGGTAAATGCAGGAACGTTCGTTTCATCAAATCGCAAAAATGCAATGTATTTGCTGTCTGGTGACCATCCGTATGCCTTTGTGATTGCGAATTCCTCTTCGTATACCCAATCCGTTCCTCCGTTTACAATTTTATTCTTTTCACCGTCTTTCGTCATTTGTTTCACCTTTCCCGATGATAGTTCTTTGACATAAAGATTGTTTTCGAAGAGGTAAGACACCTTCGTTCCGTCAGGAGAATATTCTGCCAACATCTGTGGAGAACGTTCCTTGTCCAATGCATGGAGTTGATTTGTTTTTAAATCGTAGACCAAATATTCCGCATAAAAAGAACGTCGATAAACACTTCGTGTATTTGTCGAAAACAAGATTTTGCTTTCGTCACTATTGAACTCGTAGTCATCAATGCTTACGTTTTTGCCAGCTAATTTCAGTGAACTTAAATTCACTAAAACTATACCTTTATCATTTGGGCTGGTAAATGGATGCTTCGTAATGCAAGTTGAGTTATCCTGGTTTCCCATTTTTGTGAAAGAAATTCCATCCTTCATCGAGCGAAATCCATCCACTCCTTTCCCGAAAAATTGATATTCTTTCCAAATTTTTTCAACAGTAATTTCCTGAGCGTTGATAACTGTAGATAATAGAAAAGTCAGTAAAAATAAGGGTTTACGCATCTTTTTAATTTTTATTGGTGCCCTAAAATAAGAAATGTCGTTGATAACTCCATTAAACTAACAATCTGGTGACACCAATTTAACATTCCAGAATTGGTGTTGGAAAAATAATACCGTAAATTTGTCAGAAGTTTTGCAGTGATATCCTAGACGTTCCATGTCGAACCGAAACCATCGCTAAACAGATTTAACGGAAATACAGTTTCTATGTTAGGATCAACAAAGTTAAGTTTCCTTATCGTCGATAACTCGACAGCTATGATTTCCGTTTTATATCGTATCGT
>ERZ887849.3799-NODE-3799-length-11063-cov-6.424691_pt1 | contig 11063 bp, 11 predicted proteins | sample MGYA00521267_ERZ887849 | MGnify/ENA primary metagenome ERZ887849 (study PRJEB32303, sample SAMEA104408601) | aquatic metagenome | biome: Brackish water; feature: Pelagic; material: water | place: Baltic Sea | collected 2014-06-06T16:11:00 | depth 2,863 m ... | reverse complement strand
GGAATGGCGCTTGTACTTATATTAATGACCACAATATTGGTACCAATTGTCTTTCTCGCTGGTTGGTATGAATCTGAGACTGGCCGTTGGAGCGTCAAAACTTTCTATATTCTCTTACTGATTCTTGAAACCATGATGATCGGGGTATTTGCTGCAACTGATGTCTTCCTCTTCTATGTGATCTTCGAGGCTATGTTGCTCCCTGTTTACTTCTTGATTGGCGGCTATGGAAAGGGAGCGCGCGCAGCTGCGGCAATGAAATTCTTGCTCTACAGCCTCTTTGGCGGACTCTTGATGCTTGCCTCAGTAATCGGACTATTTGTAATCTCGACAAATCAAGGCGGGGCTACATTTGATATTTCAAAACTCTCTGAGTTAACAATTGATAGCCAGACTCAGAACTGGCTATTTCTCGGCTTCTTTATTGCTTTCGCTATTAAAGCTCCGCTCTGGCCATTTCACACCTGGTTGCCAACGGCTGCTAAATCTGCAACACCGGGTACTTCAACTCTACTCTTGGGTGTTCTAGATAAAGTTGGAACTTACGGAATGATCCGCTTCTGCATGAGCTTCTTTCCTGATGCAACTCGAACATTCACACCGGCGATTATCACCTTGGCGGTAATCTCAATTCTTTATGGCGCATTCTTGGCAATCGGACAGAAGGATATAAATGCACTGATTGCATTTACCTCTATCTCGCACTTTGGTTTTATTACACTCGGAATATTTGCCCTGACCTCCCAAGGACTTTCTGGCGCAATCTTCTATATGGTTAATCACGGTTTCTCTACAGCAGCGCTATTCCTAACTGCTGGCTGGATGGCTAAACGACGTGGATCTACGCTGATATCTGATTTTGGTGGGCTACAACGAACCGCCCCAATTCTCGCCTGGTCATTCTTCATAGCTGGCATGTCAGCGCTAGCGCTACCAGGGTTATCTAGCTTTGTAAGTGAATTCTTAGTCTTGGTCGGAACCTTTGGTAAATATCCAGTAGCTGCAATTCTTGGAACGACTGGAATTATCTTGGCTGCGCTCTACGTCTTAATTGCAGTACAACGAGCACTACATGGCGAGACGCCAAGCACAAGTAAGGGAATTACAGATTTGAACCTACGCGAAAAGTTAGCCATCGCCCCAGTAATTTTGGTCCTGATAATTCTTGGTTTTTACCCTAAGCCAGTATTAGAGACCGTAAATATGACCACCGATACCGTCATGGTTCATCTCGGCGTAAGTGATCCAATCGCAAAGGTGGCTAAATAATGTTATCTGCCCCTAAGTTAGATTATGCGCTACTAGCTCCAATGCTGATTATTCTTGGCGCCGCAGTTATTGGTGTTTTAGTTGAGGCATTTGTGAAGCAGGCGATTCGTGCCAGGTTGCAATTAGCAATTGCGCTTACTGCGATAATTATCGCTTTAGAGCAGATTTATCGAATTCGAAATCAAGGCTCATCCATCGCAGCTATTACTTCGGTTTCAATTGACAGCGTAGGAATTTTTATGCAAGGTGCAATTCTGATATTTGCCTTGCTTGGAATCTTATTAATTGCTGATCAGGATAATTTTGTAGCCCAAGCATCAACTCTTCCTGGTTCACTCGAAGAGGCTTCAGCGCTCGAGACAGGCAAGCAGCAAACTGAGGTGTATCCACTAACCCTCTTTGCTGTAGCTGGAATGATGCTCTTCCCGGTAGCCACTGATTTTATTACGCTATTTGTGGCACTTGAAGTTCTCTCACTTCCACTTTATCTAATGGTTGGATTATCTCGCCGGCGCCGATTGCTCTCGCAGGAAGCTGCACTGAAATACTTCCTGCTAGGTGCTTATTCATCAGCCTTCTTCTTGTTTGGAGCCGCACTTCTTTATGGATATTCAGGCTCGCTATCACTAAATGGTTTAACTGATGCAATTCGTGGCGCCGGTGGTAACGATGTATTTCTACTTCTCGGCATTGTATTTCTCTCAGTAGGTTTACTTTTCAAGGTGGGCGCTGTTCCGTTCCATTCTTGGACGCCCGATGTCTATCAAGGTGCACCAACTCCAATTACTGGCTTTATGGCAGCTGCGACCAAAGCAGCCGCATTTGGCGCAACACTTCGAATTTTCTATGTCGGTTTAGATGCAGCTCAACTTAGCTGGAAGCCAACTATTGCCGTTATCGCCGCGATTACAATGATTTTCGGTGCTGTTGCAGCGATTGCACAACGAGATATAAAGCGAATTCTAGCTTTCTCATCAATTGCACACGCAGGATTTTTACTTACCGCAGTTGTCTCATTAAATAAGAACGCACTCGCTGCCTCACTCTTCTATCTTCTGGTTTATGGTGTTGCCACAATCGGAGCATTTGGAATCGTGACCTTGATCCGTGATTCAGCTGGCGAAGTTAGTGATGTTAATCGCTGGGTTGGGCTTGGTAGGAAATCTCCACTAGTAGCCGCTGTCTTCTCACTTTTCTTACTTAGCTTTGCTGGAATCCCTTTGACAAGTGGATTCGTAGGAAAGTTCGCCATCTTTGCCGCAGCCTATGAGTCAGGAAATATTGCTCTAGTTGTTGTCGGTGTTCTATCTAGCGCCATCGCAGTCTTCTTCTACATTAGATTAATTCTGATGCTCTTCTTTGCAGATGCAACAAATGATTCAGTTTCAGTTGTTATTCCATCTATCCTCACTAGGATCTCTATCTCAATTGGAGCTATTTTGACTATTGTGCTTGGAATAGCACCATCACTACTCCTAAATATTGCGCAGAACTTTGCTCAATTCCTGCGCTAATGTCTCAAATCGGGATTCCAAATATTGACTCAAAATTAGAGTCCGAGATCCTGCGTTCGATGAAAGAGGTAGAGAGGGCACTACGTGAAGCGATAGAGGGAAAATATCCACTCGTAATTGAAACCTCTAGGCACCTAATTGATGCCGGCGGTAAGCGCCTTCGCCCCTTAATGGTCTTGCTCGCTGCTCAATTTGGCAATCCAGGAGCTAAGGGAATTATTGAAGCGGCAGTCGTCTGCGAACTAACTCATTTAGGAACTTTGTATCACGATGATGTTATGGATGAGGCGCCACTTCGACGTGGGGTAGAGAGCGCCAATAATCGCTGGAACAACACGGTTGCAATCCTTACAGGTGATTATTTATTCGCAAAGACTTCCCAGCTGCTCGCAGATTTAGGACCGGAAGCAGTTCGGCTACAAGCCCTAACCTTTGAGAGATTAGTTATCGGACAGATAACTGAGACCCAAGGCTCAAGTGCAGGTAAGACGCAGCTAGAACATTACCTAGGAGTTGTAGCAGACAAGACTGGTTCGTTGATCTCTGCAAGTGCAAGATATGGCGCTATGATCTCAGGCGCCGATGCAAAGGTAATGGAAGCGCTCACAAAATTTGGTGAAGAGATAGGAATTGTTTTTCAATTAGCTGATGACATTATTGATATCACAAGTGATTCTAAAGAGTCAGGCAAGACTCCCGGAACAGATCTTCGCGAAGGAGTTCCGACGCTGGTAACATTATTCATTCTTGAATCCGATGACCCTGCTGATTTCGAACTAAAGCAGATATTATCGGCGCCAATTACTGATGAAGCAGTTGTAAAGGAAACTATTACCAAACTGCGGACCCATAGCGCGCTTACTAAATCTCGCGATCTAGTAGCCAAGTATGGTACGTCAGCACAGCTTCATCTTGATGAACTTCCTGAAGGGCCAGCAAAAGATGCACTAATCGGGCTGAGCCAAGCGGTTATCTCTAGAACTTCCTGACTTAATTAAGTCATAACCCAGAGTTATCAGAGCGAGCCATATAAATACAAATCCAAGCCAACGCCCACTTGGCATTGGTTCATGGCGCAAGAAGACTGCAAGAAGAAACTGAATTGTTGGCGTCAAGTATTGAAGTAGCCCAATCATTGTAAATGGAATTCGTGATGTTGCACCGTTAAATAGCAAGAGTGGAATGGCGGTTACTAGACCTGCGCCAACTAAAAGAAGCGTTAGCCCAGGAGCTTTACCAAATTGACCCGTGCCATTTGAGCCTATCCAGATTAAATAAGTGCCATAAAATACTGATGAAATAAGGGTTTCGATAGCCAAGCCTTGTAAAGCACCTAAATTTAATTTCTTCTTTACAAAGCTATAAGAGCTCCAAGAGAAGGCAAGTGCAAAAGAGACCCAAGGTGGTCGCCCATAATCGATAGTAAGAATTATGACGCCAAAGGCTGCAACGATAAAAGAGGCCCACTGTATCTTTCGCATCTTCTCTTTGAATGCCAATATTCCCATCATGACCAGGAGGATTGGTTGCATGTAATAACCCAGCGATGCTTCAACAATCTGCTCATTATTTACTGCCCAAATATAGGAAAGCCAATTTATTGAAATAAAGAATGCCGCTAGTGTTAAGCGCCAGAAAATTCCCGGAGAGATCATTAGCGTGAACGTAGATTTAAGTTGATGGCCAATCGCAAGCAAAATTACACAGAAAACTAGTGACCAGACTGCCCGATGGGAGACCATTTCTAACGGTGTTGCTGGTTGTAGAAGTGGCCAATAAAGTGGGAAGAGCCCCCAGAGCGTGTATGAAGATAATCCGTAAATTAAACCGAGGCGGTATTTACTCATTAATTAGCGATAATTCGTAAATTGAACCGCAAAGTCTAACGTCTGTTCTTTTACCATTGCCATCGTCGCCTGTAGATCATCACGGGATTTGCTCGTTACGCGCAGAGTTTCACCTTGGATCTGGGTCTTTACAGATTTAGGACCTTCATCTCGAATAATCTTCGCCAACTTCTTGGCATTCTCGGTGGAGATACCTTCCTTTAGTGAACAATTAATCTTATAAATTTTACCGCTAAGTTCTGGATCAGAAGATTCAAGATGCTTCAATGAAACTTGACGCTTGACCAATTTATCTTTGAAAACTTCTAGGACAGCCTTGGCCTTTTCTTCAGATTGGCCCTCTATTAAAAACTTCTCGCCAGATTTTTCAATCTTGCTGTCAGTATTTTTGAAGTCAAAACGCGTAGCAATCTCTCGGTCTGCCTGGTTGAAAGCGTTATCTACTTCCATATGATCTACTTCAGAGACGATATCAAAACTTGAATCAGCCACTTTTGGGACCCCTTAATCAATTCATTATTTCCTGCATATTCTAATGAGCGCAATTGTAGGGTAAATTGGTGCCATGATTCGGAGCTCTCGTAAATTCCCGAGCCTTCCATACTTCTGGTCTCTAATTGATTGGCACCTGCCCTCTCTAAATCCATATAAAGGCAGTCTTGAGCGGGCGCAAAGTATTTATGATCTAGCCTCAATTGCCAAGAAGCGCGTACCAAAAGTAGTTTATGACTACGTTGAAGGTGGTGCAGTAGATGAGATTGCCTATTCTCGAACCCGAGATGCACTTTCAAGAATTGAATTCAATTCCAAGGTTCTGCGTGATGTTTCTAAGGTTGATACCAGTGAGAAGATCCTAGGTAAGAGCGTGGATATTCCAATCTGCTTTGCTCCTACTGGCTACACCAGACTCATGCATTATGTAGGCGAACCAGCAGTCGCTAATATTGCTGCAAATAAAAATCTTATCTACGCACTTTCAACCATGGGAACAACTTCACCAGCAGAACTCGCTGCAGCAGTTCCAAATTCAAGGCGCTGGTTCCAGCTTTATATTATGAAAAATCGTAATGACAGCTTGGCCGTTATTAAACAGGCAAGAGATAGCGGTTTTGAAACACTAGTCTTAACAGTTGATACTCCCGTAACAGGATTGCGCTATCGCGATAATAGAAATGGACTTACAATTCCGCCGCGAATTCGAATTAATACGGTCTTAGCTATTGCACGCAAACCTATTTGGTGGCTAAATCTTTTTACTACCGGCAAATTGGAATTTGCGGCCTTTCGAGGTTGGGATAAATCTCTTTCACATTTGGCCGCCGCTATTTTTGATCCATCAACTACATTCAAAGATATAACATGGTTGCGTTCTGTCTGGAAGGGTCCAATTGTAGTCAAAGGAATCCAAAGCGTTGAGGATGCAAAAGCAGTCGCGAAGTTAGGTGTTCAAGGAATAATTCTTTCAAATCACGGGGGCCGTCAATTTGATCGTGGTCCAATTCCTCTAGAGATTCTCCCTGAGGTTGTAAAAGCTGTTGGAAATAAAGTCGAAGTTTATATCGATGGTGGAATTATGTCTGGCCTAGATGCACTGGGTGCAATTGCACTTGGCGCCAAGGCAGTATTCATTGGCCGGGCTTATCTATATGGCGCAATGGCAAATGGTGAAGCGGGCGTTGATCAAGTCATTGAAATTATGCGACGGGAATTTGAAAATGGAATGGCCCTTACTGGCGCAGCAAATATTTCTGAAGTACGGAAAAACGGCGCTCGGATTAGGAGCAAATAGATGAGCAAGATTGCAATTATTACCGGAGGCGCTAAAGGAATTGGCTTTGGCAGTACAAAACGTTTATTAGATGATGGCGCCACAGTAACTATGTTCGACTTAGATGAAGCTGGACTCGCAAAAGCCCAAGAGGATCTTAAGGAGTACGGTGATCGAATAAGTGGCATCAAAGTTGATGTCTCCTCTGACTCCCAAGTGAAGAGCACAGTTACCAAAGTTGGAGAAAAGCATGGGCATATTGATTATTTGGTAAATTGCGCCGGGATTCAAACCTATGGAACTGCCGTGGATACCAGCGAAGAGACTTGGGATAGGACTTTTGATGTAAATGTTAAGTCAATGTATCTGACGGCAAAATATGCAATTCCCTATATGCGAAAAGCCAATGGCGGCTCGATAGTAAATATTTCATCGGTGCAATCTCTTGCAAATCAGAAAGGTGTAGTCGCATACGCTGCCTCTAAAGGTGCCATTAATTCGCTGACGAGAGCCATTGCAATTGACCATGCAGCAGAACAGATTAGATGCAATGCAATTTTGCCCGCGTCAGTAGATACCCCAATGCTGCGCGCTTCAGCCAGAGCATTTAGTGGCGGCAGAAGTGAAGATGAGATATTAAAAGAGTGGGGCAGCTCGCATCCAATTGGTCGAATGGCGAGCATTCACGATATTGGTGAACTAGTTGGATTCTTATGTTCAGATAAGGCCTCATTTATAACTGGAAGCTCTTATGTAATTGATGGGGGATTAATGACTCAAGTCCCTGTGATTTTGCCTGACTAAATCCGATTTCGAGCAAGCCATTTAATAAGGTAATCTACGCAAGCCGTAAAAAACCCTGGCGGGTTGCCCGAGCGGCCAATGGGAGGGGACTGTAAATCCCCCGGCTCTGCCTTCGAAGGTTCAAATCCTTCACCCGCCACCATTCTTTGAATTGGAATATTCCAGCCACGTAGTCATCTTTCTAACAAAGAAAGAGTTTCGATGAGTTGCAATCCAACGATAAGCCCAGCGTCCCAAAGCGCCAGATCCTGTAATCAGAGACGATAGACCGCGGTTACCTCGGTTTTTCAATAAATAGGCAATCGCGTTGGCCCCCGCGTAGTTGCAAGAATCTGCAATTACGTAAACCGATTTGGAAACTTGATCTAAAGTGAGATTAAACTTTTCGAGCTCTGCCACTTGAAATGGAATCGCAGTAATGCTCAGCTTCTGCTGGATCCAATCAACACTTGCCTGACAAAATCGGCACTGGCCATCGTAGATGACAACAATCTTATCTTTCGATGAAATATTTCTCATGCAACTAATCTCAGCAAAAAAGCAGAGTTTAGATCAACTCTTTAAAGGGCCAAGTAAAAAACTACTCAAGCGTTGATTAGGTTTGCCCTGACTTCCATGTTGGGCCTTAAAGTAATTAGTTCCATCTACACCACACAATGAAAGAATTGCACTTGATCCACCAGGATGAGAACTAATCCAATCTGTTAAATCATAGACAGATCCATCGATTACGCTCCAGCAACTCGAGCGCCCATTATTAGCTGCAACTTGTGTAATTGTGAATTCAACAACCGTTGGCGTTGCTGCAGGGGTTGGCGTTGCTGCAGGGGTTGGCGTTGCTGCAGGGGCGTTCCCTCTAACCACCTCACCCATTGTCTCTACCTCACCTATTGCAATTGTGATCGCAGATTTACCGCGAGAAGTAATTAGAAAACTGTAAGTACCTGGCTCTGCCGGTGCGTCATATCGACCTAAATAAAGGTAGTCAGTCTTGCCGTACGGTTCGAAGAATTTAGTTCGCTCATTTAATTTCACTTTGATTTTTTTGCCAGTTGGGGAAGTTACGACAAGCTTTGGCTGCTTTGATTTCTTTAGAGCGTTCTCTGGCTTTTTATCTAAAATCAAATATTGAATTGCGAGTTGCTCGCCAGCCTTCAAATTCGCCCGAAACCCGCGCTTATCTCCAGATCTCTTAAATGTTGCACGAATTGCAAATGAGATAGTTCCATCGATCAAAAGTGGACCGTTAGCTGCGGAGGTATCACTCGCTAAAAGGGAAACAGGCTGATGTGCTGATGCTTCAATAGGGGCAAGTAGAGCGGTTGCTAATGCAAAGATAAGAAATCGTTTCATTTAGCAAAAGTACAACAAGGCGCACCAAAGTTCATCTTTAAAATTTCCTGAGTGCCCAATACTACTTATTTGCGCCAGTTTTCCGCGCAGCACGAGATAGGAACAAGGCGAAGACGAGCGCCAAAACTATTCCAGTATTCACGCCCATTTCAATTAGAGATCGGTTGAAATACTGGTCTGTCTTCTCTTTCTCCATGGTGAGTGAAGCTCCCACAGTAAGAATGTGTCGCACGGCCGCGATTACACCAATAATTAAGAAGTTATCAAGTTGGAAAATTCCATCAGTGAATCGCACAATAACTGTACGCATAATCTCAAGAATAATTATGACAAAGAGGATGTCATTGATTCCTTGAATCATTCCCACTGGAAAAAATGGACGAGTTTCAATCAGACGATTCAAAGTGTAGCCAGCAGCCAGAACGGAGATTATAAATAAGATTATTCCAAGAAAGCCATGCAAAATATCTTCGAGCTTATCGATAAATGTAACTGGAATAAGCGAATCATTTTTTGTGAGCAGGCCTTTGACTGATTTGTACTTCATTCGGTAGCTCGCTAACTTACACTGTTTGCACGACGACGACGACGAAGTGAGTCAGTATAAACCGCAAGGATAATAACCGCACCAACGACAACCGTCTGCCACTCTTGTTGGATTTCCATAATACGAAGTCCATTAATTAAAACGGCCATAATAAGCGCACCTATAACGGTTCCGAGAATGGAGCCTTTGCCACCAAGCAAGGAAGTTCCACCTATGATTACCGCTGCGATTGCCTCAAGTTCATATCCGCTCCCGAGTGCTGGCTGAGCAGAATTTAAACGAGATGTAAGAATAATTCCAGCAAGGCCGACAAATACTCCTCCAATTGCATAAATCAAGATAATCCACTTCGTTACGTTTACACCAGAGAGTTTTGTGGCTTCTTCATTCGAACCGATTGCAAATGTATAGCGTCCGATAATAGTTCGGTTCAAAATTATAGATGCCACAACTGCCGCTACAGCTAATATTAGAACTGCATTCGGTAAGTTAGGAATTAATTCTCCCAGCGCTATTTCACTCCAGCCATCCACGCTGTCTGTATAAATTGGGCGTACATCTGAAATGACCAGTGCTAATCCCTTAGCGACCAACATCGTGGCAAGAGTTGCAATAAATGGGGGCAATTTTAGAAATGTAATCAAAATTCCATTTACCGCTCCAAAGAGGGCTCCAAAAACAATTCCTACTAAAATACCAGCTGTAACTGAGAGGTTAAGATTTGTTAGTAATTGGGCAGTAACAACAGCAGAAAGGGTCGTGGCAGTTCCAATTGAAAGATCAATACCACCAGTAATGATTACGAAAGTTGTTCCTATAGCCAACATTCCAGTGACTGCGGTTGAGAGTAAAATACCAGTGATGTTACTCCAAGAATAAAATGCGCTATTTGCCAATGCAAAAAAAAGGAAAATTAATACTAGGCTGGCAAATGCAAGCGATTGTTCGGCTTGCTGTCGGACCGAGGCTACAATCCGAGTCTTCCTTGTTTTTTTACCTGAATCTGTAGGTATATTCTTTGACATCTACAATCTTCTCCTGTCGGTTGAATAATTGTTATACACGATATTTTGTCGCATATTCCATTAGGATATTTTGATTTGAATCTTTATTATCTAGGATGCCAGTTACTTTGCCTTCACACATTACAACAATTCGGTCTGAAAGACGGAGCACTTCTGGAAGTTCAGAGGAGATCATAATTATGGATTTTCCTTCAGCAGTAAGGCTGCGCAGCAGTTTATATACTTCATCTTTTGCCCCAACATCAACTCCCCTGGTTGGTTCATCAAAAATCAAGATATCACAATCGCGAGTTAGCCACTTCGCAATAACTACTTTTTGTTGATTTCCTCCAGATAAATTTTTTGCATCCTGTTTGATCGAAGGCGTCTTAATTGATAGAGCATTTACTGCTTTTTCTGCGACCACATTAGACTCCTTTTTCTTAAAGAAACCTACCCAATTTGTAAAGCGCTTTATTGTGGCTAGAGTGATATTAAAACTAACATCTTGTCCAAGTAGCAACCCATAACGCTTTCGATCTTCCGAGAGATATCCAATTCCAAGCGCGGCAGCGCTTGCTGGGCTATGAATCTTTACCTCTTGGCCGTTAACATAAAAATTTCCAGAAGCAATTGGGTCTCTCCCAATAAGAGCGAGCGCGACTTCCGTGCGACCTGCTCCGATCAAACCTGCAAAACCTAGAATTTCCCCGCGTTTGAGTTCAAAAGAAACATCTTTCAAAAGGCGCTTTGTTGTTAACCCTTTTACCTCCAAGACGACTTCGTTAGTTGAAGTATTTACCTCTGGTCGCAAATCTTGTGCAATATTTCTACCAATCATAAGGGCGATGATCTTTGAAACACTAGCTTCATTGGTTTTAAGGGTTTCAATGTAATGACCGTCGCGGAAAACCGTGACGCGATCAGAAATTTGGCTTAGCTCTTCAAGGCGGTGGG
>ERZ887849.3798-NODE-3798-length-11065-cov-10.890554_pt1 | contig 11065 bp, 8 predicted proteins | sample MGYA00521267_ERZ887849 | MGnify/ENA primary metagenome ERZ887849 (study PRJEB32303, sample SAMEA104408601) | aquatic metagenome | biome: Brackish water; feature: Pelagic; material: water | place: Baltic Sea | collected 2014-06-06T16:11:00 | depth 2,863 m ... | reverse complement strand
CCTCTATCGCTGGCTCTGGCTTCCAGACCATCATCTGCAACCGACCAGATGGAGAGACACCCGATCAGGTTGCATTCGCAGACATTCATGCGGCCGCAGAGGCAGCGGGCATGAAGGCGCATTACTTGCCAGCGGTCACGGGACAGGTAAGCGATGCGGATGGGAAAGCGTTCGCAGCCCTGTTAGCCACCTCCCCGCATCCCGTCTTAGCTTACTGCCGCAGCGGTACGCGCTCGGCCACCATGTGGGCGCTGTCGCAAGTGGGGACGCAATCGGCGGATGCGATTCTGCAGACAACACACACCGCAGGCTTCGATCTGTCCGCCCTCGCCGACCGATTCGCGGCGCCCGAGCCGACGGAGATGACAGCGGCGTCTGAGTTGGGTGCAAGCGCTACAAGCGTCGAAAACGTCGCGAGCGTCGCAAAAGGCAATCATCATCAGATCGTCATTGTTGGCGGCGGATCCGCGGGTATCGCGACGGCTTCTAGCTTGCTGGCGCGTGACAGTGGTCTAGACATCGCCATCATCGAACCCAACGAGCGGCATAGCTATCAGCCTGGCTGGACCATGGTCGGGGGCGGTATCTTCAAAGCGGATACGACCGCACGCCCCATGTCCGTGGTGATCCCTGCGGGCGTCAAACGCATTGTTGGCGCGGTTGCGACCTTCGACCCAGAAAACAATACCCTTGCGCTGGAAGATGGCAGCACCGTAAGCTACCAGCAACTGATCGTCTGCCCGGGTCTCACGCTGGATTGGGACGCCATTCCCGGCCTGAACGACGCGCTAGGCCACGATGGTGTGACGTCGAACTACCGTTACGATCTGGCCCCCTACACGTGGCAATTGGTGCAAAGCCTGCGTGGCGGCAAAGCCTTGTTTACGCAACCCGCCATGCCCATTAAGTGCGCAGGAGCCCCTCAGAAGGCCATGTACTTGTCGGCGGACCACTGGCGCCGCGAAGGTGTACTGAAGGATATTCAAATAGAGTTTTGCAATGCAGGTGGCGTCTTATTCGGCGTGCCCGAGTATGTGCCAGCGCTGATGGAGTACATCCATGCCTACGGCATTCAAATTAACTTCACCCGTAGTTTGGTCGCTATCGACGGCAAAGCGAAGCAGGCAACGTTCAAACAAACCGCCGCTGATGGCACCGTGAGTGAGCTCGTGCAAGACTACGACATGATTCACGTGGTGCCACCACAGAAGGCCCCTGACTTTATTCGTTCGAGTCCGTTGGCAGATGCTGCGGGTTGGGTCGACATTGATCCCGGCTCTATGCGACATACACGGTTTAGCAACGTATACGCGTTGGGCGACGTTGGGAATTCCAGCAATGCCAAAACAGCCGCGGCGGTGCGCAAGCAGGCCCCTGTCGTCGCACACAACGTGTTGGTCGCCTTGGGTAAACTGCAGGGCGCAGCGACTTATGACGGCTACGGCTCCTGTCCCTTAACAGTAGAGCGTGGACGCATTGTCTTGGCCGAGTTCACCTATGGTGGCAAGTTGGCCCCATCGCTCCCCCAGTGGTTGATCAACGGGACGCGTCCGACGCGTTTGGCGTGGCTGCTAAAAGAGCGCATATTGCCCCCGCTGTACTGGGAAGGCATGCTCAAAGGCCGTGAATGGCTGGCCAAACCAACCATCAAACCAGACCTCAAACCATGAGCCCAATACATTTCAATGCGCCAGGTAGCGCCAGCTGGGTTGACCGCGTCAAGGCATTCATGCCCATTTTCGAATGGGCGCCGCAGTATGACCAACCCACACTTGTAAGGGATTTGGTGGCCGCGGCGATCGTGACCATCATGTTGATTCCGCAGAGCCTGGCTTATGCGCTGCTCGCGGGTCTGCCTGCAGAGGTCGGCTTGTACGCCAGCGTCGCACCGTTGGTTTTATATGCCATCTTTGGCACCAGTCGTGCGTTAGCGGTTGGCCCAGTGGCCGTGGTGTCGTTGATGACGGCTGCGGTGATCGGTGAGCATGCGGCGGTGGGCACGCATGCGTATTGGGAGATCGCCATCACCCTCGCCTTTCTTTCCGGCGTCATCTTGATTGTTTTGGGATTGTTTCGCCTCGGGTTTTTAGCCAACTTCTTAAGCCACCCGGTCATCTCTGGCTTTATCACGGCGTCGGGCCTGCTCATTGCCGCAAGCCAAGTCAAAACTATTTTGGGCGTGACAGCGGGCGGACATCATTTTGTAGAGATGTTGAGCCAACTCGTCACCCAATTGCCATCGGCGCACGCCCTATCCATAGGCGTCGGTGTGTTCACTACCGCGTTTTTATTCTGGGTGCGTAAGGGTCTTAAGCCATTGCTAAAGCGACTGGGAATGAAGGAGGCGCCTGCCGATATCGTTGCCAAAACGGGGCCAGTCGCGGCCATTGCACTGACGACCATCGCGACCTGGGCTTTCGACTGGCAGGCCAAAGGCCTCAAGATTGTTGGTGAGGTTCCGCAAGGCCTGCCGCCGTTCAGCCTGCCCAGCCTTGACATGGGTCTATGGCAGTCGCTGTTGGTACCTGCCCTGCTCATCAGCGTGGTGGGCTTTGTTGAGTCGGTGTCTGTTGGCCAAACACTGGCCGCCAAGCGTCGACAACGGATTGTTCCCGACCAAGAGTTAATTGCCCTAGGCGCCAGCAATGTGTCGTCAGCCTTCTCGGGTGGCTTCCCCGTGACGGGCGGCTTTTCGCGCTCCGTGGTTAACTTCGATGCCGGTGCACAAACCCCTGCCGCCGGGGTGTTTACGGCGGGGGGCATTCTGGTGGCCTCACTGCTATTGACGCCTGCACTGTATTTTTTACCTAAGGCCACATTAGCGGCAACCATCATTGTGGCGGTTCTGTCCTTGGTTGACTTGGGTGTTTTGAAACGGACTTGGGCCTACTCCAAATCGGACTTCACGGCGGTATTGACGACTATCTTGGTGACGCTGGGAGCCGGCGTCGAGATGGGACTAATTTGCGGCGTTGGCGTGTCGCTTGCGCTCTTTCTGTTTCGAACCAGTCGCCCGCATATTGCGGAAGTTGGCTTGGTTGAGGGGACAGAGCATTTCCGCAACGTGGCCCGTCACAGCGTTCAAGTCGATCCCAAGGTCCTTAGTTTGCGCGTCGATGAAAGCCTCTATTTCGCCAATGCAAGGGCCTTAGAAGACTCCGTGAATGCGGCGGTAGCTAACCGCGCGGGTATTGCCCATGTGGTGTTGCAGTGCTCGGCTGTCAACGCGATTGATGCGAGTGCGCTTGAGAGTCTGGAGGCCATCGATGCCCGCTTAAAAGGCGCCCATATCAAACTACACCTCTCTGAAGTGAAGGGACCCGTCATGGACAAACTGAAGGAAACCGAGTTCATTCACGATTTGTCTGGACACGTTTTCTTGACGCACTTTCAAGCGTTTGAGACTTTGCGCCAATAACCCCTAGTTGTGATAGGTTTTTAAAGCCCTTTGCGTCGGCGCATTAGGGCTTTTTTTATGACGGTATCCAGCGGTAGATTTACGCAGAAGCCCCGCTAACAAAGCCTTTCAAGCTCTTTGCACTTGGACTTATGAAACCACCCTCCAAATAGGTTGGCACCTACATGACACGGTATTGGTGTTTAACCTAGGGTACGTTTTTTGATCCAGCCCTACACTTTTGGCTGCATCACAGCGATGTGGGTCACAAGGAGATTTTGATTTGGTTGTCGATGAAACAAATGCCCTGCTACAGGTCAAGGGAATCACGGTTAGATTTGGCGGAATCACAGCGTTAGACAGTGTGAGTTTCGATCTACCGCGGGACAAAATTTGCGGCTTGATCGGTCCTAACGGGGCGGGAAAAACCACATTATTTAACTGCCTTAGTCGCTTGTACGCGTACCAAGAAGGGGACCTTCTTTTTGAAGGAAAATCCATCACGGATACCCCCGTGCACGAGATGACGCAAATTGGGATCGGACGGACGTTCCAGAACTTGGCGATGTTTAAAACGATGACCGTCCAAGAAAACGTCATGGTCGGCGCGCACAGTAAATCTGAAACCGGATTTATTGGCGGTTTGCTGCCTAACGCAAAGACGCGGAAAGAAGAGCAGCACCTGAGAGAGCTGGCTGACGACTTGATAACGCGTTTGAAGTTGACGGATGTCGCCCACAGACAAGTGGGCGATCTGCCTTTTGGCTATCAGAAACGGGTTGAATTTGCGCGCGCATTGGCGGCGCAACCTCGGCTTCTGTTACTCGATGAACCCGCCGCTGGCTTGAACCACGAGGAGCTGGAAGACCTGGCTACGCTCATCAAGCAGGTGCGGGATGACATGGGCATCAGCGTGCTACTGGTAGAACACCATATGCAATTGGTTATGGCTGTTTCTGACTGGATTGTGGCACTTAATTTCGGTAAAAAAATTGCGGAAGGAACCCCTGAAGAAATTCAGAAGCACCCGGATGTTATTCGCGCTTACTTGGGGGGCGATTAAACATGAGCTTGTTACAAGTTAAAGACCTTTGCGCGTGGTACGGTCCCACGCAAGCCTTATTCAACGTTAATTTCGAGTTGGCGGAGGGCGGTATCACCACGATCTTAGGGGCCAACGGCGCGGGTAAAACAACCACGTTACGCGGTGTTTGCCAGACCGTTAAAACCTCTGGCGAGATGACCTTTGATGGCAAGTCAACCAGTGGCCTCTCGACGGACAAGATCGTTCGTATGGGCGTAGCCCACGTACCGGATGGTCGCGGCACCTTCACGGGACTCACAGTTGACGAAAACTTGCGCTTGGGTGCGTACACACGCAAAGACAAGACTGCGGTGAGCGAAGACATTGAGAAGGTCTACGATCGTTTCCCTCGTTTGCGGGAGCGCTTTAGCCAACAGGCAGGGACGCTGTCAGGCGGAGAGCAGCAGATGTTGGCGATTAGCCGCGCCTTGATGCTCCGCCCCAAGTTGCTACTGCTTGACGAGCCCTCCTTTGGCCTCGCACCACTGATCGTGCAAGAAATTTTCGAGATCATGAAAAGCATTAATCAGACCGACGGCGTCAGCATGTTGTTGGTCGAGCAAAATGCGTCGCTTGCGCTAAATTTGGCCGATCACGCCTACCTTTTGGAGACTGGCAAGGTTGTACTTGCTGGCCCAGCCGAGGACATTCGAGCAGACGAGACTATTCGTCGCACCTATCTCGGCTATTGAGTTTCAAGGATTATTGTTATGGACGGGTTTCTTCTCCAGGTTTTTTCAGGCCTCGCAACCGGTAGCATCTACGCTGCTGTCGGTTTAGCGTTGGTGATGATTTATCAATCGACACACCACATCAATTTCGCCCAAGGGGAGATGGCGACTTTCGCAACCTTCATTTGCTGGTGGTTGATTGATAGCGGCATGTCTTATTGGTTGGCTTTCTTCTTGACCGTTGGCGTCGCCTTTGTCGGGGGACTGGTCATACAGCGGGTTTTCATACGCCCGGTGGAACGCAAGCCTGTGCTGATTAACGTGATTGTGTTCGTTGGCTTACTGGTTATTTTCAATGCCATGTCAGGCTGGATTTTCGAGCACACGTTAAAGGCATTCGAAAGCCCCTTCCCCGTCCGCAGTGCGGTGCTTCCCGAGTACATCTCTGGTCACCAGCTAGGATCTTTGGGAGTGACACTGGCGGTGCTTTTGGTTATTTACCTCTTCTTCCGATTCACCCCCATCGGGCTTGCCATGCGGGGCGCGGCCCAAAACCCGGACTCTGCGAGCTTAGTTGGTATCCGTGTTACCTGGATGCTCGCGTTGGGATGGGGCTTGGCATCCGCCATTGGCGCAGTGGCTGGCATCATGATGGCACCCATCATGTTCTTGGATCCCAATATGATGGGCGGCATTCTTCTGTACGGATTTGCAGCCGCGCTATTGGGGGGTATTGACAACCCGTGGGGAGCCGTCGCCGGTGGATTTATCGTGGGAGTATTGGAAAATCTTTTAGGTGCCTACGTTATTGGCTCTGACCTCAAACTGACCGTTGCGCTGGTACTCATCGTGGGTACGCTCACGCTAAAGCCAAACGGATTATTTGGTCAAAAAGTCGTTACACGCGTCTAAGCGCCAAAGGAAAACCTAATGAACCTCAGAATACAAACTGTCATATTGCTGGGCCTGATTGCCCTCATTCTTCCTTGGCTGATCAGCGATTTCCGCGTCTTTCAAGTTAACCTGATGCTGGTCTACGCGATCGCGGTATTGGGTCTTAATCTTTTGACTGGCTACGGTGGACAAATATCGCTGGGTCACGGGGCTTTCTATGCGATTGGCGCCTACACCGCCGCGATCTTGATGGATCAAGCACAGTGGTCCGCTTACGCCACGTTGCCAGTCGCCGCCTTGGTTTGCTTGGCGGCGGGCATCTTAATGGGCTTCCCTGCCCTGCGCTTGGACGGCCACTATTTGGCGCTTGCGACCTTTGCTTTGGCGATGGCGATACCACAGCTCTTGAAATACAAAGGCATTGAGGACTACACGGGGGGGGTGCAAGGTATCGTGCTGGATAAGCCATTGCCACTCTTTGAGATGGAGTTTTTGGGTAAAGAACTATCCGAGGATCGCTGGATGTACTACCTGGTGCTCATCGTGGCGGTGCTTATGTTCTGGCTCGCCAATAATTTGGTCAAGGGCCGCATCGGTAGAGCGATCGTTGCGATTCGTGACCAGCCGATTGCAGCGGGTGCCTTGGGTGTGAACCTAACTGCGGTCAAAACCCTTACGTTCGGTGTGTCAGCGGCCTACACAGGCGTCGCCGGCGCGCTGGGTGCGATCGCGGTGTCTTATGTGGCACCCGATAGTTTTCACACCTTTTTATCTATTTCGTTTCTTGTTGGTGCGGTGGTTGGTGGGCTGGGAACCATTCCGGGCGCTTTGTTCGGGGCTGCGTTTATTCAGTTCGTCCCCAACGTCGCCGACGAGATCTCGAAGTCTGCGCCATGGGCTGTCTATGGCGCAATTCTGATAGCACTCATTTATGTCGCCCCTGGCGGTGTGATGGGAATGCTCAACAAACTGAAAAGAGGAGACGCTAAATGAAAAGCAAACTTAAACTACTCAGTCTCGCCGCAGGGATCGCATTGGCCCTGTCTGGAACATCTGTTTTAGCAGCGGGTAAATACGATGTCGGCGCAAACGACAAGGAAGTCAAAGTAGGAAACATTGTTCCTTACTCTGGCCCTGCGTCAGCCTATGGCGCTATTGGTAAGGCGATTGCGGCGTACTTCAAAGGCGTGAACGAGCAAGGCGGTATCAATGGCCGTCAAATCAACTTCATCTCTCTAGACGATGGCTACTCTCCACCAAAAACCGTTGAGCAAGCGCGTAAACTGGTCGAGCAAGAGAAAGTGCTGTTCTTAGCCGCGACTTTGGGAACACCAACCAATACGGCTATTCACAAGTACATGAACAAGAAGAAGGTGCCACACATCTTTGTGAATACCGGTGCACACAAGTGGGGTGACTACGGCACCTACCCGTGGACCATGGGCCTGCAGCCTGATTACCAGACCGAAGGTAAGATCTACGCCGCACACATTCTCAAGAACAATCCCAACGCCAAGATCGCGATTCTGTATCAGAACGACGATTACGGTAAGGACTACGTCAAGGGTATGGAAGACGGCCTTGGTGACAAGAAAGGCATGATCGTTGCTAAAGCCAGCTACGAGACCACAGACCCGACCGTCTCTAACCAGATGGCGACGCTCAAAGGCTCTGGTGCTGACACCTTCTTCAACGTCACCACACCTAAGTGGGCCGCTCAGGCGATCAAAGGTGCTGCTGAATTGGGCTGGAAGCCAACCCACTACCTGAACTCTGTGTCCTCGTCAGTGGGCTCTGTGATGGTTCCGGCTGGCGCTGAGAACGGTATCGGCGTGATTTCATCGAACTACTTTAAAGATCCCGCTGACCCCGCATGGGCCAACGACAAGGGCTTCTTAGAGTACAAGGCGTGGATGGAAAAGAATATGCCCGGCCTGAACCTGGCCGAGGGTTTCTACACCTCTGGTTATGTGCACGCAGCCGCGATTCATAAAGTAATCGAGCAAGCTGGCGATAACCTAACGCGTAAAAACATCATGAAGCAGGCTGCCAGCTTGAACTTCACAAACGGCATGTTGCTGCCAGGTGTGAAATTCCAGACGTCTGCAACTGACTTCTACCCCATCGAAAACAAGCAATTGATGCGCTGGAATGGCAAGTCATGGGAGTTGTTTGGTGATGTCTTGGGACCTCAGTAAGCGCCAATTCAGGCTTAGATGAGTAATCCTTGAAAAAGCCGCCGGTTTAGACCGGTGGCTTTTTTTATGACGGCCTCCGAATCGATCAAACCTCGGGTACCCTCCATGGTAACGATACGCGAGTAAGAAACCCAAAAGGATATAGACGATGGAATGGTTCCAAATAGCGCCTGGCGCATTGATGCTTTGGCTGGGCGGCTACTACGTGTTCTGCTACGTGAAAAAGAAACCAATCGTTCGTAAGAACACCGAAATCCCCGTGACCGTTGGTCACCTGCTGTCTGGCGTCCTGTGCAGTATTGTTGGCATTATTTTTATGATCGTTGGGGCGACACACGGGGCCTAAGGCACAATTACCAGTGGGCTGTCAGCCCGCAATATCACTTGATTTAGGAGTTTCCAGTATGTCCGCGACCCCACTTAACCACGCTGTATCAGACGACCCTATTCATCAGACCAGAGTGGATCTAGCGGCCTGTCTAAGAATGGCCGTACTCGATGATTTACACGAGGGTATCGACAACCACTTTACGGTGGTTGTGCCGGGTCACACGGATCAATATTTTGTGCTGCCCTTCGGCTTACATTGGTCCGAAGCGCGTGCCAGTGACTTGATTATTTTCAATGAGGCGGGAGAGACGATCGCCGGTGATGGCATCGTTGAAATGACCGCCCAATGCATACACGCGCCCTTGCACCGGGTTAGTGGAAAAAACGTGGTCTTGCACACCCACCAAAACTGGGCATTGGCGCTCAACATGCTGGAGGATAACCGCTTGCTGTCAGCGAGCCAGACGGCCGCATTTTTCCATAACGAAATCGCCTACGATGATGATTACCAAGGGTTGGCCTGTTCCGTGGAAGAAGGCGAACGCCTCGCGGCATGCTTAGGTGACAAATCGATATTGTTTATGAAAAATCACGGCGTCGTTGTGACTGGCGACTCCATTGCCCAAGCCTATCGACGCATGTACAAGCTGGAACGGGTTTGCCGTGCACAGATACTGGCCATGTCCACGGGTCAACCATTGGCTTTACTGAGTCAAGAGGTCATTGATAGGGTGAATACCCCATCGCCTACCGATAGGCATCCCAGAGCCTCGCGTGCGCACCTTTACTTTGAAGCCGTTAAACGCATTGTTGATCGGGAACTACCGGGCTACGCCGACTAACTGCGCCAGCACATGACCTACCCTGATCTGCCCCGCCCTGCTTAGCGTTGCGCAGCCTCTCGGATCTCCTGTAACGTCAGTTTAGGCGTAATGACTTCGGGGTCCAGCATGAGTTCAATAAGCGCTCCCCCCGGGTGCGCCCACGCACGCTCCCACGCGCCCGCGAACGCAGCCGTTTGCGTTACGCGCTCGGCGTGATAGCCAAAACCTTGTGCCAGTAGGCAGAAATCTGGGTTGCGTAAACCCGACCCCGATACGCGTCCGGGAAACTCGCGCTCTTGGTGCATACGAATCGTGCCGTACATGCCGTTGTTAAGCAGCAAGACGACCGTCTTCACACCCTCTGCTGTGGCCGTAGCGAGCTCTTGTCCGTTCATCAGGAAATCACCATCTCCCGCAATCGTGAAGACGGGGCGCCCCGATGCAAGGGCCGCCGCAACGCCCGCAGGTACCCCGTACCCCATAGAACCATTCGTTGGGGCTAACTGATGACGGTGGCCGCCATCAAACCCCGGTAGCTTGTGAAAGCGGTGCAGCCAAGTCGCGAAATTTCCGGCGCCATTGGTACACACCACGTTATCCGGCAGGCCTTGCGACACGGCCTGTATCACGGTGAACATGTCGATGTCACCGGGCATCTCACGTCTGGCTGCATCGGCATTACCGTGGGTGCGAAAGGCGTCAGTCACGGTGTGCGTCCAGTCGCCCCACGTGCACGTCGCAGGCGCGGCCTCGGCGGCCAGCGCCGCGGCCCATGCAGGCATGCCCGCGCACGTCGCAACTGCTGCGCTGTAAACGCGGTTAAGCTCCTCAGGGTCCGCATGGACATGCACCAGCCCGGGACGAGGTGTGCCCACGGGTATCAAGGTGTAACCGCCGCTGGTAGCCTCCCCCATACGCGCACCAATCACAAACAAGGCATCGGACTCTCGCACGGCCGTGGCCAAACCCGCACCAATGCCTAGTCCAACATCACCCGCATACAACGGGTCACGGTTATCGAACAAGTCTTGGAAGCGAAAAGCGCAACCCACGGGAACCTGCCACGCCTGAGCGAACCGACGAATGTCCCCTGCTGCTGCCGCAGTCCAACCACCGCCACCTAAGATAACGAGTGGCTTCTTGGCTTTTTTCAGTAGCGCGATTGCGGCACGGACATCCTGCGGATTGGCGCCAGCGCGCACGGCCTCGACGCGCGGTAAAACCGGCGCTGCTGTGGGACGGGTAAGCATGTCTTCCGGCAGTATCAGTACCACTGGACCTGGCCGACCATTCAACGCGGTCGCAAAGGCACGCTGAACGTATTCCGGAATGCGCGCGGCATCGTCAATACGCTCGACGCGCTTAACAAGGGGGGTAAACATGCCAACAAAATCGACCTCTTGGAATGCCTCACGGTCGCGAGCATCTTGGGCCACATCACCCACCAGTAACACCATAGGCGTTGAGTCTTGGAACGCGGTATGGACACCGATGCAGGCATTGGTTGCACCTGGCCCGCGTGTCACGAAGCAAACGCCGGGTCGTCCGGTCAATTTACCTTCGGCTTCCGCCATATAGGCCGCACCGCCCTCTTGACGCGTCACTACAAATTTAATTTGATCGGCGAACTGCGAGAACCCATCCAAGGCAGCCAAGTAGCTCTCTCC
>ERZ887849.3795-NODE-3795-length-11071-cov-6.012981_pt1 | contig 11071 bp, 11 predicted proteins | sample MGYA00521267_ERZ887849 | MGnify/ENA primary metagenome ERZ887849 (study PRJEB32303, sample SAMEA104408601) | aquatic metagenome | biome: Brackish water; feature: Pelagic; material: water | place: Baltic Sea | collected 2014-06-06T16:11:00 | depth 2,863 m ... | reverse complement strand
TTTTGGCCTTGTCACCTGATTTGTCACCGATGTCGCTGGGCATGTCACTTTCCTCAAATTTCACTCCGCACTCGGTGCATATGAAGCGGGGCGGCCAGCATGTCGCTAGCCGCCCCCACGGTGTCACCCTCGCCCTGAGCAAAGGCCACCGATGCCGGGGTTTTCTGGAGTGCGGCACTCACCGGCTAATCCGCAACCGTCATGCGCTGGCTGTCTGACCTGCCGACGCCCCCGACGGTGAGGGCTTAGACAGGCTTGGAACCCAGAACCAATGCCTTGATCGCTTCGGGATTGGTCAGCGCGCCGCCAACCCGTTTTGCAGTGTAGAATTTGACGTTGCCCGGCGTCGTGTAGGGGTCGCGGATCACCTGCATCCCCATGCGGTCAACAATGGTGTATGCCTCGCCAAAGTTGCCGAACAACATCCCGACCGTGTTGGCTGCGGGCGCGTCCATGTCCTCTGCGATGATCACCGGATGGGCGCGCCTTTGCGATCGGGATGCACTTTGATAATGCTGCCGGTCATGAGGTGCCGATCATGCCTGACCCCGAGTCTGACGATAGTGTCATGTCCTTGCGCAACATCGGTCCCGCCATGGCCCAGGATATGGCGCGCGCGGGCATCACAAGTGCAACCGCGCTCAGGGCGATGGGGGCTGACGCGGCTTATGGGGCGATGATTGCGTCGGGAACGCGGCCGCATTTCATCGGCTATTATGTGCTGCACATGGCGCTGCAGGGGCGGCCGTGGAATGATTGCAAGGGCGCCGAGAAATCCGCGCTGCGGGCCGCGTTCGATGCGCTCAAGGCCGGGTTGGCAGATCCGTTGCACGACAGCGCGCTTGAGCGGCTGCTTGATGAGATCGGCACCGGCCGGCGCCGCTAGGCGGCCGAGGATATGGGCATTTATCGTTGCCTGTGGCTGTGCACAGGGCGCTGTGGAACTCGTCTTTTTGGCGTGCAGATTTTGGATTTGTCCAACGCCTCAGGGCCGGTGGGCGCGATCGGCGTGGCGACATCGGGGCCGCATGGGCTTGGGGGCATCTGGGCCCGCGCTGTAGAGATCAATGCCGCGATCATGGCGCGCTTTGCGCTTGCATCAACGGATGGCCCGGCCCCACGCGGGCCTGAGCCAAGATCGGCCATCGCTCTGGCGGGGTATGCCAGCGCGGTTCTTCCTGCAGGGCCGGGCTGCCAAAGGGCCACCCGATTGGGCGGCCCCTTGCATGAAACCCTGTGATCGGATGGTCAGCCGACCAGTTCAAGACCGGCGAAGAAATAGGCGATCTCTTCAGCCGCGGTTTCCGGCGCGTCCGAGCCATGGACCGAGTTTTCGCCCTTGGACAGCGCGAAATCCTTGCGGATCGTGCCGGCGGCGGCTTCGGCGGGATCGGTGGCGCCCATCACTTCGCGGTATTTGGCGATGGCCTCTTCGCCTTCAAGCACCTGCACGACCACCGGCTCGGACGCCATGAATGCGCACAACTCGCCATAAAACGGGCGCGCCTTGTGCACGGCATAGAAATGACCGGCTTGTGCGGCGGTCATGTGAATGCGCTTTTGCGCGATGATGCGCAGGCCCGCGGCCTCGATCTTGGCGTTGATCGCGCCGGTCAGGTTGCGGCGGGTGGCGTCGGGTTTGATGATCGAAAATGTGCGCTGAACGGCCATGATAAGCTCCGTGAGGTTGGATTTGACGGGGCCTTAGCATGGGGGTCGGGGGATGGAAAGCGGGGCGTTGACACCACCGCACCGCCCGGTCAGACAGCGCGCATGTTGCGCATTTCAGACATCTCCTATTCCGTCGCGGGTCGCCCCTTGTTCGAGGGCGCCAGCACCACCATTGCCGCGGGCCACAAGGTGGGCATCGTCGGGCGCAATGGCGCGGGCAAAACCACGCTGTTCCGGCTGATCCGGGGTGAATTGACGCTCGATGGGGGCGCCATCGAATTGCCCACCCGCGCCCGCATCGGCGGCGTCGCGCAAGAGGTGCCCGGCTCCGAGGTGTCCTTGATCGACACCGTGCTTGAGGCCGACACCGAACGCGCCGCCCTTTTGGCCGAAGCCGACGGCGCCACGGGTGAGCGGATGGCGGAAATTCAGACCCGGCTGCAAGATATCGATGCCTGGTCAGCCGAGGGGCGCGCGGCAAGTATCCTCAAGGGGCTTGGCTTTACCGATGAGGAAAGCCGCATGCCCTGTTCGGCCTTTTCGGGCGGCTGGCGGATGCGGGTGGCGCTGGCGGGGGTCTTGTTCGCCCAGCCCGATCTGTTGCTTCTGGACGAACCGACCAACTATCTTGATCTTGAGGGCGCGCTTTGGCTGGAAAGCTATCTGGCGCGCTATCCGCACACCGTGCTGGTGATCAGCCACGACCGGGGGCTCCTGAACCGGGCGGTGGGCCATATCTTGCATCTCGAGGGGCGCACTCTGACGCTGTATACCGGCGGCTACGACATCTTCGCGCGCACCCGCGCCGAAGCCCGCGCCGTACAGACCGCCGCCGCCAAGAAACAAGACCTTCAGCGTGCCCATCTTCAGGCTTTTGTCGACCGCTTCAAGGCCAAGGCCAGCAAGGCCAAACAGGCCCAAAGCCGCGTCAAGATGCTTGAAAAGATGACGCCGATCCGCATGCCCGAGGATGCAGCGCGCACCGTCTTTACCTTTCCTGCCCCCGATGCGCTGTCGCCGCCCATTCTGGCGCTTGACGATGTGGCGGTGGGCTATGACGGCAAGGCCGTGCTGAACCGGCTTTCGCTCAGGATCGACCAAGATGACCGGATCGCGCTTCTGGGGCGCAATGGCGAAGGAAAATCGACGCTTTCCAAACTTTTGGCGGCGAAACTTCAGCCTTTGAACGGACGCCACACCGCATCGTCCAAGCTGCGCGTGGGTTATTTCGCGCAGCATCAGGTCGATGAACTGCATCTGGATGAAACGCCGCTTCAGCATGTTCAGCGCGCCCGCCCCGAGACACAGCAGGCCAAGTTGCGCGCGGTTCTGGCGGGCTTTGGCCTGATGGCTGAACAGGCGGAAACCGAAGTGGCGCGCCTGTCGGGCGGGCAAAAGGCACGGCTGTCGCTGTGTCTGGCCACGCTTGATGCGCCGCATCTGCTGATCCTGGATGAGCCGACCAACCATCTGGACATCGAAAGCCGCGAGGCGCTGGTCGAAGCCTTGACCGCCTATACCGGCGCGGTGATCCTGGTCAGCCATGACATGCATCTGCTGGAATTGGTCGCTGATCGGCTCTGGCTGGTCAAGGATGGCCGCGTCACCCCCTATGAGGGCGATCTTGAAAGCTATCGCGCCTTTCTTCTGAAAGGTGAAGAAAAGCCCGCAAAGATCCAGAAGGAAAAGAAGAAAACCTTTTCAAATGATGAGATAAAGGAGCTGCGCGCCGAGGTCCGCAAATGCGAGGCGCGCGTGGCCACGATCGAGGAAATGCGCGGCAAACTTGCCAAAAGGCTGGCCGATCCCGCGCTTTACGAAGGCGACAGGCTGGGCGAGCTGGAGGTTTGGCAAAAGAAATACGCCGAACTGATGGAAGGATTGAGCCGCGCCGAAGCCATGTGGGTCGCCGCCGCCGAAAAGCTGGAATGCGCCGAGGCGGGCTGACGCCCCCGCGCGCTCAGGCGATCGGCACGACCGCGGGCTCGGATGCGCTGTCGGCGCAGGGCAATTCCACCGGCAGAACTGCAATGCGCCCATCGGCGAACACGCCACGCACCACATCACTGTCGAGGCCGGGGGCCACGAATTCCGCCGTGCTGCCCGCTATATCCCGGGGTGTCGCCACCACGCGCCCATCCTCGAACCACCCCCGCTCATTGTCGATATCGAGCGTGACGATCACCTGCCCTCGCGGTGGCAGATCGCTGACCACGATCACTATGCTGCGTGCCCCGTCGGGCACCGGCATGACCACCGCAGGCCCCGACACGACCCGCACCGGGGCCGGGTCGCGGGTGCCCGCCCCGCCGTATTCGGTGTCGATCACGACCGATCCCGCCGAGGCGCCGAAGTCGATCCGCACCCGCCCGCTTACCGCGGCGCAGCTTCCGCCGTTGCTCACCGTGATCCAATCCTGCGCGTCTTCGTCCAGAACCATGATGCGGAGTGGCACCGTCTCTGTTCGTGGCTCAAGATCGGCCAGAGCAGGGCCGGCCAGCACACTCACGATTACCCCAAGGACAAGCCGGAAAAACCACATCCGTTCACCTCAACGCATTGCACTTTGGCAAAACCTATACCGGCCCGCCGCGTGCGCAAGGTCCGAGCGTACTCGCCAAGCGAAGGAACCGTCGATATATTGGTGGATGATGGAGTTCTCCGCCTACATCCCGGCCTTCGTGGCGCTGTTCGTCGTGATCGACCCGATCGGTCTGGCGCCGCTGTTTGTGGCGCTGACGCGCGGGCAGACGCCGCGACAGCGCCGTGCGGTGGCGATGCGCGCCACGCTGGTGGCGATGGGCATCTTGACGCTGTTCGGGCTGGCGGGCGAGGCGGTGCTGGGTTTTCTGGGCATTTCGATGCCTGCCTTTCGCATGGCGGGGGGTATCTTGCTGTTTCTGACCGCGCTCGACATGCTGTTCGAGCGGCGCAGCCAGCGCCGTCAGGGTCAGGCCGATGGCGCGCCCGCCGATGATCCGTCCGTGTTTCCGCTGGCCATTCCGCTGATCGCGGGGCCGGGCGCGATTGCGACGATGATCTTGCTGACCGGGCAGTCGGGCGGCAACACGACCCATGTGGTGCTGGTGCATCTGGTGATGCTGGCGGTTCTGGCCGTGGTCTTGACGCTGTTCTTGCTGGCAGCCCCGCTGGAGCGGCTGCTCGGCCCCACGGGCATCAATGTGGTGACCCGGCTTTTGGGCATGCTTCTGGCCGCGCTTTCGGTGCAATTCGTGATCGACGCGATGCGCGATCTGCAGGTGATCTGACCGCCGCCAACCCCTATGTTGCGGGGATGATGACAAACGAGGTTGCCCATGACCGCAGATCAGACCGCATCGTTTATCTATCTGGTGCTCTTGGGGGCGGTCATCGCGCTGTCGCATCTGGTGGCCAACCGGGGCAATCTGGGCCGCGTTGCCCGACAGGCGGCACTGTGGGGCCTGATCTTTCTGGGCGCGGTTGCGGTTGTCGGGCTTTGGCCCACGATCCGCGACACGGTCATGCCAAGGCAAACCGTGCTGGCGGATGGGCGCCAGATCACGGTGCCGATGTCGGCGGATGGGCATTTCTACCTGATCCTCGATCTCAACGGGGTGCCGGTGCGCTTTGTCGTCGATACCGGCGCCACCGACATGGTCTTGTCAGCCGCAGATGCCACGCGCATCGGGCTTGATCCGGCCCGGCTGATCTATTCGGGCCGCGCGATGACAGCCAATGGCATGGTGGAAACGGCGCCCGTGCGGATCGCGACCGTGGCCATCGGCCCGATCCTTGACCAGGGTCTGCGGGCGGTGGTCAATCGCGGCGATTTGTCGGAAAGCCTGTTGGGCATGAGCTATCTGAGGCGCTTTTCGCGGCTTGAGATCACCGAAGGGCAATTGCTGCTCGAACGCTGAGGCGGCGCGCAGGCCCCCCCCTCAGGTGTCGCGCTTCATCGCCCAGCGCCCGCTTTCCTCGGACCAGTATTTCGCCTTGATCCCGGCGCCGGTCAAAGCCTTCCATTGCGCGCGCGCGCTGGACAGCGCCGCGCCGTCATGCCCGTCGAACAAGATCATCGCGCGTGCCAGTGCGGCAATCTCATCGGCGGCGATGGGCGCGCCTTCGATGCAGACAAGGCAATCGGGGCGGTTGGGCGCGACGGGTTGCGTGGTCAGCAACACCGGTTGCTCGGCGTCATGCGCCCCGCCCGCCCGACCATGGGGCAAGAAACCATCCTCGGCCCCCAGCCAAAGCGCGCCGTCCAGACGATCGAGCAGCGCGGCATTTTGGCCGCGCACCGCCACGCGCCAGCCTTGCGCCAAGGATTTCTCCAATAGCTGGCGCAAGGTTGCTTCCAGCGGGCTGTGCGTCAGATGGTAAAAGAAAACCTCGCCCACGCGGTCCGCCTCAGGTCTCAAAACGGTCGCGGATCAACCGATCCAGCGCCAGAACCCCCCATCCTGTCGCCCCTTTGGGCGCCAGTCTGGTGTCGGATTTCACACTGGCCACGCCAGCGATATCAAGATGGATCCACGGCGTTTCCGCCCGCACGAAGCGTTGCAGGAATTGCGCCGCCGTGATGGCGCCGCCTTCGCGGCCGCCCACATTCTTCATGTCCGCGATGCGCGATTTCAGCTTTTCATCATAGGCCGCGCCAAGCGGCATCCGCCACGCACCCTCGCCCTCGGCGGCGGCGGCTTTCAGGAACGCGTTGCACAGCGCGTCATCATTGGAAAACACGCCTGCGTTTTCATGGCCGAGCGCGATGATGATCGCACCCGTCAGGGTCGCCAGATCGATCATGCCTGCGGGGTTGAAGCGGTCTTGCGCATACCACATCACATCGGCCAGCACCAAACGCCCCTCGGCGTCGGTGTTGATCACCTCGATGGTGTCGCCCTTCATGGATGTGACCACATCGCCGGGGCGCTGGGCATTGGGGCCGGGCATGTTTTCCACCAGCCCGATCAGCCCGACCACATGCGCGCGCGCCTTGCGCAAGGCCAATGCCCGCATCACACCCGCCACCACGGCGCCGCCGCCCATGTCCATGGTCATGTCTTCCATGCCGGCGGGCGGCTTCAGGCTGATGCCGCCGGTGTCGAACACGACCCCCTTTCCGATCAGCGCCAAGGGTGCGCCTTCGGCCCCTTTCCACTGCATCACCGCCACCTTGGACGGGCTGTCCGACCCCTGCCCCACACCCAGAAGCGCCCCCATGCCCAGCGTGGCCAAGGCGGGCTCATCCAGCACCTCGACCTCGACCCCCAGATGGCGCAGCGCCTCAAGACGAAGGGCGAACTCGGTCGTCGTGAGCACATTGGCGGGTTCATTGACCAGATCGCGGGTCAGGAAAACGCCCTCGGCCAAGGCCAGCATCGGGGCGGCGGCGGCTTGCGCCAGATCGGGCTTGCTCACCATCACGATGGCGGGCTTGGCCGTTGGCTTGTCACCCGTCTTGTGGGGGGTGAACTCATAGGTCCTGAGCGCCAGCCCAAGCACCAATTCGGCGATCCCGCCACTGGCGCCTGCCGCCAGCGTGAGCGCCTCATGGCCCTTGAACTTTCCCAAGGTGGCCCCCGCCTTGCGCGCCTCGTCGACGCCGGGGCGCCGGGCCAGTTTGACGACCATCACATCCGTGACAGCCAGCCCCGAGGGCCAGCCCATCGCCACACCCTCGCCCGGTTGCAGCTTGGCCCATGCCGGGCTGTCCAAAAGCCGCGACAGCGCGCCGCGCAGCGCCCGGTTCAGCCGCCGCCCGGCTGCATCCAGCCCGCCATCCGGCGCAACCAGCAGCGCAAGCTTGCCTGTCGCTGTGATCAGGGCGTCCAGATCAGTCTGGGCAAAGGATATTTCGATCGGTGATGTCATGCTGTCTGGTCCCCAAAGGCAGGATCGGCCAAGACGGTGCAGGCCGCTGTTGCGCCCAGCTTAGGGCGGGGTTTCGCCAATGGCCAGATCGCCCTCGCACGGGGGCTTGCTTTGACCTAAAACAGGGGCAATCACCGCGCCGCCAGGCGGAGCCAAACATGAGGGATGTCGCGCCTTGGGGCGGTATGACCGATATATCCTGACGCAGTTGATCGTGCTGTTCGCCTTTTTCAGCTTTGTGCTGATCTCGGTCTACTGGATCAACGAAGCGGTGGATCTGTTTGATTCGCTGATCGCCGATGGCCAGACCTTGTCGGTTTTTCTGGAATTCACCGCACTGACGCTGCCGCAGATCATGATCATGGTGCTGCCGGTCGCGGGGTTCGTGGCCACGCTTTACATTTTCAACAAGATGATCGCGGAAAGCGAAATGGTGGTGCTGCAGACCGCCGGGCTTTCGGCGCTGCGGCTGTTGCGCCCGGTTCTGGTCTTTGGGCTGATCCTGGGGCTTTTGGTGGCGGTCTTGGGCAATGTTCTGGCCCCTGCGGCGCGCAGCCAGTTCATCGACCGCAGCCAGGAGGTGCGCGAGGATCTTTCGGGCCGTTTCTTGCGCGAGGGGCAATTCATTACCCCGACCGTCGGTCTGACCGTCTATCTGCGCGACATCACCGAATTTGGTGAATTTCGTGACCTGTTCTTGCAAGACCGATCAGAGCAAGGCACCGAAGTGACCTATACGGCCGCGCGCGCGCTGTTGCTGCGCTCACCGACCGGGCTTCGGCTGGTCATGCTCAACGGGATGGCACAAACGCTTGATGCGACCACCCAGCGGCTGACCACGATCCGGTTCGAGGAATTCACCTATGATCTGAGCGCGCTGATGGGCGGCAGCGCATTGCGCAGCCATGATCTGCGCGAATTGTCGACGCGGGTGTTGCTGGGGGCAGATGCCGAAACCGCGCAAGGGCTGGGCCTGTCCGAAGCCCAGATGCGATTTTCCGGTCATGAACGGATCGCACGCGCGCTGTTCGTCATCTTTCCCCCGCTGATTGCGGCGGCCTGCCTGATGCTGGGGCGCTTTTCACGCTTTGGCGTCTGGCCACAGATGCTGCTTGCCGTGGCGCTGGTCATCCCGCTGCAGATGGCTGGAAACGCCGCCGAGGCGGCGGGCATCCGCAATACCGACCTGCGATGGATGGCCTATGCGCAGCCAGCGCTCGCGGCAGCCTTGGCCGCCCTGCTTTCGGCCGCAGCCATGACAGGCAGCCGACGGCGCCGCAGCGGGCCCCCACAAGGCGCGGTCGCGCCATGATCTTGCAGCGCTACCTTGCCCAAAGGTTCTTGCGCGCGCTTGGCATCGTGGCGGCGGTTTTCGTGGCGATCTTGTTGCCGATCGATCTGGCCGAACAATTGCGCCGCATAGGCCCCGATCAAGGTCTGGGACCCGTGCTGGAATTGGCGCTGCTGAACATGCCGCGCAAGCTTTACGAGATGATCCCCTTGTTCGTCCTGCTCGCCACGCTGCTGATGTTTCTGGGTCTTGCGCGAAGTTCCGAGTTGGTGGTGATCCGCGCCTCCGGCCGTTCGGCGTTGCGGGCCGTGGCCTCGCCCGTGCTTGTCGCGGCGGCGTTCGGCATCTTGGCCATCGGCGTGCTGAACCCCATCGTCGCTGCGACGCAGCAACAGTATGACCTGAAAACGGCCCAATATCGCGGCGCCGAAGAACGCACGGTGTCAATCACCTCCGAAGGGCTGTGGCTCAGGCAGGGCAGCGCCACCGACCAGACCGTGATCCATGCGGGTGCCGCGAATTCCGACGGCACCCTTCTGTTTGACGCCAGCTTTTTCCAATTCGACCCCGAAGGCACGATCACGGGCCGCATCAACGCGCGCGAGGCGCGGCTGATGGATGGGCAATGGGCGCTGATCGATGCCAGGCGCTGGCCACTTGTGGGCACGACCAACCCCGAAGCAGCGGCACAAGGTTTCGACACCTACAGCCTGCCGTCGACGCTGACGCGCGAACAGATCCGCGACAGCTTTGGCAAGCCCGAAACGATTTCGATCTACGCGCTTCCGGGCTTTATCGGGCAGCTCAATCAGGCAGGGTTTTCCGCGCTCAACCATCGCGTCTGGCTCCAGATGGAATTGTCGGCGCCGCTGATGCTGATGGCGATGGTGTTGATCGCGGCAGGGCTGAGCATGCGCCACACACGATCGGGCAAGACAGGGATCATGGTGCTGGCCGCGATCTTGCTGGGGTTCAGCCTGTTCTTTGTGCGCTCTTTCGCGCAGGTCTTGGGCGAAAACGGGCAACTGCCCATCGCCATTGTCGCATGGACCCCACCTGTGGCTGCGATCTTGCTGGCGGTGGGCCTTTTGCTGCATATGGAAGATGGATGAGACCTCCCGCCCGACATATCGTTGCAGCCGCCCTGATCGCGCTGGCGCTGGCCCTGCCCGCAGGGGGCCAAGAGCCGACGGCGCCCGCGACGCTGATCGCGGACCAGATCCGCTTTGAACGCGCCAGCCAGGTGATCCGCGCCGAAGGGTCGGTCGAGATCTTGCATCAGGGCGCCCGCCTCAGGGCCGCGGCGCTGATCTATGATGGCGCGCGCGACCAGCTTCAGATCACCGGGCCGATCGTGTTGACCGATGCCTCGGGGCGCACGATGATCTTTGCCGATTATGCCGAATTGTCGGGCGACCTGCGCGAGGGCGTGTTGCGCTCGGCGCGGCTGGTGCTGGATCGCCAGTTGCAGATCGCCGCGAACGCGATTGAACGCAGCGAGGGACGCTATACCCAGCTGCAAAGTGCTGTCGCGTCGTCATGCGAGATCTGCGCCGACAATCCGGTGCCCCTGTGGGAAATCCGCGCCGCCCGCGTGATCCATGACCAACAGGAACGCCAGATCTATTTCGACAATGCCAGCTTTCGCCTGATGGGCGTGCCGCTGGTGTGGCTGCCCCGGCTGCGGATGCCCGATCCCACGCTCGAGCGGGCCACAGGTTTTCTGACGCCGTCGCTGCGGGCCAATGATGCGACCGGCACCCATCTGCAGATCCCCTATTTCACCACCCTTGGGGCCCATGCCGATCTGACCCTGACCCCATGGATCGGGATAGGCGCCTCTGAAACGGTCGAATTGCGCTATCGGCACGCCTTTCGCGCGGGCAGCATCCAGATCGATGGGGCGCTGAGCCGGGATGATCTGATCGATGAGGATTTCCGCGGATATCTGGCGGTTCTTGGCCGGTTCGACCTTGTGCGCGACTACAAGCTGGATCTGGCGCTCAACGGTGTCACCGATCGCGGCTATCTGACGACCTATGGGTTTCGCGACACCGACCTGCAGGAAAATACCCTGCGCATCAGCCGCGCCGACAGGGACAGCTATGCCGCCTTGGGCGCTGCGGGCTATGCCTCGCTGCGCGAAGGCGACAACAACGACACCCTGCCCACCCGGTTGCTGGCGGCCGAAGTCACCCGACGGTTCACCCCGGCCATTCTGGGCGGCATCGCCACCGTGGGGGTCGACGCGCTGAG
>ERZ887849.3792-NODE-3792-length-11077-cov-4.746507_pt1 | contig 11077 bp, 8 predicted proteins | sample MGYA00521267_ERZ887849 | MGnify/ENA primary metagenome ERZ887849 (study PRJEB32303, sample SAMEA104408601) | aquatic metagenome | biome: Brackish water; feature: Pelagic; material: water | place: Baltic Sea | collected 2014-06-06T16:11:00 | depth 2,863 m ... | reverse complement strand
TGGGGCCGGTGTTGCCCACGGGCAGCGGGGCGGATTCGACGGTGTTTTGCCAGCTCGGAGTGGCAATGGTGGCTGGCTGCTTGGTGGGGGAAAAGCTGCGCCATCCAGCTGCAGTAGCAGCCTCCGCTGCCGCCTCGCTGTTGATGACCTTCCATCGTGCCTCAGAATCTTCTCCAGTGGCCTTACGCCACTGGGGAACGGAATACGGCGCATCTATTCGGCTGGCTGGGGCTTGCGCTCTGGCCCGCTCGGCCATTAGCAACAGGAGTGCAGGGGCAATGAGTGCCTGGGCAGCAGCCACTGCGGTCGTCCGTGAAAGACCCCGACGCTTGACCAACAGACAGGACCCTCTCATCGCAAGCCGCTATGGGACACCAATCTTACCAGTAGCCGATGGAGAAACCAGCGCCGCAGCTCGCAGTGCAACGGGGCATGTCGATTCGGTCCCAAATCGACAGAATCTGCCGAAGGTTTTGGCCTCCGTTCAAGGGGCGAGACCTGCCGCGGCGCCAACCCAGCCTGGATGGGCCATCACACATTTTACGCAGACTGGTTCTTCTGGACAGTGCCCACCTTTGACCTCTGAACCGGGGCACTGACAAGTCTGATTAGAAACCATGCAGAGATCAGCGCCTGAGCAGGTTGTCTCCAGGCCACTATCGCCAGCAAACCCTTGATGTGGTACCCCAGGGCGGCCAGCTGGCTGAAGGGCACCTCTCCGCTGAACACTCATGCGACAACGAGCTGCGGCTTCTGCAGTGGCCACGGCCGTGGCGGCCAATCGTTCCGCGTGCGTGAGCCATGGTTGTTTCCTGCGCCACTGAAACGCCACAGCTCTTGAAACATGCCCCAAGTCCCTCAGAGGGATGCGCAAACAAGCTATCAATCTCGCTTTGGCACCAGCGGCGAACGCCTGCAGCGTTGTTGACCTGATGAGGACTCAGTTGATGCTGCGTTATCAGTGGAGAGCAGCAGTGGTAATCCCTCTTGACGCAATGGCGGCGTACTATTGTTGTGGAGAGAGGATGATAAGTGTCGCATGATGCGAGCAAGTTACTTGCATGTCTGGAAGATCACTAGGAAGTTGTTTTCATTGACGGATCTTCGGTAAGTTGAAGAGGCTGCTGAGTCATTGAGTTGAACTTATCGGCAACATGATGAGTATTTTTCGGGGCCAGTCGTTAGTGACCTTCCCTTCAGAGCCGTTGGTACCGAAAGGATCAACATCAGTCTTTTTGGCTAGCTTCTAAGTGTTGCTTTTATTGGCAAGGAGTATGCAAAGCTCAATCATTCTTGCTGACAAAAGCCGACACTCTTCAATAACAGCTGGCATATTCAGGGTGCGTATCTGCGCTTCTCGTGCTATCGCCTCTAGTATCTCTTGCTTGTCAAACTCATGAGATGGCGTGAAATACGCTTGATCCAGTTTGAATTGATTGCATAGCGCTAGATTTGATTCCCAGAAGTATGTATTTACATATGACTTAAGGTCAGATAAAAATCCACTAATCTTTTGTTTTCTAGGACTTAAAGATGACAGCAAGGCAATAATCTGATTGTCCTCGTGAGGCCCCATGACACGAAGACCTAGACTGACGGCAATGTTAATTGCCTCAACGACATCATGGTCGAAACTTAGGTTGGTAATCATTTTGGAAGCATCAATCAGTTTCGGATTTAATGTTAAATCAGCTTTTTTGCAAAAGTCTTGAATGAGAGATGTATCTGATTCTTTGTTCGGAAGAACACCGCAAATAACTCTGGCGCAGGTTTCACGTGTGAGTTCAATAATCTTTTCATATGACTTGTTCCAATCAAGAATACTGTAGCCTGAAAGCTGCCTTGCACTGAAAAAGTCGTCCACGATTGAGGCAATAATCTGTCTTTCAAGTCCTGTGAATAAATCTGGATTTAATCCAAGTTTTGAAACAATAGCATTGATCTCAGTAATGCGATCAAATGAACGAAACCACCATTGGCAATAAGCTGAAACAATATAATCAGATTGCTTGCGACTATAGCCGATTATTGATATTTCTTCTGCTAAATCTTTGGCTATATGACAGATCCTATTGATTGCATATGGGTTCTGGAATAAGAACTCGTGACTCAGGATAAGTGAGCTGTAACCCTCGAGATCGTGCGATAGTTGCTCAAAAAACTCATCAACCAATGAAGTGCTTAGGTCATTGCGATTTAATTGTGAAATCAGCGATGGGCTGAGAGGTCTATAGTGCGTGCTCTGCAAGCAAGGTCGTTTATGTGTCGCGAAGAACTTCTGGATTGAGGAAGATCCGCATTTTCCTGGACCTACGTGAAGTAGAAGCCGTGCCAATATCGTAACCAGTTAATATTTGCGTTGCCTGTGTGTAGCACAGCAGACAGACTTTGATCAATTATAGCATGACTATGGAGATCTGCAACCCACCATTCCGGTCGTTTAGTTGTGTTTTCTCACCCGGTTATTCAGCGATCATCAGCCGCTGTAAGGACTGCTGAGGGTGAGGCCACCGAGAGCCAGGTGGTACCTGTGGCTGTTATGGATCCTCAGATACCTTGGTAGCCAGTGGTTCCGCTCCTTAGATGTCTGATACGCATTGACGTAATGACGTACGATCATTCCGCCAGGAGTGTTCTGGTGGAGACGAGTTGGCCAGAGCCATAACACTAGGCCTTCTCATTGGTTTGCGGCGTGTAGGGCTTGGTGCAGATAGGTTTCCTGAGTAGGGCTGCGCTGTAATTTGTTTAAATGTCTAGGGCATCAGTGCAGGCGAGTGCCCAGCGGCAATTGATCAGCTACCAGTCTCAGGACCAGAGAAAAGCCTGCCAGGGGCTTGAACATTCATTGACAAAGGAGAGAGAAGTGAAAATATGTGGATACAGCATAATACGGAATCAGTTGAATTTAAATGCTAGGAAGCCTTGTGTGAAAGCCCAATGACTTAACGTAGAAAACATCCTCAGGATCAAAGATATCGATAGCATGTGAGTGAAATGGTCGTTGATGAGATAATGGCCTTATGAGATTCAGGAGCGGCAAAAGACTTTCCTCGTCATACGAGAATGGATTCAGAAATCTGATTAGCTGTTTGATCTGATTGGTTGGATTCTTGCACAAATCATCGTAATTGACCATTAGAAAACGATCTCCCATTTGACGGCCTATAAGGTCGATTCTGCGATGAACTAAACACCAAAACTTCAGAGAATGAGCTGGTGTCAAGCCAAAATCGTCTCCTAGGAAAGTTGGTCCCCAAAGTTTGAGCTGATTCTGGTTGTTACTAAAAGCCATGTCAAAACCATTTCTCATGACATGAATATATCTTAGATTCATTATGTGGTGATTCAGGCGATCAAGTATGATGTGAGAGTTAGGTTCTTTCCACCCCCAATTCTGAGGCATATCTGTTTGCCTTGTGAAGGTGAAAAGACTGTCTGCGCGTGCTTTAAGCCAGATTGAGTTGTGTTGCTCTCTATCTGCTGATGCTAGACTTTGAATCCAGGAGACTTCGTAGCTAGAAAGATCAGGATTTCCTGACATCCTTTTAATAAATATACTAACTGCTTGCTCAAAATCGTGACTTGTACAGTCTAATATGTCTAATCTTTTAAAAAGTAGAGTAAACCAAAGATTATCAAGGCTCTCGTTTAGATCCGATCCAAGCCAATAGCCAAGTTTAAGTAGCAAACTGGCAACAAGCCTAGTGCCGCTGCCACCAACACCGCCAATGATAACAGGCGGTGAAGTATTAATTTGCATCAGAAATAGAAAAATTTGAGCCAGATTTAGCAAAAACCCTCACTGGCAACAGTGAGGGTATAGAGTTTGCAACTAGATGGTCGTTTGATCGTTGATTCTCTGACGTAATTTGCGACTCCAGCCAAAAGCAAAGGCTGCACCAGCGATTCGAAGAGGACCAGGAACTGCTGTGATGGTAAAGTTGCCCCCGTTGACAAGAGGCTGTATCCCGGAGAACTCTGTAGATCCGGTGAAACTGAACGTACCTCTAAAGGGGCTCGAGCCGAAGTTGAACGCAATGGGAGCAGTGCTATTAAAGGAATAAAGGCCTGAAGTGGGGGTGCCAAGTTCATCGACAGCACCCTCGAATGCCCCTCCTGTTAATCCTGATGCAGCAGTGGTGGAAATGGTGATAGTGTTACTTTCCCCGCAAACCTGACACAATCCAGATAGATAAAATGCTGGAACAGAGACGTTCAAGCTGCGCGAAAAAAGTTCAGGGGAATTGCCAACAATGTCATCAACCGATGAATTATAAGAAATGGTAATATTGTTTGGATTGCCAACAACTCGCGCAATGCCAGTTACACCAGCAAAAAGGCCTGTGCCAGTGGATGCTGCAGTGACATTCCTATAACGGAAGCCGTATTCAAAGCCTCCATCGAGAGGCACTGCAGTTGTCAATGATTCGAGATCTACAGCAAATTGTTGATTAGGGTTAAGATTGCCTGCGTTTGTGGAAATGAGGCCAGGGCTGAATGTAATTGTGTCTAGAGCCTTGGCTGGAAGCGCATTCGTAGCGGCAACGACTCCTGCTGCAATTGCAAAGCGTAGAGCGTTCCTTGTCACTGCCATAAGTCGATCGATCCTTTCTTAAGCTACACCTAGTGGGTTGGGCCTGTCAACCCCAGTGGATGTCCTTAAAGGAACCCGCCGGGGATGGTATCCGGCGTCTGTGGAGCATGCATCGAGATCTCATAGGGCGGCCTGTCAAGCCGATACCCAATCGTCATGGCAAGGGGGCAGAAGCCTCAACCGGGAGTGGGGTGGGGGCAGGAATGCTGTTCGTTGGCTCCTCCTGAACTCCGACGGTTTGGGCTGGGGGCCGCTGAAGCCTGGCACGGGCGCTGTTGCCGATTTCAGCCAGCGGACGCACCGTCTGCACGTCCGGCATTGGGTGGATCGTCACAAGAGCGGTGGCCACAGCACCTTGGTTGGGCACCGGCTGCTTTGCGGCCCAACCTTCGATTTCCTTGATGGCGGCTTTGTCGTTGGGAGCCCGTAGCACGGTGGCGGTGCCGTCGTCGCGGATCGCAACAGGCACTTGTTCCATTCGGCGTACCCGCGTGGACGGGATGTGAACAACAAGCGCGGAGAGCTCGGTGGTTTTGTCGTTGCCGGTGGATGTGAGTTGCTTCACCGCCTGACGCATGGGAGTGCGCCACTGGGCAGGGAGGGGAGCCAATGGGTCACCACTGCTTGCCCAGCGCGCGCGCTCCGCCCTTGCCAGAACCGGCATGGCGACTTCAGCGGACGAAGCGAGGGTGAGGGGGCCGCCTAACAGATCAGCCGTGCTGAAACCAGCAGGTGTTCCCGGCCGAACAATTCCGAGATGGTCACGGAAACTCTCAAACGGCTCTCCCGCCGCTGGTGCGGCGTGCCGAGTGTTCTGAAGCCTTTCGGCGAGCGCCGTTGCAAACGAACCTGCCGCGTGTGTGCCCGGCGGCGGGGTGGGAATGCCATCAGAAGGAGAAGCGCCCATCCGTTTCACGGCTGCCGGCGGGGACATGGACGGGCTGGAGGGATTGAGCAGGAGCGCCGAGAGCACGCCGTCGGTCGGTCCCTGTGGAGGGGGGGCTGGCGCTTGCCTCAAGCCAGAAGTGGGGGAGGCAGGGGTGAATGGCTGACTGACCCGAGAGCGCTCCATCCGATCGACGACCGCCACAGGAAGCCAGGCCAACTGCAGAAGTGCTGCACCCCCAAGCACTCGAAAGACGGCCTTGGTGTCGTTTTGCATCGCGACGATTTGTTGAGGGAATCTAGCTTAGAGGCAAAAGGTCAAGAGGCCAACCCCTTTATTGTCTGTTGTTTATGTTGTCATACAATCCATAAATGTTGAGCAGTTGGCCGATCGGCAGAATGACTTGGTTCAGGATGTCCACCGCTTTGCCATAAAGGCTTCGGCTCACCAGCACGGTGTCGCCCTCGCGGAGCGGTGGATTTTTCTCTGTGGAAACTCCCTGGCTGTAGTCGACCGAAAAATTGCGCCGCTCCACCGTGCCGTTGCGATTCACACGAATCAACTGCACCCCCCGTTCATCGGCGCGCCAATCACTGGGCCCTCCAGAGCTGAGTAAGGCATCCATCAGCGGGGTGTTGGCTCGCAGAGGGATTCGGCCCGGAGATCGCACCTCACCGATCACATTCACGTTGATCGTCTGAGGGGAGAGGTTGGCATCTCCCAGCTCCACCGCTTCATCTGGCGGCGGCGTGGAAGCCCGGGCGATCATGATGGTGTCACCATCAAACAAGAAGGGGTTCTGCCGCTTATTACCGTTGCGCAGCAGCTCCACCAAGTTCAGATCGAGTTGCTTGAGTTGTGCCCCATTCCCCGGTAGCTGGCGGCGAAGCACCACTTGGCGAAGATCCGCGTTGAGAGTGATGCCACCGGCTTTTTGAATCGCTGAAACCACCGTAGGCAAACCAGGCAAGGTGGACGCTGCTCCGACCACCGTAGAGCCTTCGCCACTTGGCGAAAGGCTGTAGAGGCCAGGATTCTGTACTTCCCCCAACACCGAGACCTGCATCGGCCGTAGCCGAGCGACGCGAAGCGTGAGCTCAGGCCGCATCAACACGCGCCTGTAAAGAAAGATGATCCACTGCGTGGCCTGGCTCAGCGTGAGGCCACTGAGCTGCGCTGAGCCTACCAGCGCCAGTGAAGCGGTGCCGTCGTTGAGGATTTCCAGGCTGCCACCGAAGGCCTGGGCGGATGGATCGAGCATTTGCAGATCCAGCACATCGCCGGGGCCAAGGATGTAAGCATCCATCTGCAGAGGTTCCCCAGTAGGCGGCTGCGATTGCCGGATCTCAGTTGGTGGACCGCCTGCAGCGGCGGCCATCGGGGCTCCAGGGATCAACAGCAAAGCAGCGGCAGCACCCACCAAAAATCGCCGTGACAACGTCCCTTGCTCCATGAATGGCATGCTAGAGCTTAGCGGGGCAACCAAGGGTTCTTGGTTGCTGGGCAAATAGAATGTTGAGTTGACGGGCGTTTGTCTCATCGCTTAAGCTGACTGACGTTTCTCATCGGTGAGCCGAATGCAGGTGGACACTGCGATTTCCACTCCATCCGCAAAGCCGGCATCCTCCTTTAGCGGTTCAATTTCCAATGGCGATTTCATGACATCAGCCGGCGGTAACAATCAGGAACCTTCCAGCCTGCAAAAACTACTGCGAACAATCCGTAGGCGGCAGAGTCTCTTTATTTTCGTTTTCGGGCTCACCACGGTGGTGTTGGCAGGTAACACCCTCCGTGAACGTATCCTTAACCCGATTTATCAAGGCGGATTTCGCCTCTTGGTGTCTGATCCGCTCAGCGCAGGCGGAAACATCACCTCTGGTATGTCGAGCAGCCTAGAGAGCGTTGCTCGCAGCACGATCAATGCCAACATCCCTACATTGATAAAGCTTCTGGGTAGCCCGTTGCTGCTGGAGCCTATCGCTAAAGAGCAAAAGGTTTCTTTGCCGACGTTGGTCCGTGGTCTCTCGATTACTGCCTCAAGAGACAATCTCATTAATGATGGGGTTCTCAATGTGAGGCTCTATTGGAACGACCCTGTAGAGGGCAGAAGAGTTTTGACAGCTCTCGCCACAAGCTATCCGCTTTACGCTCTCCAACAGAGCCAGGAGAAGTTGGGTCAGGGGCTTGCCTTTCTTGACGAGCAGGCGCCGGCACTTCAAAAACGTGTCGCGACGCTGCAGGAGTCCGTCAAGCGATTCCGCGAGTCGAACGGTTTCCTTGAGCCCGTTGCGCAAGCTTCCGCCATCATCGGTGAACGGGATGGCCTCTTGAGTGCCTTGCGTACGCTCCAAGTTCAGGAGTCTGCTCTCGACACGCAGCTGGCTTCCATCCGTAATGGAACATTGGTTGATCTTGGTGGGTCTACTTTGTCCGCTCCGATTCGTACCATGCCTGCTCAAGCAAGTGATGGGGCAGCCCCGGGCCAGGCCCCGTCAGCCAGCATGGGCTTATCGACAGCCCCCAGGCCTGATTCTCAGTTGCCAGCTTCTGGTACCACCACCACGCCTCAGGACCAACTTAATCAGCTTGAGCTGTCGATTGCCACGGCCAAGGCCACCTTTCGCCCCGATTCCCCTCAAGTCCAGTCGCTGGTGGCCCAGCGAGACAGACTCAAGCCACTTGTACAGCAGCAAGCGAGTGATCAGGTAACGAGTCAGTTGTTTGTAATTCGTGCCCAGCAGGACGAAATCAGTCGACAGATCCTAATGTTGAACGATAACTTCAGGAAGAATCCAGGCAAAATTCGACAATACGAGGATCTTGAGCAAAAGCTAAATGTTGCAAGGGCCAATGTTCTTTCCTATATTCAGGCGCGAGAAACCTTCCGGCTTGAAGTTGCCAAGGAAACAGTGCCTTGGAAGGTGCTCACTCCTCCCGAGTTTGGTGATATTCCTGTCAGGCCCGATCTGCTTTCAGAATTTATGCGTGCCTTGCTGATTGGCGCTGGTGTGGGTGTGGGTGTGGTGATGTTGCGAGAGCGCACCGATAATGTGTTTCATACCCCCAAAGAAGTGGAGCAGGAGCTGAATCTGCCTGTGCTCGGCCTCATTCCATATCTTCCTCTTGATCCCAGTCTTCCTGTCCTGCAAAGCCTTCGTGATCTTTCAAGTACCGAGCGCTTTGCTGTCAAGGAGTCTCTGCGTAGTTTGTTCACAACCTTTCGTTTGTTGAGGGCTGATCGCGAAATTCGCTTGATCGTGCTTTCTTCGGCCACTCAGGGAGAGGGGAAATCGACATCAGCTACGATCTTCGCTAGCACCCTGGCTGAACTCGGTCAGAACATCCTGCTGATTGATGCTGACCTTCGCATCCCGAGGCAGCACGAACATTTCGGTATCGATAATACCAAAGGCTTCTCTAATCTTCTGAGTGATAACTCTCTTTGTTTGACCGACTTTATCAAGCCGATTGATGATTCTCCTAACCTTTCGATCCTTACTGCAGGTCCGAGGCCGCCAGATCCTGGCAAGTTGCTGAATTCACAACGTGCTGTAGACTTAATCGCCAGTATTAGAGCATTGCCAGGCTATGACATCATCATCTTTGATGCTCCGCCAAGTCTTCTGCTCACAGATCCAGTCATCCTTGGTGAAAAGGTGGATGGCATCCTTTACCTGGTGGGCCTAGGTAAGGTGGATAGATTGGTGGTTCCCCAGGCTTTGCAACGAATCCGTGCCACGGGTGTTGATATTCTTGGCTTGATTTGTAACCAGGTAGCATATCCTACTCGCCTCAATGATTATGGCTTTCAATACGGTTATCATTACAATTATGCTTACTCTTCAAGTTACAAGGACACTTATGCTAAAGCTATTGCCTCCTCCTTGCCTGGTAAGGGGGATCGTTCTGGGGGTGGGCAAAGCAACATTGATGCCTCATCTGCCGGTGCAGGTAGCTCTGAGAAAAGAGCTTCTAAGGTACAGGGCTGGTTGAAATCCACGAGCTCTCGCTTAAACCCCTTTGGACGCAAGTAAAGATAATTGCTTGAGAAATCGGCAGAGTCTCTTTGCGTTGTGAAAAATCCAATGCCCTGATCAGAGGGTTTATAGGGTGGAACGACGGGCTGTCATTTCTGAGGTGCAGTTGCACCTCATTTTTTAACGATGAAACGAGACGATTGACTTGTCAAGTCTCTCGTATCATTGCGGCTGTGTTGTGAGCGAGTGGGGTCTTCTATGCAGCCCAGGGTTTATAGCGCCGGCCCCCCGGGCGGCGATCAAGGCCGCTGCGCCCTGTGGGGGCGCCGCCACCTCAATCACCTGGGGCCTGCGTCACCACCTCTCAGGCGGCGGCGCTGAGCAGGGCCGGCAGATCCTCCAGCTCCGGGATGGCGGCCATGCTCTCGGCTGAGAACATGAGCCGGCACTCCAGTTGCCAGTGCTCGTGCTGCTCCAGCAGCATTGCGCCCACCAGGCGGGTGATCGCCGCGTCACCGGGCACACGTGGGCGTCGCTGATCACCAGCTTGACGCCAGTGAGGCCGCGTTCCCACTGCTTCGCAGAAGCCTTTGGCAAGAGCGAGGTGAGGAACGCACTCCACAATCCCTTGCATTTGCCGCCTGTCACCTGAGGCCCAGCAGCTTCCGGCGGCCGTCGGCATAGACGCCCATGGCCACCACCACGGCCCTTGAGGATCGAGGGCAGGAAGCTGCCGGCCCGCAGTTTGGTGAACAGCAAGGTCGATGTCCCACCTTTGGTCGTCAGGGTGCGGGGCCGGGAGCCGTTGCGGTAGCCGAGCCGCTCATCCGTCCGTTCGTGCCGGTCAGCACCGATCACGGCGGCGGCCTCGATCTCGATCAGCTGCTGCAGGCCGTAGCGGGCCAGCTCGGGGATCAGCTCACCGGCAGTACTGCCATCCGGTACCGGCGCGAGGTCGGGGGCGGCACAGTAGTGTTGGGCATGGTTCGTCTGGTTGAGGTGGTGCTCGAACCAGGAAAACGTGCCCAACCCTTGCAATGCCAGCGCACGGCTTGCCGACCAGAGGGATCACTCAAGCCTTCGCTTTGCTAGAATTAAGAGCTGCAGAAGCTTTTGGCTGCAGATTTTTCCAACCAAGGGCCGGTCGCTTGAGGCAAGTTTTATTCTTTATTCATATCCCCAAAACCGCTGGCATAAGTTTTCGTCGGATGCTTTGGAGGAATCTCCGAACACGCCTAATCGAGGTGCCCCATGTGTTCTTCGAAGATGCTATTGGAGGGGAACGAATTCGTAAATGGATGAACAGTTATGCGGAGAAGTTAGCTGTTGCATCCCATCGTCTCAGCCTTGATCTTCCCCTGCGGGACTGTGAGACGTTCTCTGGCTATGCAATCGCTGTGATTCGCAATCCAGCTGACTGGATATCATCTCATTTTCACTACACGCAAAAGCCTGGTATTATATCCTATGCGCAAACAGATCCAAACCAATTCTCCTCATTTGATAGTTACATTGCATATCTGGCTAACAGGCGAAATGAGGTCGGATTTAAAGCGCCATCTCAAGCCAAGATATTGTTGCGAGACAACCATGCCAACGTGGGGGATGTTGAAACACTTC
>ERZ887849.3791-NODE-3791-length-11077-cov-119.580113_pt1 | contig 11077 bp, 11 predicted proteins | sample MGYA00521267_ERZ887849 | MGnify/ENA primary metagenome ERZ887849 (study PRJEB32303, sample SAMEA104408601) | aquatic metagenome | biome: Brackish water; feature: Pelagic; material: water | place: Baltic Sea | collected 2014-06-06T16:11:00 | depth 2,863 m ... | reverse complement strand
TGGAGATCAGGGCTGGTGAACTGCGCCTGCTCGCCGATTCCGTGCTGGCCCACCTACTGGAGCATCGCGGCCTGCAGGTGGACCAGCTGCAGGCCCCCTTTCAGCCCGAGTCCGGTGCCTACGGCCACATCCATGACCACTAGCCGGTTGCGCTTGTATCAACTGATTAGCCCGGCGCTGCCGGTGGGGGCTTTCAGTTATTCGGAGGGCTTGGAGGTGCTGGTGCAGCGCGGGCTATTGCTGGATGGGGCTGGGGTGAGGGCCTGGCTGGTGGCCGAGCTGCAGCGCGGCACCCTGGCGCTGGAGGCGGCGAGCCTGCCGGGCTTGCTGCTGGCTGAGGTGGCCGAACTGCGCGAGCGCGACAGCTGGCTGCTGGCCCTGCGGGAGGCAGCCGAGGTGCGCGCCCAGCAGCGCCAGATGGGCGCTTCGCTGCTGGGGCTGCTGGCCGATCTGGGCTTCAATCCGCCTGCCTTGAACCTGGCCTGGCCGGCAGCCTTTGCCCTGGCGGGCCGCGCCCTGGGGGTTGCCGCCACCGAGCTGGTGGAGGCCTACCTGTATGGCTGGGTGGCAAACCAGCTCAGTGCGGCGTTGCGGCTGGTGCCCCTAGGGCCCACTGAGGCCCAGCGCCTGCAGCTGGGCCTGGCGCCTTTGATCGCCGAGCGGGCGCTGGAACTGGCGGCTGCCGATCCCGATCAGCTCTGGAGCGGTGGTGTGGGTGCGGGTCTGGCCCAGTTGCGCCACGCCGAGCTGTACTCCAGGCTGTTTCGCAGCTGAGCGGATCGGATGAGCAAGCTGCGGGTGGGCGTAGCTGGGCCGGTGGGCTCGGGCAAAACGGCTTTGGTGGAGGCCCTATGCCGGCGGCTGCGCGATCGCCTGCAGCTGGCAGTTGTCACCAACGACATCTACACCCAGGAAGACGCCCAGTTCCTCACGCGAGTTGGGGCCCTAGAGCCCGAACGCATCCGCGGCGTCGAAACCGGCGGCTGCCCCCACACCGCCATCCGCGAGGACTGTTCAATCAACCGGGCGGCGGTGGCCGAGCTGGAGGCGGCCTTCCCCGATCTGGATCTGGTGCTGGTGGAGAGCGGCGGCGACAACCTGGCTGCCAGCTTCAGCCCGGAATTGGTCGATCTCTGCATCTACGTGATCGATGTCGCCGCTGGCGACAAGATCCCCCGCAAGGGCGGCCCGGGGATCACCCGCTCCGACCTGCTGGTGATCAACAAGATCGATCTGGCCCCGATGGTGGGGGCCAGTCTTGAGGTGATGGCTGCGGATACCGAGCGCATGCGTCAGGGGCGCCCATGGTGCTTTACGAACATCCGAAATGGCCAAGGAGTTGATGGTGTTGAAGCGTTTTTGTTGCAACAGCTACCAAGCTGAGCATTTTGTAGTTTTGGTTACAGGCAGGCTGCCTGCAGCTCTTTACGTTGAATCAGCTTAAAAATTCTTTCTATGTTTCCGATCCAAATTCGCCGCATCGCCGGTGGTGCAGCTTTTTCTCTTGTTGCCTTTTCATTAGCCTCTTGCGGCTCTGGTGATCAAGCCGTCAAGTATGACGACACTGTGAAAGTAGGGATCTTGCATTCCCTAACTGGCACCATGGCAATTTCAGAATCCACACTCGTGGATACTGAGAAAATGGCCATTGATGAGATCAATGCAGCTGGAGGCGTTACGGTTGATGGCAAGAAGTACAAGATCGAGTACATCGTTGAAGACGGAGCTTCCGATTGGCCAACATTTGCTGAGAAATCTAAAAAATTAATCGATCAGGATAAGGTTCCTGTTGTTTTTGGTGGTTGGACTTCTGCTAGCCGTAAGGCAATGCTGCCTGTTTATGAGTCCAAGGATGCTTTCCTTTATTACCCTATTCAGTATGAGGGTCAGGAATGTTCAAACAATATCTTCTATACAGGAGCTACTCCTAATCAGCAGTCTGAGCCTGCAACAGAGTTCATGTTCAAGAAGTCGCCTGCCGCTGGCAAGCCCTTCTTCTTAGTGGGATCTGACTATGTGTTCCCCCGGACTTCAAACACGATCACAAAGTCCCAGGTTGCTCAGCTTGGTGGCAAGGTTGTAGGCGAAGACTACCTGCCTTTGGGAAATACTGAGGTAGCCCCTATTATTGCCAAAATCAAGAAAGCTCTTCCCGATGGAGGAGTCATTATCAATACGTTGAACGGCGACCAAAACGTCGCTTTCTTCAAGCAAATTCAGGATGCTGGTATCACACCAGCTAAGGGCTATTATGTGATGAACTATTCAATTGCTGAAGAAGAAATCAGCACTATTGGATCTGAGTTCTTAGAGGGCCATTACGGCGCTTGGAACTATATGATGTCCATTGATACACCAGCTTCTAAGAAGTTTGCGTCAGATTTCCAGGCCAAATATGGAGCTGATCGCAAGGTCGCTGACCCTCAAGAGTCGGCGTACAACATGGTTTATCTCTGGAAGGCTGCAGTTGAAAAGGCTAATAGCTTTGACAACGACAAGGTTCGTAAAGCCTTGGTAGGCATAGAATTTGCTGGGCCCCAGGGTCCTGTAAAGGTAATGCCTAACCATCACTTGTCACAAACTGTCCGTATTGGTCAGATAACTGCAGACGGCCAGTTCAAGATCCTGGAGGAAAGTGATGGTCCCGTTGCTCCTCAGGCCTGGAACCAGATTCACCCAGACTCCAAGGGTTACTCCTGCGACTGGACTGATCCTAATAAAGGCGGTAAGTACAAGCTCTGATTTCTAGTTACTCTGTTTTTAGTAGCTAGCAAGGGGTGGCGCTGCAAAGTGCCACCCTTTTATTTTAGGTTTCCTATCTTATTCTCGTGGAACTTCTTTTTGAAAGTTTATTCAATGGAGTGGCTATCGGCTCAGTGCTGATGGTTGCCGCGCTTGGCTTGGCTATCGTATTTGGCCTTATGGGTGTAATAAACCTAGCCCATGGCGAACTAATCATGCTTGGTGCTTACACCACTTATGTGGTACAGCTAATTTTCAAGCTACCAGCACTGCAATCAATTTACTGGGCATATATTTTAGTAGCCATACCTTTGGCGTTTGTGGTTAGTGGTGTTGTGGGTATTCTTCTCGAGCGCACGGTGATCCGGCGCCTTTACGGCAATCCTCTGGAGACTCTCCTGGCGACTTGGGGCGTAAGTTTGATTTTACAACAGTTCGTACGAAGTGTGCCATTAGCTTATGCTGCTGGCTTTATCTTTGCATTGCTTGTAGGGTTTAGTTTCCCATTTTTGCTTCCCAAGAAACTATTAGAGGGCCCATCTGCTAAGTTATTTAAGGCTACGGGTTGGTTTGTGTCTGCAATCGCTGGCATTCTGCTAGCGGGAGGCTTGGCCACCCAAATTAGTACTATTTCCCGCGCCAATTCACGCAATGTTGATGTAACTGCTCCAAGATGGATGCGCGGCGGGATTGAGTGGATGAATCTTACTTTCCCAGTTCCTAGATTGGTCATTATTGCCATGACAATCTTAGCTGTGTTAGCTGTATTTTGGTTTTTAAATCGCAGTGTATGGGGCATGCGTATTAGGGCTGTGACTCAAAACAGGTCCATGAGTGATTGCCTTGGAATTCCAACTGATACAGTTGACGTTCTTACATTTGGTATCGGATCTGGTTTGGCTGGCGTCGCTGGAGTGGCTGTGTCCTTGCTGGGCTCAGTCGGGCCAAATGTTGGTAGTTCTTATATAGTTGGCTGTTTTATGGTAGTTGTTCTGGGCGGGGTAGGTAATTTATTTGGAACTATATTAGCCTCCTTTTCAATTGGATTGCTAACAGATCTAATTGGCGCCGGTCGACTCCTGTCTTTATGGCCCAATATGCCAAGTCCTTTAGCAGTTACTGTGGATTTCTTTGCTACAACTAGCATGGCTCAGGTAATGATATTTGCATTGATCGTTATCTTTTTGCAATTTCGTCCTGGTGGTCTATTCCCACTTAAGGGTCGCACTGTGGAGGCTTAAGCAATGATCTTCAAATCATCTACGCTTCCCCGTTGGGCGCTCTTACTGATATGGGTTCTGATATTTGCAGCGATCTTTGCCGCTCCGTCTATCCTTCCTGTATTTCGCTTGAATTTACTTGGTAGATTTTTATCTCTGGCTATTGTTGCCTTAGGGATTGATCTGATATGGGGCTTTACTGGCTTGCTGAGTTTGGGACAGGGAATCTTCTTTGCCATAGGTGGTTATGCTGCCGCCATGTATTTGCAACTTACAAGCTCTGCAAAAGAAATAAATGGTATTCCTGAATTTTTTGGCTTGTATGGAGTGCAAGAGCTTCCTGCCTTTTGGCAACCATTTTATTCTCCTATATTTACACTAGTTGCTATATGGTTGCTTCCGGCCTTATTGGCGGGCCTTCTTGGAAATCTAGTTTTTCGAAATCGAATAAAGGGTGTTTATTTTTCTATTCTTACCCAGGCGTCTCTTCTTGTATTTTTTAACTTTTTCAATGGCCAACAAAAACTTATAAATGGTACGAATGGTCTTAAAACTGATGTAAGCCAGCTATTCGGCCAAATGGTTGGCTCTGCAAATATGCAGAAATCATTTTTTTGGTTAACTTGTTTTCTGGTGATTCTTACCTGGTTTTTATTGCGCTGGGTGGTGAGAGGGAGATTTGGAGACGTTTTAATAGCAATAAGGGACGATGAACCACGACTACGCTTTACGGGATTTAATCCCACCCTGTTTAAAACGATAGTGTTTGCAATGGCGGGAGGCTTGGCTGGTATTGGGGGAGCTTTATATACCGTTCAATCCGGTATCGTGTCTCCCCAGTATATGACTATACCTTTCTCTATTGAAATGGTTATTTGGGTTGCTGTCGGGGGTAGGGGTACTTTGCTTGGAGCGATTCTTGGCGCTGTATTTATTAACTATGCAAAAAGCTTGGTAAGTGAAGCTTTTCCTGAAACATGGCTATTTATTCAGGGAGGCTTGTTTATTGTTGTGGTTTGTGCATTGCCTGAAGGTGTTATAGGCTGGCTTCAGAATGGTGGAGTCCGTAATCTGTTTACTCGCTTTGGCTGGTCTACTCCCATAGCAACTTATCCAAAACTCCAAAACTCGGGGATCGATGAGGTTCAGCCATGAGTGATTACTTGCTTGAGCTGCGTCATGTGAATGTTTCTTTTGATGGCTTTCTTGCTCTAAATGATCTAAATCTTTCACTAGTGACTGGTGAGCTTAGGGCTGTAATTGGGCCCAATGGTGCAGGTAAAACCACCTTCCTTGATGTTATTACCGGTAAGGTTAGACCTACTACTGGTGATGTTCTTTTCAAGAGCCGCTCTATAGCGCGCGTATCTGAGTATTCAATTGCTCGTTTGGGTATAGGGCGTAAGTTTCAGAGTCCAAGAGTTTTTGAAAAGCTTACTGTTCAGGAAAATCTTGAATTAGCTGTAAGCGAGCCTAAGCAGCCCTTTCCTCTTTTATTTGGAAGCCTTACCGCTATCCAGCGTGATCAAGTTCAGCATTTAATGTCTATTGTGAGCCTGCAGCCAAAAGCAAGATGGCCGGCGGGTTCTCTTTCTCATGGGCAAAAGCAGTGGCTAGAGATTGCTATGCTTGTGGGTCAAGATCCCGATTTGCTGTTAGTAGACGAGCCGGTGGCTGGTCTTACTGATGAGGAGACTGAGCTTACAGCAGATTTGCTGAAGTCATTGGCTGGCGACCACACCGTACTCGTGATTGACCATGACATGGAATTTATTCGAAGGCTTGATACTTCTGTGACAGTGTTGCATCAGGGGCATGTTCTTTGTGATGGAAGCATGGATGAAGTGCAGTCCGACCCTCGAGTAATTGAGGTTTATCTTGGTAGCAGTGAGGTTGACTACTAATGACTACACTTTTAGAGATTTCGGGCCTTAATACTTACTATGGTGAGAGCCATATTCTCCGCGACGTAGACCTCACTGTTAATTCAGGTGAAATGGTCTGCTTGGTGGGGCGTAATGGTGTGGGAAAAACAACCCTCCTTAAGTCATTGATCGGGCTTCTGCAGGCTCGCAGGGGGGACATTTTATTTGAAGGTATGCTTGTAAACAGACAAGCCCCTCATGTAAGAGCAAGAGCGGGTATTGGCTATGTGCCCCAGGGAAGGGAAATCATTGCGCAGTTAACTGTGGAGGAAAACCTCAAGCTGGGGATGGAGGCACTACCCTCTGGCTTGAAGCAGAACAGCAAGATCGACCCTTTCATATATGAGCTCTTCCCGATACTGCAGGAGTTCCTGCCGCGCAAGGGAGGTGATCTTAGTGGCGGGCAGCAGCAGCAATTGGCTATTGCAAGGGCACTTCTTGGAAGGCCAAAGTTGCTATTGCTAGATGAGCCAACTGAGGGGATTCAGCCAAATATTGTCCAGGATATCGAAAATGCCGTACGCAGAATAATTGCAGAGACAGGTATCGGCGTGCTGCTAGTTGAGCAGCATCGTCATTTCGTGCGCCAGGCAGATCGTTATTACGCTATGCAGCGTGGCGGGATTGTGGCCAGTGGTGCTACAGCGGATCTCAGCCCGGAAATGATTCAGCGCTTTTTAAGTGTTTGAACCCGCCCGCCATTAATAATCGCCGCCAAGCTGTCTCTGGATCTTCCCAATGGCTATTTTTTAGCTTGGCGTCATGGAAATGACTTATGGGCCGGCAGTTAAGGCTATTAATTAGCCATGCTGCATCGCATGTCAGGAGCTCAGGCTTTTGTACTGCACTTTCAGTGATTAGCCCAGTTTCCAGACCCCGCTGCCGCATCACCCCCGGCAGGCAGCCGCTGCTTAGGGGCGGGGTGATCCAGGAGCCCCCGCGGCACACCAGCAGGTTGGCGCTGGTGCCGCAGCAGAGGCCGCCGGCGGAGCTATTCAGCAGGGCGTCGTCGGCGCCCGCCTCCAGGGCCTGGCGGCGGGCCTGGATCGAGGCCCCGTAGGCGAAGCTCTTGCAGCGGCTCAGCAGGCTGGTGGCGCTGCGGGTTTCGGTGGGGCTGACGATCACCCGCAGCGGCGCGAAGCAGGGCTCGATGGCGCTGAGCTGCAGCCAGAAGCGGGGCTCGTCGTTGCCGGCCAGGTCGATCCCCCGGCTGGTGCTGCCCCGGTCGCTGCTGCCGCGGCTCCAGTTGAGCCGCAGGGCGCCGCTGCTGCCCAGGGCCGTGCCGATGCCGCTGCGCTCGATCGCTGCGGCGATCAGGGGCTGCACGGTCGCCGCTCCTGGCGGTGGCGGCAGCCCCAGCAGCGCCGCCGAGCTCTGCCAGCGGGCCAGGTGTTCCTCCAGCAGCCAGGCCTGACCTGCCTCCACCAGCAGGGTTTCAAACAGGCCATCGGCCAGCAGCAGGCCCCGGTCGCTGATCGGCAGGGTCAGGGTCTGCGGTGTGCCCCAGCGCCCCTGCCCCGTGCCGTCGCCCAGCCAGGCGATCGGGTCGCTCATGCCAGGGCCTCCAGCAGCGGTTGCAGTTTCCAGCCCAGCTCCTCGGCTTCGGCGGCGGGGTCGGAGTCGGCCACGATGCCGCAGCCGGCGTGGGCCCGTAGGCGCTGGCCGCGCAGCAGCAGCGAGCGGATCAGGATGTTGCTGTCGAACTGGCCGTCGACCCCAAGCCTGAATAGGGAGCCGCAGTAGGGCCCCCGCGGCACCGGCTCGAGGCCATGCAGGCGCTGGCAGGCGCGGATCTTGGGGGCACCGGTGATCGAACCGCCCGGCCAGCAGGCCCGCAGCAGGTCAATCGTGTCGAGCCCCGGCTGCAGCTGGCCCCGCACCACCGAGGTGAGGTGGTGCACCTGGCGGTAGCTCTCCAGCCCCACCAGCTGGGGCACCTGAATCGAGCCTGGCTTGCACACCCGGCCCAGGTCGTTGCGCAGTAGGTCGACGATCATCACGTTCTCGGCCCGGTCCTTGGGGCTGGTCACCAGGTCGGCGGCGGCGTCGGCATCGGCGTCGGCATCGCCATGGCGCGGCCGGGTGCCCTTGATCGGCCTGGTTTCCACCTCCCCACCAGCCCCCACCCGCAGGAACCGCTCCGGCGAGGCCGACAGCACCGCCTCCCCCGCCGCCGCGCCGCCGGCGATCGCCAGGCCAGCAAAGGGGGCGGCGCAGAGCTCGCGCAGGCGGCCGTAAAGGCCGAGGGGATCGGCGGGGCTTGTTAAGGAGTGCTCGCAGCAGGCGGTGAGATTGGCTTGGAAAAGATCGCCGGCGGCGATCCAGGCCAGCACTTGCTCCACCTGGGCGGCAAAGCGCTCCGGTGGGGTGTGCCAGTGCCAGGAGGCTGGCGCGATCGCGGCCGGGGGTTGGCTCGCTGGCGCGGTGCCTAGATCAAGCCGCTCCAACAGGGCAGCGAAGCTGATCAGCCGCGCTGGATCTTGACCCTCGAGCCACTGCTGCTCGCTGCCATGGTCAAACACCAGCACCGGGTCGTGGCGGGCGGCCCAGAGCAGGGCCATGTCGGGCGACTGCCAATGGGGTGCCGGCTCCACCCAGGCCCCGGCTTCGTAGCTGAGCCAGCCCATCCAATGGCCGCCGCCAGCGGCCAGATCGGCCAGCAGCGCAAAGGGATCGCTGGCTCCGCTCTCCCCCGGCAGGCCGCGGCAGATGCGCTGCTCTAGGGGCGCCAGGCCGAGGCGGCTGCAGGGGCCCTGGGCGCTGCCATCGCTATCGAGCCACACCAGACCCTCCCTGCCCAGCTCGGCCGCCAGGGCTTGCACCAGGGGCCAGGGATCCCGCCAGGGCAGGGGGTGATGTAGGGGCGGGCTCATGCTCCGGCTGCCAGCAGGGCGGCATCGCGGATGCGGCAGCTGTCGCACAGGCCGCAGGGCCGCTCGCCGCCCTCGTAGCAGCTCCAGGTGCGCTCGATCGGTACGCCCAGCCGCCGGGCCTCTTGCACGATCCGGGTTTTGCTCCAGCTCACCAGGGGTGCCCAGAGCTGGGCGGCGTGGCCTTCGCGGCCGGCCTTGCTGGCCAGCTCCGCCAGGCTCTGGAAGGCCTCAAGGTAGTCGGGGCGGCAGTCGGGGTAGCCGGAGTAGTCGACAGCATTCACGCCCAGCACCAGCTTCTGGGCGCCGCGGGCCTCAGCCAGGCTCAGCGCCAAGGCGATGAACACGGTGTTGCGTCCCGGCACGTAGGTGCTCGGGATCACGCCCGCCTCAACCCCGGCGCTGGGCACGGCGATGGCGCTGTCGGTGAGGGCGGAGCCACCCCAGGCGGCCAGGTTGACGGCGATGGTGTGGTGTTCAGCCAGTCCCAGGAGCGGTGCCAGTTCGGCGGCGGCCTGCAGTTCGCGGCGATGGCGCTGGCCGTAATCCAGCGACAGCCCGATCACCTGGTAACCAGCTTCGATCGCCAGGGCCGCGGCGGTGGCCGAATCCAGGCCGCCGGAGAGCAGAGCGATCGCAAGTGGTGGGCCAGGCATGGGTGCGGCAGTCACGGCTACTTGGCTGGCGATGGCGTTGAGGAGCTTGTACAGAAGTACATCTTGTCCAATGCCAGCACCGCTTGCCGCCGCCACGATGGCTACAACAGTGCATGCATGGATATGAATTGGCCCAGGAGCATCAAGAACGCAGCGCTTGTTTTGCTGCTAGCTGCTGCGCCCGTCTCGGCGGTACCCCGGCTCGATCTCTCCAGTTACCCGAAAGTCGTCGCTGGTGACCGGCGCTGGGTGATCCAGCTGCCGGGGGTGCTGCCTCCCAACTCCGATGCCGCCCTGTCGTCAAACCCCGCCGACTGGCGGGTGCAGTTGCTGGTGGGACAAATGGTGCAATTGGATTGCAATCGCCAGATGTTCGGCGGCAAGCTCCGCGCCGTGAAACCCGCCCAGAAGGGTGGACCGGTGATCTATCGGGTCACGGATGTGGGGCAGTTGGCTTCCACCCGCATGGCCTGCCCGGCGGACCAGCCGCGCCGGCTCGGCTTTGTGCCGATGGCTGGTAAGGCGTTTGTGGTGCCTTACAACGCCAGTCGCCCGATCGTGGTGGATGCGCCCCGGCCGCTGGAGCTGCGCTGGCGGCTGTGGAAGGCCGAGGTCCAGGAGCGCCCGGCCCGCCTGCAGTGATCAGCGCAATCCCAGCAACTTGTGGCTCTGCAGGCTGAGCCGCCAGCGGCGGTGGCAGCGCACGTAATCGATCGCCAGGGCCTGGCCAGCTGGGGAGTCCCAGCCCGGTTGCAGCAGCAGCGCCGGCTGGTTGCCAGCGGCGGCGGCCGCTGCCGCCATGGCTTGGGCGAAGTCCAGATCGGCGACCTCGTGCACCACCACCTTGAGCTCCTGGCAGGTCGCCAGCAGCTCCGCGGTGGGAGGGCGGTGGCGCTTGGGCGAGAGGGTGATCCAGGCGAAGCGACCACTGAGCGGATCCACGCCGCTGGTTTCCAGGTGCAGCGGCAGGCCCGAGGGCTCTAGGGCCTGGCAAAGGGGCCCGAGATCGTGGTGCAGCGGTTCACCGCCGGTGAGCACCACGAAGGCGGCACCGGCTTCGGCGGCGGCCTCGGCTTCGGCGGCCAGCGCGGCGAGGGCTTGCTGGGGGTGCACCCCGGCCGGCCAGGAGTGCTTGGTGTCGCACCAGCTGCAGCCCACGCTGCAGCCCCCCAGCCGGATGAACAAGGCGCTGCGGCCGGCGTGCAGGCCTTCACCCTGGAGGGAGTGGAAGGTTTCCACTACCGGCAAGGCAGCGTCCAGTGGCAGGGCAGCGGCCAGTGACTGGGGCACCGGGCTTCGGAGATTGGAATTTCCAGATTGGTCTAACGCTTGGCGCTCCCTGTGGGGTGGAGTGTGAAAATCCAGCTAGATGGCGCTTAATTTGCAGCAGTTTGCATTCAATACTTGACAATATGGGGTATGGCTTAAGGCTATATTGGTTGGATGATTGAAATATTTTGGAGCGCTTCGCGCAATCGCGCAAAGCCGCGCAAATATTTTTCTCTATGTAAATCGCTTAAAGACAGGCTTATTTATGTCGCCTGAGTCTCAAGAGAGTCCTGCGGTTTCGCCTGAAGACTTGGCTCGCCTTGGCTTGCTTGAGCCCTATGTGCGAGCCAATTTGCTGGCCTTGGCGGCTAGCGATGTTGCCCTAAGCGATGAGC
>ERZ887849.3788-NODE-3788-length-11084-cov-5.043884_pt1 | contig 11084 bp, 8 predicted proteins | sample MGYA00521267_ERZ887849 | MGnify/ENA primary metagenome ERZ887849 (study PRJEB32303, sample SAMEA104408601) | aquatic metagenome | biome: Brackish water; feature: Pelagic; material: water | place: Baltic Sea | collected 2014-06-06T16:11:00 | depth 2,863 m ... | reverse complement strand
GGCCCGGGTGGTGTGGCCGACCGCCCACACGTCGGTGCCCCACGCGCACATCGACCCCCTGTTGCGGGGGGCCTCCGCCGGGCTCGGTGCCGCCCACACGCCGTCGCCGCTGTCCAACAAAGCCCTGAACTTGGAGATCACGGTGCATCCCTTGGGGGGCTGCACGATGGGGGACGACCCGGCGGTGTCGGTGGTGAACCACAAAGGTCAAGTGTACCAAGGTGCCGGCGGGAAGGTCCATGACGGGCTCTATGTCAGCGATGGCTCGGTGATTCCGTGCGCGCTGGGGGCCAACCCATTGCTGACCATCACGGCGCTGGCGGAGCGGTGCACGGCGATGCTGATCGAGGACCAGGGCTGGATCGCACTTCCCGACAATGCCCCAGTGCACGCCACTCTCCACAACTCCAGGCGCCCAGACTCGGGGCCCTCGCGGCTGTGGTTTACCGAGCGCATGGTGGGCGCGGTCGCATCACAAGGTGCCCAGGACTTTGAGGCGGGCGAGGCCGCCGGTGAGCTGTGCGACGCGGTGTTTACCATCCATGCCCACGACGTGGACCGCTTCTTGGGGGACCAAGCGGCCGGCGCGGCACTGTCGGGCAGTGTGGTGCTCAAGGCGTTCTCGGCTGAGCCCTTTGTGGTCGAGAACGGTCACTTCCAGCTCTTTGTCGACCAGGACGCTGGGCGGCGCAACAAGCGCATGTTCTACCGGGCGCCGCTGGTCGGCACCGGCGGCCGGCGGGTGTTTTTTTCGGGCCACAAGGTGGTGGAAGACGACCCGGGCTTTGACCCCTGGGCCGACACCACCACCCTGATGGTCACCATTCACGACGGCGGGGACGACAGCGGTGCTGTGCTGGGCCGGGGCCGCATCCACATCCACGTGGCCGACTTCCGCAAGCAGCTGCTCCACACCCGCGCCGAGACGGTGCACGGCAAGGTCGATGCTGGCGCCCTGCTGCGCTTCGGTGCCCACTTCATGGGCGCGCTGTGGCAGACCTATGCGCCCCCCGTCGACTCTTGAGCGGCCGAACCCCCGTGAGCAACCGATGAGTCCCTCACCAGAACTCGCTGCAGAAGACCGCTTTGAGCACAATTCCTACGACTATGTGGTCGTGGGCAGTGGTGCGGGTGGTGGTCCCCTCGCGGCTCGGCTGGCCGAGGGGGGCCACCGGGTGTTGTTGCTCGAAGCGGGCGGTGCCGACCCCGGTCCGCTGGCGTCGGTGCCGGTGCTCCATCCCCGGGCGGTCGAAGCGCCGGAGACCCGCTGGGACTACTATGTCCACCACTACGGCGATCCCGACAAGCGCGCCGCCGACAGCAAGTTTGTGCCGGACGAAGACGGGGTGCTCTACCCCCGGGCGGCGGGCATCGGTGGGTGCACGCTCCATCACGCGATGATCACAGTGGCGCCCCGAGACCGGGACTGGAACGCCATCGCGTCCCTGACGGGCGACCCCACTTGGTCCGCGGCCCACATGAACCGCTACTTCGCCCGGATCGAGCACTGCCACCACCGCCGTCGGCCCCTCGTGGCGTCCCGGCGGCGCTTCTGGGCGGGACTGGCCCGCACGTGGTTCGCCCGCTTTGGCCAGCTTCAGCGCTGGCTGCACCACCTCGGCCTGCGCTTCTTGCCCCGGGGGCCCAACCCCACCGGCCATGGCTTCGGCGGATGGCTGCACACCGAGGTGCCCAAGCTGCGGCTGGTGCTCCGGGACAAGGTGCTGGTGGACATCATTCTGGGGGCGGTCGAAGAGATGGTCGAGGACCGCCTGGGCCGCCTCGGCGAGCGGGTGAAGGAGTGGCTCGACCCCAATGACCTGGACCAGCGGGCGGGGGGCAAAGAGGGCCTCTTTCTGGTGCCCCATGCCACCCGAAGTGGCCGTCGCTACGGGGTTCGCGAGCACTTGCTGGCCACGCGGGCCGCCCACCCCGACCGGCTCACCATCCAGTCCGACACGCTGGTCACCCGTGTGTTGTTGGACGACAACCAACGTGCCATCGGTGTGGCCTTTGTGCGGGGGGCCCACCTCTACACCGCCGACCCCGCCAGCCGCGACGCACCCATTCCCGAGGGCGCCGAAGAGTGCGTCTATGTGCGCCGTGAGGTCATCATCGCCGCCGGTGCCTTCAACACCCCCCAGCTCTTGCAGCTCTCGGGCATCGGTCCGCCGGATGTGCTGAAGGCCGCCGGTGTGGCGGTTCGAGTGCCGCTGCCGGGGGTCGGCCAGAACCTGCAAGACCGCTACGAGGTGTGTGTGGTCAGCGAGCTGGGCGCCGACTGCGACCTCATCGGCGACGCCCCCCTCGAAGTGCCCCCCGCGGGTGCGCCCCCCGACCCCTGGTATGCCGACTGGCTGTCCGGCAAGGGCTTCTACCGCACAAATGACGTGCTGGTGGCCATTCTCAAGCGGTCGCGACCGGAGCTCGCCGAGCCCGACTTGTTTGTCTTTGGGTTGCCCGGCTTCTTCAAGGGCTACTACCCGGGCTACTCTGACGATGTGGTGAAGCGAAAGGGCTGCTTCACGTGGGCCGTGCTCAAGGCCTACACCGAGAACAACGCGGGCCACGTCAACATCGTGTCGGCCGATCCCCGCGACCGCCCCCGCGTTGTGTTTTCTTACTTTGAGGAAGGCAACGACACATCCGGCCACGACCTCGATGCGTTGGTGGATGGGGTGCGCTTTGCGCGGGAGATCATGGAGAACACGGCCCAAGGCGCGGTGAAGCGAGAGCTGATCCCCGGTGCCCACATCACCGAAGATGCGGAGCTGAAGGACTTTGCCCGGCGGGAAGCCTGGGGCCACCATGCCTCGTGTACGTGCCCCATCGGCGCCGACGACGACCCCATGGCGGTGCTCGACACCGACCTCAATGTGCGGGGCACCCAAGGGCTCCGCGTGGTCGATGCTTCAGTGTTTCCACGTATTCCGGGCTACTTCATCGTCACCAGCATCTACATGGTGGCCGAGAAGGCCGCCGACCTCATCCTGGCCCACGCCGAGACCCACCCCCCGCGCCGGAGTCCCCATGCCCCCACTTGATGAAGATGTCGATGTGCACGATGTGATCGTGGTGGGCTCTGGCTTTGGCGGCTCGATCATGGGCATGCGCTTGGCCGAAGCCGGGCGGGATGTGGTGGTGCTGGAGCGGGGGCGGCGCTGGGATGCCATTGAGTATCCGCGCACGATCCACCAAGTGGCCAACGCAATGTGGGAAGAAGACGAACACTACGGCTTCCTCGACTACCGTGTGTTCAACCGTCTCGACGTCATCCAGGGGTGTGGGGTGGGTGGCGGCTCGCTGCACTACTTCAACGTTCACTTGCGGGCAGCGCCGCGTATCTTTGAGCGTCCCGAGTGGCCCGCGGCGATTCGTCGAGACGTGCTGGACCCCTACTACGACCGCGCCGAGGCGATGTGTGAGGCCCAGCCACTCAAGCCGCCCGCTGGTCGCAGCATGCCGGTCCGCACCACGGCGTTCATGGCTGCCGCCACGGCGGTGGGTCGGTCCCCGGAGCTGGTGCCGCTGGCCCTCCACACGGGCGACATGCGAGAGCACCCCCACAGCGGCTTGCTTCAGGGGCCGTGCGACTTCTCCAGCAATTGCCTGCTGGGGTGCCAGCCCCGGGCGAAGAACTCGCTGGACATGACCTACATCCCCGCCGGGGAGCGCCTGGGCATGAAGGTGCAACCGCTGCACGAGGTGGACCATGTCGCGCCCCGGGACGACGGGGGCTGGACGCTGCGGGTGAAGGTGCTCGATGCCGAGACCCCCGGTCAGCACCACTTCATCACGATGCACGCCCGCACGGTGGTGTTGGCGGCGGGGGCGCTCGGGTCCACCGAGATCCTGCTGCGCAGCCGGGACGAAGCGGGTGTTCTGAACGGGCTGAGTCCGGCCTTGGGCACACGGTTCTCGGGAAATGGGGACATGCTCTTTGCCGCCGCCGGCCAGACCCCCGATGCCATAGATCCGGCGGTGGGCCCGTCGATCTCGGCGGGGGTGGACATGTCCCGGGAGGGCTCTCCCCACACCATCACGGTGCAGGACCTGGGGCTCCCAGCCCAGTTCTTCTGGCTGCTGGAGGGGCTGGCACCGGGCAAGAGGCGCGTGGGCACGCTGTTGTCGGCGGTCGGTCGCTACATCGGGGACGCGCTGGATCTGGAAGTGGGCATGGGCCAGGTGCGCTTCGAGGGCGACGCCTTGTTCCAGGGGGGCCGGACCACCAACCTGCTGCCGTACCTGGGCATGGGCACCGACGCGGCGGACGGCACGATGCACCTGGACCCCGAGGGCCAGCTCGACGTGGACTGGGACCCGGACGCCAGCAAGCCCATGTTCGACGAGATGGAGCAGGGCTTTGAGGAGCTGTCGGAGGCACTGGGCGGGCGCTTCGTGAAGAGCTTGCTGTGGCGGTGGCCGGCGCGGCGGCTGCTCACGGCCCACCCCCTCGGCGGCTGTCCCATGGGCGACGACCCCCTGACGTCGGTGGTCAACGACAAGGGTGAGGTGCACGGCCATCCCGGCCTGTACGTCATCGACTCGGCGATGATTCCGGGCCCGCTGGCCGTCAACCCCTCCGCCACCATCTCGGCACTGGCGGAGCGGGCGGCCTGGTGGATGATCCACGGCGCGGAGCTCAAGGTCGGGGACCTCCCCTCGGCGGCCCCTCAGGTCGGTCCCTGATGCTTCGGAATGCCTTGTTGGTCAGTGTTTTGGTGGGTTGTGGGGCCAGCACCCACCGGGTCATCGAAGCGAGCATCGACGCCGCCTATGACGACCGGTCCCAGATCGGCGCCTTGGTGGGCAGTCCCGAGCTCCAAGCCGCCGCGCGGGAGCTCTCCCAGGCGCTGATCGAGGGCGGGGTGGACGGGCTGAAGGGGCCCGAGCTCGAAGCCCTCATCCATGCCCGCAGCGCCAGCCTGGTCGAAGCGCTCAGTCCAGTGCTGGCGGACGCGGTGCGCCAAGACCTGGGCCCGGCCGTGCGGGAGGAGCTGCGCAAGGCGGTGGCAGAAGCGGCGATGCAGGCGACCAGCGCACCGGTGCAGCACCGCGTGGAGCGCATGGTGGTGGGCATCACGGGGGCAGTGGCCGAGGTGTTGATCCCGCAAGTGGGCCCGGCGGTGGGGGCAGGGCTGCGGGACGACATCCTGCCGGCCATCGAAGGCTCCCTGCGCAAGGCCATTGTGGAGGAGGACCAGAACCTCGTGCGCAACGCGAGCAAGCAAGCCATGCTCGGCATCGCCGATGCGCTGGACGGGGAGCTGGGCCGCCAGCTCGACCTGCGGGCGGAGCGGCTGCAGCAGCAGATCTCGTCGGCGGTGGACCAACAGACCGGCCCGTGGCAGTCTGTCGCGACGGGACTGCTGTTCGGGCTTCTCGGGGTGATTGGCGCCAGCGCGTATGCCGTCCAGACCCGGCGAAAGCGCACGGCACTTCTCGAGAACACCTTGCTGATGGTCATGGGCGCGATCAAGTCCACTGAAGCTGAGCCGGGGGTGCGCCAAGCGGTGCGCCAGATCAAGGCCAACGGGCGAGACTCGGAGCAGGGGCTGGTGCTCAAGGAGCTGCTGCGCCAGAAGCCGGACTTGCGCGTCGATGTCGACGCACTGGAAGCATCCACATGAGCGAGCCCTGGACCCTCGACCGCTTGCTGGACGGCAGCGTGGACCACGTGGCCGGTCAGCTGCGGCGGCTTCGCCAGGATCAGCCGGACGACTACCGCGAGCTGGTGCGCCAGTGGACCGCCCAGCGCTACCCCGAGCTGACGCCGCTGGAGCGCCACGTGGCGGTGTTTGACCCCGACGGGGACGGGGTGCTGGACCTGGTTGACACGTGGACCGCGTGTCGGGACATGGGCGGCACCCGCTGGACCTCGTTGAAGGCCACGACCATCACCATGGCGGCCATCTTTCGGCTCAAGTGGGTGCCCTGGTCGATGCCCATCTCCCGAGTGGCCGAGCTGTCCCATCCGGCGGTGCACTCCGGGGGCTTTCGTGCGGATGGCACGGCCGACACCATTGACGACACAGTGGCCGAGATGATGGCCTCCGGTGGGCCCCAGTGTCCGCTGAAGCTCGGTCGCAACCACATCGCCGACCACATGCAGCGGGTGGCGGGGGCCTCGAGTGCGCCCCGTGCCGAGGTGCGGGACGCGGGACGGATCAGCGCACTGGAGTGGCCGGTGATGCTGGACTTCACCGACGGTGAAGCAGACGAAGACACCCTGCGTTCGCTGTTTCTCGGCAGCCTCTTCTTCGAGCTGCTGCGGCCCGAAGCCCTCGCGGCACGCATGGTGGCGGGGCGGTCCTCGGCGGGCTGACCGCGGCGCCCAGGACAGTGGGCCTACTCGGCGGCCGTGGGCCCCAGCGCCCATGCTTGCCACGCACCCACCCGTAGAGTGGGATTCCCGAGAATGCTCTCTATCTCAGTGTTCACGGCGGCCGACAGCCCCGGGGGCAGCACCCCACCGTGCAGCACGATCCACCCAAAGCCTTGGGCGTGCAGCCCATCCAAGTCCGCCGCAGTCAGGTGTCCGCTCGGCACCGGTGACCGGGGATGCACAGCGGTGAGCCAGCGCAGCGCACCATTGTCGCGGACTGCGAGCGCACTGGGGTCGGCGGGCGTGGCGACGAGGTGGTCCAAGAACGGGTGGGCGCGGGTGGGCCGGCCGTGGGTGAGCTGGGCTTCGAGGTGGGTCTGGGACATGTGGCCCCGCCCGTTGAGGGGCACGTCGAAGACGGCGCCGGGGTGGGGGTGGTCGCGCAACAGCAGCGTGCCTTCGGTGGGGGCCGGTCTCCACTCGGCCGGGGGGCCCCGGTGGGCGAAGCTGTGTTCCCCGAGGGCGCCGGCGAGGATCAACACCGCCAGTCCCGCGGCCCCCGACCTTGGACCGGCGGGCGACGTGGGTGAGGGCCAGCGCGGCGGCGGTGGGGGCGATGAGGGACCACAGCAGGGTGAGCCGGTCGGGCCAGTGAAACCACTCCAGCACCGGCAGCTGGGCGGCGAGGGACCACGGCGTCGGTCCGGTCCAGAAGGGGGCTCCTCCCCGGTGCAGCGCGGGGGACGCGCCGAGGGCCAACCCGAGAGAGGTGATGAGCAGCACAACGACGGCCAGCCAGCTGCGGCGGTCGGACTCCCGAGCGGTCCATGGCAGCGCCAACAGGCACAGCAGCGTCAATGTGTGTGGGCCCGGTCGCTGGGGACCGAGCCACTCCAGCAAGCCCAGGCTGGCGACCTCGGAGACCGCTCCGCCGAAGCTGGGGTTGGCGGCCCGAGCGGCCAAGGTGCTCGTCAGGAACGGTGCCACCATCGGCAGGCTGAGCACGGCCGCGAGGCCCAAGGCGCTGGCCACCGCCCGGGCGCTGTCTCGGCGGACCACCAGTGCCCCGAGGCCGACCATGCCCACAGCGGTCATCAGGGCCAGCTCCCAGCTTGTCGCGACGACCAGGGCGGCGCTCCCGGCGGCCAAGACGACGTGGGTGCGGGCGGGGGCGGGCTGGACCAAGCGCAGTCCCGCCGCGAGGGTGAGGGCGACGAGGCCGAGCCCCACTTGTTCGCTGCGGCCGCCGGCGAGGTGGAGCAGCAAGAAGCCGTCGAGCTGGAGCAACACACCGGCCAGCGCGGCGGTCCACGGGGCAGCGCCGAGTGTGCGAGCCAGGGTGGCTCCACCGACGCCGGCCACGAGCACAAACAGCCCCAGCACGGCATTCCAGGCCCGGACCAGCCCCAGCAGACCCACGAGGTGCCCACCCAGCCACACATCGAGCCAGCCGCCGGTGATGGGCAACAGGTCCACGCCTTCAGGGAACCGCACGAGAGTGGTGTGAGTCAGGCCTTCTTGGGCGCTGTGCCAGTGGTGCCAGAGGTGGCCGAGCAGGTCAACGGACGTGTGGCCGAGGGCATGCTCGCCGGCCCCGATGGTCCACAGCAGCGGCACCACCGCCAAGACCAGCAAGCTGCGGCTCATGTGGGGGCCAGCCGCGCGTCCCATGCCACCAGCTCGGACCGGGCCGCGACGGTGGTGGGATGGCTGGTGCCGTGCAGCTCGGTCATCAGGCGCACGGCCCGGTGGCCGAGGTCGACCGCGATGCGCAGCTCTCCGATGCGGGCCTCGCACCGGGCTTGCACGAGCAGGGCCTGAACCAGGTGGTTGCGGTTGATCCCCCGGGCCTCGGCATAGGCGCTGCGGACCAGCCAGAACCGGTCGCGGGCCCCCTCGAGATCACCGAGGTCGGCCAGCAGGGATGCGACCGCAAGCACGGCGTGGGCGGTCTCGGGGTGGCGGGGACCGAGGTGCAGCGTGCGCAGCTTGACCACCTCGGTGTAGCCCTTGGATGCGGCATGGAGCTCACCCAGGTCCATGTGCACGTTGGCCAGGTTCATCTGGGTGGTGGCGAGGGCCAGGGGGGTCCCCCCGTCACGGTCGGCGTCGAGGGCAGCGAGCAGGGCGGACCGCGCTTGCTCCGGCTGGCCGCCGTGGCGCCAGGCCAGGGCCAGATCGTTGAGCATGCTCGCCAGCAGCGAGGGGGGATCGTCGCCATCGAGGGTGGCGAGGGCGCGCTGGAGCCAGGCGACCGCGGCCGTGGGTTCCCCGAGCTGGTCCAGCCGGCGGCCCACCCAGGTCGACAGCCAGCGCCGTGTCTGGGTGTCGAGCTCATCGTGGTCTGCCGCCCGGGCAATGTGGGGCAAGAGCTGGTCCAACAGCGCATCGTCGATGGCCCCATCGGCGGCGAGGGCTTGCAGCAGCATGGCGCTGGCGTCGAGCGCGTCGGTGGCTTCGGTGTGGGGGCCTCGCCAGAGCAGGCTGGCCCCGGGTGTGGCGCCCCGCCACTCGGCGAGACCCCGGCGCACCAGCTCCCGCGCGGCATCCCGGCGGGCCCAGGCGCTCTTCATCAACATGTCGACGCCGGCGGGAACCGCGTCGGGATCGACCTTGGCATCCAGGATGTCGAGGGGCAGAGGCGCCGGCGCGAGCGCGGACAACAAGTCGGCGAGGGCCCCGGCCTCCTGGCTCAAGCAGACGCGGGCGTGGCGGCACGCGGTGGTCCAGGCCTCGGCCATGTCGACTGCGGCCGGTCGTCCGAGGGCATCGAGCACGGCCGCCAGCCCGTGGGTGTTCGCCCCCGCGACAATCCGCAGCGCGCCGGCATGGTGACCGAGTCGCCGGGCAAGGGCTGCCGCGGCCTTGCCGTCGGTGTCGCCAGTCAGCCGCCGCAGGACTTGCTTGGCGGCCGCCGGTGGAAGGGGGCCGACCGGGTGTTGCTCCCAACCAGACCCTGGGCTGTCCTCGGCAGTGATGATGATGCAGCCACTGTTCTCGGGAAACCACCGAGACAGGCGTGCGGGCTCGGCGGGGTCGGCCACCACCACCAGCCAGTCGGGGACCGCCGCCATCCACGCGGCCAGCGCCGTCCGCAAGGCCTCGCGGGGGTGGTCCCCCTGGCCACACAGCCCCAGGGTGCGGGCGAGCTCGCGCAAGCCGGAGTCGAGGGTCGCCTCGCACGCGGCATCGAGCCACCACACCACCGGCAGCACGTCCATGGCTTCGCGGGCCACCGCCGCCGCGAGCGCCCGGCGACCGCTGCCGGTGGGGCCGGTCAGCGCGACGCGGGCACCGGGCCGCAGCATCGCGACAATCTTGTCCACATCGTCGCTTCGGCCAAGAAAGAGGTGGGCCGTGGGCATGCGCGGGACCACCCGTCCCAAGCGTTCGGGCAAGGACAGCAGCGTGGCGCCCGCGAGGTCGAGCTCGGCGGTCCGTTGGGGGGCTGCCGCTCGGGCCGCGTCCAACAACCCCCGGGGGCCCAGCCCATCGAGCAACAGCGGCACCGCGCGGTGGACCAACAGGCCCGGCCCGTTGCCGGAGGGCAGGGCTTGTGCCGCGGCAGCCCCCACGTGCTCATCGACGAGGGAGCGCACCTGACCCGGCGTGAGCACGCTGCTCAAGAGGGCTTGCCAGCGCGGATCTGTGGAGGAGGGCATCGGGGACTCCTCAAGGGGCCGCGCGAGGGGGCAGGCTCAGGGCCGAGGGGACTGCGGCGCCGCCGGGGACGGGGTCTGGACCACAAGCTCCGTGAACACCATCAGCTCACAGCTCTTGGCGATGTCGCCCATCGGGTGGCCCGAGGCCTTGACCACCGTGCCGACGGGCAGCTTGAGCTGATGGGGCTGGCAGGCTTCGATGGCGGGGCCGGCGGGGTCGGGCTTCAGCATGATCCGAAGCTCGGTGACCTCACCGACCACATTGGTGAACGCGCCCTTCGTGACCGGGGAGGCGGCGGCGGTCTTCGTGTAGCGAAACGGAGCGCAGGACATGCGCACGTTCGGCTTGGGTTGTAGCCGCTCACCCTCGAAGATGACCTTGTGGTCATCATCTTGGAAGACGCCGTCCGGCGGGCAGAGCTTGGTGCCTGCCTCGGTGACGAGCACCCAGCTTCCCCCCTCCCACCGCATCGTGCCGGTGCCGGACAGGGTCGTTGTGGCCGCGGGCTCCGGCTGTGCCTTCGGGACCTTGGGGACCTTGGCGTCGGCGGCCTTGGGTTCGAGGTCCGAGCAACCCGCGCTGAAGGCGAGCCCCAAGACCAGGGTGCTGAGCCGGCGCGCCGTCGAGGGACCTGACTTGCCGAGAGTGCTCATGGGGTGCGCAGCTCCACGCTCAAGGACTCGGTCCAGCTGCGCACGCTCGGGCGGCCGGTCTGTTGGATGAGCGCTTCGTGGCCGTTGTAGCCGACACCCTCCGCAAAGTGCATCCGCAGCACCATCACGCCGTCGGCCCGCCGGGTCTCGACCTGGCTCACCAGGCACCCGGGGTGGTCCGCGCACCGCAGCAGCTCCACCGCGCGCTCGCTGGTGCGGTCCCCCCGCTGGTGGGTGGCCGTCCAGCGCATCCCCGGCGCAGGCTCGGCCGGCAGCAAGCACTGGGGCGGGTCCCAGCGCTCGAGTGTGCCCTCGCTGTTGTAGATCCCGGCATCCAACAGCCCATCGGGACCGTAGACCACGAGGGCATCTTCGAGCACTTGTCCGTCGTCACCGCTGGCCTTGGTGACCCGGCGAAAGCACACCATGTCGCCCTCCACCCA
>ERZ887849.3787-NODE-3787-length-11092-cov-6.654979_pt1 | contig 11092 bp, 12 predicted proteins | sample MGYA00521267_ERZ887849 | MGnify/ENA primary metagenome ERZ887849 (study PRJEB32303, sample SAMEA104408601) | aquatic metagenome | biome: Brackish water; feature: Pelagic; material: water | place: Baltic Sea | collected 2014-06-06T16:11:00 | depth 2,863 m ... | reverse complement strand
GCTTCTTCAGCAGCAGCTTCTTCGGCAGGTGCTTCTTCAGCAGGTGCAGCGGCGGCTTCAGCGGCAGCCGCAGCTTCAGCTTCAGCAGCAGCCGTAGCGGCTTCTTCAGCAGCAACTTTTGCAGCTTCGATTTCAGCCAAACGTTCCTGCGCTTTTTTACCAGGTGTGCCTTTATTTGGGTTATTGCGCTCTTTACGCTTTACCAAGCCAGCATCATCCAAGAACCGAGCAATACGGTCTGAAGGCTGAGCGCCTTGATCCAACCAATGTTTCGCACGGTCAAGATCCAATTTTAGACGCTCTTCGCTATCTTTCGGAAGCAACGGGTTATACGTTCCTAGCTTCTCGATAAAACGGCCATCGCGCGGCATGCGGCTATCAGCAACAACAATACGATAAAAAGGCCGTTTTTTAGCACCGCCTCGTGACATACGAATTTTTAGAGCCATAGATAAAGTTCCTTTCCTAAAACTTATTTCTTCTTCGGCGGTAACCCAAGACCTGGTGGCAACTTGCTACCGAGCCCGGGCAACCCCGACAATTTTGATAAATCGGGCATTTCAGCGTTTCCAGAAGGTGGCATTCCACCCCCCATTCCGCCGAGATTACCCATTCCGCCCATTAAGCCAGAGAGACCTTTAAGGCCGCCCTTGCCGAATTTCTTCATCATATCCGCCATTTGCCGATGCATTTTGATCAGCTTATTGACGTCCTGAACGCTGGTCCCAGAGCCGCTAGCGATACGCTTTTTGCGACTGGCATTTAATAGCCGTGGATCTGCTTTCTCTTTTTTAGTCATAGAGGAAATAATCGCCACTTGGTGCACCAGCGTCTTATCATCCATCGCCAAAGCCGATGCTTGGTTCTTAAGCTTGCCCATTCCAGGCAACATGCCGAGTACACCAGACATCCCGCCCATTCGGCGCATTTGCTGTAATTGCTCTGCCAGATCATCAAGATCGAACTGGCCTTTTTTCATGCGGGCCGCCATTTTTTCGGCTTTTTCGGCATCCATCGTTTCCGAGGCGCGCTCCACAAGACCCACCACATCGCCCATGCCGAGAATTCGACCTGCAATCCGCTCTGGGTCAAAAACCTCCAACTTATCAATAGCTTCGCCGACACCCAACAGCTTGATCGGGACACCTGTAACATGGCGCATGGCCAGAGCCGCGCCGCCGCGACCATCGCCATCAACACGTGTCAGCACAATACCAGACAATTTCACACGCTTATTGAATTGATCCGCAATATTGATCGCTTCTTGACCCGTCAGGCTATCCGCAACCAAAAGAGTTTCATGTGGCTTTGCCACCCGCTCAATTTCGGCCATCTCCGCCATTAAGGCTTCATCCGCATTGGTCCGGCCGGCTGTATCCAGCATAACCACGTCATAACCGCCCAAACGTGCGGCCTGAATCGCGCGGCTCGCAATATCCGCAGGGCGCTGGCCTTCAACAATCGGCAAAGTGCTTACATCAATTTGTTCCCCAAGCACGCGCAATTGTTCCATGGCGGCCGGACGATTAACGTCCAATGACGCCATTAGCACTTTCTTTTTCTCTTTATCTTTTAGAAACTTAGCTATTTTGGCGCTGGTAGTCGTTTTACCAGACCCCTGCAAACCAACCATCATGATCGCCACAGGTGCTGCAGTATTTAGCGAGATCGGCTCAGCGGCACCCAACATCTCAACCAAAGTGTCGTTAACAATTTTAACAACTTGTTGCCCGGGGGTTACCGAACGCAATACATCGGCACCAATGGCACGCGGGCGAACTTGGTCGAGAAAAGAAGACACAACAGGTAGCGCCACATCCGCATCGATCAGCGCCCGACGGATTTCGACGAGAGCTTGCTCCACGTCTTTCTCGCCCAATGCGCCGCGTCCGCGCAAACGGTCAAAAATACTTCCTAAATTATCGGTCAGCGTTTCAAACATGATGACTTACGATCGTTCCCTATTTATCTCAAAACAAAAACACGCAAAAAACACCCGTGGGCAAAACCTTGCTGGCGGGTGGCGATTACTATAGTAGCAACCAAATAAATATAGCTTCTGTCTAGAAGTGGAGGCAACATAGGCCCGAGGCTCCGAAATGTCAAGAATGTGGCTTTTCATCTGCCTTCGAAGGTTCGCTGGGCTGAACTATGCTGAACTATGCTGAAAGGTGACAGGAGCGCTAAGTTTCGCTATGAGAAGAGCATAACCATTAAGCTATCCTTAAAGGATGGTTTTGCCGAGAGATGAGTTGGTATGCGCATTGAATTTACAAAAATGAACGGCCTGGGGAATGACTTCGTTCTTCTAGATTTCCGTTCGCAAAACATCGCCCTAACCGAGGCGGATATTCGTGCGCTTGGAAATCGAGACAACCCGCTTACAAGAGGTTTTGATCAACTCCTCGTGCTACGCCCTGCAAGACACGGTGGAACTTGTTACATGGAGATTTTTAATGCCGACGCGAGCCGCGCCGGAGCTTGCGGAAATGGAACGCGCGCTGCCGCCGCCTTCATCGGCGCTCAGACCCGTCAGATAGACACCATTCAAATAGAGACGGATGGTGGCACGTTAGCTTGCGAGCTATTACCCCTGACACCCTTAGCAGGGGCGCAACTCTCAGATCGTTTAACTCTGGTCAGTGTAAACATGGGGCTACCCAATCTAGACGCGGCCGATATTCCGCTCCGCGATATCAGTATAGATACGTTGTCAGTCTCACTACATGCAGCTCTGCCGTCAGCTTGCATGGTTAATATGGGCAATCCCCATGCGGTTATTTTTATCGATAATCAAGATAGTAAAAACAGTTCAAGCATTGCAAATAGAGGCGGAAGAGAGCTAGCCATTGAATATGGTGAAACGCTCGAGCATCACCCGATATTTCCAGAGCGCGCGAACATAAACTTTGTTGAAATATTGAACCCAACAGAATTGCGACTAGATACTTGGGAGCGTAGTGCAGGACTAACCCAAGCCTGTGGTTCCGGTGCTTGTGCCAGTGTGGTCGCATATCATCGGCGTTACGACGTGCCGAATAATCAATTTATCACCGTTCATTTGCCGGGCGGAGATTTGGATATTCGTTATAGTGAAGACGGTGTATATATGCGTGGACCAGCCGAGCTCGAGTTTTCAGGACAAGTGGATATTGAAGCCGAAGCGTCTGCACAATCAGATCCGCAATCAGAGTTAGAGACTTAATTATGGCGTCATCAAAAGAACTCGATATTCAGAATTTCGGCTGCCGCCTTAATGCCCTTGAAGGGGACCAAATTCGTGCGGCCGCTGAAGCAGCTGGCCTTGGCGACGCAACAATTATTAACAGTTGTGCCGTTACACAAGAGGCCGTGCGCCAAGCTAGGCAAGCTGTGCGCAAAGCCAAACGAAACGCACCCGAGCGCCCTGTTTTTGTCACGGGTTGCGCAGCGCAGACGGATCCAAAAGAGTTTGAGGCTATGCCAGAAGTCTCCCGGATCATTGGCAATGTTGAAAAAGCTCAAGTCGCCGCCTATATCCCCAACGCGCCCGATAAAATGATTTCGGATATCATGCGCGACTTGCCGGCCATTGAAGCTGCAGGGCCGGCTCAACCCCGCCAACGCGCCTTCGTGCAAGTTCAAAATGGCTGCGATCATCGTTGTACTTTTTGCATCATTCCATTTGGTCGCGGCAATTCCCGTTCGCTTCCCGTTGAACGCGTAATTGACCAGTGCCGGACTTTACTAGACCAAGGGCATGGCGAAATTGTTTTAACAGGGGTCGATATAACCAGCTGGGGACCCGATATTGGCGAAGCTGGAATTGGTGTGTTAATCCGTAAATTACTCGATGCCCTGCCAAATCTAAATCGATTGCGCCTAAGCTCAGTCGATGCCGTGGAGCTGGATCCGGAATTCCTTGATCTCGTCGTCCATGAACCACGCTTGATGCCGCATCTGCATCTGTCGTTGCAAGCTGGCGATAATATGATTTTAAAACGCATGAAGCGTCGACATAGTCGCGAAGAAGCGGTTCGGTTTTGCCAAGAGTTAAAAGCAAAACGCCCCGACATAGTCTTCGGTGCGGATCTCATTGCTGGCTTTCCAACCGAAACCGATGAGATGTTTTTAAATACTCTAAATCTTATCGAAGATTGCGATCTTGTCTGGCTACATATATTTCCATTTTCTGCACGCCCTGACACACCAGCCGCTAAGATGCCTCAACTAAACGGAGCCATCGTGCAACAGCGTGCGAGAGAACTGCGCGAAGCTGGAGACCGCAATAGACAAAAATGGTTGGATCAGCAAAAGGGCAAAACATTCTCCGTGCTCATGGAAAAACCCGATCAAGGGAGAGCCGAAAACTTTGCTCGTATCCAACTTGGAACTAGCGCCGAAGCTGGAGCTAAAACGAATATTGATACTGGTGTCGAAGCCGGACAAGTCGTATCCGTTCGTGTGTCCGAGAATGACGGGCAGAAACTATTTGGAGAGCGCGTATAATGGGCTGGTTCGATCGGTTAAAATCTGGCCTCGGCAAATCCAGCCAAGCCTTAAGCGACGGTATCTCACGCATCTTCACGGGACAGAAACTAGATGCGGAGCTATTGCAAGAGCTTGAGGATATGCTGATCAGTTCCGATCTTGGTATTGACGCCAGCCATACCATTATCGAGAACATCCGAACTTTAAAAACCGATACGCCGCTCGATTCTGAAACGGTGCGCCCCGCTCTAGCTGCGGAGATAGCCAAACTGCTTGAGCCGTCTGCGCAACCATTGGTCCTGCCAGCAGATAAAAAACCTGCCGTCATTCTTATGACGGGGGTAAATGGTGCGGGTAAAACAACCACTATCGGCAAGCTAGCACAAAAATTTCAAACCGAAGGCAAGTCAGTCATGTTAGCTGCCGGCGACACATTTCGTGCTGCCGCGATTGAGCAATTACAGATTTGGGGTGAGCGGGCCGGCGTACCTGTCGTCACGACAAAGGCAGGGGGCGACGCCGCCGGCTTAGCCTTCTCTGCACTCGAACAGGCCAAAGCACAAAACATCGATGTCTTGATGATTGATACGGCGGGCCGTCTGCAATCCAATGACAACTTGATGGCTGAGTTGGAAAAAATTCTTCGCGTAATTAAGAAACTCGATGAAACGGCACCGCACGCTTCTATCCTAATCCTCGATGCGACGACGGGCCAGAATGCTTTATCTCAAGCAAAGGCATTTAAAAATTCGGCCGAGGTAAGCGGCATTATTATGACCAAACTAGATGGCACGGCACGCGGTGGGGTGTTGCTTGCCGTGTCCCAAAATCTTGATCTCCCCATTCATTTTATCGGTGTTGGGGAAACCGCCGATGACTTACAGGTTTTCGATCCGCTCGCTTTTGCTCAAGCACTAACTGGCGTCGAGGCAGATACATAATCGTAGTGACCTCTCTAACGATCTCTATAATGAAGACAGTAAAAAAGGCAAAATTCATATGATGAAAATATTAGAAGACTTTGGACCGCTATTCGTATTCCTCATACTCAATAGTAAGGGTGCGGAATGGTTGTCGATGGATCCATCGCAAAGTCTCTTCATCGCCACGGGCGGCTTTATGATTGCTCTGCTTGTCGCCATTGGCTTTACCTATGCGCGCGGTAAGAAGCCTCATAAAATGACGCTGATTTCGGCTGGCTTCGTTCTTGTGTTTGGTGGTCTCACGCTATTCTTACAGAATGAAATGTTTATCAAAATGAAACCAACGATCGTCTATTTTTTGTTTGCTGGAATACTATGGGTCGGAGAATATCGGGGCACGTCGTATCTCGAGAAGCTTATGGGCTCGGTCATGCCACTGACCGAAGAGGGTTGGAAAGTGTTGGGCCGCCGGTGGATATATTTCTTTGTTGGAATGGCTATTTTAAACGAAGTTCTTTGGCGAAACTTATCCACTGATCAGTGGGTTCAATTCAAGGTCTTTGGATTCATGGCGTTGACGATATTATTCGTAATCGGACAAATGCCGCTTTATAAAAAATTCCATATTGAAAAAGCTGATTAGGTATAGATGTTGGTTTAAGGTCGCCTTAGACCTTCAAAGCCTGGTGTCGACAACCAATCAGCTGGCTCACTAAAAGGAGCGAATTGCGCTTGGTCTTTGGTCTCGCGATAATGCTGAAGAGCCCAGTAGACAGACGGAAAGGCCAACTCGTTCCACGGGATCTCATCCCAAGAAAACATAGCAACCTCTGCGCTTTCAGGGCCGACAGCTATATCTGGCGAACGAAGTTTGCCTCTAAAAAATATCTGTACTTGTGATATGCGCGCAACATTATAAATCCCAATGAGCGTATCGACCTCAACATCAGCACAAGCTTCTTCATGCGCTTCACGCGCAGCCGCTTGCTGTACAGTTTCGCGCTGTTCCATAAACCCTGCTGGCAAGGTCCAAAAATTTATGCGTGGATCAATCGCACGCCGACACATTAAAATTTTATCTTCCCACGTAGCAACAACGCCCGCGATAATTTTCGGGTTCTCATAATTTATCAAACCACAATGATTGCAGATACTGCGATCAAAACTATCGTCATGAGGTTTTCGAGTATCAAACGACACACCCTTTCCGTAAGTGCGGGATTTATCCTGAAACGTCATCTCTACTCCTCCACTATTTTGCCAAGACGCGGCAAAATTTCTTCGTCAATTACACTCTGCGTTAGCGGTCCTGTATGTTTATATAAAACATTCCCTGTGCCATTAATTATAAACGTTTCTGGAACACCATAGACGCCCAAGTCAATCGCCACTGAACCCTGCCTGTCCGCACCAATGCGGGCGAACGGATTACCCAGCGTTCCCAAAAACCGCCTTGCTGAATCGGTATCATCTTTATAATTGAGACCCATAATTTTCACGCCCATCGACTGAAGCAGCATAAGCTCATCATGTTCATCGCGGCATGGGCCACACCAGCTCGCCCATATATTTAGCAATACTGTTTCACCCGTCTTGAAATCATCCGTGGTCAGTCCCTCGCCATCAAACAAGCCAGGCAGAGAAAATTCAGGTAACGGTTTACCCGTCATGACGGATGGTATTTTTTGCGGGTCTTCAATAAACAGGCTGAGCAAAAACAAACCACATAAAAAAACGAAAATCGTGATAGGCAAATATCGAAGGTTAAAAATATTTTTCATTATGATCCCGCATCATCCGATGAATTTATCGACAGCGCATCGACCGCACGCCGCGCACGAATATATCTACTCAGGCTGCGTAAGATCAAACCGCTCACAAGAATCCCCATGACCGCATAACTACTCCAAATATAAATTCCGTAATCACCCATTTAGATTACCCCTATATCGAGCGCGCAGTCGCTGTTCTAATATTTCGGCCTGAACCCGCGTCACGAGAAGCGCAAAGAACAAGATAAAGAAAGCGCCGCCCATCGTCAAAAGCGGATAAAGAATATCTGGATGTATCGCCGGACGGGCAAACCGCGAGACACTCGCAGGCTGGTGCAACGTATTCCACCAATCAACAGAGAACTTAACAATTGGCACATTAACCGAACCAACCAAGGCCAGTATTGCAGCCATTTTTGCGGCCTGGTCAGGTGATTCAATCGCTCGCCAAATTGCCATATAACCAAGATATAAAAAGAATAGAACCAGCACTGACGTTAAGCGCGCATCCCAAACCCACCAAGTTCCCCAAATAGGTTGGCCCCATAGAGACCCCGTGATTAAGGTAGCCAGCGTGAAAATGGCGCCAATCGGCGCCGCAGCACGAGCCGCCACATGGCCCAATGGATGCCTAAAAATCAGCGCAATTAAACTCGCACCGGCAATGAAACTATATGTGAACAATGATAACCACGCCGCAGGCACATGGATGAACATAATCCGCACGCTCGAACCCTGCTGATAATCCGCTGGTGCATTAAAACTAAGAAAAAGTCCGTAAGCGAGAGCCAAAATAGCCAGCCCCCAAAGCGGCAGATGCACACGCTGGGCGAGGTTCATAAAATTATGCGGGTTGGCATAATATTGTAACCAATCGATTTTTTTTCTACTCATAACTGTCACTAACCTGCCATCTAATAGCTGTCAAATAGGCTTGGCATTGGCTTAAATCTAACATTATTTCTCTATCGCTCCGCGCCGCGCAAAGATGCCGCAACCGCAAATGGGGATAGCATCATCGTAGCTAGGCTTATTGCCGCCAAAACCCCTAGTGACGACCAATTTAAGCCCGAAGATGGCTCCCCAATCACGCTTGCGCCAAAAATTAGAATTGGCACATAAAGCGGCATAACGATTAGCGCAGTCAGCAATCCAGAGCGCTGAACACTGGCCGACAAAGCGGCTCCAATAGCGCCTAAGGCCGAGAGCGCTGGCCCAGCCAATAAAATAGATAAGGCAAGTCCGGGCAACGCGCTCGCATCAATATTCAGCATAAGTCCTGCAATTGGCAAAAATATGGCCACCGGAATAATAATCGCAAAATAATGAGCCAAAATCTTCGTTAATATAATCACTTCAAACGCATGGTTCAAAAGTAGCAGTTGATCGAAGCTACCGTCTTCTAGATCGCTCTGGAATAAGCGGTCTAAAGATAACAACATGGTTAAAATGAGAATGACCCATAATAATCCTGGCGCAATCCGTTTTAGTAAGGCCAACTCTGGGCCCACGCCAAAAGGCAATAGCGTGACCGCAATAAACAAGAATGCGACGGCTAAGCTCGTATTACCCAACCGCCACGCCATTATAATGTCTTGTGAAAAAATCGCCCAATATGCCCGCATCAGCTATCTCCATCAGACTGAGTTGGCGTCGCCTGACCCAAAGTTAAGCTCTGGGTGGCGCAATCCAGCGGCTCATGCGACGCGGCGATAACAATCCCACCACCAGCACAATGCTTATCTATAATTTTATATAGATAATCGCGGCCCTGATCGTCGAGCGCAGTTAACGGCTCATCCAACAGCCAAACTGGGCGCGGCGCAATGAGCAAGCGGGCAAGCGCCAGCCGCCGCTTCTGGCCAGCCGATAAATCGGTGACATAAGCATCGACCTTGGAAGTCAGGGATAGGTCTTTAAGTATTCGCGTGATCTCTTGTTTGCGCTGAGACTTTAAAGCGAGGTGAGGCGCCTCAAAAAGAGCTGCATAAAACTCTAAGTTTTCATAGACCGACGCTCTCGCTTTCAGACCATCTTGATGACCGATGTAATGAAGTTCGCATTCACGAAGCTCTTCTTCATCCAAGGTAATCTGCCCGTCAGCCAGTGGAATAAGCCCGGCCATCGCTCGTAATAAGCTGGTTTTACCAGACCCGTTCTTACCCTTAAGCCACAGCGCAGCGCCGCCGGAAACATTGAAAGAAACATCTTCAATCAACAAATGGCCACCGCGATAAACCGTGCACTCACGCGCATCCAAACCATTTGAGCGGCTATCTGAAACAAGGGATTTAGTCGTTGGAGGCATGGATAATATCTTTAACTTTCACCAATAAAAAAAATATTCGATAAACAGATAGGTAGCATAGCCTTTTTAAATCAAAAACAGTATAGTTCGCGCGAATTGCCGCCCAGCTGCCGAGCCGCTAGTTCATCTAGCTATCAGCCCAGTTAAGCAGCTTTGTGTATATCAGCTCGAAATGCGAGCTATATATCATTAAAAAACAAAGGAGCCATTTATGTCTAAAGCCAAAAAACCCGTAAAAGCGAGAGCTTCGCGCAAAAAAGCCGTTGCTCAACACCCTAATAGTTTCAAAGCTTTGAAGACACTCAAGGTCGGAAATAAAACCTACACATATTTTAGCCTGAAAGCGGCCGAGAAGAATGGTCTAGATGGAATTTCACGCTTACCTTACTCCATGAAAGTTCTGCTCGAAAACTTGTTGCGCTTTGAAGATGGCCGCACAGTAACTGCGGATGATATTCGTGCTGTTAAAACTTGGCTGACACGCCGCAAGTCAACGCGCGAAATTGCCTATCGTCCAGCCCGTGTATTGATGCAAGATTTCACCGGCGTTCCAGCTGTTGTGGATTTGGCGACAATGCGGAATGCGATGGAAGATATCGGTGGTAACAGCAAAAAGATTAACCCACTTACACCTGTAGACTTGGTCATTGACCACTCTGTCATGGTTGACCAGTTCGGTACATCGGGCGCCTTGAAAGGTAATGTTGATCTTGAATATAGCCGCAATAAGGAGCGTTATGAATTCTTACGCTGGGGTTCGCAGGCGTTTGAAAACTTCCGTGTTGTTCCTCCTGGAACTGGTATTTGTCACCAAGTAAATCTGGAATATCTTGCGCAAACCGTTTGGACGCGCAAAGAAACAATCAACGGCAAACGTGTTGAAACAGCTTATCCGGATACACTCGTCGGAACCGACAGCCATACGACTATGGTAAACGGTTTGGCGGTTCTTGGTTGGGGCGTTGGCGGCATTGAAGCGGAAGCGGCGATGCTTGGTCAGCCTATCTCGATGCTTTTACCGGAAGTTGTTGGTTTTAAACTAACGGGTAAAATTGCTGAAGGCGTCACCGCAACAGATTTGGTCTTAACGATTGTTGAGATGCTTCGCGCCAAAGGCGTTGTCGGTAAGTTTGTTGAATTCTATGGCCCGGGTCTTGATCACCTATCGCTCGAAGACCAAGCAACAATCGCCAATATGGCGCCAGAATATGGTGCAACATGTGGTTTCTTCCCGGTCGACAAAGACTGCCTATCTTATTTGAAAGCAACAGGGCGCTCCAAAGCGCGTATTGCCCTCGTTGAGAAATATGCCAAGGCACAAGGCATGTTCCGTACAGCAAAATCAGAAGATCCAGTCTTCACGTCGAAGCTATCTCTGGAACTCAATGAAGTTCGCCCAAGCCTTGCTGGCCCTAAACGCCCGCAAGACCGCGTGTTGCTCGACAATATGCCAAACAACTTTGACGGCGCCGTTTCCGACCACGGTGTTAGCAAAGCGGCTGCAACCAAGCGCTATGCGGTTAAGGGTGAGAAATATGATATCGGCCACGGTGACGTCGTCATCGCTGCCATCACATCTTGTACGAACACATCCAACCCGAGCGTGATGCTTGGCGCAG
>ERZ887849.3783-NODE-3783-length-11100-cov-6.183522_pt1 | contig 11100 bp, 9 predicted proteins | sample MGYA00521267_ERZ887849 | MGnify/ENA primary metagenome ERZ887849 (study PRJEB32303, sample SAMEA104408601) | aquatic metagenome | biome: Brackish water; feature: Pelagic; material: water | place: Baltic Sea | collected 2014-06-06T16:11:00 | depth 2,863 m ... | reverse complement strand
CATTACCCCCAGGCGGATGATCTCGGGGGACGTCTTGAAATACAGAAGTGGGCTGCGTTTTATCATCCGGTGACGTTAAGTGGTTGCCCTGCCCGCCTCAACCAGTTTTGCTCTGACAGTGCCTTCCGACGTGATGGGTGCGAAACTCCCCATGATGGGCACTTGGTTCAACTTTGCGAGTGCAGCCAATTCACAAAATCTACTGCCAATGACTTTCTTTGAACCGCACGGGGAAAGTAAGCATTTAGATTATCGAGCACAGGCAGAGCAATCTTTCCGGCTCGAACTAGCGTACCTGCGTCCAACCGTGATGACACGCTCAAATCCCAGCCAAGAGCAAGTCCATCACCATTTTCCGCCGCATGCAGCAGACTGGGGTAGCTGGTGAAGGTAAGCCGCTTTTTCGGTAGCTTGTATTTAACATTGAACTGACTGAGAAATCCATCCCAATCCAGCCAGGTCCGTCCCGGCTGCTCAAAAAAGAGTAGTGGCATTTTCGCCATGCTTTGGGGTGTGACGGCATCGGGGTTGTGGACAAGAAAATCCGGGCTGCAAACTGCAAAGATAGTGCCATCGGACAAGGCAACAGTGTCAAACTTATCTGATTGCACTGGCCCTATCTGAAATCCCACATGAAAACGCGCCGTTGTCTGTTCGATCGGGACACCCGATGAAATCAGGTTCAGCTGTACATCTGGATGCGGAGCCAGAAACTCTCGCAGGCGAGGCAGCAGATAACTGACATCGATGCTCAGATCGGAGTAGATGGTCAACGAGCTGCCGTTCGTGCCATACTCACCAACGTCCTGAACTGCGTCTGCAAGACGCCACAGTGAAGGCCGCACGGCGGCCTCAAATTGGCGGCCAGCATCTGTAAGGCAAACATCGTAACGATGGCGCGTAAACAGTTGAACCCCGAGCCGAGCCTCTAATTCTCGAACCTGACGGCTGACGGCAGCCTGCGACACGCAAAGCTCTGCTGCGGCATGGGTGAAGTTGCCGAGCCGGGCAGAGGCCTCAAAGGCGACAAGCTGACCCATAGCAGGGATATGATTGCGCAAGCTAGCCATAACTAAACCTTTTACCTGACGTCGAAAAACACGTTACTGGACTATAATATATTCGGCTAACCTTAAACAAAGTAACTTCAGACACAACTAATTGATGTTGCCTTATCAAGATTGATCAGAACAGGAGCCCGCAAGAATGCGAAACCCCGATGACGTTTCCCCTCATACTGCAAATGCCCACCATGCTGCGTGTTGCGATCCGGTTTTCAATTGGCAAGACCGGCAGGATTTTGACTTTGCATCGCGCGGGTTGGTTCACCGTCCGAATGATCCAGATATCCGCGATCAAGATGGCAACATCGTATGGCATCATGAACAATTCGAGGCCTTCTTGAAGGGCGACGCCCCAGAAACCGTACACCCCAGCCTGTGGCGGCACGCGCTGCTAAACAATTTTCGCGGGCTGTTCAAGGTATGTGACGGGGTTTGGCAAGTGCGTGGAGAATCGCTTGCCAACGCGACGTTTGTTGAGACGCTATCAGGGTATATCTGCATCGATCCACTGACAACGGTCGAAACAGCACGATATGCGCTAAAGTTGCTATACGACCATGTCGGGGAACGACCCATTGTCGGTATGATTTATTCTCACACCCATTCGGATCATTTCGGCGGTGTCAAAGGTATGATCACGGATGAGGATGTCGCCGAGGGACGCTGTGTGGTTGTGGCTTCGGACGGGTTTACTGAATGGGTCCTCAAGGAGCAAGGCATGGCCGCAGAGGGCATGCCCTCGCGTAACGACTACATGTATGGCGAAAACCTTGAGGTCAGCACCACAGGCATCGTCGATACCGGCCTGGGTCAGATGATCGAAGGTGGTGAGGTCACCTACATCGAACCCACCCATGTCATTGGCAAAGAGGGTGGCAAAATGACCATCGATGGGGTGGAGATCGAGTTCATGTTCGCCCCTGGCGAGTCCCCCACCGGTATGCATTGCAATTTCCCACAGCACAAATTGCTGCATTGCGCCGACAACTGCTACATGTGCCTCCATAATGTTTATACTATCCGCGGAGCTTTCCCCCGTGATGCTATGCAATGGGCGGACAGTGTGGCCAGATCATTGCAGTTTGAGAACACTGAATACTTGGTCAGCGGCCATAACTGGCCCGTTTTCGGCAAAGAAAACATCAAAAAATTCCTTGGTGAGCAACGCGACGGCATCAAGTTTATGCATGATCAGACCCTACGCATGATGAGCCACGGGTTCGTTCCATCCGAGATAGCCAACGAAATCAAATTCCCACCCTCTCTGGCACGGCTGTGGCATCTACGTGGGTACTACGGATCGCTAAAACACAATGTACGCGGCATCTATGATTATTATCTGGGTTGGTATGATGGAAATCCGGCAACGTTAGATGCTTTGCCGCCACGCGAACTTGCACGGCGAACACTTGACTATATGGGTGGTGTAGACGCAGTTCTTGAGCGGGCCAAAGTAGATTTTGAAGCTAGTGATTACCGTTGGGTTGTCCATATTCTGGATCATGTGATCTGGGCTGAACCTGACAATATGAAGGCCCGACAGCTGGCTGCCGCCGCACATACCCAGATGGGGTATGGTGCCGAGAACCCAACCTGGCGAAATGCTTATCTCTCGGCCGCAAACGAATTGCGCTTTGGCCTGCCACACGGCGAAAAGAACCACCGGGTTCTGCGCGATGTCCTCAAGGGGATGAGCCCGCTTCTTTTGATGAATTCACTCAGCATTCGGCTCAATGGCTCTAAAGCGGCGGATCGCGCCTTTGTCATAAACTGGCAGATTTCCGGCACGAGTGAAGCATGCCACACAGAACTTTCCAACGCGGTCTTGAACAATCGAAACGGGCTGGATCCAAGCGCCGATCTGACGATCCGTCTGCCCCGTCTTATGCTCAGCGAGTTTGCGCTTGGGCAGATTGGTGTAGACGGGATTGCTGGCATCGATGTGTCCATGTCGGGTGAGAAAAGCGTTCTGTCCGACCTTGCCGATCTTCTTGATACATTCCCCGCTTGGTTCCCAATTGCAACGCATGGCCTGAAGTTCGGGGAGACCGACCAATGAGTTTTCTGGAGCCCATGGACTGGACATTTCTCGTCCTCATCACGAACGTGGCTCACATGGATTGATCGCATCGCCGGGCGCGGCCGGATATTCGAGGAACACTGAACCAGAACCGCAGAAGCGCGATGGGCAGTCCCAACGGGCACGCACTTCCGCTGCAGGGCTAAGCCTTGGCACATTGATGCCGTCGGGGGGCGGTCACATCATCAGAGCCACTGCGACCCCTGATCGAGAGAATGCACAGCGCTATGGCGGATACGTGCGGATGATCCTGCGGGCCATCAGCGATCGGGTAGAAACCATGCTCAAAGACACTGGCCCTAGCATCCCCGAGCAGCAGGTTAAGAGGGTGTTTGACCCCTTTATCTCTGCTTCAGGATCAACGAACGCGGCTTGGCCGTGGCTAGCGTGTGTGCAGCTGCGGCGGGGGGCGGTCGAAAGTGGGGCGGCCGTGGATCCAGCCCATGCGGGCCTCCGCCAGGGTGCGGACGGCCATAGCGGGGTTGGGGGCTGCGAGCAGAACCATGGTGGCGGGGGCTCCCACGGCAAGGCTGTGGGGCAGGCCGATCATCGCCGCCGCGTCGCCTGAGATCATGGCGAAGCAGGTGCGCAGATCCTCGTCGGTGGAGAGATTTGCGACATTGGCGAAGAGGTTGGCCATCCGCACGAGGTTCGCGTCGCCATAGGGCGTGAAGGGGTTGAGGATGTTGTTGGACGCCACGGCGCAGCGTACGCCCGCCTTGTGCATCGTGGCCAGCGGGGCCACGCCGCGCGGCTGCAGGCGGTCGGCCTCGCGCCCCATAAGGAAGAGATCGGTGGCGGGCAGTGCGACAACGCCGATACCCGCATCACGCAGGCGCGCGGTCATGGCGGCGACATCCATGGGCGCCATGGCGGAAAGCTTGCTGGCATGGCCCGCGACGACGCGGCCGCCCCAGCCGCGTGCCTCCGTGGCGGCGATGAGGACCGGGAGATCGGAGTTTTCCGGGTCAAGGTCGAAGTCGATGTGGAAATCGGCGTCGCAGTCAAAGCGCTCGGCCAGGTCAAAGATATGGGCGATGTGGGCGACCGGATCGGGATCGCGGTAGGGGCAGCCACCGACGAGGTCGGCGCCCCTCTCCATCGCCTGGATCAGCAGTGTCAGGGTCTCTAGCTCATTGGTGATGCCCTCCTGCGCGAAGGCGCAGATCTGGATCGTGATTCGGTGGCGGCAATTGTCGCGCAGCGCGAGCAGCGCGTCGAGGCTGCGCAGGCCTACACGGGGATCGACCTCAACGAAGGTGCGGAGCGCGGTGGTTCCATAGCTTACGGCGGCATCGACCACGAGGCTGGCGCGGGCGTAGACATCCTCGGTGGTGAAGGCGGCTTTCGCGCGCGCGGTCTGCTCGACCGCATGGGCAAGCCCACCCTGGGTCATATCACAACGGTCGAGGATATGGGCCTTGTCGAGGTGGATATGGGCGTCGACATAGCCGGGGAAGACCCAGCCACCGTAGGCCTCAACCTGCGTATCGCCCGGTATGGACGGGGCAATGGCAGCTATGCAACCGCGAGCTACCGCAATGTCGACAGGGCCTGTATACCCGGCGATACGGGCGCCGGAGAGGATGAAATCAGTCACGGCCGACCCCTTTTGATCCATACGCCCTGGCGCGCGCTCAGGCTACCTCGAACCGGATCGGCTTGGCCCCTTCCCACAGGACGGAGGTTCCCAGCGCATGCAGGTTTTCCAGCCCGCCCGTCAACGTGATGAAGTGGTTTCCGGCAAGCTGGCCCATCTTGGACGAGAAATCCACCCCGCCATAAGCCAGCAGGATCTCGGTCTCGCTGATACCGCCGGGGTAGAGGATGATGTGGCCGGGCGCGGGATGGCTGGTGTGGTTCTCGTAACCAACGCCGAAGTCGGTCTCACCCAACGGGACCCAGACACCTTCGCCGGACCAACGGACGTGCACGATCTGGCTGACATAGGGCAGGTGCTTGCGAAAGGCGGCGACTGTTTGCGGCGCGCGCTCGGTCTCGAAACGGCCGGTGAAGGTGAAGGCTCCGGCGGTGATCTTGAGGTTTTCCATGGGTGGATCCTTGTGTGATGGGGGAATTCAAGCTAGTTGGGTGAGGCGCGCGGGTGAGAAGCGGTCGAGGCCCACGGGCTGGCGGCCGGTGGCGACAGCATCGGCGGCATGGCGCCCCAAGAGCGGCCCGAGAGTGTAGCCATTGGCGCCCGCGACCACGACGCAATCCGGGTGACCCGGCAGATGGCCCACCAGCGGCGCGCCGTCGATATCGACGTTCATCGCGGCCCAGGAGCGCAGGACATGCAGGCCCGCGACGCCGGGCAAGACCCGTTCGGCAACCCAGAGATTGCCCTCGAGGCTTTCGCGCAGAATACGGGTGCGGCCGGTGACGGGATCGGCGGCGGCAGACCAGGCGCCGCCGATGATGAGGTTTCCTGCGGTGGCTTGTTTCATCGTCAGGTGCCGGTCGCAATGGGCGAGCAGGCAAGACGCCAGCGGCGGGGCGGTTTCGGTGACGACCATCTGCAGCGGCGCACCGTGGATCGGCAGGGGCACGCCTAGCATCGCGCCCAGCGCCCCGGTCCAGCCGCCTGCCGCAAGGATCAGGCGGCGGGCGCGGATGGTGCCCGCGCTGGTCGAGACGGTATAGCCTGGGGCGGTGTCGGTGAGGCCGATGATCGCCACGCCCTCGACGAAGCGGGCGCCTTTCGCGCGGGCGGCGTTAGCAAGCGCGGGGGTGCCGAGGAGAGGGTTGATCTTCCCCTCGCCGGGGCACCATGCGGCGGCGATCATGCGGTCGGACACGCCGGGAGCTAGGACCTTTATACCCGAGCGGTCGATCAGGTCCACCTCGATGCCCATCTTCCGCTCGGCCGCAATCTTGTCGCGGAGAAAGGTGATGTGCCGCTTCTCTTCGGCCAGCATCATGCCGCCAGTGAGTACGATCTCGAAGGAGGTGCCGAGGTCACGCTCGAGGTCCTGCCAGAGCGCGATGGCGTCGCGCTGCAGCGGCAGGGTCTGCAAAAGCGCCTCGCCCCGACCGCCGGTCTTTTGGCCGAAATCGAAGGAGAGCAATTGCAGGTGCAGGCTGCCCGCGTTGCCGCCCGAGGATTCGGCGTTCACCGTGCCGCGATCGATCACCACGGTATCGAGGCCAAGCTCGGTCGCGCGCAGGGCGGCGGCCGTGCCCATGATGCCCGCGCCGATGATGACAAGATCGGCGGTGGCGGGCAGCTGGACGGTCTCAGCGGCGCGGTCGGGGGCCCGCAGCGTGGGGCTGGGCGCCTGACGGTGGCCGCCCCATTCCGGTTTTTCGAGCGCGATGGCGGCGGCGGGGACCGGGCGGGCGGGTGTCTGCGGCGCGAAGAGAGTGGGCGTGCCGGTCAGGAGCGCGGCGGGGCCGGAGCAGTAGCGGCCCTGACAGCGGCCCATGCCGAGACGTGTGACACGCTTAAGCGCGCCAAGGTCGCCCGCGCCTTCGGCGATGGCGGCGCGGGCCTGTGAGAAGGTGACGGATTCGCAGCGACAAAGCATGGCGGCATCGTCAGGCGGAGCGTCGCGCGGCGGGGCAGCGTAGGTGCGCCAGAGCGCGGACTGGAAGTTGCGCGCGCGCGCTAGGGCCCGGAGCTCCTCGGCCATGTCGGGGGCGGGTTTGCCCAAATGCGCCACTGCGGCTGCACCGGAAAGCGTACCCTGCGCCAGCGCCACCTGTGCGCCGCCCATGCCGCCACCATCGCCCGCGACCCAGATGCCCGGCAGGCTGGTGGCGCCGTGCTCGTCCCTATCGGGGCAGAGGAAGCCGGTCGCGGGGTCGCGGCTAGTGGCACAACCCAGAGCACGGGCGAGTTCGACCTGCGGCAAAAAACCCTCGCCTACGCAGACCACGTCGACGGTGAGGTCGCGCTTCTCGCCGGTGGCGATGCAGGCAGCAGTCAGGCTGGCGACGCGGCCGGTGGAGTCGGCATGGCAGGCGCGAAGTTCCCACCCCTCCAGAACCGGGACGCCGGCGCGCGCAAGCCGCGCGCGGTAGGCAAGGCCCAACGCCACGAGGCGCGGTGCGTGACGGGTGGCGGCCAGGACATGGGGCAGCATGGCGGGGCGTGACGGGCGGGCGCGTTCGAGGACGGCGACCGGGGGCGTGCCGATACGGCAGAGCTCGGCGGCCAGTTGCAGGCCGAGGGGGCCGTGGCCCGCGATGACGATACGTTTGCCGGGCGCCGTCTTGTGGCTGCGGATCAAGGTCTGTGCGGCACCCACCGTCATAACGCCCGGAAGGGTCCAGCCGGGCACCATCGGCGGTCGCTCATAGGCACCTGTGGCGAGGATCAGGGCACGGGCGTGGAGCAGGCTGGCGTGGGTGCCGTCGTAGAGGCCAAACTCAAAAGTCGGCCCTTCAGCGCGGGCATGCCAGATCGTCGTGCCGGTAAGATGGCGGACGTCACTGGCGGCGAGGCGGGCGCGCAGGACACCCCCGGCGCGGTGCTGCGCATCAAGTTCGGTGTCGGGCTGCAGGGCGGCAAGGGGTTTGAAATACTGGCCGCCCGCCTTGGCCCGTTCGTCGATCAAGACGACGGTCAGGCCGCGGCCCGCGGCGGTGAGGGCGGCCGAGACACCGGCGGGGCCGGCCCCCGCGATGGCCAGATCGGCGGTGGCGACGGGCAGGCTGTCGCCCTCGGGCAGAGGCGTGAGGCGCGAGAGGGGTGCGCTGGTGTCGCCGTGGTGGTCGGTATGGCGACCCACATCGGCGCCCGCCAGGGCCGGGGTCATGCAGGCGCGCTGACCCGAATGGCCGTCGACAGTAACGAGGCAGTCGTGACAGAGGCCTATGCCGCAGAAAAGGCCGCGATCCTCGCCCATGCGGGTGATCCGCTGAGTGGCCGTGCCCGCACGGGCGAGCGCCGCGGCGATGGTGTCGCCGGGGTGGATCGGCACGGGCTGGCCGTCGTAGCGAAAGGCGGGTTCTGTCATGCGACGGATCCGGGGATCAGGTCGAGATCGTGCAGCACCTGCCGGATCTGGGCCTGATAGGCCGGGGTCGAGGGCAGCCGGGGAGCGCGGGGGGCGCCGACGCCCTGCCCCATCATGCCCAGCGCCGCCTTGGTCGCCGCGACGTAGTGATGCCCGCCGACCAGCCGGATCACCGGCAGCACTGTCTTGTAGAGCGTCCGGGCGGCGTCGTAGTCGCGGGCATCGGCTGTCAGAGTAAACAACTCAACGAAGGCGGCGGGCATGATGTTGGAGCCGACGGACACCCAGCCCTCCGCCCCTTCGACAAAGGATTCAAAGCCGAGGATGCCGCCAAAGACGGTCATGCGGTCGCCACAGAGATCGAGGATATCGCGGATGCGCGTGACCTCCAGTGTGCTTTCCTTGATGTAGCTGACATTGGGGATGGTTGACAGGCGCGCGACGATGGGGGGCGTCAGGTCGACATTGGCCGTGGCGGGGTTGTTGTAGATCATGATCGGCAAGTCGATGGCTGCGCCGATGGTGGCGTAATGATGGTAAAGCTCGTCCTCGGTCGGGCTGGAATAATAGGGCGGGATAATCATCACCCCGTCGGCGCCCGCCCGTTCGGCCATGCGCGCGGCGCGCACGGCGTCATCAGTCCATTCCGCGCCCGCGCCGATCAAGACGGGCACCCGGCCTGCGACGGTGTCGATCACGCAGCGCGCAACGGTCTCGCGTTCGGCCTCCGTCATCGAGAGAAACTCGCCGGTGGACCCCAGCGGGATAAGGCCGTGGATGCCCTCGCGCACCTGCCAGTCGGTAAAGGCCTCCAGCGCAGGAACATCCAACGCGCCATCCGCATCGAAGGGCGTGATCATGACGGTATAGGTGCCGCGAAAGGCCTTGGTCATCTTGGAAACTCCGGATGGGTGGCAGCCTGAGGCATCGCAAGCAGGCGCAAGGGATTAAGACGGATCAGATGGGCGATATCCCCGGGCGCAAAGCCCATGCGCCGCATCAGGGGGACGATGTTGCGCAGGACATGGCCGTAGCCATGCCCACCCCAATGGCGGGCACGCGTACGGGTGCAGATGTCATGGCTGACAAGGATGCGGTCGCGAAGACCTGCGTCGATCAGCGCGCGGAAGGCGCGCAAGCGGCCACGGTCGGTGGGCAGTTCGACATCAGGGTCCATCCAGTAATACGAGGATTCGATGCCAAAAAAATCCCATTCGACCATGACGCCCAGCCGGGCCAGCGCCATGGGGCCGGTTTCGTCTGGCTCAGGATAGGTCCGGTCCATATGGCAGATCGCGACGCGGGTGAGGTCGGCACCGGCCTGCCCAAGGATGTCCACGATCTCGAAGGGAGCACGCGGGTCGCGGCCGGGGTGAACGGAGATACCGGCGCCAGTTCGCTGGGCGGCCATTGCCGCGGCGATGAGCGCCCGGCTTTCGCAAGGCTGCAATGGCCAGGAGCAGCCAATTTCCCCGATTAAGCCCGCTCGGACGGTGGTGCCGTCGAGGCCGGTAGTGATTTCCGCGGTGAAGCGGGCAGCGAGCGTGTCGGTGTCGGCGGCTTGCGTCTCAGGATCGAGGTAGGCAGCGGTGTAGGTGCCCGCCGCAGCTACTACGGCACAGCCCGAGGCGAGGGACGCGGCCTGCAACCCGGTTGGGTCGCGGGCGAGGCCGCCCACGGATTGATCGACGATCAGGTCACCGCCATCGGCGCAGAAGGCGGTAAGCTCCGACGCCGCTATTCCGACGTCTTGCTGGCGGGCGTTCGCGGGGGTCTGGTTCGACAGGTAGTCGATCTGCCAGCGGTTCTGCGGCGTGATCTGCGTATCGTCCGGAACGGCGCCGGGGACTGTGATGTCATAGAGCAAGTGTTCGTGAACCATCACTGCCGCGAAATCAGCGGAGGGGCGGTCGCCACAGACGGTCCGGATCATGCCGATTGGTGGGTCTTGGGCGGGCATGGCGGGGCTAGTGGCTCAGGATCTTGGACAGGAAGAGCTTGGTGTGTTCGCTCCTGGGGTTAGTAAAGAATTGTTCGGGCGGCGCCTCCTCTACGATCTCGCCGCCGTGCATCAGGACCACGCGATCGGCGGCGGCACGGGCGAAGCCCATCTCGTGGGTGACAACGATCATCGTCATGCCCTGGTGCGACAGGTCGACCATCACGTCGAGCACCTCGGAAATCATCTCGGGATCGAGGGCGGAGGTGGGTTCGTCGAAGAGCATCACCTGCGGTTTCATCGCCAGGGCGCGGGCGATGGCGACGCGCTGCTGCTGGCCGCCCGACAGCTGGCGGGGATAGGCGTTCTCCTTTTCGGGCAGACCAACACGGGCGAGCAGTTCGCGTGCCTCGGCCTTCACCTCGGCACGGGGGCGTTTGAGGATACGGACCGGCGCCATCATGATATTCTCAATCACGCTGACATGCGGGAAGAGGTTGAAGTTCTGAAATACCATGCCGAGGTCGCGCTGCTGGCGGGCGATCTCCGCGTCTCGGAGCGCAACGCGCTTGCCATTCTTCTCCCGGAAGCCCATCAGGTGGCCCGCGGCGCGGATGGTGCCGCCGTCGATGGTCTCCAGCTGGTCAATACAGCGCAGGAGCGTAGATTTCCCGCTGCCCGAGCGACCGCAGATCACCACCACCTCGCCCTGGCGGATCGTCATCGACACGTCGCGCAGGACGTGGTTGTCGCCGAAGGCTTTCTGCACGTTCTCGATCAGCACGATGGGCGCGCCAAGGGCCTTGGTGGGCCGGGAGGTAGCGGCGCGGGCGGCGGGCGGCGGGGCGTCTATCGTCATGGCGGGCCTCTCGGGGTGCGGGGCGTTCTGGATGCCTTGGGTCATACCTTAGTCGCCCCGGCCTTTTGCATGGCCTTCTTCAGCTCCTTCGCGGCCTCGGGCGAGATGGCGGCGGCGGGACCGAAGGGTTTTTCGTAATGCGCCTCAATCCGTTGCTGGATCAGGCCCCAGATCGACACCAGCAGCAGATACCACAG
>ERZ887849.3771-NODE-3771-length-11140-cov-4.017050_pt1 | contig 11140 bp, 9 predicted proteins | sample MGYA00521267_ERZ887849 | MGnify/ENA primary metagenome ERZ887849 (study PRJEB32303, sample SAMEA104408601) | aquatic metagenome | biome: Brackish water; feature: Pelagic; material: water | place: Baltic Sea | collected 2014-06-06T16:11:00 | depth 2,863 m ... | reverse complement strand
CAGCTGTTCCGAGTTGGCAACCACGATGGATTTTCTTCCGACGTTCTGCGCAATGAGTGGTGCCGATCTGCCGAATGCAAAGCTGGATGGGCACGATATTTCACCGCTCCTGTTTGGTGAAAAAGACGCGAAATCCCCTTACGACGCCTTGTTTTATTACCGCCGCCGGCAATTGCAAGCGGTTCGCTGGGGCGACTGGAAATGGCATTTGCCGCTCGAGAACACGTTTCCAAAATGGACTGACGCCAACACGAAAGGGAAAGGCTGCGAAGGGAAATTGGTAAACCTTGCGAGTGATTTGCAGGAGAAGACAGATGTAGCAGCCGACAACCCTGAAGTGATGGCGAAAATGCGTAGGCTGGCGGATCAAGCCATCGCGACTTTGGGAAATGAGGCCACCGAAGGCAGCGAGCAGCGTCAATCCTTGACGCTGGATGCGTCGAAGCCGATGACACTTCCAACGAAACGATAGGGTAAGTTCAATGAACCAACAGGGTTGGTTCGAAAATTTCCGAAACCAGATTATCGAACAGGGGTTCCCTTTCTTAGAAAGACCGTTACTGAAATACTTAAACGAAATCACGAACCATGACTTTAAAGCCCTCCATTTCTCTGACAACGATTGCAATCCTGGGAGCCTCGATGCTTTGTAGTGTTGCTCATGCCCAGCAACCTCAAGGGAAAGGTAAGGGCGGCAAAGGAAAAGGGGGAAGTTCGCGTTTTGCTGAACGGGAGAAAGCTGCTTTGGCCGAACCTTTTGTCGGTGTGACCGCAGATGGAAAAGTGGGAAAAGAATTGTTCGAAATCAAATCAACCGGTGTATCGACAAAAGAGCTGGTTGACGCCGCGAACAAATTTCTTGCCGCGCTGACTGACGAACAACGCAAGAAATCGACCTTTCCCGTGGACGATGACGAGTGGCGTCGCTGGGCGAATCAACACTCTTTGCCCCGCCAGGGCGTCACGTTTGAGGAGCTGGACGAAAAGCAACGGAAGCTGGCGTTCGAGATGATCGGTGCCGGACTCAGCGCTCGCGGATTGAAGACAACTCAGGATATCATGAAGCTGAACCACACGATTGCTGAGTTGTCGGGGCGGCATGGCGAATACGGTTACGGTCGCTGGTCCTATCACCTGACGTTCATGGGGGAGCCTTCAGAGACGAAACCCTGGGGCTGGCAGTTCGATGGTCACCACTGCATCATTAATTATTTTTTGCTGGCTGATCAGGTGGTGGTGACGCCGATGTTTCTGGGATCAGAGCCGGTGTGGGCTGATGAAGGTGACTACGCTGGAACGATCGTTTTACAGGAAGAGCAAGATGCCGGTTTCGCGCTGGCGAAGAGTTTGACTGATGCCCAAAAGAAGAAAGCGGTAATGAAATCAGTGAAGGATGGCACAAATTCCAAAACCGAGGCGTTCAGCGACAACGTAGTCATTCCCTACGAAGGAATCTCGGTGTCGGAACTGGACGATCAGCAGCAGGAGAAATTTCTGCACCTCTGTGAACAATGGATTGGCAACATTCGTGAAGGTCACGCCAAAGTGAAGATGGCAGAGATCAAAGCGCATCTGGATAAAACTTACTTCGCCTGGGTTGGCGAAATGAAAGAGGATTCAGTCTTCTTCTACCGCATTCACAGTCCGGTCGTGCTGATTGAGTTTGATCACCAGCGTCCCATTGCTCTGGGACGTAGCGGCGAAGCGACCCGCAACCATATTCACGCCACCATCCGCACGCCGAATGGGAATGATTATGGCAAGGACCTGCTACGGCAGCATCTCTTAAAGCATCCGCATTGATTTCTCCCGCCGAAGCTACGGCAACTCTGGTTCAAAAATCTCCGAAACTTGAGCCCCAAACGGGGGTTCCTATTGTTATGCGTATCTTCGGAATTCTTTTATGTTTGGTCCTGACTATTTTCTCGACGGCGAATGCCGAAGGCGAGCGAGTGACACAATGGCTCGCTGCGGATAAAAACAACGATGGTGTTTTAACCGTCGATGAAACGTCAGGATTGATGAAAAAATTCTTTGACCGGAACGATGCGGATAAGGACGGAAAATTGACCAAAGCGGAATTGGAAGCACTCGATAAACGGCTCCCCCAGAAAAAAGCTCAGGCCGGAAAGCAACGGACCCGGCCAGCTCCAGTTCTGCCGAGTGGAGTCACGGTGAAGAAAAACCAGGTCTATCGTGAAGGGCATGACCGCTGGAAGCTCGACGTTTATTTGCCAGAGAGCGACGCCCCGAAAGGTGGACGGCCAGGTCTCGTGTATGTTCATGGGGGCGGTTGGAAAAGTGGCAGCAAAGATGGTGGCCAATGGGCTTCACTGCCGGCGGGCTACGCGGCGAAAGGCTATGTTTGCATCTCGGTGAACTATCGACTCACGGTAGATGGTGGTGGATTTCCCGCCTGCATTCACGATGTCAAAAACGCGGTGCGCTGGTTTCGCGCTCATGCCGATGAGCTGGGATTAGATCCAAAGCGCATTGGTGCTTACGGAAATTCTGCCGGAGCTCATCTCGTTTCCATTCTTGGGTTGGTTAAAAAAGAGGCTGATCTTGAAGGCGACGGAACTCATCTGGATCAGTCTAGCCTCGTGCAAGCCGTTTGCGCCTCGGCCACTCCATCCAACTTTTTGAGTTGGAAAGGCGAGCCGTTTTCGAATCGAGGCTTGCTTGAGGGCGATCCTAAAACGCTTGCCGATCGGGCAACCGCAGCGTCACCAGTCACCTACGTGGCCAAAGACGCACCACCGTTCTTATTGATCCACGCCAAGGACGATCGCGTCGTGCCGTTTCAACAAGGGAAGATTCTGGCTGAGAAATTGAAAGCAGCAGGAGCAGAAAACGTGACGCTGATGAGCTATGAATCGGTTGGGCACGGGGTGTTTGGAGCGATGCAGAAAGAGACACATCCGGGAATGGAAGCGTTCTTTGCGAAGGCGTTGAAATCACGAGAGTGAAGAAAGATCCCTCCGCATCGTTTTTTCTTTCAAATCGAAATTTGGATCTCTAGGGTTAGCTCGACTTTTATGGATCCCTACATTTACCAATACAGCATCAGTGGCGTGATTTTTGCGATTGGATTGTATTTCGCGTTTCGACAAGGCAGCGTGGGGTTTTCAGGTCGTGGGTTTCGTAATCTGCTCTTGATGCTGGGTGGACTCCTATTTTTTATGGTGCTGCAAGGATACCTGCAGTATGCACCGATGTCAGAGAGGGAAGCGGTTACCTACACGGGCGAAGAACGGCCCGAGAAGATGATCGGCGAACCGATCGACTACGCGATTGTCGGCGTTTACCTCGTCATGATTTTGGTCATCGGCACGTGGTTTGGCCGAAGGCAGAAGGGGACGAAAGACTTCTTCTTTGGCGGACAACGGTTTTCCTGGTGGATGATCGCCTTCAGTCTCGTCGCAACTTTGGTGGGCTCTTACAGCTTCGTGAAATATTCTCAAGCGGCCTACAATTACGGGTTTGCCTCGAGCCAAAGTTATCTCAACGACTGGGCGCTGATGCCACTTCTCTTGTTTGGATGGTTACCGATTCTCTATTTTTCGCGGATCACGACCGTGCCGGAATATTTCGAACGACGCTTCAATCGTAAGGTGCGTGTCGCCGCGACGGCTGGCGTACTGGTTTATCTGATCAGCTATGTCGGCGTGAACCTCTACACGATGGGCACGGTGTTTCATCATCTGCTCGGCTGGGATGTGATGGGAGCGGCCATTCTTGTGGCTGGAATTTCTGCCATTTACGTCACCTTCGGAGGGCAGACATCTGTGATCATGACCGACCTGTTCCAAGGCATGATGCTTCTCGCGACGGGCATCGTTCTGCTCATTTTGGGCGTTCATTATCTCGGCGGATTCGATGCGTTTTTCGGAAACCTGCCCCGAGGTCACAAGCTGGCGTTTAACAATTTCAATGAGAACCCGACCTTTCCAGCTGTCGGGATTTTCTGGCAGGATGCGATGGCGAACTCAGCGTTCTTCTACTTCCTCAATCAGGGGATCCTGATGCGCTACATGGCGACGAAATCGACTCGGGAAGCCCGGAAAGCAGCGATTGCGATGCCTCTGATTCTGATGCCGATTGCCGCAATCGTTGTTGCCTCGGGCGGTTGGATCGGCCAGGCATTTGTCCACGCCGGCGTTCTCCCCGAGATGGAACCGAAAAAAGCGTTCTACATCACCGCTGAGTTTCTATCGCACCCCGGTGTCTTCGGGCTCATCCTCGCCGCGCTCACTGCGGCGCTCATGTCGACGGTTGATACCTTGATTACCGCAGTTTCCGCCATTGCCGTGAATGATGTCTACAAGCCGTTCGTGAATCCGAAAGCCAGCGAGAAAAAGCTACTTCGCACGGCCCGGCTCAGTGCCATCGGTGTGACTTTGTTAGGAATCGCGTTGGTCCCAGTGTTCATGCAATTCAAAACGATCTATGCTGCTCATGGAGCCATGACCGCTGCGGTGACGCCTCCGCTTGTCATCGCACTTATGTTTTCAGTTTTCTGGCGTCGCTACACCGCGACCGCCGCGCTCGCGACGATCGTGGGCGGTTTGTTCGTGATCGGAGTTTCGATTTTTATCCCCGAAATCATCCGACCATTTGCTCACGGCGTGCCGATGGATGAAAATTTCCGTGATGCCGACGAAGGATTATTCGCTGGAGCAAAACAATACAAATTCATGCGCGCTTTATTCGGCTTGGTAGCGAGCGCCTCGATTGGAATTGTTGTCACGTTTTTCACGAAACCGGAATCGAAAGAGAGGCAAGCGGGGTTGGTTTGGGGAACGGTTAAGGAAGCGATCAAGCGTTACAAGGGATCCGAAGGCAGCGAAGACGATGAAGCAAACACATTGGCGATGCCGCGAAAAGGCGAGGTGGAAGCTGAGCCAATGGGCGACGCAGACCTCCCGGTGGTGAAAGTTTCAGCGGCAGTGCTTGAAAAGCTCCGCGCAAAAGTAGGCGATCCCGTTTACATCACCGACACCCGAGCGTGGCTGGGCGGGCTCAATTCGATGCATGTTAGAATCGGCGGACTTATCGAAAGCGATGCAGACGATGAGATTGACATCGTCGAGATAGGTCCTGATAATTTCGATCAAATCGTGACCGGTCGGCGCGGAGACAAGCCAGTTAAGATTGAGCGCTTTTATTAAACAGCCGGACTTCACCAGTCCCAATTGGATCAAGCGATCGATGATGTCGTGGATCAAGCCCTTGAAAAACGCACGATAAAATCATCGCGACATCACAGTGCGTAACAATGAGCCCTGTTGAAAAATCCGGATCCGATTCAGCTTCCAAAATCAACTCACTCGTCCGGTCCGCGACTTCGTAAACCGTTTCAGCACCGCCAGGATGCTCAGTCGGATTGACTGGATCAACTTTCCAGACCAGCTCGTAGTGATCATCCGAAAGCAGTTCGAATTCTCCAAAATCCCGTTCCCGCAACCGTCCATCGACTTCGGGCTTCACTCCTAGGATTTCCTCGGCAATCGCCGCCGTTTCGCGAGTGCGGAGAAATGGTGACATGAAAATGCGAAGCGGTGCCTGTTCGTGGAGCTTCGATGCCGCCTCACGAACTGAAGCCTCGGCTTCAGCGCGACCGGATTCAATCAAACCAAACGCATGCTCTGCATTCGTAAGTTGGCTTGCAACAATGCCCTTTTCGTTGGCTTCGCTGCGTCCATGCCGAAGCACGAACCAATGTTTCGTGAGGGAGTGACCAGAAAGTGGGTTTTCGTATGGTGATAGAGTTTTCACAAAGCAACAGGGTTAGTTCGCCAAATTAATAGGGTACGTTCGTGTTCAACGGCAATGAATTCGTAAAAATTCTTCGATTTTTGAGGGGCGAAAGCGCAATTCCGCCTCGGTCATGTCTTGCTAGAAATTTTGCTTCGATTGAGGCTGGAACATCTGATGAAAAAAATCGCGCTTCCTATCTTACTGTTGGGTTTGTTGGTTTTCATTTTCGCATCTCGCGAGAACGAAAAGCCAACGGCCCCTTTCGAAACATTTGACATGGATGTAGGCGAAACGGTCGAAACCCGATCGGGAGCAAAACTGACCCTGATTTCAGTGAATGAACCACTGGGCGAAGTGTGGAAAGAAATCTCCCGCGCTGAAGTCAACGTTTCTGTCGACGGCGAAGAAGTCACCCTCGTTGCTGGAGTGTATCGACTACCGGAGAGAGTTGGTAGCGTTCAACTTGATTGTCCTGTCACGGGTGGACTTCGCGACACCAGCCATATCGATCATTGGGCTTTGGAAAAAGGCGCGCGGATTCGGGTGTGGGCGGGTGACGCTTCGTGGATTAATCCTGGAACCTTTGGATATCCACTCAAGCAACGCTGGTTCGCCAGTCACACTGCTTTTTCAAATGAACCCGTCTCAGCCCGCCCCAACGGGAAACTTTACTACCATGCCGGGATGGATTTCGGAGGATGTGAAGGCCTCACCGAAGTCGTCGCAGTGACAGATGCCCTTGTCGTGTCAGCTGGAAACCGGATTCTTCCCGGTCACGAACCCACGGCGGATTCTCCTGTAGGGCCGCGCTACGATGTCCTCTACCTGCTCGATGATCGCGGTTGGTATTATCGCTACAGTCATTTTCATTCTTTTGATCCAGAGATCAAAGCGGGGATGAAAGTAAAAATGGGACAACGCCTCGGACTCGTCGGCAAAGAAGGTGGCAGCGGCGGTTGGACCCATCTTCATTTCGAAATCAAGAGTCGCAAACCCTCCGGTCGCTGGGGCACCGAGGACAGTTATGCCTTCCTCTGGCAAGGATTCCGGGAGCTGTATGATCCTACGATTCTCGCCGTGGCACGACCGGGACATGCAATCTTCGCCGGAAATATAGTGATACATGATGGAACGCGCTCCTGGTCTCGGGAAGGGGAAATCAAATCCTACGAGTGGCGATTCTCCGATGGAACCACCGCGACCGGCCCGACTCCTGAAAAAGCCTACCCGACATCCGGGACCTATCGGGAAACTCTGATCGTGACGGATTTCGAAGGGAACTCCGACGTCAATTTTGTACGGGTTAAAGTCTTCTCAAAGGGAGAAAACGGCGAAAAATTAGCACCTCCAAGAGTCCACGCAACCTACCATCCGACCTTCAATATTCGACCCGGAACCCCCGTCATTTTCAAAGCCAGAGCATTTGGCTTCACTCACGGTGAAGAAATCTGGGACTTCGGTGACGGCTCCCCAAAGGTGACCACGAAGTCCGATGGGAACGTGAAGCAACTGGCTCCCGATGGATATGCGGTGATCGAACATACCTATGAAAAACCGGGGAATTATTTCGTTCACGTTTCGAGAAAAGACGAGCACGGCAGGCTGGCGGAAGATCGACTTTATGTGCGGGTCGAAGGGCAAGCCGGAACGAACTAGGAAATCCTAGATCGGATTGCGGCAAACCATTCGCGATACATCCCTTCGCTATTGTCTCGCAACGCGTCAATGCCGGTTATCCTGGAGTTTCGATTGAATCAGCGCCGCAGAGCGACCGCTAACGCGCGATGAAATGCAGGGCTACGCCAATATCGCTTTTGCGGGCGGGCGCGACACGATCATCAATACGGTATCGACTATTTTTGGGTATCTCGGTGAGCATCCCGAGGCGCTGGCGGCGATTCGGGAAAATCCCAAGACAGTGATCACGGCAACGGAAGAACTGATTCGATTTGCTTCACCGGTTACCCACCTCGGGCGGATGTGTCCGGTGAACACCGATGTGCATGGCACTGAAGTGAAGGCGGGCAACTTGGTTTCGCTCAACTGGGCGGCGGTAAATTTCGATGAATCAGTTTTTGAAAACACCGAGGAGGTGAATATCGAGCGCAAACCCAATCCGCATATTGCGTTCGGAAACGGGGCGCATAATTGTCTAGGCGCGCCGCATGCTCGATTGCCGGTCCGCACGTTGTTGACGAAGCTTTCTGAAATGGCGTCGTCGGTTACAGTGATCGAGGCCGAAGGAAAAATTGAGAAGGAAGGAAGCTACGAACGAGCCAATGCTTATCACACCCTGACGGTGAAACTCGAAGCGAACTAATTTTCTGAAATCACATGGCAATCAATGCAACAGGTGCCGTCGCTGACGGAGCGGGATCGTTCACGATTGACTTGATCGAGGTGAATTCGCCGCAGCGGGGTGAAGTGCTCGTGGCGATCAAGGCGTCGGGCGTTTGCCATACCGATGTTGATTCGCTGAATTGGGGTGGGCATTTTGTGCTGGGCCACGAAGGGGCAGGCGTTGTCGAAGCCGTAGGTGAGGGCGTCGATCACGTTTTAGTCGGGGACAAGGTGCTTCTGAACTGGGCGATTCCGTGCAAGACTTGCTTCCAATGTCGGAGAGGAAATCAAAGCATCTGCGAGGTGAATTCTCCAGTCACGGGGAGGAATCCAGATGACGGTCTTGCGCATTCCGGGGCGACGATGTGGAATGGCGAACCGCTGAAACGATCTTTCAATATCGGGACGCTCAGTAGTCATACGGTGGTGAGGAAAGAGGCGGTGATTCCGATGACGGCGGAGATTCCTTTTGCCTCGGCGTGCATCATCGGCTGCGGTGTGATGACCGGTTACGGCTCGGTTGTGAATGCTGCGAAGCTAACCGCAGGAAGTAGCGCGGTGATTCTTGGGACGGGCGGAGTAGGCCTGAATGCGATTCAAGGGGCGCGGATTTCCGGAGCTGGGAAAATCATCGCGGTTGATGTGAATAAGCAACGGCTTGAAATGGCGAAACAGTTTGGCGCGACGCACACCATCCAGGCGTCGCGCGACGACGTGGGGCTTTTGGATGCAGCAAAACGCGTCGCGGAAATCTGCGATGGGCGAGGGGCTGATTACGCTTTTGAATGCACCGGAATTCCTGCGCTCGGGGCGGCTCCGCTCGCGATGGTGCGCAATGCGGGAACGGCGGTTCAGGTTTCTGGAATCGAGGAAGTCATCGAATTCGACATGAACCTTTTTGAGTGGGATAAAATCTACATCAACCCGCTCTACGGAAAGGCGAAGCCCGAGCAGGATTTTTCGAAGCTGATGGAGCTTTACGAGCGCGGCTTGCTGCAGCTTGATGAATTGATCACGCGAACGTATCCGCTCGCGAATTTACAGGATGCCTTCGATGACATGCTGGCGGGTCGAAATGCGAAGGGCGTGATTTCGTTTGAGTAAGTGATGAAGCTGACGTTCGAGAAAGTATCACCCGACACGCAGGCTTCGTTTCGCTGCCTCGGATGGGATGAGCCTGCCTTCGATTGGCCGCATCACTTTCACCCAGAGCTTGAGATTTCTGAAATTCTTGCGAGTAGCGGGGAGCGGTTGGTGGTTGATCGATTTGATACTTACGAACCTGGTGATATCGCTATGTTTGGACCGAACCTTCCGCACCGCTACAAAAACTGGAAGAGTGAGCGCAGTCATTCCCGGGTCATTCAATTCCTGCCGGAAGCTTTTGGGGCGCATTTTTTTGATCTGCCGGAGTTACGATCTGTTCGCCAACTTTTTAAGGATTCTGGCCGAGGCCTGCGATTTTCGGAAAGAGTTAGGGACCATGCCAGCGAGGCGATCACTCGTCTTTTCGACGCGCCGGCAGGTCCGCAAAGGCTGAGCCGATTGTTGGACTTGCTCGATTTACTGAGTGATGACGCGGGGCGCGAGACGATGACCAGTATCCATTTCATGGCTCCGGAGAAAGCGGAGCAAAACGAGCGTCTTCAGCGGATTCTCAATTACCTCGAAGATCACTGGCAGGAGAAGCTTGCGCTGAATGAGGTGGCGAAGGTTGCCTGCATCCGCAATCGCTGAGCCGGTATTTCCGACAGCATTTGCGAAAAACGTTTCAGGAATGCTTGCTCGAGCTGAGGCTGAGCCGTGCCGCCCGCGAGCTTTTTGAGACGTCACGAGCAATTTCAGAAATTGCGTTCGATTCGGGTTTCAACAATCTGGCGCATTTCAATCGGAGCTTTCTTGCACGTTACGAGACTACCCCGAGGGATTATCGAAGCCGATAACCGGGTTTCACTCTTTCAATTTCGGTTCGAGAAACGCCGCGACTGTTTCTCCGAGGAATGCATTTCCCGGGCTGCTGAAATGGCAGTCGTCAGGATTTTGAAGCTCGGCGAGGCGAGGGGTGATTGCGGTGAAAAGGTCGTCGGTCGCAATCCCATGCTTTTTCATGATCTTGGCGGCGGCGACGTTTCGCTCTACGATGGACGCTGCTGTCCATTTCTTTTTAGGCGAGTCAGGAATCGGAGTCGTGCTGGCCCAAATTACCGTTGCGCCGGTTTCCTTTAATCGCGTGACGAGTTGCTCGAGGCGACCGCTGTAGTCGGCGATTGCAGTGCTGCGGTCGTGGATCCCAAAATTGAAATGAATGATATCCCATTTTCCATCACCCAACCAGATGTCCATTTTCTTTAATCCGGTGGAGGTCGGGCCGCAATTCGCCGGGGCGCGATGGACGTTCGCTTTTTCTGCGAGTTTTTTGCGAACCGTCTGAGTGTAGGCGCGGGAAACTGAATCGCCGATCAACAGCACGCGAGGTAAAGCCGGATCGCCTTTTACGAAATCCCAGGCGTTGGATTCTCCGGCAAGTTTCTGGCGTTGATGAATCGGCAGATAGAAACTGCCGAGTTCGGTAATGAGCACTTCTTCCCACGCTTTTTGAGCAGGGGGAAGTTCCGCAACTAAGCGATTGTATTTGGCCTCAATTTCGGCGGCGGCTTTTGCTTTTTTTGCTACCGCTTCGTCCGCATTGGTTGGCTCGGCATTTTGGGAAAAGGCGTGTAGCGAGGTGAGGAGTGGCAATAGGATGAAAGTGAGTGGTTTGAGATTCGTCATTTCGAATAGGATTTGGGATTTGGTCATTAAAATACACCCGCTATTCAATGAACAAGTCGCAAGCCATGGCCTGATCCAGTCGAAAAAGCCTTTTATATCAATCAAAACGGAGGGTTTCCGATTCAATCTGCCTTTTTCGGAACGGATTGTTGGTTCGGTGACGAATCGATTTTCGGTTTTTCTTTGAGATCAAAATATGGAAATTATGACGAAATTTCGATCTAATAGGGTCTCTTCGATGAATGAACCCTATTGATTCGATTACAGG
>ERZ887849.3767-NODE-3767-length-11154-cov-6.231282_pt1 | contig 11154 bp, 8 predicted proteins | sample MGYA00521267_ERZ887849 | MGnify/ENA primary metagenome ERZ887849 (study PRJEB32303, sample SAMEA104408601) | aquatic metagenome | biome: Brackish water; feature: Pelagic; material: water | place: Baltic Sea | collected 2014-06-06T16:11:00 | depth 2,863 m ... | reverse complement strand
GCTCGGATCGGCGACGCCCTCGCTGGAAAGTTATGCGAATTCAAAGGCGGGCAAGTATGGCCTGCTCGAATTGAAACAGCGCGTGGATTCGCGCAAATTACCCTTTATCGATGTGGTGGATATGCGCGTGGAAATCATGCGCGCACGCGGCATGACCACGATTTCCCAGCGTCTCACGCAAGCGATGCAGGATCGATTCGAGAAGCGTGAGCAGACGATCCTGTTTATCAATCGACGCGGCTATTCCTCTTCGATGCTCTGCACGGAATGCGGTCACTTGGAAGAGTGTGAGCACTGCAGCATCACGCTCACCTATCATCGCAAGGATGAGATGTTGAAGTGCCATCTCTGTGGGGCAGAGAAATCCGCTCCGGTGACATGTCCCGAATGTCGCTCGCCCAAGATTCGCTGGCGCGGGCTGGGCACTCAACGCGTGGAAGAGGCGGTGCGCCGAGTCGTGCCGCGCGCTCGAATCGAGCGCATGGATACGGATACGATGAAAAAGAAGAATCGTTTCCGTGAAGTGCTCGCTGAGTTTCGTGCAGGGAAGATCGATGTGCTCGTGGGCACGCAGATGATCGGAAAGGGGCTCGATTTTCCAAACGTCACTTTGGTGGGATTGATCGATGCGGATATCTCGATGCACATCCCAGACTTTCGTGCCAATGAACGCACCTTCCAATTGCTCGTGCAAGTAGCCGGTCGGGCGGGTCGAGGGGATCAAGCTGGTGAAGTGGTCGTGCAAACCTTCACCCCGCAGGCCGAAGCGATTCAGTTTTCCCGTCATGCGGACTACGAGGGTTTCAGTTCATCTGAACTGAAGCTGCGGAAGGATTTTCATTATCCGCCGTATCGGCATCTGATCCATCATCTCTTCCGCGGTCCTAATCCGGAAAAGCTCCAATTCTTCTCTGAACAGTGGGCGCGCCTGATTGAAAAAGAGCTCGGTGATAAAGTGGAATTGCGGGGCCCGTCGCCTTCGCCGATTGAAAAGATCAAAGACGCCTACCGTTGGCAGCTGTGGTATTTCACCAACAACGTTAGCCAAGTAATTCCACTGATCTCAAAACTCCGCGCCGACTTCGCCTGGCCCGACGACATGATCCAAGTCCTCGACGTGGATCCAGTGAGTTTGTCGTAGTGCGTTCCGATCAGTTAGCCGGGAGCTTCCACTGAGTGGACATCATGGCGGTCTTATATCTGTGCTTATCGGCGGGATCGAAGTCCGGTTTTTGATAATAGACGGTGAGGATTTCTCCGGGAGCGACTTCGACAGAATGAGGGTAACCGAGATCGTGATTGCCGTTGTCATCACGTAAGGTGATCTCGTTGGTGATATTCCATGTCACACCATCATCACTGATGAGGGCTCGTTCACCATAAGGTGCACGACGGTAGGAATATGAGCAGAGGAGTCGGCCATCTTGAAGCACGAGTAGATGGGGAGGTAGTCCCCAAATAGGTGTCATTACGGGATCTGACCAAGTAAGCCCATTGTCATCAGAATAGACCTGCCAGAGATTTTGGTCGTCATTCGTGTCATCGTATTGGGGCACGTATTGGGTGTAGCGAATCATGACGACGATTCGTCCTGTGGGGAGCTGGGCGATATGGGGTTCGCCGAAACGATGCGTGTCAGGAGTGGGACATATGACTTCGGTGATTCGGGTCCAAGGGGTGTCAGGATCAGGCGTCTGATAGATATCGATGTGGGTGGTCATCGAGCGGTAAGAGGCGATCATCAGTGAACCATCCTGAAGGGTTATACCCCCGTGCACGCTGTCTGGACCGGGCTTGGCTTTTGACCAGGTCTGTCCGTCGTCACTTGAAACGATAGTCCAGCTACCGCCCTTATGCTCCTGCGATTTATATTCGGGGGTATTTACGTGTTTAATCCATTCCGGAATGATCCCTGAACGATAGGCATTTGCTTCGAATTCGTTGTAGAGCTTTTCAGTCCAGAATGTGGAGTAGATGTGCATGATGATGCGTCCATCAGGCATGATGGTGAGTCCACATTCGCGATCATCGATTGGAGTCTCATAAGCGACCACAGGTTCAGCCCAAGTAGCGCCATCATCTTTCGAACGCATCGTTATGATTGATCCACATGGAGCGATGTGTTGCTCGGTGCGAATGAAGGCTACCAGCAAATCACCATTGTTAGCGCGGACGATACTGGGCCAGCCGCAGTAATATTTGGGATCGTAGTAAAAGGTTTTGTGGGTGAGGGAGTCCATGTGGTAAGGGGCTAAGTGGTTTGGTTTATCGAAATTGATTTATGCCTCTGATGCGCGCCAACGAGTCGCGAAGATGCCAACCTTGTATCTGTGCTTATCTTCAGGATCCAATTTTGGCTTCTGATAGTAGACTGAAAGGATTTCACCGGGGGTCGTTTCGATGGAGGCGGGGTAGCCGAGATCGTAGCCTTCGTTGTCATCGCGCAGGATGATCTCGTTGGCAATATCCCAAGTGGTGCCGTCGTTGCTGATACAGGCGCGTTCGCCAAATGGGGCGGTGCGGCGACCGTAGGTGCACACGGTGCGACCATCGGCCAGCACGGTGAGATGTGGAGGGAAGCCCAGCATGGAGGTGCGTTCCGGGGCCGACCAGGTGTGCCCGTTATCGTCAGAGTAGGTTTGCCAAAGAGTCAGGTCATTCAGCGTGTCGTCGTAGGCACGGGCGGTGAATCGGCACATGACAACAACACGACCGGAGGGGAGTTGGGTGATGTGCGGCTCGCCGAATCGATGGGTCTCTGTAAGCGGACACTTGATGTCGGCGAGTTTGGTCCACGGTTGTTCGGGATCAGGTGTGCCGTAGATCGCTGCGTGGTCAGGAGTGTCACGATACGCTGCAATCAGGAGCGATCCGTTTTGCAGTGCGATGCCGCCATGCACGCTGTCGGGACCGCGTTGAGGCTCCGACCAAGTATGACCGTGATCGCTCGAAATGATGGTCCAACCGCCCTGAAGATTCTCGGCCGCGATGTAAGCAGGATCGTCTACTTGTTTGATCCACGCATCGAGGATTTCCTGAGGATAGGAACCGGGAGCAAGGTTACGGTATTTCTCGGCTTTCCAATGCGTGGACCAGATATGCATGACGATGCGTCCATCGGGGAGGACAGTCATTCCGTTTTCACGATCATCGATCAAGGTGTCGCGGACGATGACGGGTTCAGACCAAGTCGCGCCATTATCGGAGGAGCGCACGGCGACCAACGTGCCAGATGGGGAGAGATGCTGACGCGTGCGGGTAAACGAAAGGAGCAGATCGCCATTTCCAGCGCGGATCAGCGCAGGCCAGGCGGAATAGTATTCATCGTCGTGATAAATAGTTTGATGAGAGAGGACGGTTGATGGGGTGCTCATGGTGCGTTCGAAATTACAGGCGCGATCAGTTGAGTCGAGACTCGCCATGCGTTTGAAAACGAAAACTATGTCATCTGGTGATGATGAAGATCTATTTCATGGGAATCGGCGGGTCCGCGATGGGCAATGCGGCCTTACTGGCGCGGGCGGCTGGGCATGACGTGATCGGGAGTGATGCGGACGTCTATCCACCGATGAGCACCGTTTTGGCTGAGGCCGGAATTAGCGTGCACGAGGGTTATGATGCCGAGCGATTGGCTCAACTCGCGCCGGACTTGGTGGTGATTGGCAATGCGATGTCGCGTGGGCATATGGAGGTAGAGTGGCTGCTCGAATCACGCGCGCTGGAGTTTACATCTCTGCCGGCGTTTCTCGCCGGTTTCGTGCTCAAAGGACGTCGTAATGTCGTGATTGCGGGCACGCATGGAAAAACCACGACCACGGCGCTGACGGCTTATCTGCTGCGCTCCCAAGGTCGCGATCCGGGCTATTTGATTGGCGGCGTGCCGCTCGATCCGCCGACGGGGAATCACTTAGGCGCGGGGACAGATCCTTTCGTGATCGAAGGCGACGAATACGACAGCGCCTTCTTCGATAAGCGCAGCAAATTTATCCACTATGCGCCGCACATCGCGGTGTTGAACAATCTCGAATTCGATCACGCCGACATCTTTCGAGATCTCGCTGATGTGCAGCGCACCTTCCGTCACTTCACGCGAATCGTGCCGCGCAATGGCTGGATCGTGATGAATGGCGATGATGCGAATCTCGCCGCGCTGGGCGAAATGCCCTGGACGCGTGTGATCCGCGTCGGCACCGGCGAGAATAACAATGTTCGTATTACGAACTTTGAGGAGAGCACCCACGGCGCGCGCTTCGAGTTGACGTGGAAAGGGGAACACTGGGCGCAAATCGAATGGCCTCATGCCGGGATCTACAATGCGCGCAACGCCGCAATGGCCGCGACTGCTGCTCAACTTTCATTGTTGTCCGATTCGGAAAATTCCGAAGAGGGCTTTGCGCGTGCGATCACAATTGAATCAGACGCGGGCAAGGTGGACTTGAGCGCGTTCGCTAAATTTCGTGGCGTAAAGCGTCGGCAGCAAGTGCATGTCGCCACACCGAAGCTCACCGTGATCGAAGACTTCGCGCATCATCCGACGGCGCTCGGCGAGATTCTGCGATCACTACGTGCTCAATATCCGCAGCATCGGATCCACGCGGCGTTTGAACCACGTAGTAATACGTCGCGCACGAGCATCATGCAAGACGATTTCATGAATGCATTAGCTCTTGCGGATGAAGTTTACATCGGAGCGATCTCGCGAGCCGACACGATGAAGCCGAATGAACGTTTCGATATTGAGGGCACGATTGAGTTTCTGAAAACCAAGAACGTGCACGGTCACACCGCACCGACCCACGACGCGTTGTTAGCAACTCTGCGCGAACAGAGCAAAAATTTGAAAGAACCCCAGCTCGTGGTGTTCTTCACCAATGGCTCATTCGGCGGAATCATCGCTGACTATGTCGCAGGTTACGGGTGACGCGGCTTTCTTTCTGGGTGGATCGCCACGCTCGACTCCGTCGGACTCGCGATCACAGGGAAACTATACCGCTACCTAATGTTCTGACTGTCATTGCGAGACGCTTAGTGGTGAATCAATCCACAAAGGTCGTTGCACGTTCAGCGCTCGTGGATTGCCGCGTCGTCTCTACGGGATTCCTCGCAATGACAAAATGCGGATGCGAATCTGGGGATTGGCTTAAGATTCGTCCGTCTTAGCTTCGATCTCATCCGTTCCGAGCCACGATTCTAAATGAGCGGTCTGCTCGGGAGTGGCGTCCTTACGAATTTTCAGTGTCCAAGATGCATTGGGTTTCTCGGCCAGAGTGGCGGGCAATGTGATCAACTCACCTCGCCGGGAAATGAGCAGTTCAACTGTGGTTCCCGGAGCATAAGGACGGAGGTGAGAAGCGATGGCTTTCTCGATCCTGAAACTATTCACGGCGATCAATTCGTCTTTCACGTAGAGTCCCGCAGCGTATGCCGGGGTGCCGTTGAGCACACGGGTGACCGTGGTTTTGCCTCCGGAGACTTTCAGATCAGCTCCAAGCCAACCGCCGGGGGCATCGGGTGGTTCGATGCCGTTGGGCAGCATTGTGGGCTCGGGCTTTGTAACGGCTTCAAATTCGAGGCCATACCAATCGAGAAAGGGTTGATAGTCGTGTTGGCTCGGGGTCTGCACGACTCGCCGAAACCAAGGGGCCATATCGCTGCCCGCGACTTCGCTCGTCAGAGCGATGAATTCAGCCTCGGTGTAACCGAGCTCACCGCTGTAGTGATCGTAGGCCAGACGCATTACATCATCGAGTGATTTGGTGTCGTTGCTCACGCGGCGGACTTCTGCGTCGAGAAGTATGCCGACTACCGAACCGCCACCATAGTAACTGATGCGGGTGTTGCTCGAATTTTCGTCGGGACGGTAGCTTTTGATCCAACTATCGAATGAAGAATCGCTCATCGATTGGACGAGCCTCCCCGGAGTGTTCTCAACCGAGCGAATCAGATTACTCGCTGTTCGAAGATAGCTTTCCCGCGTCGAAAATCCTGCGCGACGCAGCAAGATATGCTGGTAGTAGCTGGTGATGCCTTCGACGACCCAAAGCGAGCGGGTGAATGCTTCGTGTTCATAATCGAATGGCCCCAATTGAACAGGGCGCAGTCGCTTGCCGTTCCAGAGATGAAAATATTCGTGGCTGACGAGTGAGAGCCACGACCCGATGCCTCCGCGCGTGCTGGAATACCAGCGATCGGCGGTCATCACGAATCCGTCTTTGTGCTCAAGACCACCGCGGAAACCGGTGAGAAGATTGAAGATGTAATACGGTTTATCGCTCGGATACTGGCCCCAGAATTCCTGCTGAGTTTTCGCAACTGCCGCGACGTTACGCAGAGCGCGCTCATTATCCCAAACGCCAGCACCACCTAGTGTGACGAGATAGAGTGGCACGCCATTGATATCCACGCTGTCGACTTGAGGCGAGCCGGCGAGGAGAGGACTGTCGATTAACGTATCGAAATCCGGTGCGAAGTAGGAATTCGGGCGATCCGTCGTTTGGAGAGCCGTGTAGGAGCCAGCCCAGCCTTCCGGCAATTCGACGTGAACCTGGTAGGGACGCTGCTGGTAGTTATCGACGACGGAGAGGTAGGTGGGCGCGCCGTTGATCATCGCAAAATTACCTTCGATCCAATTAGAGCGGACGTTGATTTCCCATCCGTAGAGTCGGTAGGTGACGCGGACGCGATCGAGACCCTCACTATTAACGACCCAACGATTCTTGGTCGTCTTGGTGATCTCGAGGGAATCACCTTTGGCAGTCGTTGCGTCGATGCGGTCGATGTTGCGGGCGTATTCACGCACCAAGTAAGAACCGGGGGTCCACACGGGCATGAACAGTTCGAGCTGATCGGCGCCCAGGGTGGGAATGTCGGCCTCGACTTCCATGTAGTGATTCAACGCTTCCGGAAAGCGCAGCGTGTAGCTGATCGGAGCTATCTCACGAACAGGGCCACCGCAGGCGGCGGAGAATGAAATGAGGAAGAAAAGGAATAAGCGTAGTCGCATGATGGGATGGGATATGAGCATCAGTCTTCTAGTTTAAGGGCTGAACCGTTTGTGATTGTTCCTTTCTCACGCGTCCAGCGATAGATGAGAGGGCTTTTGCTGCGATCGAGCTCCTTGTAGAGAGCAGGATTACTGCGTTTGGGTAGAGTGACAAATTCGAGGCCGTGTTGGTCGCAATTGAGAAATCGCGTGTAGGGCTTGAATTGCTTGGTGCGTCCGAGAATACGAGAGAGACTCGTGTCGGTAGATTTCTGATCACGATCGAGGACGAGAAAGCTGTAAGGCAAACTGCGCAGGTCGATGCCCGCACGTTGTCCGAATTTAACCCAATCGGGATCGGAAAAGATCTCGGAAGGCGGTGGCGCAAAGAAATGACACCAATCGCGCTCATTGCCTTCGGCCAGCACAGGACAGCTCTGCTGGTGAGTGCAGGGAGCGACCAGAGAAAATGGATCGAGCAGGGTGTCGCGAATATGGCTCAGGCTCCGGCTCACCTCCGAGGTGCCGGGCTCAACCCAGATCACTGATTCGGCGCGAGCGATAAGGTTACGCAATGATTCGAGTGCTTCGGCTGATAACTCATTGAGCACATGGCTGATGATCAAAAGCCCGACGGGCGAATCGCCATTGAGGAATCCGGGAGTCGCGCCGCTCACTTCCAGATTGGGGTAATCGCGCCGCGCGATGGATTCGGCGTATTGCGTCGCCACGGGTTCGTGATCCCAGAGGAGGAGCGAATCGAAATTCTCGGCGGCGAAAAAGGAAATGACTCGGCGCGACGCGATCCCACTGCCGCAGCCCCAATCCATGATCGTGCGACTTTGGGGAGACCAGTTTTTCATGCGCAGCTCGCGCAACACCTGATCCCACTTCCAGCCGATACGCTCGCCATACTTTAGATCATAGCTGGCGAGGGCCGAGGTGGTCTTCCAGTAGGGGCCTTGCGCGGCACCTCCATGCAGAAACCCCTCGCGTAAGCGATCCAAGGCAGGCCAATCGAGCTCAGTCCACTTCATTGTTACTTCGCGGCTTCGGCTTCAAGTTTCGCTTCGTAGTGGGCGATGATCGGTTGAATGCGGGCCATTAACTGAGGCTGTTTCAATTTCGCGTATTCCTCGCGCAGCTTATTTCCCTGTTTCGTCAGCTCGGGCAGGGTGAGGAGAAATTTCTTTCCGGCTGAAGTAGCGGTAAACTTTACGATCTCGCTCAGTTCTTCGGCCGTGAATTGGTCGGTAAACTTGGCGACGATCTTGGGTGAGATTTCATCCCAAATGATATCCTGTTCGAGCCAATCGAGAAAGGCCTGTTGCACTTCGGCGATGAGTTCTTTGGGCATGCCGTCGCGGCTCAATTGGCGCAGAAACGGATCGAGCGCTTGCTTCACGCTACTCTGCAGCACTGCGGGGCCACTGATCTCGTTGACCACGTTCTCCGCCATCGTGCGGTGACTGAAGGTGGTCGCTAACAATGGCGTCGCCGTGACAAGTGAGATGAGAAGGAGAAGCGTTTTCATGCGTGGTTAGGTGTTGAGATCAAAAGAGAGATGTTGGGCTAAGTGGTGCTGCTTGATCCCATAGAATGTCGCGAACTCTCTGATGCGAGTGGCAATTTGAGGATCACCAGCCGGGCGTTCTTTCACGGCGGCTATCATGAGGTTTTTGGCGGTGTGTTCAGTCGAAATGAACTCGAATACTTTGGTGCGATAACCGGACCATTCGAGGAGTTGCGCGCGCATCGCATCGGTGACGAATTCAGCCTGCCGTTCCTGGAAAATACCATGCTGGAGTGCGTCGTGCAGAACGGGTGGCGCGGTCAGTTGCGGGCGGAGTTCTTTTTGGCAGCATGGAGAGACGATTAGCAGTGGAGCCTCCGCGGCGATCCCGGCGGCCAGCGCATCATCGGTCGCGGTATCGCAGGCGTGGAGGGCGATCAGGACGTCGAGATCAGCAACTGGTTGATCGCCGATATCGCCGACGGAAAACTTGAGGTTGGAAAAACCGCACTCTGCGGAGTGACGGTTGTTCAGATCGACGAGGTCGGCGCGGCGTTCGATGCCGTGCACTTGTGCGCTTTCGCCGAAAAGCGCGGCGACGGCGAACGTGAGGTAGCCTTTACCGCATCCCATATCGGCGATCTGCAAGAGACGTTCCGTGGACAGATCAGTTTCTGCCGTGAGATGGGTGATTAGTTCGGCGAACTTTTGAATCTGCCGAAATTTGTTCGCTTTGTTTTCCCGAGGATGTCCATTGTCATTGGTGATGCCGAGCATTCGGAGCCATGGTGCATCGGCGGGGATGACGTAGTGCCGCTCTTTGTCGTGCGATTGAGTGGCGGGCGAGTCCGCTTTCGGTTCGGTGTTCGTGATTTTCAACCGAGCGGTGCCATCGGCTTTGATTTCGAGCTGGGCGTGCCGCGTGGGCGTGAAGAGATGGGCATCGAGAAAATCACGACCAAGTGCGCTGGTGATTTCTTCGAGTGCGCGAGCTGGTGTGTGGTTCTTCGTGATATCCCGCGTAGCATGCCGATAGACGAAGCTATAGTGCGGGCCGGTCTTGAGTTGGACCGGGCGCACCATGAGTTTCTTCAACGTCTCATCCTCACCGCATGGTTTGCCGAGCGTGAGTTTTTCCAAGCTGCCCTCAGCGAGAGTTGTATCGAGTAGGGCGATGAATTTTAGGAGCTGAGGAGCGGGCATGGGAAGTTGCGAAGTGAAACGGGATCAGGGGAGATACTGGGGGGTCATCGCTTTTTCGACGGTGACTTTACCCTTTTTGAGGATTTCGAGTTCCTCGAGCTGTGCGATTTGTTTGGCATAGCGATCCGGATCGAGTCGGCCGATGAGATCAGGGCCACCGTTGGCGTCACGACCGGTGACCAATTTGCCATCGATGATGAGCTGGCGCGAAGCCATCATGAATTCATCGGTATTGCTGGGGTGGGCCGCTTTCATCAGAGCATGGGCTCCAGTCGGATCGCCCTCGAGGTAATCGCGCCAGCCTTTGATGTAAGCGCGGAGAAATGCTTTGAGTTCTTCCGAGTGCTGACGGGCAAAACGTTTACTGGTCACGAGCACCGCGTAAGCGCGAAAATCGACTTCCCATGAGCCGAGGAAACGCGGTTTCTTTCCGCCTGCTTTCACGACGTGATAGGGCTCTGCGATGTAGTAGCCTTGTAGAATGCCTTCCTTATCGCCGAGCAGTGGCTCGATCGAGAAGTTGGTCGGCACGAGCGTGAAATTGAGGCCGAGCTTCTTCCTCAAGAATTCGAGAAACGCCCATTCTGGACGCGCGACGATCGTCTTCCCTTCAAGATCGGCAAAGGTGTGAATGTCGCTATTCGCATTCACGAGTAGACCGGAAGGATCATCTTGGAAAACGGCGGCGAATTGAATCACGGGCAGGCCTTCGGCTTGTTGCAGAAGCGTGCTGGTGCTATCGGCTTGGCCGATGTCCGCTTTGCCCGTGGCGACTTTGGGCATGACGAAAGCGTTGGGCCCACCGGGGATAAGGGTTATCTCGAGACCTTCTTCCGCGAAGTATCCTTTGGCTTGAGCTTGATAAAAACCACCGTGTTCCGGTTCAGCGAACCAATCGAGTTGCACGGTGACCTTGAGTGGTTCGGCGTGAACAGTGATCGCTGCTATAAACGCTGCGGCGAGGGGAAGGTGTCGAATCGTTTTCATGGAGTTAAGTATCGGTGCGTTGATAAGAATCGTGCCATTTGTGTAGTGCGAACCAGCTCAGGCTGAGCACGACTGCCACGAAAACAAAACCTAGAATACACGTGACCGCCGCCGTAGCAAAAAGTGCAGGGTATTTTGCCTGACTGCTGTAAATGAGTGACTGAAATCCGAGCCCAGCGCCATTTCCCGCTGAACTACCGGCAGTATAATCGCCGACGAGCGCACCGATTGGCGCGAGCACCGCAGCGATGCGAAGTCCCGTAAAAAAATAGGGGAGCGCGGCAGGAATGCGGAGTAGCTTGATTTCCTGCCAACGCGAGGCACGATACATTTTGAAGAGTTCGACCAGATTGCGATCTGCGGAGATCAACCCCTGCGTGGTGTTTACCACCAGCGGAAAGAAGCAGATCAGAAACGTGATGATGACGACACTCTTCAGTCCGGGCCCGACCCAGAGAATCAAAATGGG
>ERZ887849.3761-NODE-3761-length-11174-cov-5.507779_pt1 | contig 11174 bp, 7 predicted proteins | sample MGYA00521267_ERZ887849 | MGnify/ENA primary metagenome ERZ887849 (study PRJEB32303, sample SAMEA104408601) | aquatic metagenome | biome: Brackish water; feature: Pelagic; material: water | place: Baltic Sea | collected 2014-06-06T16:11:00 | depth 2,863 m ... | reverse complement strand
GGCTTGGGGTCGCCCGACGCACAAGCGCCGAGCAGGAGGGACAAGAGGAGGAACGGGCGGTGCCGGATTGTGCGCATGGCGGCGGTATAATCAGTCTGGTGGGCCCCGCCCGGAGCTCCGCGCGCCCCCCCGTCCGCCACGCTCAATCGAGGGTGCCCACCCCACCGGGCATGCCACGCTCAGATCCCACCCACATCCGCGGTCACCAGCCCGAGCCGCACTTGCTTGGAGGGGGTGCGCCGCTCGATGAAGGCCGATGCATCCACCACCCCCAGCGCCTCGATCTCTTTGCGGGCGCGGTGGATGCTCACATACAGCAAGTTGGTGCTCATGCGGAGCATCTTCGTCAGGTCATCGCTGTACACCCAGCCCTGCTCGGCAAGCGGCTCGTCGGCGTCGGCGATCCGTGCGCGGGCCAGCGTGAGCACAAGGTAGTGGTGGGCCTTGGGCTTGAGCACCTGGGGCTCACCCCGAAGGAAGACCGTCGCCTCAACAAACTCCTCATCCGCGCTGACGCGCAGCTTGAGGGCCACGTCATCCAATGACAACGCATCGTGCCGGGCTTCGACCGTGCGCACCCCAAACTCCGGCAAGCTCAAGATCCAGTGTTGCCCCGCCACGTTCAGCGTGTCGCCATCGGCCACCACCGTGGATGTGTCGTCCTCAAGCACCACCCAGCCCGCAACCGGGTCGTTGACAATGAGCACCAGCGGGTCATCCGCCGACGGCAAGGCCAACAGCTCGCCGGATCCCACAACACGGCCCGTCGCCGAGCGGGCCATCGGGGACGGCGGGCCATCGCACACAAACACAAATGCACAGCGACCGGCCAACACAATGCGGTCGCCCACACCCAACATGTGCTGCGTGCCCGTGGCCAAGGCTTGGCCGTTGACCGTGGTGCCATTGCGGCTGCCCAGGTCGCGGACCGTCCAGCCCTCGCGGGTCCACCGCACGGCGGCGTGTTGCGCAGAGACTTGGGTGTCGTTGAGGGTCAGATCCGCAGAGCGGGATCTGCCGAGCACAACGTGCCCGAGAACTTCCACGCGCGAGCCGATGTCGTCGGTCAGAGCTGCCATCGGCGGACTGTATCAGACCCGTGCCCACCGGCCCCTGCCGACCTGGGAAGGCACCGTCCGGTGAGCCCGAAGGTCGCTACTCGAACGCCACGATGAACTGGTCGTCAACGTAGACTGCGCCGATGTTCTGGTAGACCGTGCCCAACATCCCGTTGGCATCCACTGTGCCGTCCACGAAGAAGTTGACGTACTGGCTGTCGCTCGGCCCGTCTTCGGTCCAGGGCAGCGGCAGCAGCGTCACATGGCCTGTGCTGGCATCGACCACGCCGTCGAGTCCAAAGGTGCCCAAGCTCAGGCCGTCGGTCTCGTCAAAGCTCATGCTGCCCGTGAGCCGCCCGTCGGAGAACCGCGACAGCGTGCCGCTCAGATCGCGGGTCGCCGACGCGCACTGAAACGTCCCGCTGAAGGGAGTCGCCGACTCAAAGTGCCCACCGCCCTCGAGCTCGGCCGGGTCCACTTCAGACGGGGACGCGGTGGTGGTGAGCAACAGCGGTCCGCCGTCGGGGTCGTTGTTGGTCCACGACGTGGGGTCCCGCAACACACCGATCAGCGTGCCCGCGTCGGGATCGTAGGTCGCCGACAGGCCCAGCAGGCCCAGCTCCGGATCGTCTCCGACCCACTCCAGCGGCACAAGCGCAAGCTCGTTGTGGAGGCGGTCCACCGTGCCCTGGAACGTGAACGCCAGCGGCGTGCCCAAGAAGTCGATCTGCACATCCCCCGTCACCCGGCCGTCGGTGTGGGTGGTGTTGACAACCACGTCCAGCTCAACGTTGGAGACCTCGGCCGTGCCCGTCCAGGTCGCATCACCGTCGGGGAAGGTGGACACCGTCGAAGCGGCCCCGCCGTCCGCACCATCACTGCCATCACTGCCGTCACCGCCGTCACCCTGGGCGGCACCGGTGTCGTCATCCTTGCTGCCGGAACAGCCGAGGCTGAGGGGAAGCAACAGGACAGCAAGCATCCAGGATCGCGTGTTCATCGTAACTCCAGGGATTGAAGCCCACCGGTATCCCAGTGCGCTCCCCCCCATGACGGACACTCAAGCTTTCTCCATGCTGCGGGACTGGACCGGGCCCCCGGCAGCCCCCAACGGCCACGTCGGCACCAGCGCGATAGCGGGGCGCTCCAAGCCGAGGGTGTGATGCCATTTTCCGACTTTTCGCTGCTGCCGACCCTGGTGGACAGCCTGGCCGCGCAGGCCATCACCGATCCCACCGACATCCAGCAGCGCACCTTGCCCGAGCTGCTGGGCGGCGCCTCGCTGGTGGGGGTGGCCGAGACCGGCAGCGGCAAGACCCTGGCCTATGTGTTGCCGATGCTGCACAAGCTCAAGACGCTCGAGAACAACGGGTCCGCCGTCTCGAAGAACGGGCATCCCCGTGGTGTGGTGCTCGTGCCCACCCGCGAGCTGGGTGAGCAGGTCTGCAAGGTCTTCAAGACGCTGACCCACAGCACCCGAATGCGGGTGCGCAGTGTGCTCGGCGGCGCCGCGCGCAAGATTGCCAAGCGCAATGTCAACGGCGCCTTTGAAGTGATGGTCGCCACGCCCGGGCGCCTCACCCAGCTGCTCGACGACCACCACCTCCACCTCGCCGACGTGCGCATGGTGGTCTTTGATGAAGCCGACCAGATGCTCGACCCCGGCTTCCGTCCGGTGGCCCGGCGGATCGTGCGGGCGTGCCCCCACTCCGCCCAGGTGGTGATGTTCTCGGCGACCTTGCCCAAGGAGCTGGAGGCGACCGCCGCCGACCTGTTCCACACCACGCCCGTCTACATCCGCACCCGGGGTAGCCGGCGCCTGGTGAAGACACTGCGGGTCGAGAACCGACAAGTGACCGATGGCGTCCGCTTTGACGTGCTCCAGGCCATCTTCAAGAAAGACAAGACCTCGGGCACGGTGCTGTTCGCCAACACCCGCGCCCAAGTGGACCAAGTCGCGGCATGGCTGGAAGACCTGGGCGTCAGCCACCTCGCGCTGCGGGGGGAGCTGGACCCGAAGGAGCGGCGGGCCAACCTCCAGCGCTTTCGGGACGGCGAGGTCCACGCGCTGCTGACCACCGACCTGGGCGGCCGGGGGCTCGACATTGACCGCGTGGAGCGGGTCATCAACGTGCACTTGCCCAAGGACCTCGACAACTACTTGCACCGGGCGGGCCGCACCGCTCGGGCGGGACGGGACGGGCTGGTCATCAACCTGGTGACCGGTCGGGACCAGGACCTGATGAACTTGGTGAAGCGCAACGAAGGCGGCTGAGGCCGGGATCTTCGGGACGCTTCCATTGCATCCTCTTGGGGACGGGCTGCGGCACTCAAGCCGCATCCGGTCCAGCTCGCAGGGACCTGTCCCGCGCAGTGGCCGCGCCGTCCCGCACACACCCCGGAGCTGCGATGCCTCCCCGCGATGATCTGCCCATGATGGGCTTTCCGTCCGCCGCTGCCTTCGGCACTTGGCTGATGAAACACCACACGACCGCACCGGGCATGTGGCTGAGGATACCCAAGAAGGGCCGGGGGATCCCGGGACCGACCTACAGCGAGGCGCTCGACGAAGCCTTGCGCTTTGGCTGGATCGACAGCCAAAAAGCGTCCCACGACGACGATGTGTACCTGCAGCGCGTCACCCCCCGAGCGGCGCGAAGCCGGTGGTCGAAGGTCAACCAAAAGAAGGTAGCAGCGCTGATCTCCGCCGGTCGGATGGCCCCCGCGGGTCAGGCGGAGATCGACCGGGCCCAAGCCGATGGGCGGTGGGATGCAGCCTATGACTCGATGCGCACGGCCACCGTGCCCCCAGACCTCGCCCACGCCCTCGCCGCCAATCCCACGGCGCTGAAGTTCTTCGAGGGACTCCGCGCCAGCCAACGCTTCGCCATTCTGTACAGCATCCAGGACGCCAAGCGGCCGGCCACTCGGGAGCGGCGCATCGCCAAGTACGTGGACTTGTGCGCACGGGAACAAGCCCCCTCCTGACGGGGCCAACACCCCCCTGAGGGACCGCGCCCGCCTCCGTTCCCGGCGGTGCATTGCATGGTCTGGTTTTGTGCTTAGAGGTCTGTCCGCACAGCACGGGCGCCGGCCGGCACCGCGTCTCTCGGCTTGTGCCCGCCCAGCCAAGGCCCCCACCGTCCTGCCCCGAGAACCCGCCATGTCCATCCGTGTCGACGCCCCCACCGCAGCCTCTCCGGCGGCAGACTCGGCGCTGGGCCCTCCCCAGAGCGACCTCTCCGTCCTGCTTGTGGGCATCGAGACCCTGGATGCGGCCGCCGGACTGGCCCCGGTGACCGCCGCGCGGGACAACCTCATCGCCTGGACGGTGCAAGCGCTGCGCATGGGGGTCACCCCCGACCGCCTGCATGTGCTCTGCCAGCCTGCGCTCACCTTGGCCGACATCGCCCGCGCCATGGCCCGATCCGACCTTCCGCCGACGGTGCAGCGTCGGGCGCTCCAGACCTTCATCAACCACGCGGTTGACCGCATTTCCACCCACGACGCCCACCCGACGGTTCGCCGCACGTCATCGGATCCCCAAGACGAAGCCACGTCCGCGGTGCGGCTCCAGATCTGCCTCGAACACCTCAACCAAGCCAAGGACGGGGTGGTCGATGAAGTGGGGCCCGCGGGACTGGACCCCTGGACCCGCCGCCTGTTGGACGCGTTCACCGATGCGCGCTGCCCCATCACCCAGCTCTGCCAGGACCAACCCACGCTCCAGCGGGCCTTCGACGACGTGCACCCCGGCACCAACCGCCGGTTCTTTCGGCTGATCCAAGGCACCCTCGATCTGGTGCAGATCCTCGACGAGCGGGGCTGGTCTGGCTCCCCCTTGGACGACGACGGACGGGCGTGTGCGGCGGTGGTGCTGCGCCTGGACCGTGCCGTGCGCGAGCGGGCGCTGGACGGGGCTTCAGGGGCATCCTGGGCGACCGTGGCCCAGACCGCGCTGGCCCTCGACCCCGGCCTGCTGAACGAGGCCCCCACCAAGGCCCAGATCTTGGACCACCTGCGCACCCTCGCCCACGATGGGGGCCGGGGACTGTTCGTCTACACCGGCCACGGCGGCATTGTGGAGGGGAAGGGCGAACCCAGCTTGCACTTGGCCTGCGCCAACCTCCGGCCCGCCACCGATGGTCAAGGGGTGCAGCTCGGCGGGCGGGCCTACGACGCCGATGGGCTGCTGGGCGCCCAAGACCTCATCGAGGCCCTGCGGGGACCGGACCGCGACCACGCCCCCCGGTGGACCATCGCGCTGGACACCTGCCACGCCGGTGGTCCCGGCCAGCGCCTCCAAGGCAGCCAGGACGAGGCCCAGTGGACCCGACAAGGCCTGCACGCCCGCATCCTCGCCGCCAGCGGCCAGGGACAGCGCGCCGCGACCGCCAACCTCGGGGATGCCCACCAGCTGGGCGCGTTCACCTGGGCCACCACCACCGTGATGAGCCGCTGGCAGCCCACCCGCGACACCGACGCCACCTGCCTGGGCATCTCCAACGGAAACCTCGTCCACCGGGCCAACCTGTTGCTGTCGGCCCTGTCGTTCAACCAGCGGGTGACCCTGTCCGCGCCCGAGCCAGTGAGCGACCTGCCCTTCCTCGGCTTCGACTCGGCCACCCGCACCCCGACCGATCCCAACGCCCACGCCCAAGGTCTCGAGATCTGGCCCGAGAACGACGAGGTGTTCGCCATCACCATCGAGCGCAACGTCGGCACCATCCTGCGACCGGACTGGAAGCGGGTGTTCTTCGCGGTCGCCATTGGCGCGGGGGCAGCCCCGTTCACGGTCACTGGGCCCTGGTCACCGGGAAACCCGCCCGCAAGCCAGACCCTCAGGCCCGGCCAGACCTACTTCGGCTTCGTCGGCGAACCCCAGATCATGCCGGGCGACCGCCTGCGGGCCACGGCCACAACACCGCCGCCCGGCGATGTGCCGCTGCCTGTGCAGCGCGCTTGGGCGTGGATGCTCAGCGAAGGGGTCACCGCCTTCTTCAGGGAGTCCCAGGCCACCGTCGGCGCGGCCACACCGCTGCAAGGCATGGCCTACTTTGGGATGCGCGGCGCCGCCGGCCGGCTGAGCTTCCGGGTGAGCACCAGCGGCTCCACAACGACGGTCCGGATGTTCCGAGACCAAGCCCCAGCGGACCTCACCCAGGTCGTGAAAGAGGACCTTGTGGGCCCTTCCCCGCTGGTCGCCGTGGCCAGCTCTCCAGTCTGGGCTCAGTCCCGGTTCCTCATCAGCTTGGCTTGATCGCTCGCTTCACTCGTCCGGCTTGGACCGCACCACCGGCGGGCGCAGCGTGCGCACCAACCGAAAGCCCAGGTTCATCACCCGGGCACCGGCCCACGAGCCAAACCGGGCCGCCGACCGACTCGACGAGGCCTTGCCGGCAAAGGCGCCCCCGCGAACCGCCACCACGTCGGCGCCGCCACTGGCCAGGTCTCGGCGCACCCGCCGCGTGAGGGGGTCGATGGGGCCCGCTCGGGTCCACCGGTTGGCGCACCAGTCCCGGGTGTTTCCCCCGAGCCCTCGAACCCCGTAGACGCTGGTGTCGAGGGGAAAGTCGGCCACCGCCGCCGGCTTGGGTGGGCCGGCTTGGCTGGCGGCCACCCGGGCGAAGGTGGGGTCAAAGCCATCTCCCCAGGGGAAGAAGCGCCCGTCCACACCCCGCGCCGCTTTCTCTCGCTCCAGCTCGCTGGGAAGCCGCCATGGCAGGCCATCTTGGATGCTCTTCCAAGCGGCGTAGGCACGGGCGCAGTGCCAGTCCACCAGGGTGACTGGCCACTCGGCGCTCCAGGGCTGGCCTTGGTTGTCCGCGCCGGCATGAAAGCGCCCATCGGCATCCTGCACAAACACCGGCGTCGCACCATCGCTGTGGGCGACCGAGTGGCCAGCCAGGGGTTGCCACCGCAGCGCATCGTCCACACGGCCCTCGCGGACCAGCGCGTTGAGGAACCCCAGGTATTGCCCCACTGTGACGGGCTGTTCGGCCATGACGAAGCTGTCCACCCACACCCACTGGCGGGGCAGCGCGTCCCCGGCATCGGGGTCTCCCCCGGCCACAAACCAGCCGCCGGGCACATAACACTCCCCGTCCTGAAGCTCGTCAGCACGGGGCAAGTGGACCGGCCCCTGGCTGCTCCAGTGGCCTTGGCGCTCCAAGAAGACCGGGTAGCGGACCGGCAGCCGATCGGGGTGCACCAGGGTGAGCAGGTAGCTGCCAGGGGCGAGCTTGGCCTCGGGCAGGTCGGTGGTGCCGAGCACGCCGCCATCTTCGAGCACCAGTCGCTTGCGTCGCTCCACACAGCGCTGGATGTGGACCACCGCCCCCGCGGGCTCGGTGAAGAGGGTGAGCAGGCCCGTTCCCAACACATAGGCCGCATGCTGGCCCCGGTCGTGCTGCCGCAGCAGCCACAGCGATGTCGCGGCCGCGTCGCTGTCGCGGCGGGCTTCGGCGTCCTGCAGCGCAGCCCGGTAGTGGTCCGCGAGGCGGTCGTGGGCTTCGGCGAGCTCGGGCACACGGTTCAGGGCGCTGCGCAGGGTCTGGAGCCAGACCGTCTCGGACAAGCGGGCCTCGCGCTCTCTGCTGGCGGCCTTGTCTTGGATGTCCCACGCGGCCTCCCGATCGTCCTGCGACGCCGTCGGGCCCAAGCGGGCCAACCGAGCGTCGGCCTCCCGGCGCAGTGCTGCGGCCTCATCCTTGAGCGTCTGGATGGACGGCGCGATGGCGTCGGCGTCCGCCACCACAGCCAGCGCTTCTTCCCGTGCGCGCTGCCCGTCCCGCCAGTTCTGCACCGCCGCCGCCAGCTCCAGCGCCTCAGGCCGGGCGCTCGGATCGCGGCTCATGGCCCATGCGCTCGCCGCTGCCAGTGCCGTCGGAACACCGGGCACATCGGTCAAGGGCGCCGGCGGCCCGTCCAACACCGCCTGAATCGCCGCATGGCCGGCGACCAGGTAAGGCGGGCGGCCGCTGATCAGCTCGTAGAGCACGGCCCCCAGGGCATAGATGTCCACGGCGGGCGCTTCGGCACCGGGCCCACCCCGGGCTTGCTCGGGCGCCATGTAGACCGGCGTGCCCGCGATCGACGACGACTGCGCCGGTCGGTGGTCCACGGTCGACACCGCCAGCCCCCAGTCGACCACCAGCACCTCACCGAACTCGCCCAGCATGATGTTGCCGGGCTTCAGGTCACGGTGGACCACCCCTCGGCTGTGGGCATAGGCCACGGCTTGGCACACCGACACGAAGCTGGACAACAGTGTGCGCAGGGAAGGTGCCGTCGCCACGGGGTCCTGCGCCGGGCCGTGCACGTCCCGAGTGGCCTCGGCGAGGGTGGTCCCGCGAATCGCCTTCATGGTGAACCAGACGCGGCCGTCCTCCAGGGTGCCCCGGTCGTACACCGGCACCACACCGGGGTGCTGGAGCTGGGCCGTCATGATCGCTTCGATGCGCAGCCGGTCCATCTGGGCCGTGCTCCACTGGCGCTGAGGGGCCAGCAGCTTCATGGCGAGATCTCGCCCCAGCACGGTGTCGTGGACCCGCCTCACCTCGCCGCTGCCCCCCCGCCCGATGACCCCAAGGTCGAGGTAGCGGGACGGCATCTGCACGGCGGCCAAGCCCACCCGCTCGCCATCTTGCCCCGGCGCGAGGGTCTGGCCATCGTGGGTGGCCACGGTGTGGGGCTCCGGCACGGTGTCCGCCAACGGCAAAGTCTGCGGAAAGGCCATGGTGGCCATGCTTGGGGTCTCGTTCGCCATGGGCTCTTACCTATCGTCCCGAGCACCCACTGCGCAGGCCTGTGTGGTGTGGCCGGACTGGGCTGATGCAGATCAGGGCTGCACCGAGGCCCGGCCCCCCGGAAGCCCGGAGCAAATACGTCTTACATCTTACCATGAGCGAAACAACACCACCAAACCGACGTCACTGAGGTCATTGTCGACGAATCTTCAAACTGTGTTCAAAAACATCTCCAAACCATGTGCAAGCCCCCTTTCTCCGGGCTACAACCTTGGGCGTCAACAGTGTTCAAACCATGTACAGGGTGCTGCGGCACTCGTCTGGAGACCCCCCATGAAGACGACCTCGACCTCCTCCCTTGTCCTCCTCACCGCCTTGTCCTTGCTCACGGTCGCCTGCTCCGATGGGGCCAAAGACGACAGCGGCATCGACGACATCTCCGGTGCAGACGGTGGTGACGGTGCAGACGGCGGTGATGGTGCAGACGGCGGTGATGGTGCAGACGGCGGTGACGGTGCAGACGGCGGTGACGGTGCAGACGGCGGTGACGGTGGGGACGCCACCGGTCAAGTTCGGCTGGCCCACTTCGGCGTCTTCCCCGGCGACATGGACACGGACGTCGACATCTTCGTCAACGGCGCGGCGTCCGGCATCACCTTCGGGTTCAAGGCGACCACCGGCTACGTGGACCTTCCTGTGGGCAGCTACACCTTTGATGTGGTGCCATCCGGCGGCACGATCGAGCAGTCGGTGTTCACCGTCGCGGACTTCCCCATCGCCGACGGCGACGCCTGGAGCGTGTTCGCCTCGGGCTACGTCATGCCCATGGGCGACAACAATGCCTTCACCATCGGCGCTTTCCCCGACGACCGCATGGGCATCCCAGCGGGCAATGTGCGCCTGAACATCATCCACGCGGCCGCACTCGCTCCCCTGGACCCGGTCGATGTGTGGGTGGTGGACGACATGTGCGCGCCGGTCGGTGATGCACCGCTGCTGCCCGGCTTCGCCTTCGGCGCGGTGGCGGCCAATGTGGACTTGCCGAGCACCGCCATCAACGTCGGCTTCGACATCGGCGCCAACGCCACGGTGGACGCATGCTTCAAGGTGCCGGACGTGGGCATCACCGACGAGGTGATCAACGTCTACGCCATCAACAACGACGCAGGCCTGCCGACCCTCGTGGCCCACCTCCCCGACGGCACCTCAGCCGAGATCCTCCCCGAGGCGATGTAGACCCCTTCGCCGGAGCGGCAGACCCCAGGCGTGCGCAGACCCTGTGCACCCCTGGGGTCAACCCTTGGGCTAAACTATATACAAACCACCTTGACCGCCAGCGGCCACGTCCGGCCCAAGTCAGTCGAAGACAATCCCAAAGTAGGCGACGTTGGGGTTGTACCCATGGTCTCCCTTGGCCAGCGAGATCGTGAACCGATCGCCGCTCTGGGCACCCTCAATGTCGAAGAACTGGATGTAGATGTCCGGGTCACCCGTCCGAACGGCACGGGCACCCACTGTGCCACCGCCGGTCTGGGCCAGCTCCACCGCTTCCATGCCGTCTTCACCCTCGCCCCGTGCGATGACTCCCACCCGCACCACGTCCGGGGGCGATGCCGTAAACACAATGTCCACGACCGAGTTGTAGATGATGTCGTTGGCGTAGTTGTTCAGCGCCATGCCCGACGCGATGTCCGCCACACTGCTCGCCGGCGTGATGCGAGGGTCGTCGATCTCCGGCCGCTCAGAGTAGGCCAGAGACGTGTCTTGACCGTTGTTCTCCAGCTCCAGATACGAGGGCAAGTCCACCAGCGTGGCGATGGTGCCGTTGTCGTAGGTCAGCGGGTCCGCGTAGCTCATGATGTACGGAGATGAACCATCCGCCGGACCAGCGGCGTAGATCACGTAGCCTTCGGTGCCATACACGGCGTCCCGACTCGAGTCCCACCGGTGGTTGTCCGCGGTCGAGCGGAAGCCGTAGGTGTCGTCCTGCTGGGCCACATGGCGCACCATCGTGCTCGCCTCAAACTCGACGATGAAGCCCGCATTGCCGGGGCTATACGTCCACTCGGCCACGTTGTCGTTCCACTCCCCGTTGCTGAACACGGACATCCAGTGCTCACCGGATGCAGAGTCGTCGTTGGGCTCCGCAGCGTCCCAGTTGGTGTACGACATGGGCTCGCCGGTCACCCAGCGCCAGCCCCCGGCAGGCTCGGAGAAGCCCACGTCGTAGGCGTCCTGAAGGCCGCCGATCCAGACGTTATCCCAGCCGAGGTTGTCCCCGATCCAAGCCTGTTCATCGGCATCTTGAATGGTGAGCAGGTGACCCCGAAGGTCGCCGTAGCGAGACCCGGACGCCAGCATGTTGGCT
>ERZ887849.3759-NODE-3759-length-11175-cov-6.961601_pt1 | contig 11175 bp, 10 predicted proteins | sample MGYA00521267_ERZ887849 | MGnify/ENA primary metagenome ERZ887849 (study PRJEB32303, sample SAMEA104408601) | aquatic metagenome | biome: Brackish water; feature: Pelagic; material: water | place: Baltic Sea | collected 2014-06-06T16:11:00 | depth 2,863 m ... | reverse complement strand
CGTCCTGATGGCACCGAGTACCGAGCGTTTATTACGGGGTTGACCCAGACGCACGAAGGACTCGAGTTTGAGTGGAAGGCACGTCCATTCCGTTTCTTGGAAATTGGAGGTATGGCTTCCTTTGGTAACTGGCGCTGGGAGAATGATGTCAACGCGGAGATCATCAGCGAAGAAGGCGGCGAGGTGTTGGAATCGCTCTTTATCTATTCTGCCGGCCTCAAAGTCAGCGATGCTCCACAGCAGCAAATTGGATTTTTGAGCAGTTTCAATTTTGGAAAAGGATGGCGTTTTGGAGCGAATTACGTGCACAACAGTAAGCTGTACGCGCGTTTCGAAGTCGATGCTGACCGAACAGATCCCGATCGATCGGGTTTGCAACCGGTGATGCTTCCCTCTTTTGGTTATTTGGACGTGAGAGGCAGCTATTCATTTGACCTTGCAGGAATGTCGTGGAGGGCCAGTGTAAACGTTCAGAATGCCTTGAATAATATCTACATCTCCGATGGATTTGAAACGTTCGTGACGAATCCGCAAACCGGAGTGAAGGAGCAAGGGACTGTGGAGAATGGTCGTTTAGAGGGCTATTGGGCTTACGGTCGAACAGTCAGTGCTTCGCTCAAGATGATGTTCTGACGGCTGTTTCCGTCAATTGAAAACAAAAAAACCGCCTGCCCCCGAAGGGACAAGCGGAAAAAATGAGCCGAGATGCGGACTTGAACCGCAGACCTACGCATTACGAATGCGTTGCTCTACCAGCTGAGCTACATCGGCATGGAATAGGATACGGAGGTCCTCCAATGGAGGTTACACTTCGACCCAAATTCTTTTGCAATGCCGTTAGCTAATGACGTCTCCTGCAGCGGTGCCTTCTTCTGGTGTGACAAACCGCAAGCCCCCGTCCGCGGTTTCAGCCATGAGGACCATGCCTTGACTTTCAATGCCGCGCATGGTACGAGGAGCGAGGTTGACCAATACCGTTACGCGCCTCCCAACGACTTGCTCGGGCTCGAAATGTTCGGCAATCCCACTCAAAACAGTGCGCTCATCCAGTCCTGTTCGAATGGTCAAGTTGAGCAATTTATTCGCTTTTGGGACCCGTTCGCATGCGATTACTTCACCGACCCGTAGATCGAGTTTTTGAAAATCATCAAATGTCATTTCCTCTTTGATTGGTTGAACACTGGTTTCCGTCTCGGCGCGGCTCGCTTGCAATTTCTCCAATTGTGCTTGAACGACCGATTCCTCTACTTTTTCGAATAAAATGGGCAATGGATTCAGCGTTCTTCCCGCTGGAATCATATCTGCAGCAGCGGATGACCAGGTAGCGTTTTCAACGCCAAATGCCCCTTGAATTTTTTTGGCTGTCCGCGGAATAAAGGGTTCGAGTACGACCGAACAGATGCCAGCGACTTGGATGCAGTGGTGCAAGATGACTGCAGTACGCTCTGGATTGGTTTTTTGCACCTTCCAAGGCTCCTGCTCCGTCATGTACTTGTTGCCCAAACGAGCCACGCCCATAGCTTCGTGCAAGGCTTCACGGAAGCGGTTTCTTTGAATCAATGCGCCGATGCGTTCGGGGGCCGTTTGCAACGCCTCGATGATGGCGTCGTCAGCAGATTCGCTTGCGGACCCGAGGGCCTCTGGTACCTGGCCTTGATAGTACTTCTGGGTAAGCACCACCACCCGGTTAATGAAGTTGCCTAGGACATCCGCCAATTCGTTGTTGATGCGCTCTCTATAATCGGTCCAGGTGAATTCGCTGTCTTTTTGTTCAGGCATAATACTCGCGAGCACGTAGCGCATCTCATCGCTCTTCCCGGGAAATTGCTCGAGGTACTCACTGACCCAAACGGCCCAGTTGCGGGATGTGGAGATTTTGTCTCCCTCCAAATTCATGAAGGCATTGGCAGGGACGTTGGTCGGTAAATTGTATCCGCCATGTTCCCGCAAAAGAATCGGGAAAATGAGGCAGTGAAAAACGATGTTGTCTTTGCCGATGTAATGCACGAGCTCTGCATCCTTTGATTGCCACCAATCTCGCCAGTCTTTCCCGTTTTTTTCCGCCCATTCCATGGTAGCGGTGATGTACCCAATGGGCGCATCGAGCCAAACATAGAGGACTTTGCCTTCCGCGCCTTCCACCGGTACTGAGACGCCCCAATCCAAGTCACGCGTCATCGCGCGGCTTTGCAGTCCACCGTCAATCCAACTGCGGCATTGGCCTGTGACGTGGGCTTTCCATGTTTGCGGATCGTGGTGTGGTTGCCCTTCGAATAGCCCTTTTTCGATGTAGTCTTTTAGCCACCCCTCGTGCCGTCCCATGGGCAGATACCAGAGGGTCGTATCCTTTAAAATGGGGGTCGCACCGCTGAGTGTGGATTTGGGTTGGATTAAGTCGTTTGGAGACAGTGCGCTCCCGCATTTTTCACACTGATCTCCATACGCTCCGTCCGCTGTGCACTTTGGACACGTGCCTATGATGTACCGGTCGGCTAAGAATTGTTGTGCTTCCGGGTCGTAAAACTGGGCTTCAGTCTTGACTTCAAAACTGCCCTTATCGAGGAGTGTTTTGAAAAAGTCTTGCGCGTTTTGGTGGTGTTTTGGACTGCTTGTTCGGCTGTAATGGTCAAACGAGAGGTCAAGACCTTCGAACGCATGTTGCATCTCCCCGTGATAACGATCAACAATGTCCCGTGGAGTGAGGCCGTCTTTTTTAGCACGCAGCGTGATGGCCGCTCCGTGTTCATCACTTCCGCAAACCCAAAGCACATCGTTTCCTGCTAAACGTTCATATCGGGCACGGATGTCACCGGGGAGGTAGGCACCGGCAACGTGTCCAATGTGAATAGGGCCATTGGCATAAGGCAATGCCGATGTCATCATCAAACGGTGGGGCGAGGAAGTCAAAAGCGGGTCAGCCATGTGGAGCGAATTCAAAAAGGTGCTGCGAATTTCGCTCAAATTCCGAGATACATGGCCATCTTGCGTGGATGCATCGTGTTCGGACCCGAATAATGCCCGCTCCATTGAAGCGTGGCGATCAGATTATGTTGGCGGCGCCGGCTCGATTTGTGCAGCCTGAGGATGTGGTTTTAGCCAAGGAAACCATAGAAAAAGCAGGTTTTAAAGCTGTGATTCCATCTGGCTTGGAAGCCCGCGATGGCCAGTTTGGCGGGACGGACTCTCATCGAGCGGGGATCATCAATCAGGGGTTTGCTGACCCCCATATTCGCGCGATCTGGGCAATGAGAGGAGGGTACGGTAGCGCACGGATTTTGCCATTTTTAAACGCTGAGATATTCCAAGCTGACCCCACGTGGATCATCGGTTTTAGCGACATCACGGCCATGCATGGTTGGGCCGATCATCTGGGAGTAGGTGCGCTGCATGCGCCCGTTGCCAATACGTATGCTTCTACGGATTCCGTTCATGCTCGGGTCATGTGGGATCGACTGCGCGAGCCCTCGAATACGCAGGGAATTCCTGTCGTCGGTGGAAATCTCAGTGTATTGTATAGTCTTTTGGGAACGCCCTATTTTCCAACCCCTGAGGGCTGTTGGTTGCTAATAGAGGATTTGGATGAGTACCTCTATCACATTGACCGCATGTTTTTAGCGTTCAAATTGGCGGGGGGTATTTGACCGGATCCATGGTTTACTTGTGGGTACGTTTAGTGACTTGCATGACAATACACGGGCGCACGGCCAGTCACACGACAATCCTTTTGGCAGGAATCTGAAGCAAATGGTAGCAGAGCATGTGCCGGCGTCAAAGGAGGTGCGGTGGGATGTTCCCGTCGGACATGGTACGCTCAACATGCCCGTAGTCTTAGGAGCAGCTTTAGACGGTTGAAGCCGTTGTAAATGCGTTAATTTTGCGTCGCTGAGGCGTTGGACACACTAGAATACTTTCATTTTAAATTGAAATTATGTACGGAAAATTAGAAGGGTACTTACAGGAAGAATTGAAGGAGATTGAGGCGGCCGGGCTGTTCAAAAGTGAACGCGTCATCGCTGGCAAGCAGGATACCGAAATTTCACTTGTTGACGGATCAAAGGTGCTCAACTTTTGTGCGAACAATTACCTCGGTTTGAGCAGCCATCCTCGGATTCTCGAGGCTGCCAAACGGGCCGTCGATTCCCATGGGTTTGGGATGTCCAGCGTTCGGTTTATCTGCGGGACTCAAGACATTCACAAAGAGTTGGAAGCGAAGATTGCAGCGTTCCATCATACAGACGATACCATACTGTATGCCGCAGCGTTTGATGCGAACGGCGGAGTTTTCGAGCCTTTATTGGGCCCTGAAGACGCCATTATTTCGGATTCATTGAACCATGCGAGTATCATCGATGGAGTTCGGTTGTGCAAGGCAGCTCGCTTTCGGTATGCCAACAATGACATGGCGGATCTGGAAGCCCAACTGCAAGCTGCCACAGCAGCCAATCACCGATTCAAGATGATCGTTACGGATGGTGTTTTCTCCATGGATGGATATGTCGCTCAAATCGATGAGGTGTGCGATTTGGCAGACAAGTACGATGCGCTTGTGATGGTCGATGAATGCCATGCAACCGGATGCATCGGGGCGACAGGGCGAGGAAGCATTGAGCTGCGCGGTGCATTGGGTCGGGTTGATATTATCACGGGAACCTTGGGAAAAGCAATGGGTGGTGCCATGGGCGGTTTTACGACGGGTAGAAAAGAAATCATTGAATTGCTGCGCCAGCGATCGCGGCCATATTTGTTCTCCAATAGTCTCGCTCCGAGTATTGTCGGGGCATCCTTGGAAGTGTTTAAAATGCTCGAGGAGTCCACGGAGTTGATAGATCAGTTGGAGGAAAACACCAATTACTTCAAAGCGGGGATGCGCCGGGTTGGCCTGCCCATTAAGGATGGTGAATCGGCCATTGTGCCTGTGATGCTTGGGGATGCGAGGTTGTCTCAAACGATGGCGAATCGGCTGCTCGAAGAAGGAATCTATGTCATAGGATTTTTCTTTCCAGTCGTGCCCAAAGGCGCTGCGCGAATTCGGGTTCAGTTGTCTGCGGCGCATACGCGGGAACAGCTGGATCGCGCGATTGCTGCATTTGAAAAAGTGGGACGCGAACTCGGGGTGTTAGAGCAGGTTTAATCGCCAGTTCAGCATGAGTACCAAACGGATGTTGATTGTGGGTGATGGGCTTGCGGGTACGTTGGTAGCATGGGAACTGAAGGAGCAGGGCGTAGATTTTGAAGTGTGGGCGATGGTTCCCCAGCGGCCTCTGACGTGGCTGCGGGCATGTTCAATCCGGTGTCATTTCGTCGGCTTCTTCCCGTTTGGGATGCCGAAGATCATTTGAAGAGCGCGCGCTCGAGATACCGCATGTGTGAGCAGGCATTGGGAATTTCTCTTTGGCATGATGTTCCGCTCTTGAGAATTTTTCCAGACGCCGCCTATGCCGCTTTATGGGATCAACGTATCGAGGAGGGGCATCCCGTTGCAGGCTTTATTGAGCGCTGTGCTGAAGGCGATTGGCATGCATCAGTTGCGGCACCTCATGGCGCAGGGCGAATTCGGCAAGCGGGTTGGGTCGATGTTCAATTGTTGGTCACCAAAAGCCGTGAATTCTGGCGCGATGGCAACCGCTGGAAAATGCAGGGGTGGTCTTTAGAAGTCGGTTGTCCTGAGGGGTTTGATGCCGTCATCGATTGTCGTGGAGTTGGAGCTGAATCGGATTTGAGTCAATTCGGCTTGCAGGTAAGACCGAATCAAGGCGAGGTGCTCACTGTTCGCGTTGAAAATGCGATGGGCGATGAAACGATAAATAACGTCACGTGGGCCATGCCGGTAGATTCCGATTTGATTCGAATCGGTTCAACCTATCGATGGGACATGATGAAAGCTCAGGTTTTAGAAGCCACACAAAAAGAGCTGTTGGAAAAAGCGAATGGTGCACGACACGGTGCGCCTTTTGCCCCCGCATCAAGTCGTTGGTCATCGCGCGGGATTGCGGCCAGCGAGTCCGGACCGTAGGCCGATAATCGGCCGGGTTTCGGATGAGCGACCCTGGTACATCGCGTGCAATGGATGGGGTACACGGGGGGTGTTAATCGGTCCAAGAACAGCGGACTGGACCGTTAAAACATGCATGGATGAGGATTGGGAAGTACCCAAAGAAGTTCGTCCGGACAGATTTCGTACTTTCACAAAAAATTGAAAGTAATACCGTGTCCAATACAGGAGTCAACCAGGTTGTATGGAGTGCAAAACAGCAGGAGTTTGTGCAGAAATGGCGCGAACTGGGCGTAGCATGGGGCATTCCTCCGGCGATGGCTGCAATCCATGGACTGCTCATGACGCAAGAGCATCCGATGGTCACGGATGAGGTCATGTCCTTTCTATCGTTGAGTCGAGGAAGCGCGCATACCCAGCTGCAAGCGTTGGTTGAATGGGGGTTGGTTTATCCGATCAAGACATTGGGCTCTCGTCAGGTGCGGTACGTTGCTGAGAGGGATTCGTGGCAGATGATGTCCTGTATTGCGCGTCAGCGGAAGAAACGGGAATTGGACCCTTTGTTGGAGCTAGACGCTTGGAAACGTTCATGGGCGTCAAAGACCGATGGCCTAGAAGCGTCTGCTGTTTTGGATAAAACCCTTGACGGAGTTCTCGCGCAGGCGTCTGCTGTAGATGGCGTTTTGGGCAGGCTTCTTGCTGAAGATGAACGCTGGTGGGAGCAGTGGTTGTTGCGTGGTTTGCGAAGAAATTGAAAAGGTGTGCAGCGAAATCGTTGAACCCTTAACTTGGTCTCAAAATGTCCTGATATGCTGCACGAACAAATTGCCTTAGCCCTGAACAAACAGATTACGTTGGAAGCGCAAAGCTCCCATACCTACTTGGCCATGGCTGTTTGGGCCGAGACAAGCGGATATGATGGAACTGCAGCTTTCTTGTATGAGCATGCTGAAGAGGAGCGCATGCACATGCTCAAGCTCATGCGCTTTGTCAATGAGCGTGGTGGAGTTGCTACCGTGCCTCCGCTTACAGCGCCCGCAGTGGAATATCCTGGATTGGATGCGATTTTTCAATCCATCTTGGAGCACGAAACAACCGTGACTGCGAGCATCAATTCTGTTGTGGATGAATGCTTAACACTGAAGGATTACACCACACATAATTTCATGCAGTGGTACGTGGCTGAACAAATTGAAGAGGAGGCGATGGCGCGGAAGATTTTGGATAAACTGGCTTTGGTGGGGGGTGATCGAGGTGCCTTGTACCTCTTTGATCGGGATATTTTGAGTTTGGCGGGATCTGCAAACGCCTGAAGATTTACGCTTTTCATGCGATTCGAAATTCCATCTACATTGTTGAGTAAACGGACGAAAGTTCGCCTGAGTTGGCTGTGGTTTCCTCTGGTGGCCTTGGCTGCGCTAGCATGGGCTGCAGGTCCTTTAATCCAAGGAGATAAGTTGGACAATACAGATACGCAGGCCATTATGAAGGCCAACTTTTTGTTCCACTTTTCTGCTTCGAATGAATGGCCCGCTGAGACAAAAACGGGTCCGTTTCGAATGGCGGTTGTTGGAAATGAACGGCTATTTCAAGAGTTGATTGACAAGTATGCGCTGAAATCAATCGGTGTTCAGCCGTTAGAGATTGTGTCGTTTGACACGGACAACGACATGCAAGAAGAGGGCTTTTTCCATTTGATTTATTCTGAATCTGCGGGTGCAGAGTTGGAGGAATTGGCGTTGCAATGGAAGGGCCAGCCTGTCTTGTTGGTGACGGATACGGAGTCAGCACTGGAGCGCGGTTCTTTGATCAATTTTGTCGCCGTAGATCGTCGTTTGCGGTATGAAATCAATGCAAAAGAGGCTTCCAAAAAAGGGGTGCTCATTGGTAGTCGAATACTTTCATGGGCAGTAAATTCAGGCAAATGAAACACGGAATGTTCCAAGTGCAATGTGGTCGATGGGCCCTCGTCTTTGTGCTGTCTTTGGGAATCACGCAAGCATCCTTTGGTCAGGCTGTTGTAGAGCGTGCCATGGCCTTCGGTCAAGCAGGAGATTGGGATGAAGCCTTGCAGACTTTACTTCCGCAAATGACAACGACCGCGCTGCAGTCCGATGCGCATTCGTGGTATGTGTTGGGCTTTATCCAGAAGGAATTGTACAAAACGACGGAGCGGAATGATGCGGACAGTCCATTTCGTTTGGAGGCTGTATCGAGTTTGCAAAGAGCTTGGGAGTTGGGACCGTCTCGCGATGACGCCACTTCCATTAAAGCCGCGTTGGATTTTCTAACCCGGAGCTACTTATTGGATGCCATTGATCGGGTGGATGGGTTTACTATGGATTCAGACGGGGAGGTCTTGGCGTTATTTGGACGGTATGAAGCTTTGGTCAAAACCATGGATCCAACCGCGGATGTGAGCGTCCAAAAAGCCGATGTTTATCGCTACCTGGGCCTGGCAAACGGCCAGTTGATTAACGGATTAGAAGGGACTCAATTGGAAGAAGAGCAGACGTTGTTTGATCGTTCTGTGAGCCACTACGAGGCGGCTTTGAAGTTGACTCCAGGAAATTATTCTGGCTTGTACAACCTGGCGATTACCCAATACAATCAGGGTGTTCGACAATTGAAGAGAATTGACCATGAAACATCCATGTTTGAACTCATGGAAATTCAAGACACGTGTGTCGCTTTATTTGAACAGGCGCTATCTCCGATGGAGTCCGCGCACAAAGTGAAGCCAGAGCGCTTTGAAACCTTGAAGGGTTTGATGACCATCCACTATGCCTTGAATCAACCCGAGGCATCAGAACGGTATCGAAGAATGCTCGATGGACTGAATGGAAAAGGGCGGTGAGTAATGGATGGTCTGATGGCCTTATCGCGTTAAATTGCCTGCATGATTCGCACCGGTCGCTCGGACACTCCTCAAAAGGAGGTCCGTCAAAATTTTAAATGGGGTATAGGCTGGCGTATTTCGCTTGGCTTTGGCTTATTTGGTATAGCGGTGGGTATGCTGGTTTTGCTGACGCGGAACACCTTGCAGGAGAGTCGTCAGTTGAGTCAGCGCATCGATGGAGTCTTGGCTCCGAGCATCCGTTCGTTGGAAGACTTGGACCGTTCCATTGCGGAAACACGGGTGTTCATCAACTACTGGTTGTCGGTGCAGTCGGGAGCCGCGAGTCCTGAAAAAGAATCCTTGAGAAATTTGATGCAAACGGAGGTGCCACGTCAACTGGCAACGCTCAGACATGTGGTTCCTTTTTGGCCCTCTTCGCTTCAATTGGGATTCGATTCTCTTGAGCGTGATGTGGAGCACCTGTTCTTAGCCTACGGAGAAATCATACGCCTGCTTCCAGACTTTCAATCCTATGATGATCCCTTGGTTCGTATGGATGCGGAATACTATGCTTTGGACGGATCGAGCATTCCAAGATTTACGGAATCCATCCGCTCACAGATGGATGCTCTTTCTGAAGCGCAAACCGATGCATTGACCGAATCAACCGGGCGAATGGAAGAGCTTGGTGATCAACTGCAGTTTTATGCGGGGCAAGTTGCGTTGGGTGTTTTAATCTTGGGAATTTTGATAGCCTGGGCAGTAACACGCTCGATTGTTGGGCCTATTCAGGATCTGAAAAAAGCACTGCTTTACTTGGGGCGCGGGGTTCCTCTCGAGCAAGAAGTTCCTGTCTCGTCGGATGAAATAGGTGAAATGGCGAGCGCTGTGAATCGACTGGCGAGTGGTCTGGATCGAACGAGAGCATTTTCATTGGAAGTTGGAGCCGGGCGATTTTCAGCCCCATACATACCGTTGAGTCCAGAGGATGCTTTGGGTCATGCGATTGTGAAAATGCGCGATGACTTGGAGTCGAATGAGTTGGAACTGGAGGGGAAAGTCCGAAGCCGTACCGCTGAAGTTCAAGAGCAAAAGGCTCGGATTGAGGCGTTGTATGGGGACCTTAGAGACAGCATCAACTATGCGGAGCGGATTCAGCAGGCCATTTTACCGTCGAAGCGAGACCGTTCCATGGTTTTTGAAACAGCGGCTGTTTTTTACCGGCCTCGCGATGTGGTCTCTGGGGATTTTTATTGGTTTCATAAGGTCGGCCCCGCGTGCATGTTTGCTGCTGTGGACTGCACAGGACATGGTGTTCCTGGGGCATTCATGAGTTTGATTGGTCACCATGCCCTTGAGCACGTGACCAAGGTGTATACCCAACCCGACAAGGTGCTGGATCAATTGAATCGAGCGTCTTGCGAATTGCTTCACCCGGACGGATTTGGAGAACAAAGCGCGCAAGGAGTGACGATGCAGGACGGCATGGACCTGGCAATGGTTTGTATCGACCGAGAGCGCATGGAATTGCAATACAGTGGGGCGAATTGCCCGTTGTACTTGGTGCGCAAGGGCATGTTGCAAGAGCTCAAACCTGACAAGATGGCCATTGCCTCATTTGAGCCTGGTACCAAATCGTACACGATGCAAACCCTTCCGTTGGTCTCGGGCGATGTGATTTTCGCAGCGACCGATGGATTTGCGGATCAATTTGGTGGAGTGAATGGCAAGAAATTCATGCGGAAACGGTTCCGTGAATTGCTGGTTCAAATTGCCTCTTTGCCTGCCCTTGAAATGGAGCAAGCATTGATGAAGTCATTCGACGAGTGGCGCGGATCAGAAGAGCAGGTAGACGATGTTCTTGTCATCGGTGTCCGCGTCTGAAGGCAAAAGAAGTCTACCGTGAGAAAACAGACCCTCTGATGACGCGTGTCGCGATGGGGTTGATGACCAACACGGGAATCTGCGCTTCGTTTGTGACGATTTGCTGCTCATAGCTGTGCCCAAGGATGCCCATCAGGCTCTTCTCATGCAGGTTCATGATACTGATCAAATCGGCTTCAATTGAAGCTGCAAAACGAATGACGTCTTTCACGAAAGCGCTGGAGCTATGCTGTGAAATTTTCACGGTGTAGTCAACTCCCTTCTCGGTGAAATATTCTTTGGCGTATTCGATGTTCCTGAGAAGTTGATTTTTCAAAAACTCGTCAGATTCAGCAGGACTGATAATGTGGACTCGTCCTTGAAAATACTGGGCCATTTCTGCAGCAATGGACAACTTCTGCTTCGTGTCCTGGTGTAAATCCAACGGAACAACGATGTCGTCATACCCATTCTCTTTGAT
>ERZ887849.3758-NODE-3758-length-11175-cov-14.584982_pt1 | contig 11175 bp, 8 predicted proteins | sample MGYA00521267_ERZ887849 | MGnify/ENA primary metagenome ERZ887849 (study PRJEB32303, sample SAMEA104408601) | aquatic metagenome | biome: Brackish water; feature: Pelagic; material: water | place: Baltic Sea | collected 2014-06-06T16:11:00 | depth 2,863 m ... | reverse complement strand
ATATAACAAAGTTAATTATGTATCTAATTATTTTTTAATAACTTTGAATATACTATGTATTAATCAAAATAAATTGAATTGACTCTTGAAACCTGAGGTAAATCTTTTATTTCAGCAACAATTTTATCGTCAATGCCACCATCAACCTCCACTAATGCTATAGCTTCACCACCGACATCTCTACGCCCTAGATGAAACGAAGCTATATTAATCCCTTTTCTTCCTAGCGCATTCCCTAAGTCACCTATAAAACCAGGTTTATCATAATTTCGTAAATATAGAGCATTTTTTGGAAAATCAGATTCTATAGATATTCCTTGAATATTAATAATTCTAGGCTTATCTCCTGCTATTAAAGTACCTGAAATAGTTCTGTCACCTTTATCATGTTTTATTGATAATTTTATAAGAGTTTCATAATCACATTGCCTTTCATGTTTTATAGTTGACAAACTAATACCCCTACTTGTAGCTACAGAAGATGAATTAATATTATTAACAGCCGCTGATGAAGGCTCTAAAATACCAACCAATGCACTAGCTAATAAAGGTCCATCTTGTATATTTGAGGCTTTACCTTCTAACTCTAATTTTATGTTATGAATACCTTCTTGTGTTACTTGGCCTAAAAAAGAACCTAGTAAGTAAGCCAACCTGATATAAGGCTTTAGTATAGGAGCTTCTTCAGATGAAACATTAGGAAAATTAATTGCATTCGTAACTGCTCCAGTATTTAAATAATCAGCCATTTGTTGTGCTATTTGAATTGCTACATTTTCTTGTGCCTCAATAGTAGCAGCACCTAAATGAGGAGTTGCAATTAAATTTGGAGCATCAAATAAAATATTAGCCTTAGCTGGCTCTTCAGTAAAAACGTCAAAAGCGGCACCAGCTAGATGACCTGTTTCTAAAGCGGCCCTACAGGCGACTTCATCAACCAATCCTCCCCTTGCACAATTTATAATTCGTGACCCCTTCTTCATTATGCTAATAGCTTCAGCAGATATAATATTTTTAGTATCTTCCGTTAAAGGAGTATGTAGAGAGATAATATCTGAATTACGTAAGAGAAAATCTAACTCTACTTTTTCTACACCTAATTCTTTTGATTTTTCAGGAGTAAGAAATGGATCAAAAGCTAACACTTTCATTTTTAAACCTAAAGCTCTATTTGAAACTATAGAACCAATATTACCACAACCAATTAAACCTAAAGTTTTTCCTGTAATCTCTGTGCCATTAAATTTTGACTTTTCCCATTTTCCTTTTCTAGTTGAATCATCTGCTCTAGGTATCATTCTTACTAAAGACATTAATAAAGCTATAGTATGTTCTGCAGTTGTTACTGCATTTCCATAAGGTGTATTCATTACTATTACACCATTTTTGGTTGCAGCATTTTTATCTATATTATCTGTTCCAATACCTGCACGACCAACTATTTTTAATTTTTTAGCTTTTTCAAAAACTTCTTGGGTTACTTGTGTTGATGATCTAATTACTAAACCATCATATTGATCAATAATCTCTAGCAAATCATTGCTACTAATTCCAGGTTTATAATCTGTATCAATATTTTGTTTTTTAAAAATATCTATAGAAGATTCACTTAATTTATCGCTAATTAATACCTTTGGCAATTTTTTCTCCATTTATGATTAATTAATATTTAATTTTTTAAGCGTCTCAGTATAAGCCCAATCTAACCAAGGTAGTAATAATTCAATATCTTTACTATCAACAGTTGGACCACCCCATATTCTTAAACCAGGAGGAGCAGATCTATAACTTCCAATATCAAATGCTACTTTTTCTTCTTCTAATAATTTAACAATGTTTTTTTCAATGTTATTTTTTAATTCTAATGTTTCATTTATTATCAATGGATCAATTAACTTCAAACAGATAGAAGTAGATGAAATTGTATTTGAATTTTCAGAAAGAAAATCAATCCAATTTGACGAAATAACCCAATCTTTAATAATATTTAAATTACTTTCTGATCTGCAGATTAACTCTGACAAACCACCAATATTTTTTGCCCAATTAAGAGTATCTAAGAAGTCTTCAACACAAATCATTGAAGGTGTATTTATAGTTGAACCGGAAAAAATTTCTTGATTGAATATGTTATTTTTTTTTAGTTGAAATAATTTAGGAATAGGCCAGTCAGGATTATATTGATTTATCCTTTTTACTGCCTTGGGAGAAACAATTAACATTCCGTGTCCTGCTTCTCCACCTAAACATTTTTGCCAAGAGAAAGTAGCTACGTCTAATTTTGACCAATCTAACTTCATTGCAAAAGCTGCTGAAGTTGCATCACAAATAGTTATTCCATCTCTATTTGGATTTATCCAATCTGCATTAGGTATACAAACTCCTGCAGTTGTTCCATTCCAATTAAAAACAATATCTCCCTGCAATTTTTCTTTTGAAAAATCAGGCAACAGACCATAATCTACTTTTGAAATAACAACATCTTTCAATTTCAATTGTGATTCAATATCATTTGCCCAATCTAATCCAAAACTATCCCATACCAATATGTTTATTGGCCTTGGGCCTAAGAGATTCCACATAGCCATTTCTATTGCACCGGTATCTGAACCCGGAACAATCCCTACAAAATAGTTATCTGGTATCTCAAGAATTGATTTAGTTAATTCTATAACTTTTTCTAGTTTTTGTTTTGCTATTTTATGTCTATGAGATCTTGCAACTGTAGCTTTTGTTAGAGCTTGCAAAGACCAATCAGGTCTTTTGGCACAAGGTCCTGATGAAAATTCAGGTCGAATTGGCTTGACTAATGGTCTGGTCATATTAACCTCTTAAAATGTTACTGCTTGTTGGGAAGCAATGGCCCAAAACAATACATAAACAATTTTTTTTTGATGTCAATAAAGTTTAATAATATTAAGCCAATACCTATTATTATTTCGAGAATTAAATTTATGTTAAAATTATATGATTTATGTGGAAAAAATAATTTAAGATTTAGTCCTGCATGTTGGAATATTAAATTATGTCTTATTTTTAAAGGCATCCCATTTGAAACTGTTCCAGTAAGATTCTCCGAGAAACATAAAATAGCATTTTCAAATCAGGATCTTGTTCCAATTATTACCCATAAAGATGGATTTGTTTGTGATTCTTGGAATATAATAAATTGGTTAGATAAAAATTATACAGACAAACCTTTGTTTATTAATTCTGCAAATAAGAATTTTTCTCACTTTCTTTATTATTGGACTTCTAAACAACTATTGCCTGAATTATTTAAAATAATAGCAAACGATATACCTAATATTTTAGACAAAGAAGACTTGGAGTATTATATTAAAACTAGAGAAACTCGTATCAAAGGACCTTTATCACAATTTAAACCTTTTATTTCATCTACTATCAAAAATTTTAGAAAGTTAATTAGTCCAATTAGAACCCTCATTAAAGAAAACGGGTATATCTCAGGAAATGCTCCGGGATTAGAGGATTTTATATTTATTGGTAATTTTAAATGGGTTGCAATGTGTAGCAATTGTGATTTATTGGATAATGATGACTGTATAACTGATTGGTACAATAATCTTCATAAGACATTCAGCTTACGAAACTACTGATTGAATGACAATGATTTATTGGCCCATTTCCATTACCTAATAGAGGAGCTGACTTTATTGCTTTTTGAACATAATAATGAGCTCGTTCAAAAGCATCTTTTATATTTAAAGATTGCGCTAAGCCTGCCGCTAAAGCAGAAGACATTGTGCATCCTGTTCCATGAGTATGAGTAGTTTTAAGCTTTACAGTCTCTAGTGTATAACAAGAATTTGAATCAATTAAAACATCATTTATAATATCTGTATCTAAGTGACCTCCTTTTAATATAACTTCACTTGCTCCAATCTTTAAAATTTCTTTACCTGCATTTTCCATGTCAACTATGTTTTTAATTTTAATTCCCGTTAAAATTTCAGCTTCAGGAATATTAGGAGTTAAAATAGGATTAAAGTTATTTATAAAGGTTTTTAACACATTAATAGCTTCTGTTTCTAATAGTCTGTGTCCTCCTTTAGCTACCATGACTGGATCTAAAACAATTTTAATTTTGTTATTACTTTTTATATTTTTAAATAGAGTTTCACTTATTCCATAAATTAATTTTGCATTATGCATCATTCCTATTTTAATAACATCTACTTTAATATCAAAAAGACAACATTCAATTTGTTTCTGAACAACATTGACTGGTATATCAAATATACTAGAAACGCCCATAGTATTTTGAATAGTTAATGCAGTTATTGCAGTCATGCCATATGCCCCAAGACTAGTTACAGTCTTTAAGTCTGCCTGAATACCTGCTCCACCACTAGGATCAGAGCCAGCAATAATAAGAACAGACCCTGATATTTTATTTATTTTTTTCAATTTTATCTTGCTCAACTATTAAATTTTCTAATTTATCAGTAATTTCATTAACTTTTTTTTGATTTGTGGATTCAACCATTATTCTTATCATATCCTCAGTTCCAGAAGCTCGAATCAAAATTCTTCCCGTATTTCCAAGAGATTTTTTTATGTTAGCTGTCATATCTTGAACTATTTTGTTATTAAGAATATTTTTATCAATATTTCTTATGTTTTTGAGAGATTGAGGCACTAATTCAAAAGGCCTTAAGAACTTAGATGCTTTTAAACCTGACTTTTTTAATAAAGAAATAATTTTTATTGCCGTTAAAAGTCCATCACCAGTTTTAGCATAATCACTCAAAATTATATGCCCCGATGGCTCTCCTCCAAGATTACTATTTGATTTAATCATTTCATCAAGAATATGTCTGTCACCTACATTTGTTCTTTTTAGATTGACCCCAAGAGTTTGAAGAAAGTTTTCTAGACCAAGATTTGACATTAAAGTGCCTATAATTTCATTACTTTTAAGTTCTTTGCTTAATATCATTTCTCTTGCTAAAACAGCTATTATATGATCTCCATGAATAATATTCCCTTGCTCATCAGAAAAAATAACACGATCTGCGTCACCATCTAATGCTATACCAATATCAGCACCTTCTAATTTAGTATTTTTAGCCATTTTAATGGGAAACATTGCACCACATTCAAAATTAATGTTTTTACCGTTCGGCTCACAACCTAAAAGTTGGGTTTCCATTCCAAGCTCAAAGAACGCTTCTGGACCAACTTTATACCCAGCTCCATTGGCACAATCTAAAATTGCTTTAATACCAGTTAAATTATCATTTTTAGATAATATTTGTTTAATAAATTCAATATATCTACCAATCCCATCTTCCATTCTACGAGCTGTTCCGATGTCAGGAGATTTAGCAAGAATAGTATCTTTTTCCATTCTAACTTGGATTTCTGTTTCAACTTCATCACTTAACTTATATCCGTCAGCTCCAAATAATTTTAATCCATTATCTTCAAAAGGATTATGAGAAGCAGAAATCATTACACCTAAATCACATCTTAGTACTGTAGTTAGATGTGCAATAGCAGGCGTTGGCAGTGGACCAGTGGTAATTGCATCCAATCCAACAGAAGTAAAGCCAGCGACTAAAGCAGGCTCTAACATATAACCAGATAATCTGGTATCTTTACCAATTAAAACTCTAGGTTTTTTAGTGCCAGCCCTTCCACGAAAATATTCTCCAGCAGCCATAGCAAGATTAACAGCCATTAATGCTGTTACCTTTCCATCATTAACGGTACCTCTAATACCGTCAGTCCCAAATAATCTATCTTTTGAGTTAAATGTAGTTTTTATCATTTTATTCTTTCAATATAATTTTTATTATTACCTTAATTAATTTAAAGATTCATGACAAAAAATAGCTTGTTTTGTTTCAGGTACATCATGTGTCCTTATGATTTGTATGCCGTTATTATAAGCATGAATAGCAAATGATAGAGAACCACTCAATCTATTATTAGCATCAATTGAAATTTTGCTAATACCAAGCGACTGATAACCTTCAATTGTAAGATCTTCAATTAATGACTTTCTACTAACGCCAATTAAAATTGGCACCCCTAAACAATGAAACATTGATAAATACTTTAATATTTCAATGTTATGATTTAATTTTTTTCCAAAACCAATGCCTGGGTCAATAACAATATTATATTCTTTAACACCTAGGCTTAATAATGTTTGGATTCTTTTTGATAGAATTTTATAAATATCAATTGGAGCAAATTCATATTGAGGATTTTCCTGCATCGTTGTAGGATTGTTTTGCATATGCATAACAATAATTGGTAAACTAGCTTTAGAAATAAAGTTAATATTTTTATTATCAATAAATCCTGATATATCGTTTATAATATCTATTCCGTTCTTATAACCTATTTCCATAGTAGAAAGATTACGAGTATCAAGTGATAATTTTGCTTTTAATTCCTCTTTTTTAATCGCAATTATTGATGATAATACTCTGTTTTTCTCTTCATCTGGAGATAATTTTAATGCCCCAGGCCTAGATGATTCTCCTCCTACATCGACAATAGAAGCACCTTCATTATTCATCTTATTTGCGGCTTCTAATGCAGATAGAACATTATTTTTTTTACTTTTTTCATAGAAACTATCAGGTGTTAGATTAATAATTCCCATTAAATGTAAGGAAGACATATCTAAACCAGAAAAAGAGTTTCTTTTTCTGGTTAACTTATCAATTATTACTTCGGCCTTTACAAGAGAATTTTTACCACCAGATTTAGCTGACTTTATCAGATCCTTATAAGACATAATAGCTTCATAATACAAATTATTATGCTTTTGAATTACTCTTAAATATTCAAAATATCGCCAACCATTTGCTAATCTTAAGCCATGAGAACATTCGTGAAAAGGTTTTGTAATAGGACATATATAAGTATCAACTTCACCAGAAAAAGCTGGATAATAAAGATTACTTATAGTATTCAAAACTTTCTCCAAAGAGCTACATAAATCTAATCAATATTATTAATCAACTATATCGTTAGTCACAATTGTTCCTTTTGAATTTGTTGAAGGAATTCCTGCTCTTTTTTTAGGTTTTTTTGCTTTTGAAGGTTCAATATTTATATCATTCTGAGATGAAATTGATATTTTCAACCCCTTACATATATTTCCTATTTGTTCACCATTTAGCGTTTCATATTCTAACAATGCTTCGGCAACGTCTTTTAATTGTTTTGAGTGTTTTTTTAAAATTTTCTGTGCATCAGTATAAACTTCATCTGAAATCCTTCTTATCTCAGTATCTACTATTGAAGCAGTATTGTCTGATAGATTTTTTTGCTGTGCCACCGATCTTCCTAAAAATACTTCTTGTTCATTAGCCTCATAAGCTAAAAAGCCAAGTTTTTCAGAAAGTCCCCATTCAGTAACCATACGTCGTGAAACATCAGACACCATTCTTATATCTGAGCTTGCACCAGTAGTAACCTTATCTTTACCAAAGATCATTTCTTCAGCAATCCTCCCACCACATGCAACTCTTAAATCAGCATAAAGCTTATCCTTAGACATAGAAACTCTATCTCCTTCAGGAAGTCTCATCACCATCCCAAGAGCTCTTCCTCTTGGAACTATAGTTGCCTTATGAATAGGATCACTTGCAGGAGAGTAAACCGCTACGACGGCATGTCCTGCTTCATGATAAGCCGTTAATTTTTTTTCATCTTCAGTCATCACCATAGAGCGTCTTTCAGATCCCATCATTACTTTATCTTTAGCTTCTTCAAATTCACTCATACTGACATCATTTCTTCCTTTTCTCGCAGAAAGCAATGCAGCTTCATTTACTAAATTTGCAAGATCTGCACCTGAAAAACCAGGTGTACCTCTTGCTAGGACTTTAACTATAACATCAGATGACAAAGGTACTTTTTTCATATGTACTTTAAGAATTTTTTCTCTTCCAATCATATCTGGATTAGGAACAACTACTTGTCTGTCAAATCTTCCTGGTCTTAGCAAGGCTGGATCTAAAACATCCGGCCGATTAGTTGCCGCTACTAAAATTACCCCTTCATTAGCTTCAAAACCATCCATTTCAACTAATAATTGATTTAATGTTTGTTCTCTTTCATCATTTCCTCCACCTAAACCAGCGCCTCTATGCCTACCCATTGCATCAATCTCATCTATAAAAATAATGCAGGGAGCACTTTTCTTACCCTGTTCAAACATATCCCTAACTCGAGAGGCCCCTACACCAACAAACATTTCAACAAAATCAGATCCAGAAATTGTAAAAAAAGGAACTCCAGCTTCTCCTGCTACTGCTTTTGCAAGAAGAGTTTTACCTGTACCTGGAGGTCCAACTAAAAGTACTCCCTTTGGAATTTTACCACCTAATTTTTGAAATTTTAAAGGGTTTTTAAGAAATTCAACAACTTCTTCTAATTCTGCTTTTGCTTCATCAATTCCAGCTACATTTTGAAAAGTAATTTTATCTTTATGCTCGGTCATTAACTTGGCTTTTGATTTGCCAAATCCCATTGCCCCTTTTGAACCACCTTGCATTTGTTTCATAAAGAAAATCCAAACTCCAATAAAAAGTAACATAGGGAACCAAGAGATTAAGACTGATAAAATTCCAGGCATTCCACTTTCTAATGGCACTGACGATACCTTTATTCCTTTCTCAGATAATTTAGTAGCCAATTCTTCTTCTTTAGGAACATATGAAAAGAAAGGAGTCCCATTGCTTGATGCACCTGATATTTTATCACCTTGAATGTTAACTTCTCTAACTTCGCCAGCATTAACCCTAGCTAAAAAATCAGAGTAAGCAATAACATTGCTTTGTTCTCTTGAAGAAGAGCCTTGAAAAACATTAAAAATAGCAATTAAAACTAAAGATATAACTACCCAAACTGCTATATTTTTTCCAAAATTATTCATTATGTTCCTTAAGTTTATATTTAAAATTACAATTTGTTTTTATAGCAAAAGTCTATTGATAAGGTAAAGCCCAAAAAAACCATCTTTGATATTATCTCTTTCAAATTCATTATTATCTATGACTCTAAGATAGGGATTAATCCGCTTACCTTCAAGGGTTTCTATCATTGGCAAGGAATTATTTATCTGATTTCTATATTTATAAAATGTATTATCGCTATTTTCTTGATTAAAATAATTTCTAGTATTTTTAATTAATTTTCCTGCTACGCTACTAATTAAAAGAAATCTTCCATCAAAAACATAATACTTATTTTCTTTTATCTCTTTGTGAAATGAAATGTTCCTTTGCTCTCTAATAAAAAAAATAAATCTTTCTTCTAAATATACAGTAACATTTCCTAAACTTTGATTTTTAAAAGGAGATTTAAAAATTGATAATAACAAATGTGAAGTTTTCTTCTTTTTAGGAGAATACTCTTTACCTCCAACAATTTGTAAAATAGTACCTAATATTTTTATTCCCACTAAATTAGAATTATAAAAAAGAGCTTTAAGGTTAAAATAATTGATCTTTATAGATCCCGTATTTTCGATTGATACATTCTCTTCTACCCATTTGAACAAGAAAGGATTAATAGATCCCATCAATTTTTTATTTAAATCACTAAATTTTTTTAAATCCTCTGATATGTTATCCCAGAAATTATCTCTCATGATTGTTATTATTTTTCTTGTTCTTACCCTTTCATAATCTAACTTAGCGTTAGAAGGATCTTCAAAAAAAGTTATATTATTATTATAGATATATCTTTTTAATTGTTCTTTTTTAAAAATTAAAAGTGGCCTGATTATATATATACCATTCCACCATTGGCTTTCTTTAATTCCCAATAAACCATCTATTCCAGATCCTCTTGTTAGCCTCATAAAAACAGTTTCAACCTGATCATCATAATGATGAGCTAATAATAAGTTAGCAGAGTATTCAACTGCTGTATCATGTAGCAATTTTCTTCTATGAAACCTTGCCCAACTTTGAATATTTCCTTTTGGTTTATTTTCAATAATTTTTTTAATAATTGTTTTAAACCCTAAACTAGTAGAAATTGCGTGAACTTTTCTAGCTTCTTCTGTTGAAGAAGATCTCAAATTATGATCAATTATCACAACATAAATATTTATATTTAATTCTGGGTTACTATTTAAAAAACAATTTAATAAATGCAATAATGCCATTGAATCAGTGCCCCCGGAAAGACCAAGAACAAAATTATTGGATGAAGGAACAAGGTTGTAAATTTGTTTTTTAAAATTATTACTGAAGAGCTTTATCATTCATTCAAACATTGCTTTTCATTCTTTAAAAAATTTATTCTATTTTTAAATTTTTCTGATGGATTGATCATGAATTCTAATGATTGAATTAGTATATCACATAACTGCTCCTTTGGAGCAAAGTTTACGGCAGATTCTGCAATAAGTAATGTTGTTTCTTGATACCTCTTATCGTTAGGAAAAAAACTATTAAATTCTGCTAAAGCAATTGCAGCCTCTTCATATTTTTTCTGAGTAAAATAAACTCTACCTAACCAATATTGAGCATCAGCTTGCCTTTTATCTTCTTTGTATAACATTAAAAATTCTTTAAAGTTTTTTTCGGCTTTATTAAAATCACCTTTTAAAGCTGCATCTAAAGCTAAATTATATTGATCCTCTGGAGATAAATTTATTGTTTTTGGTAAAGATAGATTATCTTTATTTTTGTTATCTTGAGTTAATATTTTTTTTTCGTCATCTTCAACAGATTGATCTTTAACAAAGCCTAAAACACCTTCTGTTTGACCATTTAAACTTTTCTTATTTATATTTATTTTACTGTTTTCTTTGAAAATCGGCTGCTTTTCTGTATTGCTATCTTTAATTTGATTGTTGCTTGAAACATTAATTGATGATAAATCTAAATGTCTCTCTATACGCTTCAGAGCAAAATCTAAATCATATGTAAAGTTAGTAATATTATTAATTTTATTTTCTAAAATTTTAATAGTGTCGTTAATTATATCAATTTTATTTTGTAAAACTGAATTAACTTGATTGCTATTGCTGCTTTTTGAATGGCTCTCTATCGATCCCCTTAACTCTTTAAGGATGTCTTCAATTGTATTTATTTTTTCTTGTTGGGAGGCAACTACCCAGATGCATGCGCCGGTGGAATGGCGGGCGCACCCAGCAGCGCGAGCCATCTG
>ERZ887849.3754-NODE-3754-length-11189-cov-6.184570_pt1 | contig 11189 bp, 13 predicted proteins | sample MGYA00521267_ERZ887849 | MGnify/ENA primary metagenome ERZ887849 (study PRJEB32303, sample SAMEA104408601) | aquatic metagenome | biome: Brackish water; feature: Pelagic; material: water | place: Baltic Sea | collected 2014-06-06T16:11:00 | depth 2,863 m ... | reverse complement strand
TGGAGCAGGGCAGCTCGATCACGGTACTGAGTGATCAAACGCAGCTCCCGGTGACCATCAACAATGACCTGGCGTCGTCTGTTGTCGTGTCGCTCCGGGTGCGGCCCACCACAGGAATTCTTGCGGTCGAGCAGCCCATCACCCAGGTGGAGATTGCTCCAGAGTCCTCGATACGTGTCTTTGTTCCGGTTCAGTCTCTGGCTAATGGATCTGTTCCGGTCGAGTTCAGTCTCCTGTCCGCAGGTGGGCAGCTCGTCGGCGAGATTGTCACCATCCCGGTCACTATCAGGGCCGGATGGGAGGGTGTCATCAGTTTTGCGCTCGCAGGTCTAGTCGGTGGAGTGTTCACGTTCGGCCTGATCCGGGCCATCCAGCGGCGACGGTCCCTGGTGGGAGGTGGCGATGACGACACCGCGTGAGGACAATCGTGGATTAGGTCGCGCCAGCATGCTGCTTGCGTCGGGCACTGTGGTGTCGCGCGTTCTGGGATTCATCAGCGCAATCATCCTCGCGCGGACCCTGGGAACAGTGGGGGCTGGTGCGGACACCTTTGCCTTGGCTAATCAGCTCCCCAACAACATTTACGCCATCGTCGCGGGCGGTGTCCTGAGCGCCGTTCTGGTCCCCCACATAGTGAAGGCCGGGCTCGATAAAGATGGGGGACAAAGCTTCATCAACAAGATTGTCACTCTCGGATTTTTGATTTTTCTCGCTGTCGCAGTGCTGGCAACCCTCCTTGCGCCCGCCCTTGTCGCTCTTTACGCCCAAAGCGGAGGAGACGGAGGTCGAGGTTTCAGTCCCGAAGAAATTGCGTTGGCTGTGGCATTTGCCTATTGGTGTTTGCCCCAAATCCTGTTTTACGCGCTCTATAGCTTGCTGAGCGAGGTTCTGAACGCCCGGAAAGTCTTTGGGCCCTTCACCTGGGCACCCGCGCTCAACAACGTTGTGGCGATGACTGGGCTGGTGGCCTTTGGCCTCCTATTCCCGGGCGCAGACACAGCGAACGCAATGGTCTGGACCCCATCCATGGTCGCCGTCCTCGCTGGCTCCGCCACCGCGGGGGTCGCCGCTCAAGCCTTCATCCTTTTTCTGTTTTGGCGCAGAGCCGGTTTAAGCTTCCGCGCCGACTTCCGCTGGCGGGGAGTGGGACTGGGGAACACCGGTAGAGCGGTGTCCTGGATGTTCGGCATGATCTTGGTCGCCCAGATCGCCGGAGTGGTTCAAGCGAATGTGGCGTCGTTGGCAGCTGGAGGAGATGCTCCGAGCCTTGCCATTTTGCGTTTCTCCTGGTTGATTTTCATGCTCCCGCACTCGGTGGTTGCGGTGTCGCTTGCGACCGCCTACTTCACACGAATGTCGACCCATGCACGTGATGGGAACCGTGCCGCTGTCCGGGGCGACTTCCTGGAATCTGTGTCGCGCATCGGATTCTTCATGGTACTTGCGAGCGTTGGTCTCATCGTGGTGTCACTGCCTTTCGCTCGTCAGTTTGGGGGTGAACCCGAGTCCATTCGGGCAATGGCGATCGTTATTGCGTCCTATGCGTTGGGTCTGCTGGCTTTTAGCGTTCTCTTCGTTGTCCAACGGGTGTTCTACGCCCTAGAAGACACAAGAACCCCGTTCTTCCTCCAGGTTCTGCAGGCGACGCTATTTATTTCCCTTGCGCTGGGGGTCTCAACGCTGCCGGTTACCCAGATTGCAGTGGGACTGGCGCTCTCTGCCAGCATCGCGGGAACCGTTCAAACCCTTGTGGCGATTGTCGTTCTCCGACGGAAACTGGGAGGCCTGAGCCTCCGGCCACTGGTCTTTTCTCTGTCGCAGTTCCTTCTGGCTGCTCTGCCCTCGAGTGGTGCAGGTGTTGCTCTGCTCACCGCCTTCGGCGGAGCGGACGGAGCCGGCTATCTCACAGAATCAGCCCTGTGGTCCGCTCTCGTGATGGCGGTCATCACCCTCACCATGGTGGTGGTCTACGGGGGGACTCTGCTGTTGCTGGGCAACAGCGACGCCCGTGCGGTAGCGGGGCCCCTTCTTCGACGCCTGCCGTTTACCCGGTCAGGGAATAGTTCCTCCTAGACTTGCGTTGCTAGCGGTGTAAGGAAAGTAGGAGAACCATGAGAGACGTCGTCATTATCGGATCAGGGCCTGCTGGCTACACCGCAGCCATCTATGCAGCGCGCGCCAACCTCAACCCTCTGGTTGTTGCCTCCTCTGTGGAGTTTGGTGGCGATCTGATGAACACCACCGATGTGGATAACTTCCCCGGTTTCCCCGAGGGCATCATGGGTCCTGAGCTGATGACCCACATGCAGAAGCAGGCTGAGCGCTTTGGCGCCGAGATTATGTACGACGACGTCACCTCGGTTGAGCTTTCTGGTCCGGTCAAGAAGATTTCGCTCGGCAATGGCGACACCGTTGAAGCCGCCGCTGTGATTGTCGCCACTGGCTCCGCATACCGAAAGCTCGGCATTGCCGACGAGGATCGCCTGAGTGGATACGGCGTCTCCTGGTGCGCAACCTGCGATGGTGCTTTCTATCGCGAGAAAGTCGTCGCTGTCGTGGGAGGCGGAGACTCAGCCATGGAGGAAGCAACCTTCCTTACCCGTTTCGCGGACAAGGTTTACATCATCCACCGCTCCGAAACACTTCGTGCCTCCGCGGTTATGCAGGAGCGCGCTCAGAATGACCCCAAAATCGAGTTCATTTTGAACGCCACCGTGGAGCACATCTACGGCGATGACCTGGTCTCCGGAATCGGCATTGTCGACACGGTGACCGGCGAGGAAAAAACTCTCGATGTTTCCGGGCTCTTCATCGCGATTGGGTCTGACCCCCGCACCCACGTTGTTCATGGTCAACTGGATCTCACCTCAGAGGGCACGATTGCTGTGGATGGTCGCACCTCACGGACCAACCTCGAGGGCGTTTTCGCGGCGGGAGACGTCATTGACCCGACCTACCGTCAGGCCGTCACCGCTGCGGGTTCAGGGTGCGTCGCAGCGCTGGACGCTCAGCACTACCTCGAGTCGCTGCCTCAGAAGCAGGCCGCCGCAAGCCACAGCGCCTAGAGCGCCAAATCACCCAAGGAGAAGAACATGAGTAGCGCACGAGATGTAACCGACCAGAACTTTGCCACTGAAGTGCTGGCCAGTGAGAAGCCCATCATGGTGGACTTCTGGGCCGAATGGTGTGGACCCTGTCGCGCGGTGTCGCCGATTTTGGACCAGATTGCCACCGAGCACTCCGACAAGATCGATGTCGTCAAACTCAATGTGGATGACAACCCAGAGACGGCGATGAAGTACCAGATCACCTCCATCCCCACGATGAAGGTCTTCCGCGCTGGCGAGGTCGTCAAGACCGTTATTGGGGCAAAACCCAAGCCAGCACTCGAGGCCGATCTGCAGGAATTCCTGGCTTAAGGCCCCATTCTCAACAAAATCCCCGTATTCTGGGCACTTCAATGTCCCCAGCGTCCAAGGTGTTCTCATGATGTCCTCCGGTTCGGGAATTTCCCTTGACCCGTGGTTTGACAACTATGCAGACCGTGCTGCGGGTCTCAGCGCTAGCGAAGTGAGGGCGCTTTTCGCGGTGGCGTCTCGTCCCGAGGTGGTGTCATTAGCCGGGGGAATGCCTTTTGTCGCGGCGTTACCGTTTGACAAAGTCCGAAGCTCCGTCGATTCCGTCCTCGCCAGCCAGGGCCCCACTGCCCTGCAATACGGCTCGGGTCAGGGATTGCCGAGTCTTCGCGAAAAAATCCGCACCATCATGGCAGAGGAGGGTATTCGGGCGGGTGTCGATGACATTGTCGTCACCACCGGATCACAGCAGGGTCTCGACCTCGTTGCCAAGCTTTTTGTGAACCCGGGCGACGCGATTCTCGCGGAATCTCCGAGCTACGTCGGCGCCATGGGAGTGTTCCGCTCCTACCAGGCACGCGTCGAGCACATTGAGATGGACGAGCACGGCATGATTCCGGCCGCTCTCACCCAACGCATTGAGGAGCTTCGGGCAGCCCAAGTTCCCATCAAGTTCCTCTATCTGATTCCTAACTTCCAAAACCCGGCTGGGGTGACACTGTCAGCCTCACGCCGAGTGGAGATTCTCGATATCGCCAAAGACAACGGGATTTTGATCGTGGAGGACAACCCCTATGGGTTGTTGTGGTTCGATTCACCTCCCCCTCAGGCGTTGCGCAGCGTCGATGACGCGGGTGTCATCTACCTGGGATCTTTTTCGAAGACCTTTGCTCCCGGCCTCCGCGTGGGATGGGTTGTTGCCCCCCATGGAATACGAGAAAAACTCGTCTTAGCATCAGAAGCCGCGATTCTGTCGCCAAGTTCCTTTGCACAAATGGTGTTGGCGGAATATTTCGAGTCTCACGACTGGAAGGGTCAAATTGATACCTTCCGTGGTGTGTATCGGGAGCGCCGAGACGCCATGTCCGACGCCTTGGCGACCTATCTTCCCGACATCGCCCACACGAACCCCGCAGGTGGCTTTTACCTGTGGCTGACCCTTCCCGAAGGGCTCGACTCCAAAGAGATGTTGCCGCGGGCTATCACCGAACTGGTTGCCTACACTCCCGGCACAGCATTCTTTGCGAATGGCGAAGGGCAACGCCACCTTCGGCTCGCCTTCTGCTACCCCGAGCCTGACTTCATCACCGAAGGTATTCGGCGACTTGCTCGCGTGATTACCGAGGAGCGGGAACTCGTGGAGACTTTTGGACCTGCCACCTCTGAGGTGCCCTTGGCGGCGAACCTCGAGTCCCCACCACCCGAGGTTACCTAGCCGTGGCGGAGATGCCACGCGTTCTCATACTCTCCGGCGGGATTTCGCACGAGCGGGATATCTCACTCAAATCTGGACGGAAAGTGGCAGACGGTCTGCTCTCTCATGGCGTGAGCGTCGAGCTGAGGGATCCTGATGGGTCGCTGATTGAGTATCTCGGGGAAAGCTCCCCCGAAGTTATCTGGCCAGTCCTCCACGGAGCCTCTGGTGAGGATGGTGCGCTCCGCGCCCTCCTGGAGATGCTCAATATTCCCTACGTGGGCTCCACCGCAGATGCTTCTCGTATCGCGTGGAACAAACCGGTGGCTAAGAGCCTCGCAGAGCGGGCTGGTGTCGCCTCCCCACCATCAATCACCTTGTCGAGAGACGCTTTTAGGGAGTTGGGTGCTGAGAGCGTCCTGGAGACCGTCACCACGAGCCTCGGTATTCCACTGATCGTCAAGCCCGCCCAAGGAGGCTCCGCCCAGGGGGTGTCTTGGGTTGACTCGAGCGAGGACCTTCGCAAAGCCATGGTCCACGCCTTTACCTACTCCGACATTGCGTTAATTGAGAAGCGCATCGTCGGCGTCGAGGTGTGCGTCCCCATCATTGACACCGGAGATGGCCCACGAGCAATCCCTGCGGTCGAAATCGAGCCGCTGTCAGGCCACTATGACTTTGAGGCGCGCTACACCGCTGGCGCAACCAGGTTCTACACCCCGCCCCGGCTGGAGCAGGCCACCCTCGACTCCTTGAGTGCGCTAGCGCTTGATGCCTTCACTGCCTTGGGACTACGCGATCTTGCGAGAGTGGACTTTATCGTTGACAACGAGGGCAAGCCCTGGTTCCTCGAGGCGAGCACCATGCCAGGGCTCACCGAAACATCCAGTACCGCTCTCGCTCTCGATGCCGCCGGCTATGACGTTGGCGGCGTCTATGGCGCCTTGGTAGAGGCGGCGCTCGCTAGGCCTTGAAGCCCGGCTCCCCCAACTCGCCGAGAATTCGGTTCAGGTCTGCCACCGTCGCAAAGTCAATGGCCACTGTTCCCTTGGTTTTCGACAACGTGATGTGGACGCGGGTGTTGAGACGGTCGCCCATACGCTCCGCGATCTCGTCGAGGCCCTCACTTCGACTGCCGCCACGAACCTTCTTGCCGCCAGTTCTTGTCGCCTTCGCGAGTCCCGCTTCTTCCTCTGCTTGGCGGACGGTCAGTGACTGCTGAACAATCTTGTTCGCAAGCTTTGACATCCCCTCCGCATCAGGCATGGCCAGGAGTGCTCTCGCGTGCCCCGCGCTCAAGACCCCTGCCGCAACCTTCTTCTGAACATCAGCGGGGAGGCGCAGCAAACGCAACGTGTTGGTCACTTGAGGGCGAGATCTTCCGAGCCTGGTCGCAAGCTCGTCCTGAGTAATTCCAAAGTCAGAGAGCAGCTGCTGATAGGCCGAGGCTTCCTCCAAGGCGTTGAGGTTTGCCCGGTGAAGGTTTTCCAAGAGGGCGTCGCGCAACATGGCGTCATCGTCGGTTTCTCGCACCACCGCGGGGATAGTGTCCAAACCTGCAGCGGTCGCAGCGCGGAGACGTCGCTCTCCCATGATTAGCTCATAGGCCACGGTTCCTTCCGGCTGAGCGAGAGGTCGCACCACGATGGGCTGGAGAACGCCAAACTCGCGCACCGAGTGAATGAGCTCGTCAAGCTCTTCCTGGTGGAATTCTTTTCTGGGCTGTTTCGGGTTGGGGCGAATACTGGTCGGCGGAACAGCGACAAGCGTCGCTCCGGGAATGCTGACTAAGTCGCCAGCTTCAGCGCTGGAGGGGAAAAACACGTCGACCGGGCGCTCTCCTGTGGTGGGGGCGCCGGGAATCAACGCACCAATACCTCTACCCAGTCCAGTTCTCTTCTGTGCCATTACTGCGGTGCTCCTCTATGTGCGATCTCGAGGGCGGCTTCCTGGTAGGAAACGGCTCCGGGAGAGCTCTGGTCATACTCAATCACTGTCTGGCCATAACTGGGTGCTTCTGACACGCGGACAGATCGGGGAATAAGCGTCGCCAAGGTCTGGTGGGGAAAGTGGGACCTGACATCTGACACAACCTGATGCGCGAGATTAGTTCTGGTGTCGAACATGGTGAGAAGGATGGTGGACAGAGTGAGTGCCGGATTCAGGTGGCCCCTCATGAGCTCGATGTTGCTCACCAGCTGGCTCACCCCCTCCAGGGCGTAATACTCACACTGAATCGGGATCAAGACCTCATTCGCTGCAACAAAGGCATTGATGGTCAGAAGGCCCAGCGACGGGGGGCAATCGATGAAGACATAGTCAATGTTGGAGCCCGCCGAAGAATCGAGGAAGGCCTGCAGCGCCCTTTGGAGGCGGTATTCCCGAGCAGCCATCGACACCAGCTCGATTTCAGCTCCCGCGAGATCCAAGTTTGACGGCGCACAGAGAAGACGAGGGTTCTCCGGGCTCACCTGAACGACGTCCGACAGAGGAGTAACACCCACCACCACGTCGTAGATGCTGGAAATATCCCCGTGATGGTCGATACCTAATGCTGTTGACGCGTTGCCTTGGGGGTCGAGATCAATGACGAGAACCGTGCTTCCAAAGCGAGCCAACGCTCCCGCAATATTGACTGCGGTGGTGGTTTTCCCGACACCACCCTTTTGGTTAGCGACCGTGAAAACCCTGGTGCGAGAGGGCTTGGGAGCTACTGCCTTTGCCAATGCTGCTCGTCGATTGCTCAAGTCAGCCAGCTCAGCTGCCAATGGCGTGGACTGGTCAAACTGTGGCTGGGTCACCGAGACATTCCCTCCAATGTTTCACGTGAAACATTCGCTCTGTTTTATCCCACTGTAGCCCGAAAGATTCGGGTTTCTTCGGTGTTGAATTCGGGTCCCGTAATCTCAATGCTCGGGTTGGTCACGCCCCACTTAACCAACACCGACGCGGCGTCGCGGACCTCGTCCTCAATCTTCTGGCCCTTCATGAGAACTAGCTCACCACCAGCTCTGAGTAGAGGAGCTGCCAGAGGAACCAGTGTCTTCAGGGCGCTCACCGCGCGGGCCGTCACGTAGTCGGCGATGACGTGCCCAGCGGCCTCCTCAGCGCGTTCGTTGCGAACAACCACATTCTTCAGACCTAGGCGGTCAGCCTCCTCACGCAACCAGTGCGCACGTCTACCCAGTGGCTCAATCAGAACACACTGAATGTCTGGTCGCATGGCCGCGATGACCAGACCGGGGAAGCCGGCGCCAGAGCCAATATCGATCAGGGTCCCTGGCCCCAGCTTGTGGGCGACCAAAGCCGAGTTCAGAATGTGACGGGTCCATAACCGATCACGTTCCCGAGGACCCACAAGGCCTAGCTCGTCACCCCACTGTGCAAGGTGCTCAGCAAACAGCCGGAGAGTGGGCAAAGCTTCTCCGCAGAGCTTTTCCGCTGCTGCTGGCTCCGGCTCAATATCGAAATGTTTCACGTGAAACATTCCTATGCAGAGGCAGTGATGACCGTGTGGCGGTCTTTGCCTTCGCCTTCGGAGCCTGACTGGAAGCCACGCTCGCCCACCATGTCGTGCACGAGCTTGCGCTCATAACTGCTCATCGGAGGGAGCGCCGCCGACTTAGCACCGTTCTCGATCTTCTCGATCGCGACGCTGACAAGCTTCTCCAGCTCCCGCTCACGTGCCTCACGAGATCCTCCGATGTCCAACACCAAGCGAGCAAATTCTCCGGTCTTCTGCTGAACAGCCAACCTGGTCAGATCCTGGAGGGCACTGACAACATCGGGAGAGGACAAGGCGTCAAGATCGTTGGTCTCTGCCGAGCCGACAGTGACATAGGTTCTCTCCTGCTTCACCTCAATCTCGATGTCGCCATCGAGATCAGCGATGTCGAGCAAGTTTTCCAGATAGTCAGCCGCAAGTTCGCCCTCATCGGGGACAACGATCTCTTGGTCCTTCGTGGCCATTATTTCCTCTTCTTCTTTTTCTTAGAACGACTCTTCCCCTTGGGTTGAGGACGTTGACCCTTTTCTTGTTCTTCCTCGGTCTCGTCATCCTCTTCCACCAGGACAATTCCTTTTCGCTCACGCTTCTTTGCAAGTCGAGCTTCGCGAGCCTTATCGGCTTCACTGCCGGGCGTGGGCATATTACGAATCACGATGAACTGCTGACCCATGGTCCAGAAGTTTGACACCAACCAATAGGTCATGACACCGAGCGGGAAATACACACCGGAGAAGAGGAACACCAGAGGCAGCATGTACAGCAGAATCCGCTGCTGACGATACATCGGGCTTTCTTTCATCGCGGGCGACTGGTTCTTCGACATGATCTGAAGCTGAGTCACGAACTGCGAGGCTGACATCAGAACGACCATGATGCCGGCCGTAATCACGATGCCGATGGTTTCTCCGGAGGTGTACCCAGAACCCTCTGCAAAGGCAGCAATCATGGTGGCCTTCAGCGGCGCGAAGCCAAAGAGAGTTGCCTGACCAAACTGCTCCGCGAGCTCTTCCGTCATAAAGGACACACCAGCGCGTCCCTCCGCAGCAGTACTGAGAACCCGGAAAAGGCCGAAGAAGATCGGCATTTGAAGAAGAAGTGGAAGACACGAGGAGAAAGGGTTGGTCCCGGCTTTGGAATACAGGGCCATCGTTTCGCGGGACATAGCCTCGCGCGAGAACTGGTCTTTCTTTCCCTTGTACTTATCCTGAATCTTTTTCAGTTCAGGGGCGATTTCCATCATGCGGCGTTGGCTCTTGATTTGACGAACGAAAACCGGAATAAGCGCTGCACGCACCAACAACACGAGGACCATGATGGAGAAGAACCATGCCGCACCGGAGGCGGGGTCCATTCCGAAAGATTCCAGGATGGCGTGGGAGCCCGCTAGCACCGCCTCAATGACCCACCGAATGGGCCACAGAATTGTGTCAAAAAACTCCACGTGCCTACCTTCCCTTTACTCCGACAAACCCTACCGGTCCCACCACATAGCGAGGCCGGGGTCCTGCGGGAGGATCATCGATCCCACCCTGTGACCAAGGGTTACATCTCAGAATGCGCCACGAGCCTAGAACGACTCCTTTTGCCACCCCATGGTACTGAATCGCCTGGAGGGTGTAGGCCGAACAGCTCGGGTAGTAGCGGCACACCTGACCATAAAGAGGAGAGATGACTTTCCGATAGGCCAGCAAGATTGCGATGGCAATGTTTCGAGGGACCAAGGCCAACCACAACAGCAGCGTCACCCTGAGCCCTCCATCTGCGACACCATGCGCTCCCAATGCTCCGAGAGCTGGTCAAAGGATGCGCCAGAGCTATCAGGCTGCGCTCGCACGACAAGGTCATATCCATGAGGGTGATCTGCCACGGTTCGCGCCGCAAGAGCCCTCAAACGACGTTTCACCAGATTTCTGGTTACCGCACCGCCCACCTGTTTAGACGTAATAAAGCCAAACCGTGCGGGATTGTCCTCAGCAGAAACCACCCACGCCGCCGTGAACAGCGGTGATCGAAACTTCTGGCCCCGCCTCGAGACGTGACGAAGCTCTTCGCCCTCGACGATGCGGTTACGCCGCGCTAGCACGCGGTGTTCCTATAACTAGGCGGAGAGGCGCTCGCGGCCTTTACGGCGACGAGCAGCAAGAATGGCGCGGCCGGCACGGGTGCGCATACGCAAGCGGAATCCATGAACCTTGGCACGCCGACGGTTGTTGGGCTGAAACGTGCGCTTACTCATGACAAGAACTCCTTGTTGCTGATCCGGCCAATGTGCCGGTACATCTACTCCCGATTGCGGGACACTACAGGATAAGCCTCAAATCTCACCGGGTCAAACTAAATTTCCCAAATGGAGTTATCCACAGCTAATCTCTAGTCTGGGCACAGCACCCTTCATGCCCTTCAGAATAGGTGTCTACTTCGTAGTTCGAGAGAGAAAGGCTTTCTTGTGACGGATCCAGAAAGCGACGTGCTCGATTTCTGGCATAACGTCAAAAGCCACCTCACGACTGACGCACGGATCACTCCTCAGCTGTGGGGTTTTCTTGATCTCGTTGAACCCCGCGGTGTTATGGCGGGAGTTCTGTATCTCGAGGTCCCCAACGAACTGACCCGGGGAATGCTCGAACAACGAGTTCGCCTTCCTCTCCTCGCAGCTCTGGAAAGCATCGAAGATTCAGAGATCAGCAGCTTTGCCATTGTCGTGAACCCTGAAATCGAGAGCGACGTTTTACAGATCCCTGCCGATGATTCCATCGTCCCGGATTACACGGCAGAAGTCACACATTCAGAACCTGTGCTTACCGGACAAGACCAAACCCGGCTCAACAACAAATACCCCTGTTCCTGTGCCCCCAAAGCAAGCTGTCTCTTCTGTTTCGATGCCAAGGTTTTTTCAGGGGTTTTCGATACC
>ERZ887849.3753-NODE-3753-length-11190-cov-6.528873_pt1 | contig 11190 bp, 9 predicted proteins | sample MGYA00521267_ERZ887849 | MGnify/ENA primary metagenome ERZ887849 (study PRJEB32303, sample SAMEA104408601) | aquatic metagenome | biome: Brackish water; feature: Pelagic; material: water | place: Baltic Sea | collected 2014-06-06T16:11:00 | depth 2,863 m ... | reverse complement strand
ATACAGAGTTGCGTCATGTCTGCATTGCACGTGATAATGGTATGACAGAGTTTCTGGCAAAGCCGGTATCCGCGAAAACCATCTATAGTCGGCTCTGTAGCGTGATCGAAAATCCGCGCCCGTTTGTCCGCGTGGGCGACTTCTTCGGTCCCGACCGCCGCCGCCGAAAGGCCGAGGTTCTGGGTCGCGGCGAACGTCGCAAGGCGATGTAAGGCCAACTTCCCGCCATTTTACAGCGTCTGTTGCTTGACCCCTGGAGACCGGCGCGGCATTGTTCGCGACCGCATTCGTACAAGGCTGGGACGATGTTTCTGCTCATCGATAACTATGACAGTTTTACCTATAACCTCTTGCATTACCTGGGCGAATTGGGTGCAGAGGTGATGGTGAAACGCAACGACGAGATTTCGGTTGCCGACGCCATGGCGATGGGCGCCGAGGGGGTCGTGATTTCGCCGGGTCCGTGTGACCCGGACAAAGCCGGTATTTGCCTCGATTTGGTTGCTGCCTGCGCCGACAAGGTGGTGCCTGTATTTGGCGTCTGTCTTGGCTTTCAGTCGATCGGTCAAGCGTTCGGCGGCAACATTGTGCGCGCACCAAAACCGATGCACGGCAAGCTCTCGCAAATTACGCATGATGGCACCGGCGTGTTTGCTGGTCTCCCCTCGCCGTTCGAAGCGACGCGCTATCATTCGTTGGCGATTGATCCCGCCAGCATGCCGAACAGTTTGGTCGCGATTGCGCACAGCGAGGACGGTGTGATTCAAGGTCTGCGCCATGTCGACCTGCCGATCCACGGCGTGCAGTTCCATCCGGAAAGTATCGCGTCGCAGCACGGCCACGATATTCTGAGAAACTTTATCGATATGACGCGCGGTAAGGAGGCAGCCTGATGAGCGACGAGATGAAGCCGATCCTAAATAAAGTCGCTGACGGCCAAGCGCTCAGCGTTGCCGAGGCAGAAGCCGCGTTCGGCATCATCATGTCGGGCGACGCGACGCCGGCGCAGATCGCCGGGTTTTTGATGGCGCTGCGTGTGCGTGGTGAAACCGTCGACGAGATTACAGGCGCCGTCCGCACCATGCGCGCGAAAATGGACACCATCGAAGCGCCTGCGGGCGCGATGGACGTGGTCGGCACGGGTGGCGACGGATCGGGCACCTATAACATTTCCACCGGCACCGCGTTTGTGGTTGCAGGCGCCGGCGTGCCGGTCGCCAAGCACGGTAATCGCGCACTGTCGTCAAAGTCGGGTGCGGCGGATGTGTTGTCGTCGTTGGGCGTCAATTTGGACGCACCGTTTCCGCAAATCGAACAGTCTATTCGTGAGGCCGGGATCGGCTTTATGATGGCGCCTCGTCACCATAGCGCGATGCGCTTCGTCGGCCCTGTGCGGGTCGAGATGGGCGTGCGGACGATCTTTAATATCTTGGGTCCGATGTCGAACCCGGCCAACGTAAAGCGCCAGTTTACCGGTGTGTTCTCGCCGGCATGGTTACGGCCGATGGCGGAATCTCTGGCAAACCTTGGCTGTGAAGCGGCTTGGGTGGTGCACGGCGCCGATGGTCTGGACGAAATGTCGACCACGGGCGCGACGCAGGTGGTCGCCCTCGAAGCTGGTAAAATCCGCGAGTTCGAAGTTACGCCCGAAGATGCTGGTTTGCCACGGGCCACGCTGGATGAACTGAAGGGCGGCGATCCAATGGCGAATGCCGAAGCGATCCGTACCTTGCTGCAAGGCGCGCCCGGTCCGTATCGGGATATCGTCCTGCTGAATGCGGCGGCATCGCTCATGGTTGCCGGCAAGGCAGAAAACCTAAAGCAAGGTGTCGATTTGGCGGCAAAGTCGATTGATGAGGGCGCGGCGCAGGCGGCGTTGGACAAACTCGTCGCGATTACCAACGCCGTCCCTGCAGACGCGTGAGCCATTGATGAGTGACGTTCTTACCAAAATCTGCACCGACAAACGGGCCCATATTAATGCTGCCCGCGCCAAGCGTTCTTGGGCCGAGATTGAGGATGCGGCACGCGTGGCGAGCCCGGTGCGCGGCTTTGCGCGTGCGCTAAAAGCTAAGGTTGCAGCCGGTGGCTATGGCTTGATTGCCGAGCTCAAGAAAGCCTCGCCGTCCAAAGGGCTGATCCGTGATGACTTTGATCCTCCAAGCTTAGCGCAAGCGTATGAAGCCGGTGGCGCTGCATGTTTGAGCGTGCTCACTGATATCCCCTACTTCCAAGGCGACGATGCATATTTGCTGGCCGCGCGTGCCGCCGTATCGCTGCCGGTGCTGCGCAAGGACTTTATGCTCGATACCTATCAGATTGCTGAAAGCCGTGCGCTCGGCGCCGACGCGATCCTGCTGATCATGGCGGCGTTGTCGGATGCTCAGGCGGCTGAACTTGAAGCGGCCGCGACGGATTACGGCATGGACGTATTGGTCGAAGTGCATGATGCCGAAGAACTTCAGCGCGCGCTGGCGCTGGAAACCCCTCTGCTCGGCATCAACAATCGTAACCTCAAAACCCTCGACGTCGACATTGCGACAACCGAGGCATTGGCCGCCGATGTGCCGGCTGACAAGGTCATGATCTGTGAAAGCGGTTTATTCGTGCGCAGCGACTTGGACCGGATGGCAAAAGTCGGTGCCAAGTGCTTCTTGATCGGCGAGAGTCTCATGCGCCAAGACGACGTGGCGGCGGCCACCCGCGCCCTGTTGTCCCCTGAAATGGCCGCGTAAGTTGACACCCGTGTCCACCCCCGCGGCCCCCGAGCATCTGGCAAAGGCAACGTCATGGCTGAATTTACCCACCTAGACGCAGACGGTAATGCGGTCATGGTCGACGTCGGCGACAAAGCCGCGACCGAACGCACCGCGACCGCCAAAGGCAGCATCCTGATGGCGCCGGAAACTTTGGCGAAAATCATGGCCGGCGGTTTTAAAAAAGGCGACGTGCTCAGCGTCGCACAACTGGCGGGCATCATGGGGGCAAAGCGCACGCCCGACTTGATTCCACTCTGTCACCCGCTGGCGTTGACGTCGGTCAAAGTTGATCTGGTTTGCGATCCCAGCCGTGATGCCGTCGATATCGTCGCTACCTGCAAGCTGAATGGCCAAACCGGTGTCGAGATGGAAGCCCTGACTGCGGTCTCGGTCGCAGCGCTGACCGTGTATGACATGTGCAAGGCCGTCGACCGCGGAATGCGTATCACTGACGTGCGCCTGACCCATAAAGCGGGCGGAAAATCCGGCAACTTTGAGGCGCCGTGATGCTCAGCATCGATGAAGCGCTCGCCAAAATTCGTGCTGCGATCCAGCCGCTCGCCGGTGAAGAAATTTTTGTCGCCGATGCGCTTGGGCGCGTGCTCGCAGATGATATCATTGCCGATGTCTCGCATCCGCCTCAAGCGGTGTCGGCGATGGACGGTTATGCGGTTCGCGCCGCTGACATCCCTGCCGCGCCCGCTCAGCTGACGCAGATTGGCGAAGCGGCAGCGGGCCACGTTTTCGCCGGCACCGTCGGCCAAGGCGAATGCACGCGCATCTTCACCGGCGGCGCCTTGCCACAGGGTGCCGACAGCATCGTCATCCAAGAAGACACGACGACGGACGGCGACACGATCATCATCAACGAGGCCCCTGAACTGGGCGCGTGGGTGCGCCCTAAAGGGCTCGATTTTGCCGCCGGCAAGACTTTGCTTGCCGCAGATACCCTGCTGACGGCGCGAGACCTTGGATTGGCGTCTGCCGCAGGCGCCACATGGTTCCGTGTGCGCCGGAAACCTCGTATTGCCGTGTTGTCGACCGGTGACGAGGTGGTGATGCCGGGCGCGCCGCGCAGGCCCGATCAGATCGTCAGCTCGAATTCGGTGGCCTTGGTGGCGTATGCGCAGGTGCTGGGCGCGGAAGCTGTCTCGTTGGGCGTTGCCGAAGACCGTCCGGAAAGTCTGCGCGCCAAGCTCAAAGATGCGGCGGGCTTTGACATGCTGGTGACATCGGGCGGCGCCAGTGTCGGCGACCACGATCTGATCCAGTCTGTTTTCGGCGGTGAAGGTTTAGATCTGGGTTTTTACAAAATTGCCATGCGTCCAGGAAAGCCGCTGATTTTTGGCAATATCGGCGGCATGCACCTATTGGGTTTGCCAGGTAATCCGGTCTCGACCGGAGTGTGTGCCGCGATCTTCATGCGTGCTGCGATTGAGTGCATGCTGGGCCTGCCGGCAAAGCCGTTGTATCAGGCGGCGCGCCTCGGCTGTGATTTAGGGCCGAACGGCAAGCGTTTGGATTTCATGCGCGCCAAGCTTACACCGTCAGATACCGATTTGCCGACTGCGACCCCATTCGATCGCCAAGACAGTTCCATGCTCGCCGCCTTCGCCGACGCCGATTGTTTGATTATGCGCGAGATCGGTGCAGGACCGGCGCGGCAAGGCGATGTCGTTAAAATCATCCCGCTTGGATTTTCGTCGCTGCAGTTTTAGGGCGCTGCGGGATTCCCTCTCCTAACCTAATATTTTTTGCGTCATCCTGAACTTGATTCAGGATCTATCGCTGTGTAAACGCCCGGCGGTCGGCGGTTTCGCGCTGAAGTGGATCCTGAATCAAGTTCAGGATGACGCGGGAGGGTAGCATGACGTTGGGGCCTCAAAATGATGCTGGCACCCCACCAACCCTCTTGACTTAAAATAAGAACCTAAGTAGAACAATTAACGATTGTTTTGTCTTTGTTCTTATTCTGATCCCGAAATGACTCACTATATTTGGGGATGTCATCCAAAGGAACCGCTAGATGCTCACCCGCAAGCAGTATGAACTCCTGATGTTCATTGACGAGTCGTTGAAGAAAGGCGGCGTATCGCCCTCGTTCGATGAAATGAAGGAAGCGCTGGGCTTAAAATCCAAGTCCGGCATCCATCGCTTGATCACCGGGTTGGAGGAACGTGGTTTTATCCGTCGTCTGCCGCACCGTGCGCGGGCCCTTGAAGTTATGAAATTGCCGGAAAATTCGGCTGCATCTGGTGCCGCAAAACCGGCGCCGAAGGCGTCAACATTCCAGCCCGAGGTGATCACGGGTGATTTTGCGCTCGCAGGTACCCGGCCGCGGGCAGACGCTGAAGCGGCAGAATCCGTGCAACTGCCGTTGTATGGGCGGATCGCTGCGGGCACACCCATCGAAGCGTTGCGCGATCCTAGCAACTTTATTGATGTCCCGGCGGCAATGATTTCCGGCGGCGATCACTATGCGCTTGAGGTTGATGGCGACTCGATGATCGAAGCCGGTATTCTGGACGGTGATACGGTGATTATCCGCGAAACCGAAACCGCGGAAAATGGCGCGATTGTCGTGGCGCTGGTTGACGACGGCGAAGTGACCTTGAAGCGCCTACGCCGACGCGGCGATTCCATTGCGCTTGAGCCTGCGAACAAAGACTATGAAACCCGCATTTTTGGTCCTGATCAGGTTAAAGTGCAGGGTGTCCTGAAAGCGCTTTATCGCCATTACTAGGGGGTGTGTGACAGCACCCAGGGCTCGTCCTCGCGATGTGTTGACGGTCTGTATGTTTGGCCCGTTTTTGTGAAACGTGACCGCATGCGTGCCGTATCGCCATAAATCAAACCGATCAATCACGCCCCAGGGTGGCCGGCACGGTGCGCGCACCGGCACCAGGGCGATCACCATGTCAGCGTGACGACAGTCTTCGAGCAATGCATCTGTGATTTTTGCTATCGCAATCACCGCATCGGTCCGGTGTATGACGCAGCCGGCGGCTTCACACCTGAGTCCGCCTGTCGTGATCTCCACATCTACCGGCCAGCGACCTGGCGCCTCGCCATAGCCGAGCCGTTGCGTCCAGCGGGCAACCTCAAACCGCCCGGCCCGGTGTGTCGAGAGCAATAACCCCTGCCCTAGCTCATTGACCGCGACGACACGCGCTTCGCCGTCGATGATGATGTGCGGCGGTTGCGCGAAAGCCGGACCAAGTATGCCAAAGATGAAGATGGGCACGCCGAGCAGTCGCCACTGTGTCTGCCATAGTGTCAGCCAAAGGCCGCCCAGCACCAACGGCAGCATCGACCACGTTGGCGGCGCGACAATATCGGCGGTGCCGCCGGGCAGTCCCGAGACCCAAGTCGCGCTGTCGAGTATCCATCGGAGTCCTTGGAACATCAGCGCCAATGGCAGATCTTCCAGACCGAGCGGCATCGCCAGCACCGACAACAGGCCGCTGGGCATCACCCAGAACGCCGCCAAAGGCACGGCCAGCGTGTTGGCGACGATGCCGAGCACGGCAACGTGCTGAAAGTGATGCACCGCAAACGGCCCGGTCGCGGCACTGGCAATCAGGGTGGTCAGCACCACGCCACCGACATAGCGGAATGCGTTCGTGTTCAGCGTGGCGAGCGTTCCCTCGCCCTTTGCCGAGGGGCCGCGCAGCCGTCGCCGCCGAGCCAACCATGCATAAGCCGAAATCAGCGCAGTGACGGCGGCAAATGACATCTGGAAGCCGGGTGACATCAGGTTTTCGGGTGCAAGTATCAGCACAACCATCGCTGCCCAGGCAACGGTGCGAAGCGTCAGTGTGCGCCGGTCCATCAAAATGCCGGTGAGAAACAGCCCGGTCATCAAGAACGCGCGCTCCGTCGGTACCGTGAAGCCGGCCAACATGGCATAGCTGAAGGCGGCTGGGATGGCCACGGCGGCTGCAACCTTTTTGGCATTTAATCGGAGCCCCATCCAGGGGACGGCGGCGATCAGCAATCGAATACCGCCAAACACCAACCCGGCAACCAGCCCGATGTGCAGACCCGAAATCGCCAACAGATGTGCGATCCCGGCATCTCGCATCGCTTGTAGGGTCGTGGCGTCGATGGCGCCTCGAAGCCCGGTCAGTAATGCCGCCGCCACTGCGCCCGGCGGCCCCCGGCCCCGCACGAGTACGCGCGTTGCAATGGCAAGGCGCAACGCTTCAACGCGGCGCGACAGGGCTTCTGCAAAGGTTTTGGCGGGGACATGCCCGATCCGGATCGGCGCTTGCAACGAAAAGCCGTACCCGCCGATTTTGAGAAAATACGCATGCCGCTGAAAATCAAACGCCCCCGGCATCACGGGTGGCGGTGGCGGACGCAATATTGCCAGAATCGACACGCGATCGCCCGGCTTCAGCAAAGTCGATGCTTCGCCTTTTGTGCGCACGGTGATGCGAACCCGTGCCGGGGTCGAATCGGTGGCCAAATGTTCGGCGTCAATATCCGTTAAAACCAGCTTTACCGCACCCGGTGCCGGGGTGGCGTTGCGCACGGTGCCTATCAATGTGATCGGCCCTATTTCTTGCGCTAAAACCGGGGCTCGGACGGCTTCGGTCCGCGCCGTTGCCACCGTGAAGCCGAGGGCTGCCGTCATCAAACCAAGCGTCATCGCCCGCGCTGCATCGTTTCGGCTGAGCAGGCTTAGGGCGAGCAGCAAGCCGCTTGTCCCCATGCCCCATGCAACGGGTGGCTCAATCGGCAGTGCAAAATATGCTGCAATCCCACTTGCGAACGCGACCGGCACCCACAATGCCCATTGTTCTCGTTCTGCCAGAAGAATGTTTCGCACGCGCATGATGACGGTAATGGGAGGTTTCGGCGGCTTTTTGAGCACGTCGTCGTCATTCCCGCGCAGGCCAGGTGACGGGTGGTGTTTACGTCGTTTATTTTCCGACCGCCTACGTGTCCTTCGTAAAGATGTCATGCATCGACGCAAAGGATGATGCTGCATACGCGAAATATATATGATAGATAGAGCGCGTCGACGTGTCGTCGGCACCCCCTCAGACTGGAGACACAATGCCCGTCGTTACCCGTTTTGCACCCTCGCCCACTGGATTTTTGCACATTGGTGGTGCCAGAACGGCGCTGTTTAATTGGTTGTTTGCAAAGCACCATGAACAGTATGGCGATGGTGGCAAGTTCGTGCTGCGGATCGAAGATACGGACTGCGCGCGCTCCACCGACGAAGCGGTCGCTGCGATCTTTGACGGGCTTTCATGGCTTGGGCTGGATTGGGATGGCGAGGCGGTTTCTCAGTTTGACCGTCGCGACCGTCACGTGGCCGTGGTCGACGAACTGCTCGCCAAGGGCATGGCCTACAAATGTTATTGCAGCCAAGAAGAACTCACGGCGATGCGCGAAAAGGCCCGGGCCAACGGGGATCAGCGTATGTACGATGGCACTTGGCGCGACCGCGACCCAAGCGAAGCGCCCGCGGGAATTGACCCGGTGATCCGCCTGCGCGCGCCGCAAGAAGGCGCGACGGTGATCGAAGATTTGGTGCAAGGCCGCGTCGAAGTCGCCAATCCGCAGTTGGACGACATGGTGTTGCTGCGCGCTGACCGAACGCCGACCTATATGTTGGCGGTGGTCGTTGATGATCATGACATGGGGATCACCCACGTCATCCGCGGCGATGATCACTTGGTCAACGCGTTCCGCCAGGTGCAGTTGTTCAAGGCGATGGATTGGGACCTTCCCGAATTCGCGCACATTCCGCTGATTCACGGCGCCGACGGGGCGAAGCTGTCGAAGCGTCACGGCGCGCTCGGCGTCGATGCGTATCGCGACATGGGGTATCTGCCCGAAGCGCTCAGAAATTACCTACTGCGCCTGAGTTGGGGGCACGGTGACGACGAGATCATTTCCACCGGCCAAGCCATTGAGTGGTTTGGTCTTGATGCCGTCGGGCGCGCGGCTGCGCGTTTTGATCTGCAAAAACTGGAATCCTTGAACGCGCATTACATCCGCCAGACAGATGATGCGGTGCTCACGGACTTGGTCTTACCAAGACTGACAACTTTGCTCGACGGAAAGCTTGCCGAGGGGGCCGCCGGTCGGGTAAAAATGGGTATGTCTGGGTTAAAAGAACGCGTGAAGAACTTAAACGAACTAGCTGAAAATGCTATGTTTTATGCTATTACACGACCACTTCCGTTAAACGAAAAGGCTCAAGAAATTCTGGATGATGACGCGCGTCGCGCTTTGACGGCGCTCAGCAGCGATCTCGCCTCAGCCGAGGATTGGCGCGCAGACCCCCTGCAAGACATCGCCAAAGCCTTCGCAGAGGGACATGGTCTAAAGCTGGGGAAGGTTGCGTTGCCTCTCAGAGCCGCACTTACGGGCACCAACGTATCGCCCAGTATATTTGATGTTATGGCCGTACTCGGCCGCGAGGAGACACTCGCCCGCCTGAAAGACGCGCTTTAGCGTGCGGCAGGCTTAGCAATGAAGCGGTCATAAAGGCCGCGCGCATGTCGGTGTTCGAAGAACCCGGCTGCGGAACAGAGGAGAGATGACGACATGAGTAACGAAAGAACCTTTACGCTGACCGATAACCAGTCCGGCGATAGCTGGGACTTGCCGGTTATGCATGGCAGCATGGGCCCGGACGTCATTGACGTACGCAAACTTTATGCCCAGACCGGTTGTTTCACCTATGACCCGGGCTTTACGTCAACTGGCAGCTGCGAGTCCAAGATCACCTATATCGACGGTGACAACGGTGTGTTGCTGTATCGCGGCTATCCGATTGAGCAGTTGGCTGAGCATTCGGACTTCATGGAAGTTTGCTATCTGTTGCTGTACGGAAACTTGCCGACCGCTGGCGAGAAGTCAAAATTCGAGCACGACATCACCTATCACACGATGATCCACGAGCAGATGCAGACCTTCTTGCGCGGCTTCCGTCGTGACGCACACCCGATGGCCGTCATGTGCGGTATGGTTGGTGCGTTGTCTGCGTTCTATCATGACTCCCTGGACATCAGTGATCCGAAGCACCGCATGATCTCGTCTTATCGGATGATCGCAAAGATGCCGACAATCGCGGCGCTGGCTTACAAGTATAATCTTGGTCAGCCGTATGTTTATCCGAAGAACAAGCTGCGCTACGCCGAGAATTTCTTGCACATGATGTTCTCGAATCCTTGCGAAGAATACGAGATTGATCCGGTTCTGGCCCGTGCCATGGACGTGATCTTGATCTTGCATGCTGATCACGAGCAGAACGCTTCAACCTCGACGGTGCGTCTCGCCGGCTCGTCCGGTGCCAACCCGTTTGCCTGTATTTCAGCGGGTATCGCGTCTTTGTGGGGGCCGGCACATGGCGGCGCAAATGAAGCTGTATTGAATATGCTGGAAGAGATCGGCGATGCCTCGCAGATTGAAAAGTATGTCGAAAAAGCCAAAGACAAGGATGACCCGTTCCGCCTGATGGGCTTCGGTCACCGCGTCTATAAAAACTTCGACCCGCGCTCGCGTGTGATGCGTACGCAGTGTCACAAGGTGCTGGATGCGTTGGGCGTCCATGATGAGCCGTTGCTTGAAATCGCGCTGCAGCTCGAAAAGATCGCGCTTGAAGACGATTACTTCATCGAGAAAAAGCTGTACCCGAACGTCGACTTCTATTCGGGCATCATCTTTAAGGCGATGGGTATTCCGACGACCATGTTTACGGCTTTGTTTGCCGTGGCGCGTACCGTCGGCTGGATCGCCCAGTGGAACGAGATGATTGAGGACCCGAGCCAAAAGATCGGTCGTCCGCGTCAGCTCTTCACCGGTGCTGAACAGCGTGAATACGTGCACGTCGACAAACGCTAAAGCTTTCGATCAATACTCTGTTAAGACGGCGTGGGGCTCAGGCTCCACGCCGTTTTTTATTGCGACGGTTTGTAATGTCCGTTCACGACTGAGTGTCGGTCGCCCTTGGTCCCGCCTCGTGCCCCGCCTCGGCGAGCACCACGCGGGCGGCGTTGGTCGACGGTGCGTCGGTGCCGGCGCGGAGTTTGGCGAGGGCAACCTTGATGTCGGCGTCCTGGCCGCCATTCTTTAGCAAGTTACTGAGCGCGGGTGCCAGTTTATCGGCGGTGCAGTTTTCCTGAATGAATTCCGGCATCGCCGATTTGTTCAAGATTAGGTTGATGATAGACGCGTACTTGATGGTCAGCAGGCGTCGCGCTAGCCATGCGCTGAGTGGTGCGACTTTATAGGCAATCAGACTCGGCGTACCGGCCATGGCGAGTTCCAACGACACCGTGCCACTGGCAGCAAGGGCGGCGTTAGCGGCAGCGAAGGCATCGTACTTTTCGGTGTCGCCCTCAATGATGTGCGTGTTAGCCCATGCGCTCGGTTGCGCTTCCATCGCAGCCTGCACAGTGTTTTT
>ERZ887849.3750-NODE-3750-length-11197-cov-8.980255_pt1 | contig 11197 bp, 9 predicted proteins | sample MGYA00521267_ERZ887849 | MGnify/ENA primary metagenome ERZ887849 (study PRJEB32303, sample SAMEA104408601) | aquatic metagenome | biome: Brackish water; feature: Pelagic; material: water | place: Baltic Sea | collected 2014-06-06T16:11:00 | depth 2,863 m ... | reverse complement strand
GAGTTGGGACTTGACCCTGATGCTGCTGGGTTACTCGCTGTTGAGACGTTTTTGGGCGCCGCAAGGCTCGCTGCTCGGTCGGAAGAATCTATATCAGTATTGCGTGAGCGCGTGACCTCAAAAGGAGGAACGACGGCGGCGGCGTTGGCCTCTTTTGATGACGACAAATTAAAGGATATGATTGCTCGAGGTGTTCGGTGTGCCAGAGATCGCTCGGAGGAGTTAGCTAAAGAGTTTGGAGGAGATAAATAATGATCGAAGTTGGAATTTTTTTGTTAAAAACCGTTTTGGGTATATTGTCGCTTGCGTTTTTGCTTCGGTTCTATTTGCAGGTTGTACGAGCAACGCCACGCAACCCTTTGAGCATTTTCGTATGTGCCATTACGGATTTTGCGGTGATACCTGCGAGGCGCTTCGTTCCTGGCTGGCGTGGCTATGACTTGTCGACATTCTTATTGGCGTTACTTACAGAGATGTTGTTGTTGAGCATGATTTTCATTTTAAGTGGCATGGATCTTAAAACTTCGGCACTCACGACTGTGTTGGCAATATCTTGTTTGTCTGCGGTTAGTCTAGCCAAGATGTTCGTCTACATTATTATTGTGGTTACGTTTGCTCAAGCGATTTTATCTTGGGTTAATCCTTATAGTCCTATTATGTCTTTGTTGACGGCCATGTCATCTCCATTTTTGGATATCTTTAGGCGACGCTTTAACCCGGTCGGTGGTGTGGATCTCTCCCTGTTATTTTTATTGGTGACGTGCCAGATTTTTCTGATATGGCCAATCAGCGCGCTGAATCACAGCCTAATGGTGTTTCTGGCCGCATCTTAGTTGGGCGCCACATTTACCCGAGTACGATATCGTATTCTTGTTGTCCGTACATAGGTTCGATTTGTAGCAATATTGTTTTACCAATAAATTCTTCCGCCATTGCAATACTCTGAGACTCTTCTTCGTGGAAAAAATCCACTACTTTTTGTGATGCAATGATGCGCAGGCTCTTCGGATTGTATTGCCGAGACTCTCGAACCAATTCACGAAGTATTTGATAGCTGATTGTTGCAATGGTTTTAATTTCCCCTTGCCCTAAACACGTGGGACACGGTTCGCATAGCACATGCGCTAACGATTCTCTAGTTCGTTTCCTCGTCATTTCTACCAAACCAAGTTGTGTAAAACCATTAATGGTTATTCGTGTTCGGTCTAGCGTGATCGATTTTTCAAGTTCCTCGAGTATGGATTGTTGATGGGCATCATTCTCCATGTCAATAAAATCAATGAGGATAATGCCCCCCAGGTTTCTAAGTCTTAGTTGCCTAGCGATAGCTTGTGATGCTTCGAGATTATTTTTAAATATGGTTTCCTCAAAGTTCCTATCGCCAACGAATCCACCAGTATTCACATCTACCGTGGTGAGCGCTTCTGTTTGATCGATAATGAGGTAACCACCAGATTTCAAATTTACTCGTTTGCTCATCGCTTTTTCTATTTCATCCTCAACCCCGTAACGTTCAAATAAAGGGCGGTCGCTCGTATAGATTTGTACGCGGTTTGCAAAGTTCGGAATAAAGGTATTGGCAAAAATTTCCATTTTTTGAAAGGTTTCTCTGGAGTCTACAAGGACGCGTTCAGACTCGTCTGCCAGGAAATCTCTCAAAATTCGAACACTTAAATCTAGATCTTGATACACGGCGGATGGCGCTTTACTTGTCTTCGCTCGATCTTTAAGGTCTCCCCAAACTCGTCTTAAATAGTCGATGTCTGATTGGAACTCATCGTCACTTGCAGTCTCTGCGAGTGTTCGAACGATAAAGCCTTGTTGACAATCTTCACCCTTCAGTCGATTTAAGCGCTCTTTAAGTTGTCCGCGTTCTTCCTCGTCCCCAATTTTTTGTGAGATTCTGATATGACTTTCTAATGGTAGGTAGACCAACAAGCGTCCCGCAATACTGACTTGCGTGGATAGCCGAGCTCCTTTGGTCCCAATGGGGTCTTTAATGACTTGAACGAGTATTTTTTGTCCGTCATGGAGTAGCTTTTCAATTGGAGTGTCGTTTGCCTCATCCTGATCGCGACCGAATATATCGGCGACATGTAAAAAAGCAGCCTTCTCTATGCCGATATCAACAAATGCAGATTGCATGCCGGGCAAGATGCGTTTCACGATACCGTTATATATGTTACCCACGAGCCCACGTTGGGCTTCACGTTCAATATGTAGTTCTTGTACTATGCCTCGTTGAATGATCGCGACACGTGTCTCTTGCGGCGTGACATTGATCAGTATTTCATTATTCATAACAGTGAAAATCCAAATTTTTTAATGAGCTCGGATGTCTCGTAGATGGGTAAACCAACGACTCCCGAGTGACTTCCAGAGATGTGACTGATAAAAATGCTGGCGATACCTTGAATACCATAGCTACCAGCTTTACCAAAAGGTTCAGCAGTTTGTATGTAGCGCTCAATATTACTCTCGCTAAGTGACTGCATACACACGTTCGTCATTGAAAGCGTTTGGTGTATCTCGCCACCTTGTTTCATGGTAACAGCCGTGAGCACTTGATGTTCTCTTCCCGAAAGCCTCTGGAGCATAATTCGTGCGTCCTCTGCATCCTCGGGTTTACCTAAGATTTTGTCATCTAGGGTTACGGTTGTATCTACGGTTAACACAGGTGCTTTTGGTAGACGATGGTCTACAAGGTGCCTCCAGGCTGCAGATGCTTTAAGCAATGAGACTCTATTGACATAGTGGGTAGGCAGCTCATTTGGAATGGGGGTTTCGTCGAAATCTGCGTTGTCACCTGGACCTTCCACTAAATTAAGGAGTCGATAGGGTGCACGCAATGCATCCAGTATTTCTTTCCGTCGCGGACTTTGTGAGGCCAAATAAAAAAAATCGCTCATGCCGTGTGACGTAATTTAATCTCTGTGATAAGGATGATTTCTGATAATACACTGAGCTCGGTAGAGCTGTTCGACGAGAATTAATCGAGCGAGCGCGTGGGGATAAGTCATTGCCGATAGGGCAAGCGTTTTGAAGGCCTGCCCCTTTATGTCGGGGTCAAGGCCATCCGCGCCACCGATGACGAAATCAACATCTTTCCCTTCAGTCATCCACGTGCTCATTAACTTCGCCAGTTCGCTGGTGGTGTTTTGGCTCCCTCTCTCATCCAACGCGATTAGGTAAGCATTTTTGTTAGCTTTTGCAAGGATTCGCTCCTTTTCCGTTTTTCTGGCGAGGTGGTTTTTATCGGTATGCCCAACACGAAATGCTGGTTTAATTTCAGTCACTGAAATTGATAGTTCGCGATGAAATCGTTTGAGATATTCTTGGCAGCCGTCCTCAGCCCATTTGGGCGGTTTATGACCCACGGCAATAATATTGATTTTCATATTCGCGAATTAGAAAATGTTTGGTGCAAGTGTCGGAGCCGAATTAAGGATATTCTGTGCTGAGCCAAACTGCTTTTAGCTGACTTGTTGGTGATCGCCTTTTTCTGAAGAAGGGGTTTCCTGCCATAAGTCCTCTAAGTTGTAGTAGGTTCTGACTTCAGGCTTCATGACGTGAACAATTAAGTCACCTAGGTCGACGAGCACCCACTCCCCTGATGTTTCTCCTTCAACGCTCAATACGCCGTGTCCGGTTCCTTTTAAGTTCTCTTTGAGATTGTTTACAAAGGCCCGCGCTTGTCGTGTTGACTCTGCGCTGGCAACAATGATTTGATCAAAGAGGGCATTGGATGCGGTTATGTCGATTGTAACGATATCTAGTGCTTTGATTTGCTCTAGTGCATCTATAGCAATATCACTCAGTGTTTGATTCAGAACGGCTCTCCTCGTAAAGACTATAGTCTTGAATATAGTTTATTACATTATCGGGTAAAAGATACTTAAGGCTCAGCCCATTTTGAATTCTTTTTCGTAATGACGTGCCCGAGACCTCGAGTGATGTAAATTCGTACGTATAAATTAATCCGTGTGTTGACGAACTGATTGTATTGTAATCGCGACTATTGCGTTGTTCGAATTCGGCGAATAATTCACCTTTAAGTTTATTTTTAAGTTGGCTTATGGGTAAATTTGGTCGAGAAGCGACAATGATGTGCGCCAGCGTAAATAACTGCTGCCATTCATACCAAGTCATTAATTCGATGAATGCGTCGGTACCAAGAATGAGGCTGATGGATTCACTTGGATTTTCTTCTCGTAAGGCCTTTAATGTGTCCACCATATAACTTTTCCCAACACGCTCCAACTCGCTGCCATCTGCTACGAGATGGTCTCCGGCCGACTCAAGCGCGAGCCGAACCATACGTAAACGGTCTTGTGCTGATGCGCCTGGAGAGGTTCGATGTGGTGGGTCAGCGGAGGGGATAAGGCGAACCGTATCGAGTAAAAATGCTTCCGCCACTTCCTCCGCTAATCGAAGATGGGCGAAATGGATTGGGTCAAATGTGCCGCCAAGGACCCCGATGCGTGAGCTGATTACCAAGGTCTATAGGTCTAGATATTGAAATAAATTCATACTTGTAGTTCGCACGCTTAGAGCAAAATCTTTCGAATGTCACTGAGGACCTGATTCAGATAGGTAATGAATCTCGCCCCTTCTGCTCCGTCGATTACTCTATGATCGTAGGATAGCGATAGCGGAAGTATGAGTCGAGGTGTGAATTCTGACCCGTTCCAAATGGGTTTCATCGCAGATCGAGCCACACCTAAAATAGCAACTTCTGGTGCATTGACGATCGGAGTGAAGTGACTGCCACCAATCCCGCCTAAGCTCGAAATGGAGAACGTACCACCAGACATATCGGCTGGTGCGAGTTTGCCGTCGCGTGCCTTAATGCTGACTTTCCCTAATTCCTCGGCGATCTGAAGAATGCCTTTTTTATCGACGTCTCTAATGACGGGAACAACAAGTCCTCCAGGCGTGTCAACAGCAACGCCAATATGGAAGTACTGTTTGATAAAGAGGGCATCTCCTTCAGGCGTTAAGGACGAGTTAAATTCTGGAAACTGTTTTAGAGCAGCCACCGCTGCTTTCATGATGAGTGCTAATGGCGTCACCTTAACGCCTGATTTTTCAGCGTCTTTAGCAAGTGATTTGCGAAACGCTTCTAGCTCAGTGATATCTACTTCATCGTGTTGCGTGATGTGAGGGATGGTGACCCAGTTTCGATGAAGTGCCGCTCCTGAAATCTTCTTGATGCGGGATAATGTTTTCTTTTCAATAGATCCAAATTTTTCGAAATCAATAACTGGCCAGGCAGGCAAACTAAAGCCTAAACCAGAACCGGTCGCTGCGCCGCTGCCACTGCTTTGGATACTATTTTTAACAAAGGTTTGGATGTCTTCTTTGAGTATTCGATCTTTAGGCCCGGTGCCTGATACCAGATTAATATCCACACCTAATTCACGAGCGAAGCGCCTTACGCCAGGACTGGCATGTGCTGAGGAAGCATTTGCTTCACCTTTGGTAGGCGGTATCGCCGGGGCCGCTGGTGTCGCTGGTGTCACTGGTGTCGCTGGTGTTTCCTGCTTGATCATGGGGGGTGTTTCTGGTTCGGGTGCACTCTCGACCACTGTGGCCGCTTCATCTTTTGATGAGTCTTCCTCAGTCAGAATTTCCTCAATGCTCAATATGACGGTTCCTTCCGAAACGCCATCCCCAACGCTAACCCGCAAGTCTTTAATAACCCCGTCGAAGGGCGCAGGGACTTCCATCGTTGCCTTGTCTGTTTCCAGCGTGATGAGGGAATCTTCTTCTTTGACGCGGTCACCAGGTTTGACCAGCACTTCAATGACTGGGATATCTTTAAAGTCGCCAATGTCAGGAACTAAAACCTCTTTAATAGTTGCCATGTAAATTCCTTTGCATTACTTCAATTTTTAGTAAATCGTAGTGTGTTTAGACTGTTGTAGGTTCTGGCTTGTCTGGGTTGATACCATACTTTTTAATGGCCTCAGCTACCGTTCCCTTTGGAACGACTCCGTCTTCAACAAGGGCTGATAGAGCTGCGATCACAACATACCGTCGGTCAACCTCGAAAAAATCTCTTAATTTTTCGCGGGTATCGGATCGACCAAAACCGTCTGTGCCGAGCACGACGTAGTTTTTATTTGGAATGTAGGGTCGAATCTGTTCTGCAAAGATTCTCATGTAGTCAGTTGCTGCGATTACAGGCCCTTCGGTGTTCCCGAGACACTCTTCCACGTAACTGAGTTTGCGATCGTCATCAGGGTGCAGCATATTCCAACGCGCGGTGGAGATGCCGTCCCGTCTGAGTTCATTGAAGCTGGTACAGCTCCAAACGCTCGCCACAATACCAAAATCTTGCTCTAGTAGTGCTTGGGCCGCGATCACCTCAAGCAATATGGTGCCACTGCCGAGAAGTTGAACTTTGAGGGCCTTCTTGAGCTTGGTTTTCGGAGAGGGCAATGGATACATTCCGCGCACAATACCTTCCTCTGCACCTTTGGGTAGCTCAGGATGTGCGTAGTTTTCGTTCATAACCGTAATGTAGTAGAAGACGTCTTCCTGTTCTTGGTGCATGCGTCGAAGCCCGTCTTGGATGATGACCGCTAATTCGTAGGCGAACGTCGGGTCATAGGAGACACAGTTCGGAATTGTGCTCGAGAGTAAATGGCTGTGCCCGTCTTCATGCTGCAAGCCTTCTCCGTTAAGCGTGGTTCGACCTGCGGTACCACCCAGTAAAAATCCTCTCGCTCGTTGATCCCCGGCGGCCCAGGCTAAATCCCCGACTCGCTGGAAGCCAAACATCGAGTAGTAAATGTAGAAAGGAATCATCGAGATTCCATGCGTTGAATAAGAGGTCGCAGCCGCAATCCAAGAGGACATGGCACCAGCCTCGTTGATGCCCTCTTGCAGTATTTGCCCCGTCTTATCCTCTTTATAGAACATTAATTGGTCTGCATCTTCGGGGGTGTAGAGCTGACCAACAGATGACCATATGCCAAGTTGCCTGAACATGCCTTCCATGCCAAATGTGCGTGACTCATCGGGCACAATAGGCACAACGCGCTTGCCGAGAGTTTTGTCTTTGACAAGTGTGCCTAGGATTCGCACAAAGGCCATAGTTGTAGAGAATGTCCGTTCGCCAGAATTCTTCAGTAGGGCATCAAATGCAGAAATGGGTGGTGCTTTGAGCGTATCCCCTTTCATCCTTCGTGTTGGAAGATATCCACCGAGTGCCTCACGTCGTTCGTGCATGTACTTAGCTTCTGGTGAATCATCTGGAAAGGTGAGATAAGGGATTTCATCAATCTCGCTGTCAGCTATGGGTAGATTGAAACGATCCCGGAAATCTTTTAATGAGGTCGTCCCCATTTTCTTCTGTTGATGGGTGATGTTTTGAGCTTCGCCTGCTGAGCCCATGCCATATCCCTTAATGGTCTTTGCGAGGATGACTGTGGGTTGTCCAGTATGTTTGACCGCAGCTGAGTACGCAGCATAAATTTTATAAGGATCATGGCCTCCTCGGTTGAGTCGCCAAACATCATCGTCCGACATGTTGGAAACCATATCGCGAGTCTCTGGATATTTGCCAAAGAAATGCTCGCGCACGTAAGCGCCGTCTTTGGCTTTGTAGGTTTGATACTCGCCATCAACCGTTTCATCCATGACTTTCAGTAACATGCCGTTGGTGTCGCGAGCAATCAATGAATCCCAGTACGATCCCCAGATGAGCTTGATTACATTCCAGCCCGAACCTCTATAATCAGCCTCTAGTTCTTGAATAATTTTTCCGTTGCCGCGCACCGGGCCATCAAGCCGTTGCAGATTACAATTCACGACAAAGATTAAGTTATCGAGTTTCTCACGAGCGGCAACACCAATGGCTCCGAGTGCTTCTGGCTCATCGCTTTCGCCATCACCTATAAAGCACCATACTTTTCGGCCCTCAGTGTTTGCGAGACCTCGGTCTTGAAGGTACTTCATAAATCGAGCTTGATAGATCGCCATGATAGGACCTAAGCCCATTGATACTGTTGGGAATTGCCAGAAATCAGGCATGAGCCAAGGATGTGGGTAGGACGATAAACCATTGCCGTCCACTTCTTGGCGATACTTGTCCATTTGTTCTTTGGTTAATCGACCGAGCATGAATGCTCTGGCGTACACCCCCGTAGCAGAATGTCCTTGTGCAAAAATTAAATCACCGCCATGTGTCTCGGAGGGTGAGTGCCAAAAGTGATTGAATCCAATATCGTAGAGCGTAGCTGCAGACGCGAAGCTTGCGATGTGCCCGCCTACATTCGTGTTCTTATTGGCCCTTAAAACCATGGCTGCGGCATTCCAGCGAACGTAGTTGCGGATTCTGTGCTCTAGTTCGAGATCACCGGGAGATTTGTCCTCTTTCGATGGAGGGATTGTGTTGATGTAAGCAGTATTCGCCGTGTAAGGAAGAAATGCTCCGGAACGACGGCCTTTCTCGATCAATTGCTCGAGAAGAAAGTGGGCCCTCTCGGGGCCTTCGGTAGCTAAGACTCCTTCTAACGCATCCAGCCATTCTCGGGTTTCTTGAGGGTCCTGGTCGTATGACGCCATTTATGGTTCCTTGTGTTGATTTTTCACCTCGAAGAGCTTTATTGCCCAGAATCGAGTTTCCATATTAAGAAATTATACAAGGAGGCGTAATTTTTAAAGCAAAAATCAATCAATTTATTCTTTTTTAGAATAAATGAGTCATTATATTTGGAATAAATATGATTTTTAGCCTTAAGCCTTGGATTTTGGGACCCTGCCCATCATATAAAACTCCTCATTAGCACGCATCTCTATCAAATGAGCCATTCTGTTGGAGAGCGCAAAAAATGCAGTAATGCCGCCGATATCCCATATATCCTCAGCGCTGAAACCTTGCTTCTTCAATTGCTGATGGTCTGAAGGATCAACCAGTTCGGGTGTTCGAGCGAGTTTGATTGCAAAATCAAGCATTAATTTTTGCTTTTCGGTGATGTCTGCCTTTTTGTGATCAATCGCAATTTGGTCTGAGACCAGAGGGTCTCTCTGGTAGATCCGTAACACGGCACCGTGCGCCACGACACAGTAAATACAACAATTCACACCGCTTGTGGCGACCACGATCATTTCCTTCTCAGCCTTGCTTAATCCGCTGTCACGCAACATGAGAGCGTCATGGTAGGCAAAGAATGCCCTAAATTCATCGGGGCGATGCGCGAGAGTAAGGAACACGTTGGGAATAAACCCCGCCTTTTCTTGGACCGCAAGAATAATTTCTCGAATATCTGTTGGCAACGACTCCAACGTCGGCACGGGGTATTGGCTTAAAGACCTAATAGTCATGGTGTTCAGTGTCCATAGTGAGCTTCTTGGTACTGGAATTAATCGTATTTGCGGCGATCATCAATCACTTTGCCATCTCGAGCTAACGACCCAGCAGAAACATAGGCGATACCACCTCGTAACTTAGTAAGGTCACGAATAGAGGAAACAATTGCAGCGGTAAGCTCTGCACCCTCAGCCCGTGACTCACACTGAAGCGTCATGACGTCATTGTGATCAGAGTCATGTTCGACAACGAGTCTGGCGTATGTAATTTCTTGATGGCGTTTTACGATGGTATTGACCTGTTCAGGGTGAACGAACATTCCCTTTACTTTCGTGGTCTGGTCGGCCCGCCCCATCCAACCTTTTAGCCGTCGGTTAGTACGACCACAAGCGCTTTGTCCAGAAATGAACATGGATAAATCCCCGGTACCAAATCGAATAAGGGGATATACATCGGAGAAGATAGTCACAACCACCTCCCCGACTTCGCCTTCGGCAACGGACTCATCGCTACCCGGCCTTACAATTTCAACGAGTGCCTCCTCATCGATGATTAAACCATCGTCGGGGATGGTTTCATACGCAATAAGACCTACGTCAGCTGTCGCGTAAGTTTGTCGAATATCTATACTGTGATCTTGAAATAATTGCCTAACGCTTGGGAGTAAGGCCTCACCACCGACAATGCCTCTTTTCAGACTGGATAAATCAAGGCCGAGTTCGCTCCCTTTTTCTAATAAGATTTTAAGGAAGGATGGAGTGCCGGTATAGACATCAGGCCTGACCTCAGCAATCGTTTGTACTTGTAACTCAGTCTGCCCAACGCCCGCTGGAAAGACAGCGCAGCCTAGTGCTCGAGCCCCAAAGTCCGCCATGAAGCCAGCTGGTGTGAAATGATATGAAAAGGTGTTGTAGACCAAGCTACCGCATCTAACGCCAACGGCGTACAACGCTCTTTTGAAGCGCCAAAAGTCCTCATCCACAGCCTGAGGTTCATAGATTGGACCCGGGGATGAAAATAAACGAGCAAGACTACTAACGGGTGATGTTGTCAATCCGCCAAATGGTGGAGTCTTCGCTTGTATGGTTTTTAGGTCACTTTTACGGGTAACAGGTATTTGACAGATTGTTTTACGGTCGATAAGTGAGCTTGGGTCAATCCCCTTAAGGCGCTCCTTAAAATATTCTGAGTTTTTTTGCGCATGATCGACCTGCTCTTTAAGTCGCTGGAGGAGCTTGGCTTCTCGCTCATCATCGGTTCGCGTTTCAGAAGAATCTAGAAACGATTTGTGATCACTCATGTGTGCTCCTTACACTAATTAACTCGTGCAATAATAAATAGATTAGCTTTCGAGAATGCTTAAGTATATTTTTAAGCCAGCCAGCGTTTTCGCCGCCTGTAATGCTTGCCGTCTTTAAAGCTTTTCCTTCCTGCCCCCGAGATGCCAAGATAAAATTCTTTTACATCCTCGTTATTCGATAATTCATGAGCGGGGCCATCCATTACAATGCGTCCGTTTTCCAAAATATATCCATAGTCCGCATGACGGAGAGCAACGGTGGTGTTCTGTTCAGCTAATAGGAAGCTGACATTTTCTTTTTTATTTAGGTCTTCAACTATCTCAAAGATTTCCGCGACAATCTGTGGCGCGAGGCCCATGGAGGGCTCATCAAGCAGAATCATTTTTGGTTTTGCCATGAGAGCGCGTCCTACGGCGGTCATCTGTTGTTCTCCACCCGAAGTGAACCCAGCTAAACTAGACCGGCGCTGCTTGAGTCTGGGGAAATAGGCATAGACGCGTTCTAGGCTATCCGCGAGTTCCTTGCGCGAAATGCTACGAGTAAATGCGCCAGTGAGTAAGTTTTCTTCAACGGTAAG
>ERZ887849.3746-NODE-3746-length-11205-cov-7.106637_pt1 | contig 11205 bp, 8 predicted proteins | sample MGYA00521267_ERZ887849 | MGnify/ENA primary metagenome ERZ887849 (study PRJEB32303, sample SAMEA104408601) | aquatic metagenome | biome: Brackish water; feature: Pelagic; material: water | place: Baltic Sea | collected 2014-06-06T16:11:00 | depth 2,863 m ... | reverse complement strand
GCTTGCCAGCGATGCGGGCTTGGGCCTGGGCGCCTATTGGCTGCACCGCAACCTGATGGGCGGGGCCGAACGGCTGCGCTTTGATCTGGAGGTTTCAGGGATCGAGGACATCGCATCCAGTGACGGGATCGACACTGTCATCACCGCGCGCTTTGATCGACCGGCCAGTTTCGGGCCAGACACCGGCCTGTCGCTGCAAGCCATCGCCGTCGCACTGCGGGAGCCGACATTTCGGATCGACGGCATCGGGGTGGAGGGAAAGCTGACGCGTCAGATGTCGGAAACCTTGACGCTTCAGGGGGGGCTGGGGCTTGCCTTTTCACGAATCGAGGATGGGTTTGGCGCGCGCGACATCACGGGGCTGACCCTGCCGTTGGGCGTGACCCATGACGGCCGCGACAGCGCGATCGATGCCCGCCAAGGCCATTTTGCAGCGGTGACGCTGACACCGTTTCAGGTTCTGGGCGGCAGCACAGGGGCGCGGCTGACAGTTGACGGGCGGGGCTACTGGCCGCTTGGCGCAGGTGACCAAACACTGCTCGCAGGGCGGGTTCAGTTTGGCACGATCACAGGCGGCAGCCTGACCGATATTCCACCCGACGATCTGTTCTTCTCGGGCGGGTCGGGCACGGTGCGCGGCCAATCCTATCGTGTGCTGGGCGCGGTTCAAGCGGGCCTGCCCAGCGGCGGGCGCAGCTTTGCGGGGTTATCGGGCGAAGTGCGCCGCAAGATCGGCGACACCGCTTTTGGCATCGTCAGCTTTGCCGATGCGGGCTACGTCAGCGCGGATGCATGGGGTTCGGGCAGCGCCGATTGGCATGCGGGCGCGGGGCTTGGTCTGCGGTATGCAACACCGTTTGGTCCGATCCGCGTTGATCTGGCGATCCCGGCATCCGGCGACAACGCAGGGCGCGATCTGTATCTCTATATCGGTATCGGGCAGGCATTTTGATGCGGATCGGGGCGATCTTTGCGGTGATGCTGGCGCTGGCGCTGCTGCTTCCCGGTCTGGCCATGGCACAACCCGCCGATGACCGTTCGCGCATCGTGCGGTTTCTTGAAGAACAGCTGTCAGGCGGCGCGCGTCAGGTGACGATCCAGGGGTTCCGGGGCGCGTTGAGCGCCAGCGCCGAGATGGATCTTTTGACCATCGCGGATGCGGATGGCGTCTGGCTCAGGCTGGAAGGCGCGCGATTGGATTGGTCGCGCGCGGCCCTGCTGCGTGGCGCGTTACAGATCAACGCCTTGCACGCCGAGCGGCTGGAGGTGGTGCGCGCGCCGCTGCCCGAACCGGGGCTTGATCTTCCGACAGCCGAAGCCACGCCGTTTCGCTTGCCGCAATTGCCGCTGTCGATCGCCATCGGTCAGATCAGCCTTGCACAGGTCACGCTTGGCCAGGCCGTGATGGGCACGGCGGTGGATCTGTCGGCGGGCGGCGGGGCAACGCTGGCGAAGGGGGTCGGGCACGCCGATCTGGAGATCACCCGTCTGGACGGCCCCGAGGGACGATTTGCGTTGAGCGTCGATTATGCCAACGACACGGGCCAGTTGGATCTGTCGCTGGTTCTGACAGAGGCGGCTGGCGGCCTTTTGGCCACCCGTCTGGCCCTGCCCGATGCCCCTGCAATCGGGTTTTCGGCCACGGGCAGCGGGCCGATCGACGATTTCACCGCCCGGATCGCGCTCGACAGCAACGGCGCACCGCGCCTGAGCGGCTCGGTCGCCACGATCCGTGATGAACAGACCGGCCTCAGACGCATCACGGCGGATGTGGGCGGCGACATCACACCCCTGTTTTTGCCCGATTACCGCGCCTTTTTCGGGCCTGACGTGGCCCTGTCGACCGAGGTGCAGCTTTTGCCCGATGGCGCGGTGGAATTGGACAGGTTGCGGTTGACGGCCGCCAAACTGGCCATAGACGGCACGCTGTCGGTGGCGCCGGGTGGTGTGCCGCGCGCCTTTGATCTGACCCTGCGGATGGCGGACCCATCAGGGCAGGGGCCAGTGCGGCTTCCGGTGCCGGGTGGGGATGTGACCGTCGGGCAGGCCGATCTGACGCTGCGCTATGATGCAGCGGCGGGCGATGGCTACACCGCACAAGGCGCGATATCCGCGCTCGCCACCTCCGGTTTCAACATCGCTCGAATTGGGCTGGAGGCCAGCGGCACGCTTGGCCCCGGGGCAGATGGCCTGAGGCTGGACGCGCCGATCACCCTTGATATCGCGGGTCTTGCCCATGGCGACCCCGCGCTGGCCGCAGCACTTGGCGCGGCAGGACAGTTGCAGGCGCGGCTGCTGTGGTCCGAGGGCAACCCCATAAGCCTGCGTGATCTGTCAGTGCAGGCGGGCGATCTGCGGTTGACGGGTGTGGCGGCCCTGGCCTTGGGCGACGGCCGCCTGACGCTCGACACAGATCTGGCGCTCGACATTGCACGCTTGGCGCGGTTCGCGCCGCTGGCCGGCCAGCCGCTGGCGGGGCGTCTGGCGGCCAATCTTGCCTTGCAGGCCGATGTGCTGTCGGGCGCATTCGACATGGTTCTGAACGGCACGGGCCGCGATTTGCGGCTGGCTGATGCACTGCCGCCCGCGCTTTTCGACGGTGACACCGATGTCACGCTATCGGCGCTCCGGGATGAAAACGGGCTGACTTTGCGCGCACTGACCCTGTCGGGCACTCAGCTTGATCTGAGCCTCGATGGCCGGATCAACAGCGATGGCGCATTGGTCAAGGGCTCGGGCGAATTGGCGGATATCGGGCTCTTTACCGATACGTTGCGCGGGCCGGTCACGGCCGGCCTGAACGTCACGCGCGGCCCCGGCGATACGGCGCCTTGGCGGCTGCGCGCGGATGTCGCCAGCGCCGCGGGGCTGAGCGCATCGCTGGCAGGCAGCGTGATGGGTGAGGATGGCACGGTGGACATGACCGCCAATGGCCAAGTGCCGCTGGCGCTGGCCAACCGGGCGCTGGCCCCCCAAAGCCTGTTTGGCATATTGGGTTTCGATCTGGCCGTCCGGGGCGCACCCGGGCTTGCGGCGCTGTCGGGCACGTTGCGGATGGCAAATGCGCGGCTGACCCTGCCGCTGGCGCAAACTGCGCTGGAAAACCTGACAGGCAGCGCACAGATCGCGGGCGGGCGGGTCACGCTGTCTGCAACAGGTGATCTGGCCAGCGGCGGCGGCCTGAGGGTCGATGGCACGGTCGGGCTGGATCGGCCCGGTCTGCCCGCACAGATCAGCCTGACCGGGCAAGCGATGCGGCTGGTGGACCCACGGCTCTATGATGCGCGCATTGACCGGGCTGATATCACGCTGAACGGGCCATTGAGCGGCGCGTTTCAGGTCGCCGGAACCGTCACGATGGGCGAGACGAATTTGCGCGTGCCCGATAGCGGGCTGGGCGCATCAGCGCCGATTCCACCCATCACCCACCTGGATGAAACCCCAGCCGAACAGCGCACCCGGATCGCCGCGGGGCTTGGTCCCACTCAGGAACAAACGGGTGGATCGCAGCGCATCGGGCTTGACCTGACGATCAATGCGCCGGGGCGGGTGTTCATCCGCGGCCGCGGTCTGGATGCCGAATTGGGCGGCAATCTGCGAATCGGCGGCACCACCGCCGAAGTGATCCCCGCAGGGCGGCTGAACCTGATCCGCGGGCGGCTGTCGATCCTTGGCAAGCGGCTGGACCTGACCGAAGGGGCAGCCACATTGGAGGGCAACTTTGATCCGTTCATCCGGCTGCTGGCCAGCGCCCGCAGCGGTGGCTACCAGATCGCCATTTCACTGATCGGCCCGGTCAGCAAACCCGATATCGCCCTGTCCTCAAGCCCGGCGCTGCCCGAGGATGAGATTCTGGCACAGCTCTTGTTCGGGCGATCAGTGTCCGGCTTGTCGCCGGTGCAGGTGCTGCAACTGGCCGATGCCGCCACCGGGCTGGCGGGCGGATCGTCACAGGGCGGGTTCTTGGCCAATCTGCGTCAGGGTCTTGGGCTTGATGATCTGGATCTTCAGACCGATGCCCAAGGCAATGCCGCGTTGCGCGCGGGGCGCTATCTGTCCGACAACATCTATACCGATGTCACCATCGGCGGTGATGGCGGGGCGGGCGTGTCTCTCAACATCGATCTGACCCCCGACATCACCGCGCGCGGCAGCTTTTCGTCGGCCGGGGACACAAGCCTTGGCCTGTTTTTCGAACGCGATTACTAAGGCGCGCTGTTGGTCGCCGATCCCCGTTGACAGCCCCCCGAGGCCACGGTATCAGCCGCCTCCACGACACCTGCCCAGGTGGCGGAATTGGTAGACGCGCTGGTTTCAGGTACCAGTGGCCGAAAGGTCGTGGAGGTTCGAGTCCTCTCCTGGGCACCATGTCTTGTCTGTTCGCTATGGCGTTTGCGCGCAAGCGGTTCTAAGTGACCCCGGTACGCGCAGCCCAAAGGAAAAGAGACATGACCATCCATTTCCATCACAATGATCTGCCCGATGGTCTTGATCTTGGACCTGTGGTGGCCATCGATTGCGAAACCATGGGCCTTAACCCGCATCGTGACCGGCTGTGTCTGGTGCAGCTGTCGGGCGGCGACGGGCAGGCACATCTGGTTCAGATTGCGCGTGGCCAGACCGTGGCGCCTAATCTGTCGCGGCTGTTGAGCGATGCAGATGTTCTGAAGCTGTTTCATTTTGGCCGCTTTGACATCGCGGTGATGTTTCACGCCTTTGGTGCGCTGGCCGCGCCGGTCTATTGTACCAAGATCGCTGCCAAGCTGACGCGCACCTACACCGACCGGCACGGGTTGAAATACCTGCTTCAGGAATTGCTCGACATCGATATTTCCAAGCAGCAACAGACATCGGATTGGGGATCGGAAACGCTGAGCGAGGCGCAGAAAAGCTATGCTGCGTCCGATGTGCTGTATCTGCATCGGCTGAAAGACGCGCTTGACCCGCTTTTGGTGCGCGAAGGGCGGGCTGATATCGCGCAGGCCTGTTTCGATTTCCTGCCGACACGCGCAAAGCTTGACCTTGCGGGTTGGCCCGAGATCGACATCTTCAGCCATTGAGGCCAAGGCGATGGCAGGGTCCAACCGCTATTCCACCCTTGTTGCTTGGGCAAAGGTGGTGTTGCCGCTGACCGCACTGGCGCTGTTGTCGACGCTGTTCTTGTTTTCGCGCACACCCAACCCCGATGATGCGCTGCCATTCGCCAATGTGGATGTGGAACAGCTTTCCAGCGATCAGCGCCTGTCACAGCCGCGTTTTGCAGGCACGCTGCAAGATGGCCGCGCCGTCACGTTTCAGGCCGACAGCGCGACACAACACGGCGCCAAGCCCAACGTCATCCACATGATCAATGTAGAGGCGGATGTGGCGCTGAGCGCGGCCAACACCCTGAGGCTATCGGCCGAGATCGGCGATTTCGATCTGCCCGAACAAAGCATCGCGTTAAGCGGGGCGGTCACGATCCTGACCTCGTCAGGGTATCGCCTTGTATCAGAGGCGATCAGCGTGGCGTTGGATCACATGCGCCTTGTCTCACCGGGTGCGGTTGTGATGAGCGCGCCGGGCTTGACGCTGGAAGCTGGCATGATGCAGTTGACCGGCAACGAAGAGCAGGCTTTGGTCAGTTTCACTGGGGGCGTTCGCCTGCTATATGTGCCTGAGGATGGAACCGAAAGACCATGACGATGCGCCAAATGCTCCGCCCAGCCATTGTGGCCCTTTGTCTGGCCATGGCCGGACAGTCCGCCGCGCAGATCGCGGTGGGTTTTGGCGGTGTGGCCCATGATGCCACCCAGGCCGTGGAGGTCGTGGCAGACAGCCTTTCCATCGACCAGACCAGCGGACGCGCCCTGTTCGAGGGCAATGTGGTCATCCTTCAGGGCGATTTGCGCATCGCTGCGGGTCGGGTCGAGGTGATCTATTCCGATGCCGGCGCCACGCGCGGTGTCGATGCGGTGATCGCGAGTGGCGGCGTTTTGGTCACGCGCGGGGAAGATGCCGCCCAAAGCGACGAGGCGCGTTACGACATCGCAACCGCCCTGTTGAACATGGCAGGCGATGTGTTGGTGACCCAAGGGGCCATCACGATCGCGGGCGACAGCATGGTGATCGACATGGCGACCGGCAACGGCACCGTGGGTGGGCGCGTCCGCACCGTGTTGACCCCCGAGCGACAGCAGCCATGACCGCGCGCCCCGCCCTCAGCATAACCCAAGGCGGACAGGGGCTGGTTGTTGACCGGCTGCGCAAATCCTACCGCAAGCGCCCCGTGATCCGGGATATTTCCCTGACCTTGGCGCGGGGTGAGGTGGTGGCGCTGTTGGGCCCCAACGGATCAGGCAAGACCACATCCTTTTATTGTATCGCAGGGCTGATCACGCCCGATGGTGGAACCGTCACCATTGATGGGCAGGATGTGACGCTGTTTCCGATGTATCGCCGTGCACGGGCCGGAATCGGGTATTTGCCACAAGAGATGTCGATCTTTCGCGGCCTGTCGGTAGAGGACAATATCTTGGCGATCCTTGAGGTGGTGGAACCCGACCGCGCCCACCGCAATGATCGGCTTGAGGAATTGCTGGCCGATTTTTCCATCGCGCATCTGCGCCGCGCGCAAGCCCTGTCGCTGTCGGGGGGCGAGCGGCGCCGGGTCGAGATCGCCCGCTGTCTGGCATCGCGACCACGCTATGTGCTGCTGGACGAACCCTTTGCCGGTGTCGATCCCATCGCGGTGAATGATATCCGGCATCTGGTTCAGGATTTGAAGACACGGGGAATAGGTGTGCTGATCACCGATCACAATGTGCGTGAAACGCTCGAGATCGTGGACCGTGCCTATATCTTGCATGACGGGATCATCATAAAGTCCGGCACCCCCGATGAGGTTGTGCGCGACGAAAATGTGCGCCGCGTCTATCTGGGGCAAAGCTTTCGCATCTCCTGATCGCAAGGCACTGCTTTACGTTGACACCGGGTCGCGGGCGTCGCCTAATGCGTGTGATGTTCGCGTTCGCTTCATCCCTGATTCAGCCGGGCCTGGCCCGGCAAAAGGCCCGCCTTGGCGGGTTATGGATCGCCCTTAATCGCAATCGACCGGACATGCTCTTGCACCGGCGCCACGGCCCATCCCGGGCCGTTTCGCCCCGGTGCACCCGAATGGCGGAGGCCCCATGCGCTACCAAATCACCGGAAAACAGATCGATGTCGGCGACGCGCTGCAAACCCATGTAAAGACCAGCATGGATGCCGCGGTGAGCAAATACGCCCAACGGCCGACCGATGCGACCGTCATCTTTTCGCGTTCCGGTGCCGAATTCGTCTGCGAGGCGACGGTGCATCTGTCCACAGGCCTGACCGCGTCGGCCAAGGGGCATGCGCATGAAATCTACAGCGCCTTCGACAGCAGCTGCGAGAAAATGGAAAAACAGCTTCGCCGCTACAAGCGCCGGCTGAAGGACCATCACCGCGACCGGCAAAGCCCCGTTGAAACCCTTGAGGCACCCATGTATGTCTTTGCCCGGTCTGGACACGAGGAAGAGGAACACGAACCGCGCGACTTGAACCCGATCATCGTGGCCGAAATGGCAACCAAGATTCCATCCCTTTCCGTCGGTGAAGCCGTGATGCAGATGGAGCTTTTGGGTGCGTCGGTCATGATCTTTCGCAACGAGAAACACAGCGGGGTGAACGTGGTTTATCGGCGCGACGACGGAAATGTCGGCTGGATAGACCCGCGATTGGAATGAACGCGGCGCGCATTGCGGCGCCAGACTTTGCCGCAACGCGCCAAACCGATCCGGTTGTCGGATCATTGTGGGGTATGGAATGGACCTGTCGTCGCTGTTAAAGCCGCGCGCCGTCAAGGTGTTGACCGATGTGACCAGCAAGAAGCGATTGATGCAGTCAATCGCGGTCTTGGCGCATGACCTGATCGGGCTGCCGGAAAGTCAGATTTTCGATGCGCTGCAGGAACGTGAAAGCCTTGGTCCAACAGGCGTCGGTCATGGGGTTGCCTTGCCACATGCGCGCCTGCCGGAATTGACCGAGGTGCATGGCGCCTTTTTCCGGCTGGAAAAACCCGTCGATTTCGATGCGGCCGACAGGCAGCCCGTGGATCTGGTTTTCGCGCTTTTTGCCCCTGCTGACACCGGGGTGGACCATCTCAAGGCGCTGGCGCTGGTGTCGCGCACATTGCGCGACGGGGCCTTGCGCAGCAAGCTCAGGGCCAATGCAGATCCCGGGACGCTGCATACCTTGCTGACCGAATACGAAACATCCAAGGCCGCTTAACCCGCCGTCCAGGTACCAAACCCAAGGTTCAGGTAATCGCGCCGATAGGTCGCCATCGCGGCTTGTTCGATCATGCTGTCATGGATGTGGTTCAGCGGCACGGATGTCGGAATGCACTCGGCTTGGATGGGCGGGCTCTGGGTCAGGCCGACCGCGCGGGCCAGATCGCCCAGCGCTTGCGCCATGTCGGCCTCATGGATCAGATGATGGGGCGTCGTGACTTGTGCGATACCTTGCAAGATCGCGGATTGCGTTGCCCAAGCGGGGTCGACCCTCACGCTGGTCTGCCCGGCCAGATTGGCCTTGAGAAAATCAAGAAACGCCACGAACGCGGTCTTTTGCGCCTCGGCCCCCCAACCGGGACCGGGCGTTTTGGCCGGGATCGGCAGCTTGTAGCGTTGCCGCATGATCTTGCGCGGTTCGGCATAAACAGGGCGGTCATCTGGCAGAACGAAGCGGCAAAAGCTGTTATAGGCGCGCGCCACCGGATGGCGCAGCACGCTAAAGCTGCGATAGCCGGGATGGTCCTTCATCCATTGGCACAAATCCTTTTGGGTCATCCCGCGCAGCAGCGCGTCGCGTCCGACACCGCCGATGGCCCCCATCCAGTTTAGCACGGCCTGTTCCGGCGCGCCCTTGATCGGCAGAAACAACAAGCCTGCCTGTGGATGCGCCACAAAGCCCGCCACGCCCGCGGCCCGGGGCGGTTCGAATTCCTGTGTGACAGCCAGACCGAACCGATCCAGATCGCGCAAGCCCGCCAGCATGTCCTCGTAGTTCTCGACCTTTTCGGCCAGATCATCGGGATTTTGCTTTTTCAGCCTTTGCGGCATCGTCTCCAGCCGGCCCGCCGACCCCAGAAAGGCGGCAAGGCCGTTCAAGACCTCTGTGTCAGCGATATCCTCGTAGCGGATGTGAAACGCCGTCTGCCCCGTAACCTGAAGCCCGCGCCGCAAACGACGTTGAAAAGCCATCAGATGATCCAGCAATTCGGTGAACTCGATCAGATCGAAGCGGATCCTGGCGGATTTGTGGCGACGCACATCAGTCATGCGCCATTGCCCCGTCGCGGTGGCGATCTTGCGGCTGACGTAGCTGTCAAGCGGATTGCGCGTGAGGATCACCTTGGCGATGCGTGGATCGGGCAGAACACGATCCACAACCCGGTCATCATGATCGTGAAACAGCCGAAAACCCGGCAATCCCTCGGAATGTGCGATCATCGCATCCAACAGGCCAATGGGATCGGCCTCGCGCTGGTCGATGTCATAGCCGAACATCTCGAAGCGGTTGTGCTGACCAATAAAGCCGGGATTGTAGATCTCACCGTGACAGATCACGTCAGGCAACGCGTTCAGGCTTTCTTGTAAAAGATTTGATCCCGTCCGCATCTCGGCAAAAAGAACAAAGGCATCAAATGTGCGGTCTGGCATGGATCAGGTCACAAGATAGGGACGATTGCGGTCGGTGGGCGGGCGGTGCACGATGCCGTCTTGCGGGAAATCGCCCACGGTCATCGGGTTCATCCCCTGATTTTTCAGCGATTGCACAAAACCCGCGAACCCCGACAGATCGGCCATGCGCGGCGCCTCGGTCAGGCGAAGCACGTTGGCGCCATCCATCGCGTCAAGCACCCCTTGCAGGTTTTCTATCGGCTCTTCGATGAATTCCGCAAGGGTCCAGATGCGGATGTTGGCGCGGGATTTCGCGTGGCGCAGGGCGTTGACGAATTCAATCTCATGGCGCTGAAGCTGGGCGGCCTGTTGACGAATGTCCGCGAAATCGCCGGTCGACTGATAGAGCCGCACAGCCCACGCCCCGGTGATGACCGAAATCTGGGCATTGGCGTCATTGGCCATAAAGGCGCCAGCACGCTGGTTGTCGCGCGGGCCGAACATGAACACCTGCCGCGCGCCGCGCGTGTTCCAGATCAGGCTGGTCAGGAACTGCTCGGGCACATAATCACGCAACACGGGATCGGACGAAAGACAGCCGATATAAATCGGGGCATCATCCGCGAAACGGGCGCGCACGGGATCAAAGATGTTGCCATGAACCGGCGCCCCAAGCCTGCGGGACAGCCACCCCTCAAAATCCTCGAAAAGATCGTTGAAGCCCTGAAACACGCAATAGGGGGTGGCGGTCTTGCCTTTTTCCCGATCTGATTTCGGAAAACGGCCCGGCATGTAAAGCCCCGGCCGCCCTCGGGTGCGGCGCTCCTGCGCTTTTGAAAAGACCCGGTCGATCTTGCCGGGCGCGGGTTCTGCCATGCGATTGTCGGCGGCGTGATCGGTCAGAAATGTGGCGTAAAGCCGGTCTGCCTTTGGCCAGATCTTGCGCGCGACAAAGCAATCGGACCGGCGCAGCAGATGCAGATGGTCATCATAAAAGACATGCGGCTTGCCCTGAACATCAAACTTGGACAGCGTCAGCGACCGGCTTTCGATCCTGCGGGCGTATCTTCGAACCAGGGTCTGGTAATAGCTCTCATCGGGTATCCAGACGTTCCGAAAAAACTGTTCAAGCTCGCGCCGCCTTGGATCTTGTAGAATCGCGGTCAGGGTTTGACGTGTCAGGCACCACCATTGGCTGCCCAGATGCGGGACGATCCCCTTGGGCAGTGTGCGATGATACCCGAGGCGGCGTTGCAGACCGACATAGGCGTCAAACAAGACACGCTGTCGTTTCCACGAAAAAGGAAACCGCAGCGTGAACCGTTCCAGGTTCAGCCCCCCGACGGTCCAGTCCACATCCTCGGACGTGACGCTTTCGATGAAATCCGTCATGGGACGGTCGGCCAGATAGGCGCGCAACTCATCCACTGGCCGAAGCGGCAAGCACGACCCAGAGGCCAGATAGACATGCCGCACTTCGGGGAATTCGGCCAGCAGCATCTCGGCCGCGCTTTGGGACGCC
>ERZ887849.3742-NODE-3742-length-11216-cov-34.923036_pt1 | contig 11216 bp, 11 predicted proteins | sample MGYA00521267_ERZ887849 | MGnify/ENA primary metagenome ERZ887849 (study PRJEB32303, sample SAMEA104408601) | aquatic metagenome | biome: Brackish water; feature: Pelagic; material: water | place: Baltic Sea | collected 2014-06-06T16:11:00 | depth 2,863 m ... | reverse complement strand
AAGCAAAAGGAGTTTTGGCCGTTGCTAAAGAAGATCTTTTGGCAAGAGCTGATGTGGTGAGTATTCATTTAGTATTAAGCGAACGCACAAAAAACTTAATTAAATATGACGATCTTTGCATGATGAAGGAGGATGCTTATTTGATTAATACGTCGAGGGGTGAGATTGTAAATGAAGAAGATTTAGTTCGGGCGTTAGAAGAAAATAAAATAGCAGGTGCTGGATTAGATGTGTATTCTGAAGAGCCTCTTCCTGCTAATCATAAATTAAGATTTATGCCGAATGCTTTGTTGCTTCCGCACCTTGGTTACGTAACAAAAGAAAATTATTCTTTAATGTATGAGCAAATGCTTGAAAATTTAGAAAAATATTTAGACGGCGATACTATTCGTAAAATTCAATAATTTATTTTATTTAATTACTTTCCAAATTCCTTCAGCAGTAGCCAAAGTTCTTCCTGCACTAGTTAATTCACCTTGCATAAAAATAAGAGATTTTGTTTGTTTTTTTATTTTAGCAAAACCAATAATTTCTTCTCCTGGTTTAGACCCAGCTATAAATTTAATATCTAAAGTAATGGTTACAGCAATACCATCAATAACACTATGCGCAGCCGTACCCATTCCAGAATCCAACACGGACATAATATATCCACCATGAGTAACGCCAGCAGCATTCATATGAAAATCTTTTAATATAGTGCGGTATTCATATTCGGTGTCAGAAATTTTTTTAAATTCTAATCCACCATTGTGCAGCATGTACCCGACTTTGCTAATATTTCTAAATTCTTTAGTCATTTTTTTTAAATATTAAAGTTTTTCCATTATTACAAAATCGTTTACCGGTTGGAGCTGGACCATCATCAAATATATGACCGTGATGACCTCCGCATGTGGCACAATGATATTCTGTCCTTGGATATCCTAATAAGTGATCAGTTTTTGTTTCAAATACCCCAGGTAAACTATCGTAGAACGAAGGCCAGCCAGAACCGCTATTATATTTTGTTTCTGAAGAAAATAGTTTTGTATTGCAACCTGCACAAAAGTAATCACCTTTTCTTTTTTCGTCATTAAGTTCGCTAGTGTGGGCTGGTTCCGTTGCTTCTTCTCTTAAAATCATAAATTGCTCAGAATCGAGAATTTTTAACCATTCCTGCATAGTCATTTTGCTGAAATCTTTTTTATCCATGTTGATCTTTTACTAAAATTCATTAAATAAATCTTGCAAATTAAATTCTTAAAGAATATTCGTACCTACATCATAATGCATAGCAAAAACTCATTTCACTCTAAAAAAAAATTAACAGTAGGTAATCAGAATTATAATATTTATAGCCTACCCGAAGCAGAGAAAAATGGCTTAGAAGGCATTTCAAAATTACCAAAATCGCTTAAAGTTTTATTAGAAAACTTACTTCGATATGAAGATGATATCACAGTAGACAAGTCTCAAATCAAAGCAGTTCAACAATGGTTGCAAGATAAAAAATCTAATACTGAAATTGCATACCGTCCAGCTCGAGTATTGCTTCAAGATTATACAGGTATTCCAGCGGTAGCAGACCTTGCCGCAATGAGAGAATGGGTTCAAAATAAAAAAAAAGATCCAAAATCAATTAATCCCTTATCAGCAGTTGATCTAGTCATAGATCATTCTGTTCAGGTAGATAGTTTTGCTCACAAAGATTCATTAGAAAAAAATGTTACGCGAGAATTTGAAAGAAATGGAGAACGTTACTCCTTTTTAAAGTGGGGACAGCAAGCTTTTGATAATTTTAGAATTGTTCCGCCAGGAACTGGAATTTGCCATCAGGTTAATTTAGAATATTTATCTAAAGTAGTTTGGTCTTCTAAATACAAAGATGAATTATACGCATACCCTGACACATTAGTCGGAACAGATAGTCATACTACCATGGTCAATGGTCTTTCGGTGTTGGGATGGGGCGTTGGTGGTATTGAGGCAGAAGCAGGAATGTTAGGTCAGCCTATATCCATGTTGCTACCAGAGGTAATTGGATTTGAAGTTACTAATAAATTACCAGAAGGCACAACTGCAACAGATTTAGTATTAACAGTGGTTAAGATGCTTAGAGATAAAGGTGTGGTAGAAAAATTTGTTGAATTTTATGGACCAGGATTAAAAAATTTAACATTAGCTGATAGAGCAACAATTGCAAACATGGCGCCTGAGTATGGAGCAACTTGTGGTTTTTTTCCAATAGATGATGAAACTATTAAATATTTAAAATTTTCAGGCCGGGATGATCATACCGTAGCGCTGGTTGAGGCTTATGCAAAAGAACAAGGTTTGTGGGCAAGTAATGATTTAGTGTTCACTGATACTTTATCATTAGATATGTCCACCGTAGTTCCTACTATTTCAGGTCCAAAACGACCTCAAGATAAAGTTTTGTTAACAGAAGCGTCACCTAACTTTGCAAAAGTATTTAAAGATACAACAAAAAGATCAACAGCCAATACTTCTAAAGTAGCTAATGCAAATTACAGTATCAAGGATGGAGACATTGTTATTGCAGCTATTACTTCTTGTACCAACACATCGAATCCAAATGTTTTAATTGGTGCTGGTTTGCTTGCAAAAAAAGCAGTTGAAAAAGGATTGCAAACAAAGCCATGGGTAAAAACATCCTTAGCTCCAGGATCGCAAGTAGTTACCGACTATTTGAATAAAGCAGACTTAAGCAAATATTTAGATCAATTAGGTTTTAATTTAGTTGGTTATGGTTGCACTACTTGTATTGGAAATTCCGGACCATTGCCGGAAAATATTTCCAATGCCATTAAAGAAAATGATTTGTATGCAGTATCTGTTCTTTCAGGAAATAGAAATTTTGAGGGAAGAATTAATGCTCAGGTTAAAGCAAATTATTTAGCATCACCTCCGCTTGTAGTTGCCTACGCTCTTGCTGGAAGTATGAATTTTGACATGTACAAAGATTCTCTTGGAAAAGATAAAGAGGGAAAAGATGTGTATTTAAAAGACATTTGGCCATCTAATAAAGAAATTGAAGATACTTTATTACGCTCGCTTAATGCAGAAATGTTTATTAAGAGATATGCCAACGTTTCTTTAGGACCCAAAGAATGGCAAGAAATCAAAACAGACGCAACTAGTATTTATAAATGGGATGATCATTCTACGTACGTCAAACGCCCACCATTTTTTGACAACATGACGGATAATCCAGAAGGTTTTAGCGCAATTAAAGACGCAAGACCTTTGTTAATTCTTGGTGACATGATTACAACCGATCACATTTCTCCAGCAGGATCTATTCAAAAAGAAAGCCCAACCGGCGAGTACTTTATGAAATTTCAAGTGGTACCAAAAGATTATAACTCTTATGGAGCAAGACGAGGAAATCATGAAGTTATGATGAGAGGAACTTTTGCAAATATAAGAATTAGAAATGAAATGGCACCAGGCACAGAGGGTGGTTTTACAAAATTATATCCTGATGAAAAAGTTATGCCAGTATTTGACGCGGTAACGGAATATAAAAAAAGTGGAACTGATTTAGTTATTATTGCTGGAAAAGAATATGGAACAGGTTCTTCTCGAGACTGGGCTGCAAAAGGAACTAAATTATTAGGAGTGAAAGCAGTTATTGCTGAAAGCTTTGAAAGAATTCATAGATCTAATTTAGTTGGAATGGGAGTATTGCCTTTACAATTTATTGACGGAGTAGATAGAAAAAATTTAAAATTAATTGGCTCTGAATTATTTACTATTTTGAATATCGAGAAGGGAGTAAATCCATTAGATAAAGTAGATGTAGAAATTAAATTTGCAGATGGTTCTATTAAAAAAATTAAAACATTATGTAGAATTGATACGGAAAATGAAGTTGAATATTATAAAAACGGCGGGATTCTTCAGTACGTATTAAGAAAAATGATTTAGATGAGAGACATTAAGGTCAAAGTACATCCTTCAAAATCAAATCTATCAAAACAAGATCAATTAGCCTGGAAAATTGCAGAAATTGCAACTGACAATGCTCCCATTAATAAAGACAGCGAAGAGATGGTTATTAATAGAATTATTGATAACGCATCAGTTGCCATAGCCTCTTTTGATCGAACACCAGTAATCAGTGCTAGAGAAATGGCATTAGCTCATCCAAGAGAAAATGGAGCAAACGTATTTGGGATGAATTCAAAATACAAAGTAGATTGTGAATGGGCTGCTTGGGCAAATGGAACAGCGGTAAGAGAATTGGATTATCACGATACTTTTTTAGCGGCTGATTACAGTCATCCAGGAGATAATATTCCTGCAATCTTAGCGGTTGCGCAGCAAAAAAAAAGTAGTGGATCTGATTTAATCAAAGGAATTCTTACCGGTTATGAAGTTCAAGTAAATTTGGTTAAAGGAATTTGTTTGCACGAACATAAGGTAGATCACATTGCTCATTTAGGACCAAGCGTTGCAGCAGGTCTTGGGACGTTGCTACATCTGAATACGGACACTGTTTATCAAGCAATTCAACAAGCATTACACACAACTATTTCAACAAGACAATCTAGAAAAGGAGAAATTTCTAGCTGGAAAGCATTTGCACCGTCGCATGCTGGAAAACTTGCGATTGAAGCAGTTGACAGAACTATGCGAGGTGAAGGAGCCCCAAGTCCTATTTACGAAGGCGAAGATAGCGTGATCGCTTATATTTTATCTGGGCCAGGAGTTGAATACACAGTTCCACTTCCAAATATTGGAGAAGAAAAAAAAGCTATACTAGAAACATATACCAAAGAACACTCGGCGGAATATCAATCACAAGCTTTAATTGATCTTGCAAAAGATATGCATGCAAAAATTTCAGATTTATCCAAAATAAAAAAAATAGAAATATTTACAAGTCATCACACTCATTATGTAATTGGAACAGGAGCAAATGATCCTCAAAAAATGGATCCAAAAGCAAGCAGAGAAACATTAGATCATTCTATTATGTATATTTTTGCAGTTGCTCTTGAGGATGGAAGTTGGCATCATGTTAAATCATACACTCCAGAACGAGCCAACAGACCTTCCACAGTTAATTTATGGAGAAAAATTGTAACGCACGAAGATAAAGAATGGACTAAAAAATACCACGATCCAGATCCTAAGAAAAAATGTTTTGGCGGAAGAGTTTTGATAACGATGGAAGACGGTACAACTTTTGATCAAGAACTTGGAATTGCGGATGCACATCCTAATGGTAAAAGACCTTTTAAAAGAGCTAATTACATTCAAAAATTTATTACACTAACCGATGGAATTATTTCTAAAGCAGAAAGCGATAGATTTTTAAACCAAGTTCAAAATTTACCTAATCTAAAAGCAGGCGAGTTATATCAATTGAATATTGAAGTTAATTCTGAGCTGCAAAATAAAAAAAGAAAAGTTTCTAGTATTTTCGGATAAATTTATTTATCTAGAACTGGCGTTCCTTCAAGCCAGGTCGTCTCCTCATTATCGTAGTGCTCTTTTTTCCAAATCGGAGTTCTTTTTTTTATCTCTTCGATAATAAATCTTGATAGATCATATACCTGCCCTCTATGTTTTGCTGCCACTGCTATCACAATTGAAATGCCTCCCAACGGTAAGTAACCTTTAGCATGTTCAATAAAAATAATAGGGTGCTCTGCAGTGATTGTGCTAATGGCCTCATCGCTTATTTCTTTAAAACTTTTTTCCACTATAGAATCGTGAGTATCGTAAGTAATTCCTGTTACTTGTTTATTGTTATTGTGATTACGAACGGTTCCTATAAAAAATAAAGAAGCTCCACATTGTTGTGATTCAATAAATTTTTGAGCTTTATCTAATGTAATAGTTCCCTTCGATACATCTATAACTTTTCCGTGAAACATTAACCTCCTCCTACTGGTGGAATAATACAAAGTTTTTTCTCTGTAGATAATTTATAATTATCCTGAACAATAACGTCTTGGTCATTTGCAAAAGCTGAATTTTTTACAATTTCTAAGTAATTTAAATTGTCGGGATATTTGTTTTGAATGTAATTCATTAAATTATTTCTCACTTCTTTAATAGTAATATTCTCTGAAATAGTAAGTTCCAAATAATCTTCTTCTGAAAAATCTCTAGCAGCACCAAATAATTCTATTTTAATTTTCATAAGTAAAATATTTAACTTTTTCTCCTTTATTCACTAAGTGTTTTTTTTGATCAAGCATAACCCAGCAGTTTGCCCTAACCAGAGTTGATATTTTGTACGATTGTTGACCTGGTAAAATGGTAACTTTATTATCTTTGTTTGTTGCTCTTAAAAAAAGAGTTAATTTTTTATTTTTATTATAAGATTTAGTAAGTATTCCGTTTTTCCACTGAACATTTTTCCTTCCCAGAATAGATTGTAACAATGGAATAATTAAAAAATGAAAGCCAACAATTCCAGATATGGGATTACCAGGTAAGCCAAAATAATAATTAGTGTTCCTGGTTGCAAACAAGGTTGGTCTTCCTGGTTGCATTAACATTTTATGAAAAATTATTTTATATTTATGTTTTTGTAGCATCGAAGGAATAAAATCTTTATGCCCAGCAGAAACACCACCCGTGCTAATAATAATTGTATTTCCAGATGAATTTTGAAGTTTTTTATATATTTTTTTTAAATCGTTTTGGTTATCTCTAACAATTCCTAAATATTCGTAATCAAAGTTATAAATATGTTGAAACGATTTGATGTAATCCTGCATGCCATTGATAACTTTTTTAGTATTATGGGGGTTTTCAGTTATTTCATCACCAGAACAAAATAAAACAATTTTTGGCTTTTCGTAGACCTTAATAGTTGCAGCGCCCATAGTTTTGGCTGCAAGTAAATGCTGAGGATTTATTAAGGTTCCTTTTTTAAAAATTAGAGAATTTTTTTTATAATCAGAACCTTTTTTTCTTACATTTTCAAATGCCCGAACATTGGTTTTGCAAGTAATAGTGCTGCCAACTTTTATAGTTTGTTCATATGGTATCATTGCATCATAAGGATGAAGAATAGGGCAACCAGTTGCTATTTGAATGCATGAGTTATTTGTATATGTAATTTTTTTGTGTTGGCCTGCAGCTAAACTGCCAATTATAGATAGCACCTTATTTTTTTTAACATCTTTGGATTTGACCGCATAACCATCAAGCAAACTGTTGTTATAAGAAGGATTATCTTTTTTAGAATAAATATCTTTAGCAGCAATGTAACCAAATGATTTTGAGATAGGAATTGAAATTATTTTTTTCTTCGCAAGAGATGTAATTTTATTTAAAGCTTGTTGGTAGCTAAGCATAACCCTTAAAATAAATTAGATAAGAATTCGGGTAGGCCACCTGGGTTAAGCCAGAGCCCACTTTTGCCGCCCTGTTTAACTAATAAATGGATGCCTTCTATTTTTAAATCTGGATTTACTATTTTACTTAAATCATAAATGGTAATTAGAGCGGTATTTACTCCCATAATCGCTTCCATTTCCACGCCTGTTTTAGCGTATGCAGAAACAACGCAATACACTTCTAAAGAATAATCTTCATCATTCATAATAATTTTGGTTGCTGTGTGATCAATCGGCAGAGGATGGCATAAAGGAATAATATCGCTAGTTTTTTTTACTCCAAGTACAGCAGCAACTTCTGCTAAACTTATAGGATCCCCTTTGACCATTTTTTTATCTTTGATTAGATCAAATGTTTTTTTACCAACAATAATTTTACCAGTAGCTAGTGCTTTTCGAAACGTAGGCTGCTTATCTGAGACATCAATCATTTTATAATTGTGTTCAGTAAACAGCTCTTTTGCCCAGTCTTGTAATTCTTTCTGGTTAATTATTTTTAAGTCTGACATTACCCACCTATAGATGCTAAGTGCGGGGTAATTCCAGTATCACCAAGTTCTAAATAGTGAGACTCTTTTTTAAAATTAAGTTGTTTTAAAATAAGCTCAACCAACTCTTCTTTTTGATTTTCATTTTGCAAATAAGGTCTTAAATCAGTTCCGGTATTTCCAAACAAACATAAACGCAATTCTCCTTTTGCTGTAATTCGTAAACGGTTACAAGTTTGGCAAAAATCTTTTGAGTAGGGAGCTATAATTCCAAATTTGCCCTTGGCATCGGGATGCACATAGTTAATAGAAGGACCTGCACCATTTTCACGAGGAATAGATTTCCAGTTTTTGTTTTCTATATAATTTCTAAATACTGATGCAGATATATGATATTTTTTAAAGTAATCATGACTGTCTCCTGTTTGCATTAACTCGATGTATCTAAAGTCAATTGCATTAATACGAACAAACTCTTCCCATTTTTCAAACTCTTCTATAGTGGAATTTACATCTTTTAATAAAACTGCATTTACTTTAATTTTTTTAAAACCTTTATCTTGTAAAATTTTAATTCCTTCTAAAATTTGAGGTAAACGATCTTTGCCTGTAATTTCTTTAAATTTTTCTCGGTTCAAACTATCAATGCTAATATTAATTCCGTTTATTCCTGTTTCAATTAATTGCTCGGCAATTTCATTTAGTTTGTAACCATTAGTAGTAACAACTAAATTATTAATTTTATGTTTTGATTTAATATTTTTTAAAACATCAAAAAAATCTTTGCGAACTGTAGGTTCACCGCCTGTTATTCTGATTTTTGAAACACCAAGTTCAGTAAGAGCTGATGTAAGATTGGATATTTCGTCTAAACTTAAAAACCCAGGTTTATTTTCTACTTTAAAATATCCATTGGGAAGGCAATACCCACACTTAAAATTGCAAACATCGGTTATTGATAATCGAATGTAAGGAAATGATCTTCCAAAACTGTCTACTAATCTCTCCATAGTTGAAATTGTAACATGAATAGACAATTTGATACAATTGAATTCCCTTGTAAAAAAATATCAAATTTAAATTCGTGTCTCACGTGTATATTTTTTTTATTTATTATTTTACTTGTAAAAAAAAATTATAACTTAATAATGTAAATTTAGATTTTATTATAACAGGGAGAAAACATGAAACAAACTAGACAAACAAACATTAGTAGAAGAAATTTTTTAGCTGGATCAGCAACAGTTGCTGGATTAGCAGCCGCAGGTTCAGTTCTTCCATCAATAACAGCTGCAAATGCTGCAGCACATGAAAAAAAGAATACATTACCAGATTTTGCTGCTTGGAAAAATGAAAAAGCAGTAATCGTTCATTCAAAAAGTGGAATTGAAACAATAAGAGAAGCAATTGGATCTGGAATTTTAACTCCAATCGATAATCTTTATGTAAGAAACAACTTACCAACCATGACTGATGAAGCGATTGGTGATAGAGGCAAGTGGACTTTAAGTATAGAAGGAGTGAAAAATCCAAAAACTTTCACATTAAAACAATTAAAATCAATGACTCCAACTACGATAGCTGCAGTTTTGCAGTGCTCTGGTAATGGTCGAGGATTATTTGCACACAAAGCTTCAGGGTCACAATGGAAAACAGGTGCAGCGGGTTGCGTTATGTGGACAGGTGTTGCTGTAACTGATTTAGTAAAAATGTGTGGCGGTCTAGCAAGTGGTGTTAAATTTTTAACAGGCACAGGCGCAGATATGCCAAAAGATCAAGATCCAAAAAAAGCACTCATGGAGAGATCTGTACCACTAGAAGTTTATAAAGATGCAGTTTTAGCTTGGGAGATAAATGGAGAAGATTTACCAAATGTTCACGGAGCACCTTTGCGTTTAGTAACTCCAGGATACTTCGGTGTAAACAACGTCAAGCATTTAAATAAACTTGCTTTCACGACAACAGAGTCTCAAGTAAAATTTATGAAATCAAGTTATAGAGTTACTCCTATTGGAACAAAGGGATCACCAAAATTTCCAACTTGTTGGGAAATGAATGTTAAGTCATGGGTTACTCTTCCGGTTGCTGATAAAGGAAGTGTTGCTGCTGGAAAAGTTACCATTTCAGGTGTTGCCTTTGGTGGTTTGAAAGAAGTTTCAAATGTAGAAGTTTCAGTAGATGGTGGAAAAAATTGGAAAAAAGCTCAACTCATTGGTCCAAATCTTGGTAAATTTGCTTGGAGACAATTTGCACTAGAAGCAGATTTAAAACCAGGATCATACAATGTTGTTAGCCGAGCTTCTGCTGGTGGAAAATCACAACCAGAACTTAGAATGGAAAACGAAAGAGCTTACCTGCACAATGGCTGGAAAGATCACGGAGTAACAATACAAGTAGCTTAGTACGTTGTATCAAAAGATAATTGCATATTTGTTTGTATGGATTTGTCTTGTTTCATCTGCAAATGCAGATCAAATGAAACAAGGCAAAGCCGTATTTGAAGGGGCAGGTATGTGCGCTTCTTGTCACGTTTTAAAAGCTGCTGGAGCAGTAGGTGATGTGGGTCCGTCCTTTGATGTTTTAAAACCAACAATTGATGTTGTTAAAAGAGCTGTTTCCGAAGGTATTGGAATTATGCCAGCTTTTGGAGCGGATGGAATATTAACGCCTAAAGAGATTGAAGATGTATCTTTTTATGTTGCCAATAGTGCGGGAAAATAGTTATAAGGATTTATGATTGAATTTTTAAATATGGGCGGATACGCAGTGTTTGTGTGGAGTTCTTACGCAGTTGCATTTTTCCTAGTAACATTATTATACGTACGCTCCGTTAAAGCTTTGAAAACTCTTCAATCAATTACCGAAGCTTCTGTTTCTGAAGCGCAAGAAGTTAGTGCCAAGAGAACTTTTAAAGAAAAGTCTTTAGCCTAAAAAATTTTCAATCCCATCCGTAACGCTACAAAAATAACCAAGATTGCTGTTAGCAAAGCAAGAATTCTGGTTGGTAGTATTTTAAGATTTAAAAAGTTACCAATTTGGCCACCAATAATTACACACAAAAACAAGAACCAGTAGTTTTGAAGTTCTATAAGGGTGTTATTTTTCTGAATTTGACCAATTAATCCAGAAACGGAGTTTATTAAAATAAATAAAGAAGCAGAGGTTGCAATATCACGAGGTTTTCCTGCTTTTAGTAAAAAAAGAATAGGACTTAAAAAAATTCCTCCACCAATTCCAACCACACCAGAAATAAAACCTAAAACTGATCCAATAATTACAGCTATATAATTTGAAATATTTTTATACGTCGATTCATTATCATCATACGATTTGAAATTAATTAATAGTAAAATTCCAGCAA
>ERZ887849.3739-NODE-3739-length-11219-cov-74.956646_pt1 | contig 11219 bp, 20 predicted proteins | sample MGYA00521267_ERZ887849 | MGnify/ENA primary metagenome ERZ887849 (study PRJEB32303, sample SAMEA104408601) | aquatic metagenome | biome: Brackish water; feature: Pelagic; material: water | place: Baltic Sea | collected 2014-06-06T16:11:00 | depth 2,863 m ... | reverse complement strand
TCGTCAGTCTACGCCGCAGCAGGCTTTGAGCCTCCCCTCGTCGCTGACTTCAAGAGCGAATACTACCGCATTGGCGGGGCTGTCTCGACGTTCGACGGGGTGTTTACTCATGACCGGTCTGGCAATGCCACGATGGTGGATAGCGATGGGCTGCTGAAGTGGGGTCCGCATAACCTGCTGACAAACTCTACAAACCTTTCATTGCTTGGCACTTCAAATGCTACTTTGGTCGGCGGTGTTTTGGACCCACTTTCTGGCACAGAAGGCTATACCCTTACCGCTACGGCAGACCTCGGATTTTTAAGAGGTATTATAGGTGGCACGGTCCCAAATGTAGAACAAACTGATGCCATATTCATTCGGCGCAGGTCCGGTTCAGGCCCGGTGTATCTGTATAATATAAGCAACCTTTCATACACTGAAGTTTCTGTCAGTGACGATTGGGCTATTGTTTCTAGTTCCGGCTTAAAATCTTTAAACAGATATACAGGCGTTGTGTTAGGAACGTCAGGGGATTCTGTCGACCTGTTTGGGAAACACCTCTACCGCTCCGACCTCGGCGGCATGGTGGACAACCCAGACACGGGCAACTCCTACGTCCCCACCACCTCCTCCGCCCGGTATCTGGCACGGCGTGGAAACCATGTCTACAACGGGTCTGCATGGGTCAACGAGGGCCTGCTGAACGAGAGTGAAGCGCGGACGAATTTGCTGACTTACTCGCAGGACTTTACTGATGCGAGTTGGTCTAAGAGCGCTATTACGTTATCTACTGGAGTTTCATCGCCTTACGGTGTGACGGCCCTAGCAACTAACATATCAGGAACCGCGTCCTATCTTTCCAAAGCGGTAACGCTTTCTGCGACTACAACGTATACTCAGTCCATTATCGCTAAAGCGGTTGATAGTGACTGGGTGTATTTTGATGCGACCACTTACTTAACAGGTGGCCCTCGTGTGTATTTTAACGTTAGCACAGGCGCAGTTGGAACTGTTGGCACAGATTGGTCTAACGCTGTTATTGAGGATATAGGCGATGGCTTCTATAGGTGTTCCGCCGCCTTTACCACAGCGGCAGATGTAACTGGAAATGTTACTTACGGCTCATCAACATTAGATAATGTAACTGCAAGCGCTACGGGGTCAACGTATTTTATCGGCGCACAACTCGAAGAAGGCTCCACACCTTCGTCTTACATCCCCACGTTGTCTGGCAGCACAGTCACCCGCGCAGCGGACAACATCCAAGTAGATGCCGGTGCTGCACCTTGGCCTACCCCTAATGTCATCGGGCCTGAGTTGGTGACGAATGGGACGTTTGATACGGATACGAGTGGGTGGACTGGCACTGCTACCGTCGTTAGTTGGAACAATGGTGTTCTTAGGGCGACAGATACTGATGGGGGTATTGGTTACATAAACCAAAACGTCGCATTGGAACTGGGCAAAGTGTACCTTGTGACGTGTGATATTGTTGCAAACTCCATGACCGGCACCTCCTTAATTCAACTTGGAACAAGCGTTGGTTCTGGTCAGTTGGGTTTTGTTCTCGTGCCTTCGGGAGTTACAGGCACTTTTAGTTTTGTGTCTTCTGCCTCCACAACAACAACTGGCCGTCTTGGTGTCAGAAATACAGCAGCGGTTGCAAACGATTTTTGGGAAATCGACAACGTCTCCGTCCGCGAGATAGACCCCCTCTCCGTGTCTATCCAGATGGATGGTACGATGACGTATGCTGATGAGGACTTGCCGAATCAGGTGCAGCAAGTGGTGTGGTTAAATGGCACGGATACGATAGACATTAGAGTAAGAGCGAATTCTGGTACAGGGGAGCAAAGGTTCGTTCAAAATGCGGGTGGTGTATCGGATTTTGTTAATACTTCGGGTTCCTACTACACCCCCGGCATCAACGTCCCGTTCAACATCGCCAGCCGCCACGGTTCTACCTTCATCAATGGTGCAATAGACGGCACGGCACTGACAGCCAACACCACCCCCACGGCACTGCCTGACCTGTCCGCTACGGCCCTTCAGATTGGCTACGACCACATGGGCAACATCGGGATGGTGAGGGTCTGGGCGGATGATTTGGGTGACAGCGGTATCGCCACTGCGTCTGCGCCTAGCCTTGAGCCTAGCTTGTTCTTGGACTTCATCGCCAGCGGTGAAACTAGCTACACCGTTTCAGATTGGAGTGAGTGATGGGAACGAAAGCATACGACAACTTCGCTGACCTGATTACGTTCTCCCGTGCAAGCGGGGGGACTGCCCTTCGGCATGTGGGTTATGGCGATGAGTTGGTCACCAACGGGACGTTTGATACGGATACGAGTGGGTGGAGTGCTAACGGGTCACCGCTGGTCTCCGTAGTTGCTGGACAGGCAAGAGTACAAGAAAACGGCGGAAGCAACCCTAGTATTTATCAAGCGTTTTCTACCACTATTGGTAGCGTCTACAAGGTGGAAACGTTTATGGACAATGCGTCCAGTGCGGCGGTCCGAGTAAACGCGGTTGACAGCGCCTCGGCCTTCGGGACAAACTGGCGGATATTGTCTTCCGTGCGGGGTAGCTTACAGACAAACTACATCGTAGCTACAGCGACCACGACCTATATTCACTTACTTATATCTGCTGCCTCTGGCCTCGGCCTAGTCGGGTTCTTCGACAACATCTCCGTCAAGGAAGTCATCTTCGACCGTGCCTCTGACCCTCTGGTGCTATTCAACCACCCCGCCAACATCCCCCGCGTTGAGTATGCCGCAGATGGCAGTCGTAAGGGGCTGCTGATCGAAGAAGCCCGGACGAACTTGGTGACGTATTCGCAGGACTTCACTAATGCCGCGTGGACGAAAACTAATGCAGCCACTCTTGCCTTAGACGCTACTGGACCTGATGGAGTTTCTAACTCCGCTGTAACGCTTGTGGATAATGGTGCAGGCGGGACAAGTTTTGTTTCGGTGAGGGTAAATTCAGTAACTGTTTTAACAAACACCCCGTATACTCTTTCTTGCTTTATGAAAGCTGACCAACTGACTTGGGGGCGGTTACAGTTAAACAATTTCACTACTGCAAGCGGGCAAGGTGCATACTTCGACTTAGCGGGTGGGGCTGTTGGAGCGGTCGGGTCAGAAATCACGTCCGCGAATATAGAGCCTTACGGTGACGGTTGGTATCGTTGCTCTGTTACATTTACATCTGATGCCGTAGACACACTTGGTGATATTCTTATACTTCCCGCAGAAGCAGATGGTGATGTTGTACTTCCCTTAGACGGCACATCCTCCATCCTAATCTACGGCGCTCAATTCGAAGCCGGTGCCTTCCCCACGTCCTACATCCCCACGTTGTCTGGCAGCACAGTCACAAGGTCCGCAGACGTTGCATCAATGCCGGTGAGTGCCTTTGGGTATAACCCGAAGGCGGGGACTGTGGTGGTGGATTTGAATTCGTTTGGCGACAACACTTACCAGTATGCTGTTGCTCTGACGCCCACCTCTGCAACAGGTGCCTTCGAAATTTCATTGCGAAAATCTGTTTCAAATTGGAACTACTCAGTCTCCGACAATTCTGTAGTGCAAGCGAGTATAAATGAGGCTTTCTCTGCACAAGCTAAACTGGCTGGTGCTTACAAAGCCAACTCGTTCAACGCATCTATAAATGGTAGTGTTGAGGTAGAGGATACATCTGGAACTGTTCCTTCTGGCTTGGTTGATCTTCGCATTGGCAGGCAAACTTCCTTCCAACTCAACGGCCACATCAAGTCCATCGCCTACTACCCTCGCCGCCTCAGTAACGTCCAGCTTCAGGAGTTGACAGCATGATCGAAGAACAACCGCACCTCGAGGTCGATGGCGTCCGCGTCTACGCTGCTCTGTCAGGCGGTGTCTTGGCCTGTATGGTCAGGGCAACGGACAAGGCCACGTTTGACGCTCAGGCGCTGGCTGTGGGCCTCAAGGTCTACACCAATCCTGCTATCCCGGCTGTCATTGATCCCGAAACCGGAGAGGTCATCACGCCCGCTGTAGAAGCCTCTGGACCGCTTATCCCTGCACCGGGAACCACCATCACCGAACTTGGTCCTCTGGTCCTGACACCCGGCACATACGACGAGGACGGCAATGAGATCACTCCGCCGGTTATAGATAATCGGTATCATGCGAACTTCTGGATCGGCCCAGCCGGTGTAGAGCGTGGTCTGTGGAAGCAGTGGGGCGTTGCTTGGACCCAGAACGGTCAGCCGGTGAACCCGAACAACGCGGAGGAAGGTGTGGCTTACCAAGGAATTGAACTCATTGACCCTTTGACGGTATCATCGCCGTCGAACATCTTGCTGTAACGATCCGAGCGCCGAAGGAGATTTAGGACGTGACCGAGATTCTGCTCAATTTTTGGCCCGTTGTCCTTGGGTTCATCTCGCTGATCGTGTGGCTGGTCCGTCTGGAAGGTAGGAGCGTGGACAACACGAAAGAGATCAAACGTCTGTGGAACCAGCGCAAGGAGGATCTCGATGCGTCTAAGCAGGCGCGTGAGGATACAAACAAGATGCTGAAAGAGATCCGCGACGACATCAAGGCTCTGATCGCGAAGGTTGGGGGCAAATGAAACGGATCATCATCCACTGGACTGCTGGGGCTAAGGGTCTGAACTCCGTCGAGGCAGACAGCTACCATTTCATCGTTCAGCCGGATGGCAAGGTCGAGCCGGGTGACTTCCCTGTTTCCGCCAACATTCCGCCACTCAAGCCCGGCCAGTATGCGGCCCATACCCGGAACTGCAACAGCCACTCAATTGGTATTGCCTTAGACGCGATGGCAGGGGCCAAGGAGCGGCCCTTCGATGCGGGCAGCAACCCAATCACCCAAAAGCAGCTTGAGGCGCTCTGTGACCTCGCTGCAAGCCTCTGTGGCCAATATGGGATCGAAATCACGCCGCAGACTGTCCTGACCCATGCAGAGGTTGAGCCGACGTTGGGGATCAAGCAGAAGAACAAGTGGGACGTGACGTGGATTCCAGGAATGCAGTCACCGGGTAATCCGGTGTTCGTCGGGGATCGTATCCGTGACATGATCCGGTCAGCCCAGATGCCAGCCTCGACGCCATCTGATGACATCTCGTCCAGCTTCTTCGCGGCAATCCGGTCTGCCTTCAGAAAAGGAAAGTCATGACTTACGCACCAATCGCCCGCATCATGATCCGCTACGGCGTCGGTATTGCTTTTGGGCTTGAGGCGGGAGACCTGCTGGCCGGAGATCCTGACACTGTTCTGATCGTCGCTGCGGTCATCGGCGTGGTCACTGAGTGGGCCTACGCTTACGCTAAGAAGCAGGGCTGGGCGACATAATGCTGTGGCGCATCAAAGCGGCTCTGGCAGGGGCTGTGGCGGTCGTTGTGGCCTTTCTGGGCATATACCTCAAAGGACGCAAAGACGAGGCCCAGGGGGCCGCTGTGAAGGGTCTTGAGGCATATCGCCGGACGCGCAAGGAGATCGACGATGCTGAGACATTTCAAGGTAACGACCCCGCTGCTGCTGATCGGTTCCTGCATGAGCGTTCAAAGCACAGGGATCTGTGATGGAACGCTTCAATCTCGCGATCGGTTGACTTCGGCGCTGATTGAGGACGGGGGGCCGCAAAGCCGGATGGCCGGGGCTTCGCTGATTTCTCAGCTTGACGTTGGCTGTGGCGACGTGTGAAACTTGGCCCACTGTCATAATACTCCGTCTCCAACTTCAGGCTCCCCTCGTGGGGGCCTTTTTTTGGTGATACCGCATGACGGCTGCCAAGAGCATTTGGCGCTGTGCGCTTGAGGCGTTTGGCGAAATCCACTTGGTGATTTGGCTGCGGGTGACACCGAGTTTCTTGGAGGCGTCTGTTCGTGATACGAAGGTCACCCCGGCGAGCGTTAATGGTTTGGCCCCGTTCTTGTTACCAAGCCCAGCCCCTAGATTGCCCATTCCCACATTGTCGGCAGTTCCTGTCACCTTGAGGGCCTTGCATATGGCCGAGGGCGACACCCCTATAGTCTTCGCAGCATCTCGGGCGGACTGATACTCCACGCCCCGGATCAGCACTGGCATGGCGTTAAAGTGAGGCAAGCCATTCTTTGACGACCTCGAGATATGCGTAGTCCGGGCCGTGTTTTTTGACCCACGACTCTTTTCCGTTGTGGATGGCTTCGGGTCCATCTTGGTGATGGGCTTTACATAATGGAATGACATCGAAGTCGCTCGCTTTGTTGGTGCCGTATCGGTCGCAGATGATGTGGTGGGCATCGCTGGGGCCGGGACGGTGGCAGATGACGCAGGGCAGGGCCTTGACGCGAGCCATGTAAGCCCGCGCCTTTGGTGTCCCCCGTTCTGGTTTGGGTTGCTTGAGGCCAAGAGGCCCCTTGCCGGTGAGGTTCACAGCCAGCGTTCCAATCGGTGGCATTCGTGGTTCGTCTTCTTTGCCAGAGCGTAGAGGTCCGACACCTTAGACTTTCGCCGCCTAGCCCGCTTGATGGCTTCGTCTAGGCGGTCTTTGTCCGCATAGAGTTTGGCCAACTTGCGGCGGGCAATGGGGCGCATGATCGGTTTCAGAAGCCACCTCATAGACCAAGAGCCTCACGATAAAGGGCCTCGATGGCCTCCTCCTCTGCGATCTGATCGGCCCGCTTTTTCCGCAAGGCAATGATCTTGCGAATGGCCTTGGTGTCAAAGCCCCGGCCCTTGGCTTCGGCCATGACTTCTTTCTGGCTTTCAACGATGTCCACGCGTTCTGCGTCCAGTCGTTCGAAGCGTTCGACGATCTGCCGCAGTTCGTCAGCGATGATGTCCATTTGATTTTGCATGTTTAGATCCATTTCGGTGGGTTTTTGTTGATAGCGCGGAGGGCGTCTTGCCCTTCTAGGGTTATGACCCAGGTTTGCTCTTTGGTGTTCAAAGTGAATGGTCCTGCTTGTTCTACTTCAAGCGGCTTGATCCAGCCGCAATCAAAGAGTGAGTACATTGACGGACCTGATCTGCCGACTTGGCTGCCGGTGAACGGCTCGTCACCAAAAGGCTCGATTGCCTTGAGTGACTTCCACCGTGATTTCGTGAGAGTTGGTGCTTTCATGATGTTTACCGTCCTTTCAGAAGCCCAGCGAAACCAATGATTTTTCGCATGTGGTCGATGGCACCTTGGTTGCTATTGATTTGAATCCTGGTCTGCTCTCTTCGTTCCGGGTTGAAGAAGACAGTGGCTCTGGCGAACAGGTCAAGTTGAGCGGCTGCGCCTCCAAGTTTGGGCGCTTTCATTGACCAACTGACAAATGCCTGTGCTACCGGCGGCAAGTCACCAAGGCGGCGCAGAACGAGGCTCTGATATACGTCGCAGATATACTCCTTGTCGTATCCCGACATCATCATGATGCAGGCAGCAGCCCGCACTGGTGACGCTGACATTTTTTTGGCGGAAGTGGTTGAAGCCGCCATGAGCATATCGTGTTCTGGGGCGATCAGGGCAACTATGTCTCGGACGTCTTCGTCGGTGAAAACGCGGTTGGAAAATGAATATCGAGCAATAAACGCAGCGGCTTCGGTCAACCTACGCTCTTCGCCAATTGCATCAAAAAGGCTGCGCTTGAGGCCTCTGTCCAAGACGTGAAAGACATCTTCGTCCACTCCGCGCCAGATTACCATCTGGACAGTGCATCCCGAAGCGACGACAGCCATGAGCCGGTGCTGACCCTGCAAGAGACGGCCAGACTTGCCGATGATGATGCCATCAGGGCTACACATCCACTTTCCAGCGTCCATCAGTGACGCATAGTTGGCTACTGCGCTGCGCCTGGCGGATCTGTTTCCATCGTTTTTCTCAAGCATCTCTGTTGCAGAGGCGGGCGTCACTTCCGCAACATCAACGTACCATCCGTTCGCTAACATCATTTCGTAAACTCCTGTTCATATTTAAGGGCTTCTGGGTCTGTCAGCCGCACTCCCAGCGGCAGCCAGTGTCGTTGCATCGCATCCATGAATGCGGTCATCTGCTTGACCGTCATCAGCCGAGTGACTGGCAGGTCAAATGCCTTGATTGCGTCCAGCTTGGCTTCATATGGCAAGGGCTTGATCACCCGATCATATGAAAGGCGGAAGGCCTCGTTCTCGGCCCGAAGGATTGGAACCCCGAAAACCAGCTTGCATTCGGCCCGAACGTCTTCATGGGTCTGGTCGCCAAGCTGGGTGGCGATGTCGGTGAACCACCTTTGCGCCAGCCTGTTTTGCAATGCCGATCTAGGTGCGCCCTGCGTCCATGTTACCGTGATCGGCAGCTTTCGATCACGCAACATTGCAGCCAGTGCATCAACGTGGGTCGGTTCTCGGATGATCTTGGTAGGCATCAGCCGCTTCCCCTCATTGTCCAGTGATCAATCATCACCGTCCTGACCCTGATGACATCGATGCCAAGGCTTTTGGCTGTCAGGGCAAAGGTCTCGTTTGGGTCGGTCTTCTCAATGCCTCCGTTTTCCTGCTCGATCCGGTCAAAGGTTTCGATGACGGTTTTGGGATCAATCATCTGACACCCCAAACTTGTCGCGCAGCTTTTGCAGCTTCATGCCCAGATCTTCCAAGAACGAGATGACCTCAACCTCGATGTCTTTGCACAGATCGTCGTCACGGTTGACGCGCTGCATCCAGAACGACATATCGCCGGGCAGTCGTGGGTCGAAGCTAACGAAGTCGCACCACTCGCGCCCGGTGCAGATCATTTGGACGTGCATCTGAGTGATGTATTTGCTCGGCACCTTTTCTGAGAGCAGGGTGTCGATGTGCGTGGCGGTGTTGGGGCATTTGATCTCAATCAGCCCGTCAGACCCGACCAGACCGTCAGGCGATGCGCCGAAGAACTTGATGCTTGGATGAAGCACAAAGCCGGTTTCCTTGACGGTTTCCCCTGTCATCACCTCGTAGGCCATACGGGCCTGTGGTTCGGTGTCTGTACCCCATTGCATCGCCGCGCTGCTAAACCCCTCTGTAGCCTCGCCAGTAAGCCTCTCAGTGATCAACTGGGCCATGTAGTTGGCACGGCTGGCGCTGTATCCGCTTTTGGTCTTGGCCATCACGTCGGCGGTGCGGGATGCGGTGACGCATCCCAAACGAGCCGAGAACCACTCCGATGAGCGCTGTTCCATCTCATGCGCCATGATCAAACATCCACCACTTCGCAGCCAAGCATTTTGGAAATGTTTTCCAGCTTTTTCAAAGACGCCTTCGGCCCTGCGATCAAGATCATCTGCGTTGCATCTGGCAAAGCTGGTGGTGCATTTACCTCAACCTGGGTGTCTGCGCTCCACAGATCAGGGGTGTTCTTCTTCATCTGTTCACCTTGTATCTTTTCCAGCAAATTCCTTGCCGCGATAATCGAGTTGACTGACGGCATGTATCGACCGCTTCCCCAGCCCGATGATATTTTTTTACCTTCAGGACTTATGGCTTTGTCGAGGTCGCTGTATCTTGAAAAGCGCTTGGCCAGTTCCCTGAACTCTGGATGCCCAAAACGTGCCAGCTTATCCCAATTTTCGGGTTTTTTCTCGTAAAGGCTTCTCATCTTATTCCTCCCTAACTGCTGCGTCGTGTTCAGCTTCGATCTTGGCCTGCTTTTTCTTCAGCATGGCGATGGCGTCGGCGGCTTGCTTGGCATTCATTTCGTGCAGTTCGGTGACCTTCAAGAATTGGCAGAACTTGGCTTCGTCTGTGTTGGTGGCTTCGATGAGGCCTTGGATTTCACGAAACTGGTCGGCGCCGATGCTCTTTGGTGCCTCTGGCTTTGGCGGATTTCTGGCAGCGTCGTTGCCGTCGTCGTCCTCTGGTGCGATACCGGCCATTGCCATGAGGCCGTAGCGGCGAGCGTAGGTCACAGCCGATCCGTATCCCTGCATGTCGTTCTTGTTGAGGATCAGCGGAACCCGGCAGTTCAGGCTTTCGCCGGACTCGTGGATCAGGACTGTTTCAACGTAGCGGCCATGATCATCCTCACCTGTGGGTTGGATGACTGCGATGCCTGCCGCGTTGAGCGATGGAAGGCAGGCGTCCATGACGTTGCCGAGATCCGCATACTTGCTTTTGAAATGCGGATTGTTTGACTGCTTCAGCGCCTTGCCCATTTCGGCCTGCGCTTTTGCCAGTGCTGCTGCGATGTGCTTCATGTCAAAGCCCCAATCCAAAGCCGAGGAAAAAGGCGGCATAGGTTCCGCCGAAGATTGCGATGACGCAGATGGCGTCGGCGATGATGTCTTTGATTTTCATGTCATTCCCTTTCAAAATCGAGGTCGTTGCTGAGTTCGATGATTGCATTTTGCAGCACGAACGGAAGGTCGCTGGGGTCAACGTCGATGCCCAAGATATCCAGGCTTTGGATCTTCACCGTGTCTGGATCAACCTCGTGCCAGACTGGCGATCCGGGTACGCCGTAGTCTGCCTTCTCTGTTTCCGCAGAAAAACGAACATCAATGTGTTCGCCGTCGAAGTGTGCGTAGACTGTCATCTTGCCTTGCTCCTTGTTGCGTTTCACTGCAACCCTTGTATCGACCTTGTGAGCGACTAGCAAGATATTTCTTGCGCCGGATGCTGAACAAGGCTGTAATCAAAATGCCAAGGGAGACAGAGATATGAATGAATGGCGCGTAGAAGCTGGCCGAATGCTGCGGAAGGGCCTCGGTGTCGAAGACATCTCGGTCGCCCTGACGGTGCCTGTTGATGACGTGAGGCAGTTTGTTCGGGCGCTGCGATTGTCCGGGCGGTTGTCTGTGGTTTTGTTTGGAAGGCGATCGAGATGAGGCGCAACCTTGAAGGCCCAATACACTCGGCCATTCTCACCTACCTTCGCAGGCAGTATCCCCAGGCTGTAATTCATCACAGCCCAAACGAAACGGACGTCAGAGGCCCGACCATAGCCAGAGCGATCGCCAAGCAAAAAATGATGGGAATGCTTGTCGGGTTTCCTGACCTTCTGATGCTGCACCAGGGACGTCTCTACACCTTCGAGGTCAAGGCCGAAGGGGGGCGCACCTCAGAGGCTCAGAAGGCCGTTGGGGAGGCCATAGTGGCCTCTGGCGGGTTCTGGGCTGTGGTTCGATCAATAGACGACGTGAAGGAGAAAATGGAACAATGGGCAGAAAGTTAGTGCAGGGAGCGGAGAAGGGAGGATCTCGACGCCCCCTGCAGGCGTCTGCCCTTTGACGCCCATCTCTTGGTAGCATGG
>ERZ887849.3731-NODE-3731-length-11237-cov-5.277231_pt1 | contig 11237 bp, 11 predicted proteins | sample MGYA00521267_ERZ887849 | MGnify/ENA primary metagenome ERZ887849 (study PRJEB32303, sample SAMEA104408601) | aquatic metagenome | biome: Brackish water; feature: Pelagic; material: water | place: Baltic Sea | collected 2014-06-06T16:11:00 | depth 2,863 m ... | reverse complement strand
TTGGTCGTGAGCGGAACTGGGGTCGGCTGCCTCAGTGGGAGTGGGCGCCTACACCGTCCCGACAGTTTGAAGATGAGGAACAAGCCTGATTGGTAGACCTGAACACATGGACCAGCGAGCGGGTCTACCACGGCGCCGGCGACTTCTACGACGCTGTGCTGGAGGACGTTGCGCAAGCCCAGACCAGGGTCGACCTCGAGGTCTACATCTTCGACGACGACACGCTGGGCCGTCGTGTGCAGGACGCGCTTGAGGCGGCGGCGCGGAGAGGAGTCGCGGTGCGTGTGCTGGCGGACGGCTTCGGCTCCCGCCGCTGGGGTCGGCGCTTCGTCCCTGGGCTGCTGGCGGCCGGTGTGGACGCCCGCGTCTACAAGCCGATGCCGTGGCTGTTCCTTCAGATGGGCGCCTTCCGCATCCCGTCAATGGCCCGGGTGCTTGGGCTCTTTGGCTCCCTCAGCCGCCGCAACCACCGCAAGGTGTGGCTCATCGACGGGCGCATCGCCTACGTCGGCAGCATCAACGTCACCGTGCATCACCTCGGCGGGGCCACCGCCGGGCTCGGCTGGCGAGACACGGCCGTGCGTGTGGAGGGGCCGCCCGTCGCCGAGCTGGAGTGGGGCTTTGTCCGCGCGTGGTCCTTGTCGTGGCGGTTTCGGTTGGCCGAGGGATGGCGAGCGCGCCTGGCCCCGCCTCGTGCGCCAAGTGGCCTCGTGCGGCTCAACGACAGCAGCACCGCGCGGCGGTCGCTCCACCACGACTTGTTGCGCCGGGTGTCTGCGGCCAAGGCGCGCATCTGGATCACCAACCCCTACTTCATCCCGGGCCCGCGGATGATGGCCGGGCTGTGCCTCGCGGCCCACCAGCACGGTGTGGACGTGCGCTTGCTGGTGCCCCGTCACCCCGATGTGCCCCTGGTGCGCTGGGTCACGGCCACCTTCTACGGCACGTTGCTGCGCTGCGGCGTCCGCATCTTTGAGTACGTCCCGAGTGTGCTGCACGCCAAGATCTTCCAGATCGACGGCTGGACCACGGTGGGATCGAGCAACCTGGACGACTTCAGCCTGCTCCACAATTTGGAGGTGGATCTGGTGCTGACCGACAGGGGTGCGCTGGCCGCCGTCGATCACCAGTTCGCCATGGACCTGTCGCAGTCTCAGGAGGTCACACTGGACTCCCTTGAGCAGCGGCCGTGGTTCGATGCGGTGGCCGGCCGCTTCTTTCGCCGTTTTCGGACCTGGATGTGACGTGAAGACACTGAACATGAAGGTGCTCTCGTACAACATCCACAAGGGCTTCAGCCCGCTGGGTCTGCGGTCAACGCTGGGGCGGATGAAGACCTCCCTCCAGCAGCTGGACGCGGAGCTGGTGTTTCTGCAAGAAGTGCGGGGCCACGACCAGAGACACGAAAGGCACCTCATCGACTGGCCGACATCGTCCCAGGTCGACTTTCTTGCCGATGAGGTCTGGCCCCATGTTGCGTACGGAAAGAATGCGGTGTTTGCCGCCAGCCACCATGGCAACGCGATCTTGAGCAAGCATCCGATTGTCGACATGGTGAACGTGGACGTGTCCAACAGTCGGTGGGAGCGCCGGGGGGCGCTGCATGCCCGCGTCGCGGTTCCCGGTCTCGACGAGCCGCTGCACGTCGTGTGTCTGCACCTCGACCTTCGCGAGTCGGGTCGGATTCGGCAAGTGGAGCGCCTGTGCCAGCGCATCGGCGATGGGGTGCCCCCTGACGCGCCCTTGGTGGTGGCCGGCGACTTCAACGACTGGCGGGAGCGCATCTCCCCGATCCTCGCGGACCAGCTGGGCCTCGTGGATGTGTTCGAGGGCCTCTTTGGGGCGCCCGCGCGCACATTCCCGGTGCGGCGGCCGCTGCTGCGGATGGATCGCATCTATGTGCGCGGCCTGGGCGTTGTGGGGGCCGAGACCCTCACGACGGAGCCGTGGAACCGCCTCTCCGACCACGCGGCGGTGTTTGCAGAGCTCACCCCAGGCTTCCCAGCGCTCGACCCAGGCTGAGCGGCTCCTCGGATGGAGAACTGAAGCGCATTGATCAGAATCCGCACATGCGGGCTCGATCTGTTCGCGGCATCATCCGAGGAAGCGACGTCCCCCCCGTGGCAGGGGAGGTCCAGCACAGGAGGGTGCCATGCAAGTGGCCGCATCACACGTGGAACTCAGCGCTTCGGCCCAGCGGTCGCGGACCGAGACCACCCAGCAGTCCCTCACGGTGTGGGTCGACCCTCCGGCCCCCCCACAGGGCGACCGAGTGCGCATGAGCGTCACGGCGCTGGCGGAGGCTGAAGGGCTCGTTGAGCCCGTGCCCATGCGGGAGACCGAGCGCGCCGACCACATCGACGACATGAAGATGCGGATTCTGGCGTTGTTGCTGGAGCGGCTCACCGGCCAGCCAATCGAGGTCTTTGAGCCCGCCGATCTGGAGCTGAACGAAGAACAACAGCAGGCGCTGGGCGAGATGCAGCGGGTCGCCGAGCAGGAGCGGGCCGGCGCGCGTCAGGGCTGGGGCCTGATCTACCGGGAGTCCCACGTCGTCGAAGAGACCGAGTCCGTGGCCTTTGGCGCCACCGGCCGCATTCGCACCGAAGATGGCCGCGAGCTCAACTTTCGGGTCGACATGCGCATGGACCATCGGATCCGGCGCGAGTCGTCCACCGAGATCCGGATGGGGGATGCGCCCGTGAAAGACCCACTGGTGGTCGACTTCGGTGCCCCGGCGTCCAAGCTCCCGGGCACCCGCTTTGCCTTCGATCTGGATCTGGACGGTGCCCTCGACGCGGTCCCCAACTTGGGCTTCGGCAGCGCCTTCTTGGTGGACGACCGCAACGGCAATGGTGTGGCAGACGATGGCTCCGAGCTCTTCGGGCCCACGACCGGCGACGGCTTTGCGGAGCTGGCGGCCCTGGACGACGACGGCAATGGCTTCGTCGACGAGGGGGACGCGGCGTGGTCGCGCCTTCGCATCTGGGAACAGACCCGCGAAGGGGACAAGCTGGTGGCCCTCGGCGTCGCGGGGCTGGGCGCGCTGTATGTGGGGCGGGTGTCGACCCCCTTCACGCTGCGGGGGGCGGATGACCAAGCCCTGGGCCAGATGCGCGACACCGGCGTCTGGGTGGGGGAACACGGCGGAGCCGGCACGCTTCGCCAGGTCGATCTCCAGGCCTGAGCCTCACCCGGCGTCGCGGCGCTGGCCCCTCGGCGCTGGGCCGGGGGGGATCTCCGCGCGCTGCATGACGGCTTCCTGACGGCGCGGGTCAGCGACCCTGCCCAGAATCGGCTACCAATGTGCCCGCTTTGCACCGGCGGTCCGCGCGTCGTGGACGATAGTCGACCGGAAGCCAGCGCCCTTCGGAGGAGACCCCATGCGAATCACCCACCTGCTCACGTTGTCCATCTGCCTCAGCCTCGTCGCCTGCGCCACGGGCAAGGGGGAAGAAGAGACCACCGATGGGGACGTGACCGGCGAAGACGGCGGTGTGGGTGGTGACGGTGGGGGCGACGGTGCCGATGGTGCCGACGGCGGTGGTGACGGCTCGGACGGCGCCGATGGCGGCAGCGGTGACGGCTCGGACGGCTCGGACGGCGCCGATGGTGGGGGCTCTGACGGTGGCACGGGCGATGACCCGCTGGACTGTGATCCGGCGGGCCGCGGCTACCGGCTCGATCTGGGCGGCGCGGACTTCGTCGAGCCTGCGGGCATCGGCGGTCTGCTCGGCAGCTTGCTCAGCGAAGACTGGTTGCTCGGGGTGAGCTCGGCCAGCGGCTCCGACATCGAGTTCGAGATGGCCTTCTCGACCGGCCTCGGCGAAGCCCAGGACTACTGCTCCCCGACCGTGGCTTTCCCGGCCGCCGACTTCTCCACCAACCCGGCCTTTGTCCTCGGTCCCCAGGACACCACGCTGTCCCTCGTCGGCACGGAGATCACGATCGCCCAGCTTGAGCTGAGCGGCAAGATCAGCGCTGACTGTGGATCGATGGAAGACGGCCGCCTCGCCGGCCAGATCGACGTGCGCGACTTGGGCGACCTCTTCTCGGGCCTCACCGGCTCGACCGACGCCGCCGTGAACTGCGCCACCCTCGCCAGCTTCGGCGCGTCCTGTCAGGCTTGCCTGAGCGACGGCGCGGAGCTGTGTCTGGGCCTCGACATCCAGAACCTCGAAGGCAACGAAGACGGCGAGAGCTCGGTCGAGTGTGTGCCCGACGAGGACTGCCACGAGATGTGCCCCAGCTCGGACGGCTCCGACTGCGCCTGCTGAGCACGCGCGGGCTGACCTGTGCCGGCGACCAGACGGGCCCCTCGGGGTCTTGCGCTGTCGCCGGCTCTGTCCGTCTTGGACCAGTGCCCTCTACAGCGCCCCCGTGTCTCCGCCCGCGTCCACGAGGTCGCCGGGGCCACGGGGCAGCAACAGCGGTGGATCTTGGGCCCGCACCACGCCGGTGACGGTCCACGAGCCATCTTCGGGAATGCCTTCGTAGAGTGCATCGTCGATGAGGAAGGGCCCGTCCGTGGCCACCCGACCTGGCGAGACAAGGTCCCCGAGCACGAGGTCGGAGAGGCGGATCAGGGCCCCGTCGACCCCGGCCGGGTCGAAGGTGTCCGCGCTGGGGTCCACCGCCCGGGCGACGGGGGTGGTCGTGCCGGTCTCGCTGAGCAGGGCGCGCTGGTCCAGCCGAAGCCGTCGCCGTCCCTCCCAAGGCTCCACAATTGCTTCGACGTCCACAACGGCGCCCACGTCCACATCGACGGGACCGTCGGCGGACACCAGCTCCACCCCGGTGCGCCCGCCCGCATCCTGCAAGAAGAGGCCCCGGCCGTCCGGCGTGACAGCGGTGACCACCACCCCCGCCAACGCGACCCGTCCCGAGGGTGGGTCGTCCCGCAGCGCGGTCACCGTCGTGGCGCAGCCCTCACCGGGGGTGCGCACCCCCCGGTCGTCCCCGGGCCGCAAGCGCAGGTCAAACCGATCGGACCGGCCGGTCATCAGCCCCACGAGCCCGTCCACGTGGTCCCCGGCGCCCAGCGACACCGCTTGTTGTGCGGGGTCGAGGCCGATGCCCACGTCCAGCGGGAACACGCCGCGAACGTCGCCACAGTCGAGCACGTCGACTTCCAAGATTCTCACCAGCACGCCATTCCAGGCGTCCCAGGACAAGACGATGCCCACGTCGGTCGGCAGGGCCGGCGTGCCTGCGGACACCGCCACCCGGTTCATGTCCTCCACCAGCAGATATCTCTCGCCATAGCGGGACATGACAGTGGCCTGGAGCTGCACATTGTCGCCGACCGCGATCTCCAGCCCGTGGGACGGGTGCTCCAGCTCAACTCGGATGCCACTCTCGGCCCCGCCCGCTGGCGCTTGCACATAGAACTCGCGGTCGTCCGCAGTGCGTGGGGTGGTCGCGGCCAACCCAGAGAGCAACACCGTGCTGCCAGATTCGACGACGCCCCGGCGAACGTCATACACGGTGACGGTGTTGGCACTGCCTTGGGATGAGGCGCCCCCCCCGAGGGATGGCGGCACACATCCGGCGAGTGCCACGCTCGCCAAGAGCGCACGTCCCGCTGGGAAGCGCACTTGTTGGTGGGGTCCTCTCGGCGAACCTGCAGTCACTGCGCCCCCGAATCCGCGGAAGTCCAAGTTGAGCATCTCTGCGAGCACACCCGCCCTTGTAACCGAAGGACTCACCCGAAGGTTCGGCGCCCGCACGGCGGTGGACCAGCTCACCATCCAAGTGGAACAGGGTGATGTCTATGGCTTCCTCGGTCCGAACGGCGCCGGGAAGACCACGGCGATTCGCTGCATCCTGGGCCTCATTCGCAAGGATGCCGGCGCGGTGCAGATCTTCGGCGAGACCGACCCCGTGCGCCAGCGCCAACATGTGGGCGCGATGGTTGAGACCCCCCACTTCTTGCCGTGGATGAGCGCCCGGGCCAACCTCGAGCACGCCATCGCCTACGCGGGCCAGGGCACGTCCGCCGACGTCGACAAGGCCCTGCAGCTCGTCGGTCTGTGGGGGCGCGAGTCCGAGCGGGTCCAGACCTTCAGCCTCGGCATGCGCCAACGCCTCGGCATCGCCCGGGCGCTGGTCGGCAAGCCCAGGCTGCTGGTGCTGGACGAGCCCACCAATGGGCTGGACCCCCGGGGCATGAAAGAGGTGCGCGACCTGCTTCAGCGCCTCGCCCGCACCGAACAGCTCACCATCTTCATCAGCTCCCACCTGCTCGGTGAGATCGAGCTGCTGTGCACCCGTGTGGGCATCATCGAGCGCGGCCGCATGGTCGCCGAGGGTGAGGTGGCCGAGCTGGTGGCCGGCAAGGGTGCGGTCCAGGAAGTTGAGGTCGGCGTGGACGACGAAGCCGGCCTCCGTGCGGCGCTGGCCGACCTTCCGGGGGCGAGCTTCGAGGGTGGGCTGGACGACGGCCGCTTCCGGGTGGGCCTCACCGACGGGCTGGTGGTGCCCAAGCTCACCGCCCACCTCGTCCATGCGGGCCTCAGTGTGGACGCGATGGTGCCTGTGCAGCGCTCTCTCGAAGACCTCTTCCTCCAGCTCACCAGCAAGGAGCTCACCTGATGCCCCCCCAGCTCCTCAAGATGATTCGGGCGGAGATCCGCGCAGTGTTCGGGCGAAGCTCCGGGCGGGCCGCTTTGGTGATTGCCGCAGTGTTGGGGATCATCGCGGTCTTCGGCCTCTATCGCGCCGCTGACCTTGCCCAAGAAGTGCAAGCCAACGGTGTTCCCGCGGCCTCCCAGATCGAGTTCAACCTGCGGGGGGCCCTCGGTTGGGCGCTGCAGTTCCGCAACTTCTTTGTGTTGCCGTTGTTGCTCACCTTGGCCTCTGCGGGCAGCCTCGGCGGCGAGCTGGCAGGCAACACCTTCCGTGAGCTGCTGGTGCGGCCGGTGCCCCGGTGGAGCGTGGTCATCGCCAAGCTTGGCGCGCTGATGACGCTGTCGGCGGCGTCTCTGGGGCTCACCCTCGCGACGTCGTTGGTGGCGGGGGCGGCGGTCTTCGGCATGGCCGAGGGGCTGGGCGATGCGTTTGCGGGCTACGCGGCCACGTTGTTGTGTGACCTCGGCCTCATCTGCATGACGTTGCTGGTGTCGAGCTTCCTGCGCAGCGTGGGGGGCGTGGTTGTGGGGCTGGCGCTGTACCTGATGGCCGACCGGCTGCTGGGTCTCGGGCTGGGCTTGCTGTCCAGCTTCGGCAAAGAGTGGGCCGGCACCGTCCGCGACTACCTGCCGGGCAACGCGCTGTCGTTCTGGAGCGACTGGGACGGCACCTTCGACGGGGGCAAGGCCGCGGGCCTGGTGGGGCTCATCGTGGTCTGCCTCGTCGCGACCATCGTGCGCGTGCACAAGATGGACGTGCCCTGACCTGGAGTCAGCTGGGTTCGGGCCACATCATCTCGGGCAAGGGCCCCGCTCGCTGCAGCACAAACCAACTCGGCGTGGGCACCCACCAGCTCCCCAGTGCGACGAAGCTGCGCCCCAGCAGCACGTTGTGGTCTGGGTCGAGGGCGACGACCGGGTCGACCACCTGGCGGCCGGGATCGAGCTTCGGGTTGGCGCCCAGCCGGTAGTCCAGCAAGCGTCCGGTCGGGCACGCGGTCACGTGGTAGTGCCCGAATGTGCGGGCCCGTCCACCGCTGCTCATCGGTCGGGGCCAGATCTCGAGATTGCCGTCCAGTGCGCCATCTTGGTGTATTCTCACGTTCCATCCGCGCAGCGTTGAGCCGTCTCGCACGATGGTCTTCACGAACACCTTCCACGCCAGCCGGTCGACGAAGGCCGGCAGCCCCAGGCTGACCCCGCGCCACATGACACTGTCCAGTTCTCCCATCAGCGCGGCATCGGTGGGGGTGTGGCCCCGATCAAAGGCGGCTTGAAGGCGGGCGCTGTTGGCATCGAGCAGCTCCCGCACCAGGGGGTGGACGTCGAAGATGGGGGAGGGCACGGCGTTCATGGGGTGGGCATCCGGACACCTTGGGTGAAGTCGTAGCGGCCGCTGCGCAAGGCAGCCCACCACTGGGCGGGGGTGGCGGGCTGGGCACTGCACCAGTCGAGCCATGCTTGGAAGCTGATGTCGGGGTCGGCGGCTTCGTCTGGGGTGTAGATCGGGTCCCCCTGGCGAAAGGCCTGAATCGAGCGCAAGAGATTCTCGTGATACTGCTCGTAGACGGTCAAGTCGCGCAACCAGTCGGCCCGGGGATCCGCCCCGGTGACCACGGCAGCGGCCCGGGCTTCGAGGGTGTCGAGCCAGCCGGGATGCATGCGCAGCAGCTCAAAGTCGTAGCCGAACTGGGCCCGGTCGTGGTGGGCCCCCAGCAAGTGGCGGACGATGCGCTCCGGCGAGCTGAGCAAGCCGGACATGTCCCAGGGTGCGATGGCCCGCTCCCACAGCAAGAACGGTCCCCGGAACACCCTCCAGTTCAGCACTCTGGACCGCAGGTTCGCCCGGGGAGGGTGGTCGGAGCACGTGCCGACGGTCTCGGACCGGAACAGCAGACGCCACCACATGCGCATGACCCCCAGCTCGACCTGCCACAGGTTGGGGCAGCGCTCAGCGCCGAAGACCGACGCGATGCGCGCAAGGCCCTGGGCCACGGTGTTCGGGGACAGCAGCACCAGCCGGGCATGCCAGGGGACGGTGGTCTGGAGGGCCGTGGACGGGGACGGTTCGGCGGTCATTGGGGGGCGCTCATCTGGGCAAGGGTCTCGGCGTCGCGGGCGGCGAGCAGATCGAGCAGCTGTTGGCGAGATGGCCCCACACCACCGGACTCCAGCCAGGTGAGGGTGGCGTGCCAGCCGGCGAGGTTGGACAAGGGCGCGCGGTAGACAGCGGCGCGCAGGGCCGGCAGCTCGGCCAGGGCCCGGGCGACGGGGTGCAAACACAAGGGGAGGACAGGGCTGCCGGTGGCTTCCAACAAGGACGCGATGACCGCGAGATCGGCCTCAGCCAGGGCGTTGAGGTCGGGTTCGGCCGCGGTGGCCACCGCTTCAAAGCCCACCACCGCGGCCCGCACCCCATCGAGGGGACCGCCGTGGCCGCTGAGCTGCTCCAGCACCACGACCGCGAGGGCCCGGCGCACCGCCAACAGGTCGGACACCGCACGCACCGACGCTGCACCGTCGGCTTGGGTGTCGATGACGGCGCCGAGCAGCCCCGGCCCGCCCGCCCATCGCCAGTCGAGCACGGTGGTGCCTTGGCCTTGGCGTTGGTGGATGAGGCCCTCGGCCACCAATTGGTGCAGGGCCGACCGCAGGGTGACCCGGTTCACCCCGAGCTCGGTCGCCAGCGTGCGCTCGGGGGGCAAGCGCACCCCCGGGGAGAGTCGACCGGACACGATGGCCTGGCGCACGGCGTTGGCGCAGGCATCCGCGGCGGTCAGGCGGCGGACTGGGGCAAAGAGGGAAGGCTGCATGGTGCAATGGTATGACCATTGATCCGGCTTGTCGAGCCAGCCCCTCCAAGATCGATCTGCCCAGCTGACTCACTCTCGAAAAAAGATGCTGAGGAAGGTCCCGCTGACGGGATTGTCGGGGAACGGTGCCGCGAATCGCCGGGTGTTCGCGGCCATGGGGGCTTCCACCGCCCGTGAAACGGGAAGTTCCACGATGATGCAGTGACTGTCGGGATCTTCGACCTTGGGTGTCGGTCGGAGTTCGTTGGACTTGATGCTGATTCCAAGACTACTGTTGGCATGTCAAGTTCCCGGTCGAAGACATGCCCCAAGCCCTCTCCGTTGCCCCGGTCCCCCACGGACCCGCAGAACTGCAGCGAGACCTCCGCCAGCCCCTCGTCACCCCCAAGCCCTTCGTGAAGTGGGTGGGTGGCAAGCGTCGCTTGCTCGATGAGTTGTTGGAGGAGATTCCGGGGAGCTTCACCCGCTACCACGAGCCCTTTGTGGGGGGTGGGGCGCTGTTCTTTTCCCTCGCGGGCCGGGTGCAGCTGCCGGGCCGGTGGGCGGTGCTCTCCGACGCCAACTTGCGCTTAGTGCGCACCTTCCGGGCGGTGCGGGACCATGTCGATGTGCTCATCGGCAAGCTGGAAGAGTATGCGAAGGGCCACACCGAAGAACAGTTCTACGAGGTGCGTGCGCTCGAGGTCGACAGCCTCGACGACGTGGACGTGGCGGCCTGGTTCATCTACCTGAACAAGACGGCCTTCAACGGGCTGTACCGGGTGAACCGCCGCAACCGCTTCAATGTGCCTGTCGGCCGCTACGCCAAGCCCAACATCTGTGATGTGTCGGCATTGCGCACGGCGTCTGCAGTGTTGCAAGGCGCTGAGGTCCACCACGAGGACTTCGCAGCCGCCGGAGAGCGGGCAGAAGCCGGTGACTTGGTCTACTTCGACCCGCCGTATGTGCCGGCATCGACCACCGCGAGCTTCACGACCTACACCCGCGATGGCTTCTCGATGGACGACCAGACCCGGCTGCGGGATGTGGCCGCTGAGCTCAAGATGCGCAATGTGCAGGTCATGCTGAGCAATTCCGACACCCCAGAGGTGCGGGATCTGTATCGCCACGGCTTTGACCACAAGACCGTGCTCTGTGGGCGGGCCATCAACTGCAAGGGTGGACGCCGGGGCCGCGTGGGCGAGCTGGTCATCACCTGAGCGTGCAGGGGTTCAGTACAGGATGCCGTCCACGGCGACCTCTTTGGGGGGCAGCTCCGTCTCACCGAGCAGCTCCCGCAGATCTCGCTCAATGGCGATGCACAGGGCGTTCATGGGCACGTCATTCATGCTGCGCTCGAAGGGGTCCTCGCTGGAGTCGCCGATGCCCTCCATCGTCAGGAAGACCCAGCTCACGAGGGTGCACGCGAGCAGCATCGGCACCACGTAGGGCCACGCGTCGCGGGTGGTGGCGAGGTCCTGGGCTTGGCGAATGTGGTCGCCGAACACGTCGAGCATGCCCAGGGGCACGAGGAAGACAAACACCCGCGTGAAGATGCGGCTGTACTCGGCGTACTGGCGGGGAAACGGTGTGTTCTTGATGCGCTCGCACTTGCCCTGAAGGGTGTACAGCTCGGTCAACAAGGCCATCATCTCGATCTGACGGAACATGTCGAGGCGGCCGTGCTCCACGAGCTGGGCAAGCTGTTGACCCTGGGTCGCCACGAGGTGGGTGGCGGGGTTGACCTTGGGGGTGACCTCGGCCAGCTCTTCGGGGTCGAGAAACGGCGCGATCTCGGTGTTCCAGTCGTTCCGCA
>ERZ887849.3727-NODE-3727-length-11240-cov-5.643272_pt1 | contig 11240 bp, 11 predicted proteins | sample MGYA00521267_ERZ887849 | MGnify/ENA primary metagenome ERZ887849 (study PRJEB32303, sample SAMEA104408601) | aquatic metagenome | biome: Brackish water; feature: Pelagic; material: water | place: Baltic Sea | collected 2014-06-06T16:11:00 | depth 2,863 m ... | reverse complement strand
TCACTCTTTGACAATTTGGAGTGGGCTGAGGGCTGGACCAAGCGGTTTGGGGTTGTGCGGGTCGATGCGGACACCCAGAAGCGCACACCTAAAGACAGCGCGCTGTTCCTGCGCGAGGTCTATCGCAGCGTTTCCTAGCCCTTGACGGAACCCGCGAGCAGACCACGCACGAAATAGCGCTGCAGGGCGAAGAACACGATCAGTGGAACCACGATAGAGACGAACGCGCCGGCGGTGAGGACTTCCCAACCAGACCCTCGCGTTCCTACCATCTCCCCCAACCTGACAGTCATCGGCGCAACGCTCTTCGAGCCCGCGCCAAAGGTCAGACCGACCAACAGGTCATTCCAGACCCACAGGAACTGGAAAATCAAAAACGACGCAATAGCGGGGATGCTCAGCGGTAGGACAATTTTGCTGAACATGGTGAACCAGTTGGCTCCGTCCACGCGTCCAGCCTCAATGAGTTCGCGAGGAATTTGGCGGAGGAAGTTATGGAGCAGGAAGATTGCCAGAGGCAGGCCGAAAATGGTGTGTGCGATCCAAATGGGGATGTAGGTCCCCGTAATTCCCAGGTCTGGAATGATCGTCACGCCACCAATTACGAGCCCTTGGGAGAAAAGCTGGAGGAGAGGAACCAGCGTCAATTGCAGCGGAACGACCTGGAGTGCGAAGATGCTGAAAAAAATGGCGTCGCGACCCTTGAAGTCGAACCACGCGAGCGCATAGGCGGCAAAAACGGCCAGGGTAATCGGGAAAATCACCGCGGGAATCGTAACAGCGAGAGAGTTGAAAAAGTACTGGAACATAGGTGGGTTCACACCGGTTCCGACAAACAAAACCTTTTCATAATTCTCAAACGACACTGAAGGGTTCACGAAGAACGTCCACCACCCGGTGGTATTGATGTCTTTCTCGGGGCGGATTGACGTCACCAGAAGGCTGAAGGTGGGGATTGTCCAGAGAACTGCAATGACGACGGCCACCGCTGAGGCCACGGGAGAGCTGAAAGCATCCTTGGCGCGCTTCTTCTGCTGCGGACTCAGCCGCAGGCGAGCTGTATCTGCCATTATCGCTCCGTCCTTTCGAGTCTCAGTTGTCGCACGTTGTACCAGATGATGGGTACCACGGCGAGGAACAAAATGACCGCGAGGCTACTGCCCTGACCGTAATTGAGCTGCCTAAACGACTGGGCATACATCTCGTTCGCAATGACGTTGGTCTGGAAATTTCCACCGGTCATCGTGCGGACAATATCGAAGACTTTGAGGGTTCCAATAGTGATGGTCGTCAAGACCACGACCACTGTCCCCCTGATCATCGGTAAGGTCACCTCACTGAAGCGACGCCAATTAGAGGCGCCATCGAGCATTGCTGCCTCCACGACTTCATCGGGGACGTTTTTCATCGCGGCAGAGAGAATAACCATCGCAAAACCGGTCTGAATCCAGACGAGGACCGCAATTAGGAGGAACGTATTGAGTGGAGCGTTGAGCATCCAGTTCTGGCTTTCGAATCCGAACATACGCATTATGGCGTTCAGCAAGCCGATCTCAGGCTTCTTATCGTTGGGCTCGTAGTTGTACACAAACCCCCAGATAACGCTCGCTCCCACGAACGAAATGGCCATCGGCATGAAGATCAGTGACTTCACCACTGCAGCACTCTTCATTCGATCCGTCATATAGGCGATGGCGAGACCGATAAGTGTGGAGAGAATGGGAACGAATACAACCCACAAGGCCGTGTTCCGAAGCACAATTTGAATCTCCGGAATAGTAAAGGCCCAGACATAGTTGTCGAGGCCAATAAAATTTTCGCTCCGCGCATCCATGAAGGACATCCAGATTGTCCTCAATGCGGGGTAGATCAAACCCACCACCAGCAAAAGAATTGCTGGCCCGAGGAAGATGCCGTAGCGGAGCCATTCCTGCCAGCGCACCGACGCGCGGGAGCCGATCAGAAAGAGTGCGTAAATTATCGCGCTAAAGGCGACAAGGGAGATGACAAGCAGGGTGAGGTTCGGGCCAATGACATCCCAGACAGATCCGCGCATTCGTTCCGTATTCCTCCCACTTGTCTAAACATCATCGTTGAGACTGGTTGGGGGCCCACTCCGGGGAGTGGACCCCCAACTCATGTTACGCGTTGAGCGTCAGCCTAGCTAGCGGGCCAAGTCGCCTCAATTGCGTCGAGGACAGCCTGGTCGGCCTTGTCCTCTGCGATCCATGCAGTCATCTCAGTCCAGAACGAACCTGCACCAACAGCACCGGGCATCAGGTCAGATGCGTCGAAGCGGAAAGTGGTGGCGTTCTGGAGGATCTCTACTGCCACCTTGTTGACGGGGTCAGCCACGTTAGCGGTGTCCAATCCGAGGTGAGGTGAGAACCATCCACCGAGAGCAGCCTTCTTGTTGTTCCAGTCTGCGCTGGACAAGTAGACCTGAACAGCCTCGACAGCAGGAGCGTCGTTGAACGAAGCAACGAACTCTCCACCACCGAGTGCGGGGGCTGTCATCAGCGCTGAGGCCGGGGAAGTAGAAGGTGGAAATTCCACCCTCGACGTCAGTGTCCTCAGGGGTCACGATGGTCGCGCCGTAGTCGCCTACGAGGATTCCACCGAGGAAGGAAGCCTGACGGTGCATGGCACAGGTGCCATCAACGACGCCCGCGCCACCGGCCTGGAAGGTGGTGGTTGCAATGGCGGATACGTTACCGACGTAGTCTTCGTTCTTCAGAACGCTTCCTGCAGCTTCGAGAACCTCAAGAACCTTGGGGTCGTTGAAGGGCATGCTGTGGTCAACCCATGTGTCATAGGTTTCGCCATCCTGGAAGCGAAGCATCAAGTCTTCCATCCAGTCTGTTGCGAGCCAACCCGTAGCAGCACCGGACTCGATACCTGCACACCATGCGTAACCGTCAAAGTCGCTTGCAGCGATTTCGTCGGACAGGGTGATCATCTCGGCCCAGGTGGTGGGGATTGCCCAGCCGTTGTCAGCGAAGGTCTTCGGTGAGTACCACACGAAGGACTTCACGTTTGCACCGAGAGGTGCGGCGTAAAGCGTTCCGTCGACCGAACCGTAGTTCTTCCAGTCAGCGGTGTAGTTCGCGTCAACCGAAGCTACGAGAGCGTCAGAAGCGGGAACCAGGTCAGCTGAGAACGAGCTCAGGAGGCCAGGCTGGGGGAAAATAGCGAGGTCTGGAGCGGTTCCACCGGCAACGCGAACAGCAATCTGCTCCTCGAATGCCTGGTCACCGTTCCACTCGATGGTGATTCCGGTGCACTCTTCGAAGTCAACGAAAGACTCCTGGAAGAGAGTGGACTCGGGCTCAACGATGGTCGTGTAGATCTCGACCGTCTCTCCCTCGTTGCCGAGGTAGTCAGCGTAGGCTTCACAGCCTGCGGCGACGGAAGCTCCGGAGTCGGAACCTGCGTCGGTGGTTGTTTCTCCGCTGTCTTCAGCAGCGGCACAGCCGGCAAGGGCGAGAGCAGCAACAGAAAGAGTTGCAATCCCGACCATGGAGCGGCGGCGAACGAAGTGCCTCATTTATTACTCCTTATGTATGGACAGTAAGCGCCCACGCCAACGGCAGCACCGCGTCGTGAGCTTGGCAAAACCATAACAACAAAACGCCAACCGGTTCCACTTTTCACGGTTTCTTTTCGATAACGGAACGAAATGGGACCTGTTTCAGGCCGTTTCATTGGTGAGTAGGGACATATCACTCACCCGAATCGCGTGTCATTTTGAACACCTCGAGAGCGGCCGTGACGGTCTGTTCCACCTCGGTCAGGAGGGTCGACACGTCAGCTGATTCCAGCAAGTCCTGGTGGTCCAGTGTTCCCAGTGGAGCGATGCCCGCGAGTTGCCAGGCCTTCTCCACGGGATCCTCCGCCAGTTCGATATCTGTGGGCCAAGGAATGGAGAGGTCAAGCTCCAGCAAGTAGGAAAGAGTGTCTCGGACAACTCGCTCCGCCGATTCCAGGGCGCTGGGCTCGACCTCATCGCTCGGGAATTCCTCGAGGAACTCGACCTCAGCTTGCGGATAGGGGTCTTCGTCCAACCACGAGAGCACTCGAAAACGACGGTCGCCCTTGGCGACCACCTGGAGGGGCCCTTCCGGAGCTTCTATTTGCAACACCCGAGCAGTGGTCCCGAGATCAAACCTCTGGTCTCCTCCCCCGACTTCTGAGCCGCGCTCGATCAGGACAACACCAAAGACGGGTTCCTCTGCATCCAGAATCGCGCCCATCATTTTGAGGTAGCGCTCTTCAAACACCTGGAGAGCCAAAGGCATGGCCGGGAACAGCACAGAGCCCAAAGGGAACATGGGAATCACCGGCATACCTAGAGCGAACCACTCCTAGTCACCCAGACCAAATCAGGGAGAGATATTCCCAGCGAACCCTAGGAACTGAAACGGAACTCGACCACGTCGCCATCTTTCATGACGTAGTCCTTGCCCTCGATGCGGGCCTTGCCCGCAGCGCGGGCCTCCTGCAGGGAGCCGGTGGCAACGAGGTCCTCAAACGAGGTCACTTCAGCCTTGATGAATCCTTTTTCAAAGTCAGTGTGGATAACACCAGCGGCCTGCGGGGCCTTCCAGCCGCGTCGAATAGTCCAGGCCCTGGCCTCTTTGGGGCCTGCCGTCAAATAGGTCTGAAGCCCCAGGGTGTCAAAGCCAATCCGGGCGAGTTGATCCAGCCCGCTCTCCTCTTGCCCGAGGGATTGCAGCAACTCCGTGGCCTCGGCCTTATCCAAGTCGATCAATTCGCTCTCCACCTTGGCGTCCAAGAACACCGCTTTGGCGGGAGCCACCAGACCGGCGAGCTCTGCCTGCTTGGCAGGATCCGCAAGGGTTGCCTCATCCACATTGAAGACATAGAGGAAGGGTTTTGCGGTTAGCAGCCCGAGTTCCGCAATCTCTGTGGCATCAAATTGGGCCTGGAACAGAGTCTTCCCGGTGTCGAGGATGGCTTTGGCCTCCTCGGCAGCGGCCAGAACACTGGGTTCCAGCTTCTTGCCCTTGACTTCCTTTTCGTAGCGGGTGATCGCTTTTTCGAGCGTTTGTAGGTCCGCGAGAATCAGCTCGGTGTTGATGGTCTCCATGTCGGCCTTCGGGTCGACCTGGCCATCAACGTGAACAACATCGGGGTCAGAGAACACCCGCACCACCTGAGCGATGGCATCCGCTTCACGAATGTTAGAGAGGAACTGGTTTCCCAAGCCTTCGCCCTCACTGGCGCCTTTGACGATTCCGGCGATGTCCACGAACGAGACCGTGGCTGGCAGGATGCGCTCACTGCCGAAGATCTCCGCCAAGGTGTCCAGGCGCTCATCGGGGAGGTTCACCACACCGACGTTGGGCTCGATGGTGGCGAAGGGGTAGTTCGCTGCCAGAACACTGTTCTTGGTCAGGGCATTGAAGAGGGTGGACTTACCAACATTGGGTAAACCGACGATTCCGATAGTGAGAGCCACGGCTAGGAAGCCTACTGCAGTAGAGGAGGGCAGAGCCCGAGGTGGGGAATCTGTGAAACGTCAGGGGTGGCTGGCAGACTGTGGACATGAATGAATCGGTGTGGTTGGTCGCGATAGCTCTCGTCATGGCAGGAGCCTTGGGCTTTGTTGCAGGCTGGGTGGCAAAATCTCGCAGGGCCACCACGGGCGAAGACCACACAGCGCTCCAAGCTCAGCTGGACATGGCTCAGCGTCAATATGAGGACCTTCGCACCAAACAAGAAGCCGAGAACAAGATCTTGCAAGCCCTGGCACCTGTGTCAGAGCGCCTTACGGATATGCAGCGCACCGTTTCCGAGCTCGAGAAGCAGCGCAACGAACAACACGGCCAAATCAGCCAACAACTTCGCGCAGCGCTGGAGAGCGATGAACTTCTCCGCGGCACCGCAGAACAACTCGCCTCAGCGCTTCGCTCGAACAGTGTTCGAGGAGTCTGGGGTGAGGTCCAGTTGCGCCGAGTGGTGGAAGCGGCAGGCCTGATCGAGCGCGTCGACTTTGACGTGCAGTCCCAGATCTCCTCTGATGCCGGTATCGGTAAGCCCGACATGGTGATTCACCTCCCGGGCGGCAAGAACATCGCCGTAGATGCCAAGGTCCCCTTCACCGCCTATCTCGAAGCCAGCAAGATTCCCTTCACTGCGACCGGTGAGGAAGCTGCCAGGCGTGAGTCGTTGTTGAAGCAGCACGTGACGGCCGTTCGTTCCCACATCGATGCACTGGGCAAGAAGTCGTACTGGGATGGTCTTGCCGCCTCCCCTGAGCTCGTCATCTGCTTTATCCCCAGTGAAGCCCTCATCTCCACCGCCATAGAGGCTGACCCAGCCCTGATGGATTACGCGTTTAGCAAGAAGGTGGCTCTGGCTTCACCCGTGACGCTGTGGTCAGTGCTCAAGACTGTGGCGTTCTCTTGGCAGCAGGATGTCCTCACCGAGGACGCCGCCAAGCTCTTCGATGTCGGCAAGGAACTGTTGGGTCGGCTCGGCGCAATGGCTAAGCACATCGACACTCTGGGTCGCTCCATCACCAGCACCGTCAAGGGTTACAACGCGTTTGTGGGATCCCTCGAAAGCCGAGTGTTCCCGAGTGCTCGAAAGCTCACAGAGCTTGGCAATGCCGCAGACTTCCCGGATGAGCTAGAGGGAATCGAGTCCATGCCGCGTGAGCTGAGCGCTCCTGAGCTGACAGAAAAACCAGAAAAGGACTAGTCGTCGAGCCACTTACTGGCTTGGTGATCCGCTGACACTCGGCGCAGTGTCCCTGAGCGGGCCCGCAAGACGATGCTCTCGGTGCTAATCAGGGGACCGTTCCTGCGAACACCGCGCACCAGTTCGCCGTCGGTCACTCCGGTGGCGACAAAGAAGGTGTTGTCGCTGGAGACTAGGTCATCTAAGCCGTAGACGTGATCAAACTTCAGGCCCGCATCAATGCCCTGCTGCTTCTCGTCATCATCCGTGGGGTGTAAAACACCCTGCATGAAGCCACCGAGTGCCTTGATCGCGCACGCGGTGGCGACGCCCTCGGGGCTTCCCCCAATCCCCACACACATATCAATGCGGGTGTCATGGCGAGCTGCGTTGATACCGCTGGCCACATCACCATCGAGGATCAACCGGGTTCCAGCACCCGCCTCACGTATCTCTCGAATCAGATCCTCGTGGCGGGGACGATCCAACACGGCAATCCGCATCTCCTCGACGGGCTTGCCTTTGGCTTTCGCCAAAGCGCGGATGTTCTCCCCGATGGGTTTCTGGATGTCAACAACACCAATGCCCTCGTGGGACGTCACGATCTTCCGCATATAGAAAACGCTGGAGGCATCGAGCATGGAGCCGCGATCCGCCACCGCAATCATCGAAATAGCGTGGGAGCGACCGGCGGCTGTGAGGGAGGTCCCGTCGATGGGATCAACGGCGATGTCGCACTTCGGTCCATGACCGGTGCCAACCTCTTCACCGTTGAAGAGCATCGGGGCATCATCTTTCTCGCCCTCACCAATCACCACCAAGCCCTGGAAGTTCACGGTGGAGAGGAATTTCCGCATAGCGTCAACGGCTGCTTGGTCAGCAGCGTTCTTGTCGCCCCGACCAATAAACGGTGTCGCTCGGATGGCCGCTGCCTCAGTGGCGCGCACCAACTCCATGGCGAGGTTCCGGTCAGGATGGACGAAAAGTTCTGCCGCTTCGGCACCGGACATGGGGAATCCTCCAGGGGATGGAGCGAACATTGTCTGCCACCAGACTAGACCTCGAAGGTCCCCCACCACCGGGATAAGCTGGAGTCTGCCCTGTACCCCACCCTGAGGACCACATGCCTGTTGCAACTCCCGAAGAATATGCCGCCATGCTCGATGGAGCTAAGAACAAAGGGTTCGCTTTCCCGGCGATCAATGTGTCTAGCTCCTCGACGATCAACTCGGTGCTTCAGGGCCTGAGCGAGGCAGAGTCTGATGGCATCATCCAGGTGACCACGGGAGGTGCAGATTTCTTTGCCGGTCACACCGTCAAGGGCCGCGCATCGGGCGCCCTGGCATTTGCCGCATTCGTCACCGAGGTAGCAAAGAACTACCCCGTGAAGGTGGCCCTCCACACTGATCACTGCCCAAAAGACGCTCTTGATGGCTTCGTGATGCCCCTCATTGCTGCGAGCGAGGAAGCCGTGAAAGCTGGAGGCAACCCGATTTTCCAAAGCCACATGTGGGATGGCTCTGCAGTGCCGCTGGCGGAGAACCTGGAGATCGCCAAAGACCTGCTCCCCCGCATGAAAGCCATCCACTCCATTTTGGAAGTGGAAATCGGTGTTGTCGGTGGCGAAGAAGACGGTGTCAGTCACGACATCAATGACAGCCTCTACACCACCATTGATGACGCGATTGCGACTGTGGAGGCCCTCGGCCTTGGCGAGCAGGGTCGCTACATGGCAGCACTGACCTTTGGCAACGTCCACGGTGTCTATAAGCCAGGCAATGTAAAACTGCGCCCTGAGCTTCTGGCAGAAATCCAGGCAGGCCTGCAGGCGAAGTATGGAACCGGTGAGAAGCCGATGGATTTGGTGTTCCACGGCGGCTCTGGCAGCACCGACGAAGAAATCGCCGAAGCAGTGCGCAACGGTGTCATCAAGATGAACATCGACACCGACACCCAGTACGCCTACACCCGCTCTGTTGCGGGTCACATGATGGCCAACTATGACGGTGTGCTGCGTATTGATGGCGAAGTGGGCAACAAGAAGCTCTATGACCCGAGGGCCTGGGGTAAAGCGGCGGAAACCCACATGGCAGCACGCGTGGTGGAAGCCACGAAGCAGCTGGGCTCAGCTGGCAACAAGCTCTAGGAGCGGTTGCGACCACCCAGCGTGGTGCGATCCACGTTGCCTTCAGCGTCCTTACGGAGCTCCTTCGGGAGAGAGAACTGAAGGTCCTCCTCTGCGGTGCGGACTTCTTCGACTTCCGTGAATCCGGCGTCGGCGAGGTCAGCGAGCGTTTGGTCCACCAGGATCTCGGGTACTGAAGCGCCTGAGGTCACCCCAATGGTCTCCACACCCTCCAGCCATTCCTGCTTGATTTCACTGGCGTAGTCGACCCGGTAGGAAGCTTTGGCACCGTATTCCAAGGCAACCTCGACCAGGCGAACGCTGTTGGAGGAGTTCGGCGATCCGACCACAATCACCAGATCACACTCTGGTGCAATCTTCTTGATGGCCACCTGACGGTTCTGGGTCGCGTAACAGATGTCATCGCTCGGGGGATCTTGAAGGTGGGGGAAGCGACCACGCAATCGACGAACGGTCTCCATGGTCTCGTCCACACTCAACGTGGTCTGGGACAACCAAATCAGGTTGTCGGTATCTGGGACCTCGATACGGTCCGCCTCATCCGGGTCATTGACCAGGGTGGTGTGCTCGGGGGCGTGGCCCATGGTGCCCTCAACCTCTTCGTGGCCCTCATGACCAATGAGGAGGATGTGGTAATCCTGACCGGAGAAGCGCACCGCTTCGCGGTGCACCTTCGTCACGAGAGGACACGTCGCATCGATGGCGTTCAGAGAGCGGTCCTCAGCCTCTTGAACGACCATGGGTGACACCCCGTGGGCGGAGAAGACAATGTTGGAGCCCTCGGGAACCTCGGCTACCTCATCGACGAAGATGACGCCCTTGGATTCGAGCTCCCGCACGACGTGAATGTTGTGCACAATCTGCTTGCGAACATAGACCGGTGCGCCATAGCGCTCCAGGGCCTTCTCCACGGCAATGACGGCGCGGTCCACACCCGCGCAATAGCCGCGAGGGGCTGCCAAGAGAATGCGGCGGTGACCCGTCACCGAGGTGGGCTGAAGCTTGTCCCTGCGCTCGGGGATGAGGGGGGCTTCCAGTGTTGCCACACCACCATTGCTAATACTCACGGGCTTCAGTGTAGAGGGCGCTACCGGGAAGCGGGCTGAGTGTCTTAGCCTGGGACGTGATGTCCGCCACCTCGAATGACTCCTCCCCGGAAGCTCCCTGGTCGATCCAGAAGCTCTCCGAGTTGATGGGCGGATATATCGAACGACTTGGCCCGGTGTGGGTGGAGGCAGAGATTACCCAGTGGGGACAATCCGCAGGAAACATCTACGGAAAACTCTCCGACACGGAGGCCGACGCCCAAGTCTCCATCACCATTTGGCGTCGCACCCAGGAGAACATTCCCCAGGGGCTCAACCAGGGCGATCGGGTGATCGCCCAGATCAAGCCCAGCTGGTGGGTCAAGGGTGGAACACTCAGCATGAATGTGCTGGAGATGCGTCACACCGGCATCGGCGAAATCTTGGAGAAGCTCGCGAAGCTGAGAGCTCAGCTCGCCGAAGAAGGGCTATTCGATCCGGAGCGGAAAAAGGCACTGCCGTTCCTCCCAGGTGTCATTGGTCTCGTCACGGGAAAAGACTCCGATGCGGAAAAAGATGTCCTGACCAACGCACGGCTTCGCTGGCCCGAAGTGGAGTTCGTGATCGAGCATGCTGCAGTTCAAGGCGACCGCTCTGTCACTGAAGTGATGGCGGCACTGGAGAAGCTCGAGAACAATCCTGACGTCGAGGTCATCATCGTGGCGCGTGGTGGTGGGGACTTCATGAATCTCCTCCCGTTCAGTGACGAGCGGCTCATCCGCCTGGCCGCGACCCTGACGAAGCCCCTCGTGAGCGCTATCGGGCACGAAGCCGATCGACCGATTCTGGATGACGTCGCCGACCTCCGAGCCTCCACCCCCACCGATGCAGCAAAACGTGTGGTTCCCGATGTTCAGGCTGAAAAGCAGTTGATCGAGGAAGCCCGGCACCGCCTCGATACGAAACTCTCCGCATTGATTCAATCCGAAATCGAACGGCTGGATTCTTTTCGCACCCGACCAGCGCTTGCCGACCCTCACACTCTGATTGACCGAAAGTCGGAGGAGCTCCTCCAAATAGTCGCCAGGGGCGCTGACATCTCCTCTCTGGTGATCGAGCGCCATCAAGCCCAGTTGGCTCAGTTGACTGGATCCTTGCGGGGGCTTTCCCCCCAGAACACCCTCGATCGCGGCTACGCGATCGTGCGGGATAAGGACGGTCACGTCATTTCCCGTGCTGAGCAGGTCAGCTCGGGAGATGCTCTGCGTCTCCGAGTCAGTGAGGGTGAGATTGACACTCATGTGGACTAGAGCCCGCCGATTAGACTGAGGGATATGAGCGAGAAGACCACACCCGATGAGATC
>ERZ887849.3726-NODE-3726-length-11240-cov-6.216629_pt1 | contig 11240 bp, 9 predicted proteins | sample MGYA00521267_ERZ887849 | MGnify/ENA primary metagenome ERZ887849 (study PRJEB32303, sample SAMEA104408601) | aquatic metagenome | biome: Brackish water; feature: Pelagic; material: water | place: Baltic Sea | collected 2014-06-06T16:11:00 | depth 2,863 m ... | reverse complement strand
TCAAGATCGCCATAGACTTCATCCGTAGAGATATGATGGAAACGAAATCTATCCTTAGCGGACTCGGTTAACCCTTCAAAATATTCTCGTGATTGCTCCAAGAGATTAAATGTACCAATAATATTGGTCTGCATGAATTCTGTTGGGCCATCAATAGACCTATCTACATGTGACTCAGCGGCCAAATGCATTACTACATCTGGGCAGTGTCGCCTGAAAACATCTCGAACCGCTTTATTAGAGCAAATATCCGCCAATTCAAACGAGTAGCGCTCACTAGATTCACAACTCGCAAGGGACTCCTTGTTGCCAGCATAGGTTAAGCAATCTAGATTGATAACACTGTGCGCAGTGTTATCAATTATATGTCTCACTAGAGCTGACCCAATAAAACCAGCCCCACCTGTAATAAGAATTTTCATAATCCATCCATGTTAATGGCAGTTAAACGTTATCTACTTAACCATGTTTTCAAAAGCTTTCTCGACACTCTGCGGCGGGCTCCAGTTAAGAGTCGTTTTGGTGTGTTCTATATTTACCACAGAAGACTCAACTAATCTGCGGATTTTACTAATAGAACCAGTAGCGTAACCAAGTAAATACAACAACTGTATTGGTACAGTGAAAACTACGGTTTTACTCTTTAGATATTTTTTAAACAAAGTAATAATTTCAAATGTAGATAGGTCCTGATCATCACTCACTAAAAACGTCTGTCCAATTGCAGAAGGGTTCGTGGTGCAATTCCAGATAAGATCAATCAAATTATCGATAGAAACCATACTGCGTTTATTGGTAGAAATCGACCTGAAAGGAAGTGGCAGATTACTATCCACTAACTTGGAAAGCATTCTCATATTACCTTTGACTCGCGGCCCATAAACAAGCGGCGGCCTAATTATAACAACCTCCAGCCCAACGGCATCAGATAACTCCATAAGACCAAGTTCAGCCTTTAGCTTAGACGCTCCATACGGGTCCGAAGGATTTGTAGGCGATTCTACGTTAAATGAGTTAAACGGAGGCTTGGGTTCTCCAAAGACTTTTGTAGAGCTGAGATAAATAAATCTTTTAACACCAGATTTAGCTGCTCGTTTTGCCAATTCTAGAGTCATATTTGTGTTAATAAGAAAATAATCCTGCTCGTTATCACTACCTTTCTTGTCCATAGCATGAGCTTTACCAGCTGTATAAATAAGGACATCTGTTGAACGCAGTATATCTGATTGATCTTCAAGAGCATCTAAGCTGGTTGTATATATAATCCGACTGCCGTGTCTCGAAGTGTAGTGCTCATCCCTACAGACACCCACAACATTTACATCTAAAAAACCACCTAAATAATCCAAAAATGCAGACCCTATAAAACCATTACAACCGATAACTGTTATATTCATGACGTTAAAAATCGAGAACTGTATAAACCCATAGTATTGCACTCTATAAATGACAATTTTTTTGATTCCAATAGCAATTTCTGACGCCTACACCTTGGATTTTGACAACAAACCTAAGCATTCTCTTTGACTAGAGTCTATGTGCAAAATAGTATAATTTAAGATAGCGGAGCATCTACTTCAATTTGAGTGAAATCAGGCCACTTTACTTTTTTAAATCAGTAGCAATCAAATCACATGATATCTTCGATTTATGGGAAGGACAAAGTCCATCACTAATACGAAACCCCCAACCATGATTCGGGCAAATTATTTCACCATCAATTATTTCCCCTTTCTCTAGGTCGGCCCCTGCATGCGGACAGTACTTTTGTACTTTGTAGACACAGCCTTCATATTTAAGAATAAATGTTTCCTTACTCCTTTGATCAATGAAATAGTCTTCGTATACCTTATACATTTGATCGTCAGCATAATATAAGAAAGTTTGAAGTGCTTGGTTATGTATGTCAGGATCTCGAAAAGCTTTAAAACGAAGACTAAGAAACAATTCTTCCCATCTTAATTGGCCGGCTAAGATAGCGGCTAGCCAAGGTCTGGGGATCACATACCGGTAAACAAAACTATCTTTTCCATTCCATTCCTTGACTGAATTCTTTTTAGACCTGAAATTAACTAAAAACTTAGCTGAATCGTCGATATCAAACAACACTTTCCCACCAATCTCATTCCGAAAAAAAGAAGATGCTTCGACTAAAGGTTCTAAATATTCTTTAAATCTCTCAAAAAGATTATCGTCATTAAATTCACTCCAATGTTTGATATTTTTACCAATTATTGACTCTCTCTTTTCCTTGTATTCGTCTAGATAACTACGTTTTTTCGCATATGGGGCGGAACGCAGTACAAATTGGTTTTTAGAGTCATCCACAACAACATCCCCAGGGAGAGTCAGAATTACATTTCTAATCCCCTTTCTATTGCAATGAGCATAAAAAACATCCATTGTTGGGAACGTGCTGGCAGCAGAAAAGTTTAAGTGGAAAAGCTCATCATCGAGAAAGCACGGTGGACCTGCTGAAGGAACAAGCCAGCGAGCGCCCAACGATTCGAAGTTCACTAGGCAGCTATGGAATTTATTATTAATCCTTTTTGTACTACGATCAGTTTTTTCTGCTTCGTCATAACCATAGGCGTGGGGATACCAATTGGCACCGGAGAATTGATGAAACAGATAATCAATATGGGGATAATTTGACTTTATCCAGTCAATGTCCTTACCCGTGGGTTGCATATCATTGAAATTCACTACGACGATATTATTAACTTCAAAGATCCAGGTGCAATCCATCTGAATAGGTACTGTCTGAGTCAGTGGCACTGCAATCAATCCATCGCCTAACTCGACACGCTCCTTATAGTCGACTTCAATTATTTTATTAGGCAATACACTTAGGCAATCTAACAAATACTTGCAGCCAAACGTAGGAATTAATATAACGGCATTACAATTTATAGTTTTAATAAATTCGAGATCAAAATGATCTAGGTGCTCATGGCTGAGTAGGACATAATCAACAGCTCGTACTTCATCTAAATCAACCCCAGTTGGCTCAGGAAATTGATGCCAAGAAGCCAAAAATGCTCCAGTTTCAGAAAACCAAGGATCAACGACCAGCGATACAGAACTATTCCTAATATAAATCGACGCATGACCCAAATGCTTAATTACCGAATCTATAGGGGGCTGATTTAGAGTTTTTGGCAACATTAAACTTTTCCTTGAACAAAAAATGAAAAAACATCGAAGAGCGATAGACAATGAACGCTATCATAATTAATACAAAACATCTAGATTCTATGGTTCGTTTTTCTTAAGTCACTACCGTTTCACTTAATAAACTTAAATAGATATCTAGAGACGACAACTATCGTTTAAGTTTCTTAAAACTTTAAAGCACATGGTTTATGAAATTTTGTATAGTAAATTTAATGCCACTATCGCTTACCCTAAACAGGTAGGAAACAAGAAATCAACCAAGCACGCTATAAATTTCACTAATCATAAAGATTTGTGACTTTAATTTGCATCACCAAACCCCCTTCCAATAGCTGTTCTAAATATGCACTTAAAGTAAACATAAATGTTTAGGTTAGATATCATGTCAGCATCTGTCTCCGCTAGAGGCATAGGATAAGACATATCTATCATTCGTAACTGGGACCACCCTGTTATGCCCGGACGGACACAATAAACACCTAGAGCATCGCGGGCATCGCAAACACTGCCCTGATTAAAAAGGTTTGGCCGAGGCCCAACCACACTCATATCGCCCGTCATAACATTATAAAATTGGAGTATCTCATCCAACTTATATTTTCTAAGAAAACCGCCAACAACGGTAACTTGCGATTCCGGAATTAGATGACTAGCCATCGACAAAGTGTCAATTGGCATCGTCCTAAACTTATAAAGCACGAATGGTTTTTTATCTTTACCCATTCTAACCTGTCGAAATACTGGGCTTCCTGTGTCAAGCCAAGCTACTATGCAAACTAATGCTAATAGCGGGCAAAGCGTAACTAAAGCCCAGAACGAAATAAATATATCAAGAAATCTAATCAAAATTATTTTAATCTCAAGCGTTCAAACAGCGGCGTCTTCTAAAACTAGTCTTTCATATTCACTTACTACACTATGCCAATCATACAGCCCTGCGAAATCAAGCGAAGGAATATTAGGTAACTGTCCACCCTCCAGCATTACCTTAAGGTCACTAAAGTCACCGAAATAATAACCCTGATCGGCTAACGTGTGACGATTTTGGGCAACGTCTATAGAATAAATCGGAACCCTACAAACAATCATTTCTATCAATGAAGGTGCACTGCCACACAGAGTATGAGTATGTATATAAGCCCTACAACTCCGCCTAACAATATCTAGTTTAGGCTTTTCATAAAGACCATCTATTAATTTAATATTTGGATATGAGTTATAACGATTAAACACATCACGACCATAGCCAGAGTTACTGAAATTAGAGATTAGAACCAGATTCTCACTCGGGAGATTGCTAAATAAATCGCATAGTTCTTGGAGTTTATTATCGACAATTGATCGACTGATAGATAAATAATAATCCGTATCAATAAAGTCAAACTCGGATCGAACTTCGGTCTTATGGAGAGATTTATCAATAATTCCGCCATAAGAGATTTTCGTAACCCTTCGAGAATGAGTATCGTCAAAAAAATCTTGGTAATGTTCGTTATCAATTACTAAGTGATTTGATACTTTTTTTGCTAAGTAAAAACAGAACTGTAAATAAAACTTGAAAAGGGGATTAAATTGGGGTCGCTCCCACTCTATACCGCCTATATTGATAATCAATTTAAGCTTTGGCCTAATTATCTTCAAACATAATGCAACTGGCATTGCTTTCATACCGAGCATTAAAATCACATCAGCGGAAAAACTCGAAAGGATAGATAGACTATCAAAAATTAAGCCTTGGGCACCACTCCCAGATAGAGGCAGTTGCTTAACTGACACACCATCAAGTTTTTCAGTAATAGGCGTCTCTTTGGGATTAAAAATCAGATAATCAATCTGATCACTCTTCAGCTCAGCGAGATTTATTACTAATTGGTCCCAGCCACCATAGCTTGCATAAAGACCATGTGAGCCCACTATATTTACTTGTTTAGTCATAAATAACTACTATAACGTGCATCCAGATATTCCCTAACACAGACCTTCCAATCACGCATTAAATCTAGATTTCGGAGCCCTAACTTCGTATTTACGAGCCTTTCCGAAATTGGTCTAGCCGCAAAATATTCTGCTTTGAAAAAATCAGAGTTAACCGACTTTATTTCGATGTCATTAGACATACCTAAAACAGAAAGTATTTCAGAAGTAACCTCAAGTCTACTCGTTTGACCGGCACATACCATGTTATAGAGACCATAATAATCCGTTCTAATAAGAGCCTCACATGTTGTTGCAAAATCCAAGGTATAGGTAGGAGTTCCATCTCTGTCGTCAACTACATTCAGAATTTTGGCACCCGCCTTTATTTGTTTCATTATCTTAGAAATATATTTTTTGTCTTTTTCTGGCCCGCCTCCCATCATCCATCCTGCTCGGCAAATAAAGTATCGTCTGCAATTTTCTACTACATAACGCTCGCCCATGTATTTCGATCGTGCGTATACCCCCAATGGATTAGGGAGGTCCCAATCATCATATAAAGGCTTTTCGCCATCAAAAATTCCGGCAGTTGATATATAAAGCATTGGAATATCTAGCTCATTAGATAGCGTAACAGCATGCTCGACACTTAGTGTATTAGTGCGATATGTGTCTAATGGGTTTAACTCACAATATTCTAAGCTCGTATAAGCACCAATGTGAAAAATAAAATCTGGATGAAATTTCATTGCGGCAGACCTATATTCGTCGTAATCACGAAAATCTAATTTCTGAAGCCATGACGTATTAACATCAATGTCAGAGCACTGTATGTCGTAACCTTTAGTCGTGAATACATCCTGGAATGCCTCACCGAGCATGCCGCCCACACCCACCATAAGTATCTTCATTTCTCTTCCCTCATTTTGATTAATTTAGCTGGAATTCCACCGACAATTGAATTAGCAGGGACATCAGATACAACAACTGCGCCAGCTGCGATGATTGCGTTTTTACCAACATTAACGCCGTCCAGAACAGTGCAGGATGCACCAATCCAAACATTACTGCCTATTACAACTCCCTTCCGATTACTCCCTTGCGATCGCACAGGAGTCATCGAGTCACTAAAGTTGTGATTTTCAGTTATTATTATGCAGTTTGGGCCAATGATAACATCGTCTCCAATTTCTAGAAAACCTCTAACTTGAATAAAGCAATTCTCAGATATACCAACATTATTTCCGACAGATAGACCTTCTGAGGGATCTGCAAGTACACCGATACAATCAATCTTAGACGAATCCCTTAAGGTGAAATTATCACCAATGACAACTCCCTTTTGACTCAGGCACTTAATGATTACATGAGTGCCAATATTCGCACTTGCCCCAATGGAAAAATGATTACCAAATTGAATTTGAGAGCCAGAACCAATAAAACTAACGAATTTAGAACGTGCAAAAAATACTCGTTGAATGTTGAAGCGCAGCAACCTAATTGCGTAACCAAAAAGAATCACCAAACATGAGTAATATGTGTAGTCCATCTTTATAGTGGGTCGACCAACCACTTTAGAAAGCCAGCTAATAAGTGCTTTTTTCATTAATGATTGCGCTCCAGTGTTTAAGATTAGAAAACTTAATGTTAGAAATATCTTTAACTGCTGCTGAAATATCTTCATATTCAGCACCTCTTAAATTCTGGAATTTAATTAGAGGAATATCATGGCCTTTTTGATAACCTAAGCTTTGGAAGCGGGATGGAATAAACTCTGTAAAACAGCCAAAATCAGGTAAAATACACGGAATACCTCTCGAATATGCTTCAATCAATGAGTTAGGGAGATTATCGAACCATGCACTCATGAAAACTAAAAGCCGGCAACTACTCATGTAGCCAGCCACCTCTTCTTTAGGAACTTTGTCAATAAACACTATTTGGTCACCATGTTTCTGTTTTACCGCATCAACTAGTTCGACTAGCTCAAAATCAACTCCACCAACAAATAAGAAATTAAACTTCAACCTAGGCATCCGTAAGAGCTGCTTCAGCAAAATATCAACCCCCTTGTCCACTGACAGCCGGCCAATACATCCGTAATCATAGGTTTTATATGATTGATCTTTATCAGAGGCTATTATTCCCGCTGGCGTATAGTTTAAGATATGGCCAAACTTTCTCAACACTTTAGATTTTCTGCCCAAATTAAAAGAATTTAAATTTGTCCAAACTATTTTCGGATTTGAAAATTTGAGTAAAGCATGATTAATTTTATATGTTACATACATCAACGCAGATGACATTGCATCACCTGAGCATTTATTTAGTACCATACTAAATTGGTTTTTAGTGCACTCGGTACACACAGCACCTTCTCTGTAAAAAGTATTACGGGCGCATACGAGACCAAAATCGCTTTGCCGAAAGAGAACCTCCACAGCATTATTTTTTGCTGCCACAAATACAGAAGGTGACATTTTTAAGAAGTACTGCAAAACAATAATTTTGTCATAATTAGTTTCACTCAGCACCCTATTCAGTCGCGCATAAACATCAAATCTGAAAATAGATCCTAAAACCACTCTAACTTTGTCGACTATGGATAATTTTTGCTCGCTGTACCTATAGACATCTGCAGATCCAATAGGCTTTGGTAGATTAGGCAGTCGATAATCAAAATCATTTTTAGTGTAATCCAGACAAAAAAGATCATAGCCTATGCTTTCTGAATCTAGAATTTGACTCATATTATGTAAATACGTCTCAGGGCCGGAAGCATGATAACCTCGTGTGTGGATAAATAAGATCCGCATAAACTCTTAACTACCTAATCTTTGGTCGCATTGACTCTCATGCTCGGAAATTATATTGGAATAATCAATCGCAATGGACTTAGCTAGATGATCCCAGCTGAGGTTTGATGCTCTATCTTTGGCGCCTAATTTTAAAGACGGCACTAATTCAGGGTCATTTATGCATCGCCACAGCGCTCTATTAAATCCTTGTATACTTTCTCTTGGATCTTTGAAAGGAACCTTCAAACCACAACTTTCCGTAATTGTATAACTAAAGCCAAAAGCATCATGACATATAACAGGCAGCCCTACGGATAATGCTTCCAGCACTACAGCTGAGCCCGCTTCCTTAACGCTAGTATGCACTAGTACGTCTGCTGTCTTCATGAAATCAAACACCTCCGCATTAGAAACAGCCCCGGCCCACAATATATTATGAATACCTTGCTCCACTGCCATAGCTTTATAATGATTTAAAAGCTCGCCGTCACCGACAATGGTAAGCTGCACTTTAGATAATAATCCTTCATCGCCTCCCAAGGCTTTTAACAAAATATCTAAAGATTTAATATAGTCTAATCGCCCGACCCATAGCACTCTAAGAAAGTCATCAGTTTGAGGAGCACTAAATGCCTCTGTACTATCGCTACTTTGAAACGCAAAGTTAGCACCAACGTCAAGGGACGGCTGAATATGGTGACAATTTTTAGACTCAAAGAATAACTTATCTCCCGGTGTAACATATAAAATAAGCGAAGCATTACGGGCGGCGTTCCTGATTCTTACTGCGAATCGATTACGCCACCGACTAAGAAAATTTCTTAAAATAAATTTCACACGAAACCCAAAAGGACGGTCACTTAAAAAGGGAAGCGGAAGACTAAAAGCACCACTAACAGGTCCCCAGATAAAAGGGACACCTGTCTTATATAAGAATCCAGGCTCACGATAGGATATATGGTTAAAGTGATGCACCAGATCAAATTGCGTCGATCTCATAAGCCACTTCGCCTGCCTAAATACAGCTCTTTCCCAAAAATAAACTCCCAGAAAATAAAGTGGCGGGATCCCAACACTAGTTTTCGCAGGAGATAATAATCGATTTAATCCGGCTATTATCTTTGTGATATTAGGCTGAGGAATACTTACAAACTTTACAGAATTTTCTTCCCCCTGATCCCAAAGCTTCTCTATTTCTTCTTTATAATTATTAGTTCCAAATTGATTTGTTTCTGCATGCAAAACAACAATGTTGTGGTATTCCCCTAATCGAGTAAGCACGTTCCAGCCAGAACTGCATTCTGAACCCAATACCGGAGAGACTTCATGTGCCGAAACCAGCACTGTTAGCCTTTTCCCATGAGATTCCCTCATGGTCGATCCATAAATTTAGTAGGAATAGAGGGATAATTAACAAAACTAACCAACGTGTTATAAAGCAAAAAATCAAATCTCGAACCAAATTGTGGAATAGTATGATTGCTTAAATGACTATTTTTGAAGAACATCAATTTATCGAATACATACCTTACTGATGTTCTATATTTTGGGAAATTGTCATCGCACCCGATCAGGACACTATCCACGACATCGTCAATATACGAGAGTGTAATTTCACGATCAGAAATATTGCACTCGATGTCATTCAAAATATTGAAACAGAAAGTCGCCACGAATGAATACTTGTATGGCTGTGATAAAGGACCGAAAGTATTGTTTAAGTTAAATTTCAAAAAAGCAGTCTGCTTGACCTTACAAAATTCTGACAATAAAGCAGAACCATCTTTCTTAGACGATCCGTAAGGAGAGCCATCGCCTTCTTGAATAGAGGATAGCATAACTATGTCAGGAGCGAGATTGTGAGAATTAAGCATATGTATTAGGGACTGGTTGATCTCCATATTCTTATCATAAATACTCTCAGGGTTATTATCGCGATGCACTGCTGCACAGTGTATTACTCGATCTAATCCCTCGAGTGTATTTGGCCCCAATGAAAATGGGCGACCAAGACAGAGGACCTTATGGCCATAACGCCGCTTTGCACAGATCATTAGGTGAGAACCAATGAAACCATTTTCGCCAGTAAGACCGATAGCCATTAACAAATCCCTAGTATGAGTCTTTTCAAAGAATAAATTTCAACTGTATTAATAACTTTAAGCAGATTAAAACTTAAACTGGATTATTTCTAGAAAATCCATAGTTACTGACACGCCTTAATAACAAACCACTTATTCCAGCGTGGAAAAATATAAAAAACGGCAGCTCAGGCTGAATAAGCGCTAGTCCCTCACCTATAACTGCTGAATAGGTCGCACAAATATAAAAGCCAACCCCACAAGACATTGTGTTGAGGGTGTCCTTGCGCCGTATAAAAAAAGCAATTTTTCCCGACCAGAACCAAAAAATCAACAAAAATCCAAAAACACCAAGTTCACCCAAAATATGAGGCCAATAAGTATCTAAGATAGTCATGCCGCCTTCTCTGGCACGCTCCTCACTATTCCCGGCAAGATCGTCTATTCCGTATCGATAGTAAAGGTCATTGAATCGAATATCGAAATGCCCATCAGCAATTGGATTATTTATGATACTTGCAAAACTTCCAAAAGTGCCAAGCCCACTGCCAAGCGGAAAATAATCGCCAGTAATTTTAACCGATGTTACATACATGCCCAACCGTACGTGTGAGTCAGTTCCAACAGCATTCAGATAGCTTGCATTTTTAGCCAAGTTTTGACTCAAAGGTGCCGCCATCAACAGAGTTATTAAGACACCTATGGTCCAGACCCTTAGACTAAAAAACCAAGCCCTAAAATCAAGATAGAAATACGCATAAACTAGCCACGTAAAAATCGAGAGAAACATCGTTTTCTTAAGAATAGTCATCAAACATATGACACTGAATAAAACAGCCATATTAAAATATTTACGCTTTTCCGTAATCCTATATAGAAATAAACAAATAATTTGAGAGCACATCATGGTTGTCGCAAATGCGCCAACCTCTCTGAAAACACCCGCATGATTTCTCAAATCGAAATCAGACAGCCCTCCGATTAATGTTGGCAATGCCATTAGTAAATTAGCGTGCACTATTAGTGTGAGGAGTCTTATCAGCCGCCTATCAGACAAATTTATGTTAAAAAAGACAATATGAACGAACAGAAATAAATAAGTAAACACATAACCAATGGAGAAATTAAAAAAATCAGCATTTCCATTAGCAAAGGAAAGTATTGCTAATATAGTTAAAAAGAAAAGGTATAAAAGCGTACGCCGATCAGCCTTAAACGAACTGATCACAAAAACTGGTAATATCAAAAGCACAAGATGCCTAACCCC